>Ga0208645_1000018_pt1 | contig 365562 bp, 297 predicted proteins | sample VirMetDEL_Sep_01_FD_184519 | JGI IMG/M metagenome (GOLD analysis project Ga0208645, IMG submission 184519) | Aqueous microbial communities from the Delaware River and Bay under freshwater to marine salinity gradient to study organic matter... | ecosystem: Environmental > Aquatic > Marine >...
GAGTGGGGTCCGGGTGGCGAAAACGTAAGAAATACTCGTCGAATTGATTGTTTTTTGATCATTTGGCGAGTTTAAAAGTTGCGCTAGGTGGTATGCCGGGGAAATACATGGCTACTTCAGACCATCCCTAGATATCTGAATATTATTTGAGACCAGTTCGGCCGCTGTTTCCGCCGCCTTCAAATAGCGACCCAGATCACTCGACGCATTAATGGTGAATTTAAGATTTTTATAGAGGGTTCGTACTAGTGCTGATTTTTCACCAAGCGTATCGTAACTTAGAAAAACTTCCGACTGCATAATTCCCCCTCTGACTTGTCATTTATTTGCGATCTTGACGAAATCAACATGCGCTTCATTTATTCTGATCTGATGGCATTATTGCATAGATTTAATTTGGCTCATAACAAAAGCATCAACCTTTAGGCATGGCGCCACTTTTTCCGATAGATTATCGGTTTATTCAATTTGCTTTTGGACTATGGCTTCGCTTGGCAGCTTATCAATGATTTTACCTAATACTTTCAGAGAGTCTCGAAAATCAACTCCGCGGGTAACATTTTCTCATTGGTTAGTTACTCAAATTAAACAAGTACCGCTGCTCGCATCCACACCCATGTGGATGCCTCTGCATTTTTACAAGCCGTCTTGCACTAACGCCTATTCTGGTGATTTGCTTCTCGGCCAAAATTTCGAGAGTTCCCCTTTTTACTTTCGGAAAAGCACCTATGACCTGCAATCAAAACAACTCTACGGCCCTGTCTACTCTCTCACTTCGCGCTACCCCGTTCAAGCAACAAGTGTTGGCGGCTGTTTATCGATGTGGGGTTTAAGTAATGTGAAGCTGCGCAGCTATGTGATACTCCTTGCGCTTGTCCCTACCCTCATCCTCGCAGTGGCGTTGAGCGCCGTCTCCATCGCCGTGTTGTATCGGCTAACCCCCCGAATTTTTCCTTGACCTGACGCACCTGAATCGACGGCAGCTCAGGGTGAGCATCCATGTAAGTTTTCAGCGTGCGACAAAGCTCATCGATTAAATCCAGCCAACCTGGCAGGCATCCGATTTCGCGAAGAGGCGCGCTGCAGAAAAACGTTGGGTAACGATCACGCAGGACAGGCAGCAGATCTTCAATCATTGGATTTTGTGCTCGCTTAACCGAAGCCGTTCAACATCAGGCGTGCGGCGCCTAGACGAGGCGCGATTTCGTCTCACTGCCTGTCGTTTAAAAGAAGTGTAACGCTGAATTTACAAGTTGTGCGCAATCTCGAAAAAAGCTGTTCTAACCCTATAAGTTCTTTCTCAAGCTTCATATTGACATCATGCATTTGTTGATCTACACCTCACGAACCGCCTAGCACATCAAGGAGCGTGTCATGAGAAAAAGCCCTTCGCTATTTCTCGCTGTAGTGTTGATGGCCTCCTTCGCTCACGCGGAGAGTTTTCCTATTGATGCTAAAGACTCGACCAGTCACGCGTGGCCAAACTACAATTTTACGGACAAACTTGACAAAAACCTCATTGATAACTACTCCAATACCTTACAAGGAAAGTCCCTGGAGCAACTAAGGGAACAAACACCAATAGTAGATGACATTCGTCTTCAACAAAATAAAGATGAAGTTGTGCGAGTTTGGAAAAACACAATAAATACGCCTTATGATCCCGGCCCTCAAGTCATTATGGAGTACCTGACACGAACCAATCTTGGATTACCACCCAGTCAGGGCATCGTGACATCCCCTGCAACTACAAAATTAATAAAACAATCCGACCCAAGAATTACCACTTACTCAAACGGTTTCATCAACGATTTAAATACGTCTAAAGCCTACTCCATTAAAACTGATCCCAGCGCGACCCAACAAACCATAAGCGGCAATAATATTGGTAGCAAATACCAAAAGGTCGATCCCTTCCGCAATGAACTCTCTGGTCTTTCACGGGCCATTCCAGAACAAGATCTCTTGAAGTTTCGTGTAGATAGCAAGGACTGTATTGGCCTCATTGTCTCGTCAACAGGAAGCAAAAGATTAACGAGAGAGAGAATATACCAATGCTTTGTTACGTTGAGCAGTCCTTTTATTAAGGTTGTGCCGGAAGGCGGCTATCTTGACGCCTTGAATCTTCAGACTTCAATAACTATAAGCCGGGACGGTACACACTCATGTATAGCTTCGTTTTATAACAAAAACACATGGGTTACTGCTGCGCACTGTGTATCTGAAGCAAATATTATAGATGGCCGCTCAATATTGAGTGGTGGCAAACCAATCCCCATAACTGAAAGCATGATTAAAATCTGCAAAAAGCCTGGATGCGACGTCGCATTCGTCACTGCTTCAACAAACATCGTCGATATATCGCGATATGAACTATATAACCCCAATTTATTATTACTTACGGAGCAATCTCAAATTTTGATACCGGGTATTGAAGAAGGAATTCCTATTATCTTATCCGATAAGACCCCGTATAAACTTAATCTAATGTGGTCAGATGTTGGCAAAGGTTTTTGCAAAATATACCGAGTTCAAAATGGTTGTTTTAGTCACACTTGCAGCACGTTATCCGGCTTTTCTGGCGCGCCCGTGTACTGGGTCAACGCACCTAGCGGAAAAATCGAGTTAATAGGCATTCATTCTGGAGAAAGCATTGACGGCATTAAATGCAACAAAACTGATAGTAATTATGCGGTGACTGCCGACTTATACAATGGAGCAATAAAATGAAAAAAATGATTGTTCTGGCATCACTCACGCTTTCTGCGTGCAGTCACTTTGACTCGACTTCATTTGAGTCTAAGAAATACGAATATAATGATTTGACCACAAACCCTCCTATTAAGGAAGTTCGCGTCTTCTCCATCGTCGACCAAACGGGTAAATGCCCTTTACAAAGCACGAAAGAAACACCTCAGGCTCTGGTAATTTCCGCCATTGGTTGGTTGGCCAAAGAGGCAATAGCTTATGGTAAAAGCGAACTTGAGGCGCGAGCCCAATATCTCGAAAGTGATATCAAACTTAACGGCCGAGCCCTTCTGCTCTCAGACTGGCCCGTAATGCCTGCGCAGAAGGAAGGCCTGTGTCTGCTTCTCGTCGCTGGCGAATTCGCAGCTACGCCAGATACCCCGGCATTGGATGCCTTCCGGGCGCACGTGCAGCCAAATACTGTACTCGATGGCGAAGGGAGTTTCCGTGAAACGATGTCGGACTATAAGCTACAAATTCCTGGCGCCGAGCCCATCGCTAACCCATTCACAGGGTTAATAGGCAACCCGGATTTTCTAATGGAGGTGAGGGTCACGCCAAAAACCGTTGGTGGCGCCTTGAACTACGTCGTATCACCCACCTACCTGCTCTACCCGCATCCGTTGCACAAAATGACTTTCAATGGCCCTAAGCGAAAGCTGACAGTGGATCTTGGTCTGGGGGACTCCAAGGCTGCGCTGGCATTGGATGATTTCCAGAGCGGTCACGAGTACACGGCGAACAGCCTGAAAACTCGGTACGCGTTGGCTGCAAGCGCTTCGGGCAAACCCTTCGGCGCATTGTCCTTTGTGGTTACCGAAGGCCCTGACGCGGTACCAACCGCCAAGGCGTTGCGAGCGCTCGCAGAGAAAACTGATGACTTAAACAAAATCGTCGATGAAAAGGTACAGGCGGCATTAGCCAAGGAAGCAGCCAAAAAACCTGCCAAGCCCTAACCAACGGGCCATTTGATTGTAGGTAATCAATTCGCTTTGCTGCTGTTGAAGTTTATGTAGGCAGGGAGTTACGACCCTGCCTCAACCTGTTGTCTGTGAATCCGAAATTTATACGTCGCTTGGCTGGGTTCAGGTTCTAAACCTAGACCAGTGAGCCGCTACCTCGGCGTTAATACCATAGGCTACTAGGGTGGCACCGCTGCTCTACTACCATTTCGACTTCTATTTCTAAGAGAACGGGCAAAACCTCGGCCTTCCCAACATGCTGGCTACTGATCCACTAGCCCACTACGCATCGAAACCCTCACTGTTCATTTTGCGGGTCACCTTTTTCGCGTTTGATGCGATTCGCCCAATACGCTTCAGTGACCCCGAACAATCATCCGAAGCAACCATCTGGTTCAGGCGCTCATCCTGCTTGAGCATCAACGTCTGCTGAAGCTGGCGCAGCTCTGAATCGCCTCGGATTCTGTAGACGCCACGCAAGCGCAACCCGTGCCACCATCGAACATACCTCCAGCAACACTGGAAGGACGAATAAAGCTCGGGTTGACGAGGCTAATGACGGGGAAAGCTAGGTCTATGAACATCAATCGGTGAACAGTTGCGTTCATTTCAAGGGTATTGAGCTAGTATTCTTGGGCTGTTGACCTGCTTATGAACATCTGACATCGCCCACTTGTTAAATCCTGTGCCAGGTTAGGAAGCCGCGGATTCGCGCTGTCCATTTCCACTTACCCCTAGTCGCTTTTCCACAAAACCCCGTTTGCTGAAAAATCAGCGCTGTTGGCGCTCCATCCTCACACCCGCCCTTAGGTCGCCCTGTCACGGAATCTCCGTTTCCGTATCTGAAGCTTTGGTGACTGGTTAGCACCCAGTACGTCTGCTAAACGTAAATGCACCACGCAAAGATTCTAGCGCGGGTTCACCAATGACGCGGCCATTCATCCCATTCCCAATCTTTCCTCCCTACAGTCATTGGCGGCCTAGATGCTCAAGGATACTTCGCCGATACCGGCCTCTTTCGGCTTACGGCAGAAATTATTTACCTTGCACCACTCGAACATGTGCATGGCTGATGGCTTTGTAGACACGAATCAATCTTAAAAGCGGCCACCAGTCATATAGAAAAATCTGCAGCGGTCGCCACATTGCCACCCAGCCAACGATCATCAGGCTTTCGCGCGCTGTGCCGACTACAGCGCCAGTGCCCAGTTGGCCAATGACATCGACTGCAATCAGGCAAAGGGTAACAAAGGCGATGCCGATCACCAGGCTGATGCGGCCATCTCGAAGGAGGTGTTTTAACTCACTGCGCGTGAGGCCTGCCTTATGATCAAAGTAATTGTGGATTGCCTCGATCATGATCGCACTTGGATCGCCCTCTGCTGGTAGGTGCTCAAGGTGGATTGTGATACGAAGCCGGCTGTCCGACGAAAATTCCGCCGCCCAAGTCTCAATGAACGCTTCAGCTTCGCGATCGAGATCCTTGTTAAGAAAAGGTGTCGGATCCATCGAGTTAAACAACTGCCCAAGCTCGCGTACTCGAAGTTGAAGGTGATGCTCTGGTTTTTTTCTCATGGCACTTACCGATTGTTATGCATTGGCAGTTTCGAGTTGCGCGACTCGCTTTCGCTGCGCCTCAGTCCTTACGCAGCGCTCTGATCGCCGCCGGCATCACCGTCAAACCCAAGCTCCCATTTAAACAGCCTGCCGATGAACCGCCGGCGAGGATGGCCAGCCTCCAAGAAAGCTGAGTTTAGTTTTGCCGAAATAAACCGACTCGGGGAGATTGCACTCTCGGAATCATGACCGCAGTAACACCTGCTTGCCGAGCAACCGCCTTGCTGCCCAAGCGCACCCAAAAACCCACTTACCTGATTGAGGTCAACTCTGCGACTGCCTGGGTGTCTACACTGAAACAAACAGGGTCTAACAGGCCCGTGGAGCACGTCATGTATTGGTTCCGTCATCACTACCGCAATCTTTTGCGACTCACCCTAGGGGTGTGGGTGTTGGCTGTGATCGTGACGGTATTTCACGGCTGCCTGGTGCAGCCGCAGCACAGCCTGAGTGCAACGCACGAGACTCCTTCCACGCTGCAACAGGTGGATGAACATGCGCTGCATGCCAGCGGCTGCCTTAAGCATTGTGCCGATGCAGCAAAGGCGATCAGTCCCACATCGCAGATCCCGACAGTGGATCTCGCCACTTTAGCGCTTGCCTTGCTGTTACCTGCGATGCTGCTGCTTAACCTCGCTCAAACAATAACCTTCGCTGCACTCGCACTGAAGCGCCCCGCTCCATCGGGGCCGCCAGCCCGCCTTATATTCGTCCGCTTCAACGATTAATTCGCCTTTCAGGGCGGTCACACCGTGGCCGCTCTGCGTCATTGCGCCGATTCGGCGCGGTTTAGTAGTCCCTGCTTATCTCTAAATACCCGGAGTTCTCCATGCAAACACAATTGAAACTGGTTCTTGCCGCCATTTTGGCCAGCAGCGTCTTCATGGCTTCTGCCGAAGATGAGCATCACCCTGTCGACGCACCTGCCAGCGCAACGGCTACCAGCGCACCGTCCGAGTCGGCGATGAATAAAGCGATGAGCGAGCAAATGCAGAAAATGCAGGCCGCTCATGACAAAGCCGCCGCCGCGAAGACACCAGCCGAACGGCAAGCAGCCATGCAAGAGGGCATGAAAACGATGAAGGACAGCTTGGCCATGATGAGTAAGCAGCAAGGTGCTGCTGGTTGTACGGGCGTGGAGATGGGCTCAGGCATGGGAATGTCTGGCTCCAAGGACGGTATGGGTATGGGTATGGGTAAAGGAATGATGGAGATGATGATGAAAATGATGGATCAGCAGTCGTCGATGATGGATATGCCAATGAAGAAGTGACGACCGCTATCCACCGAGGATTGCGGCGCTGGCAATGCAACGGCGGTGTCGCCATGGCCTGCATGGCTAGAGCGACACCGCCGTACTACTCGATAGCACTCCCTTAGGAGTACAAAATCACGATGGCCTGCGCCAGGCTTCCATTGATTGAGTGATAACGACCGCTTGACCTTGCCATCGCAGCAAGGTTGAAGATAAGGCAACGTCGCAGAAAAGCCGAATGCCTCAGCCTTTGCATGATGCATTTTGTTATGAGGAGTCACCGATGAAAACCGTTGAACTGCAAGTCCAGGGCATGAGCTGTGGCTCATGTGTCAAACACGTCACCGAAGCGCTGCGCCCACTTGAAGGCGTCAGTGACATAGCAGTGGATCTACAAGCTGGACGGGTGAAGGTCAGCGGCGATTCGGACAGCCATGCGCTGCTTTCAGCCCTGCAGGAGGCTGGCTATCCAGCACAGTTGGCGACAATGGAAAGCGTACCGAGTAAGAAAGCCTCGGGTTGTGGCGGGAACGGCGGCGGTTGCTGCTGTCGGTAAGCGATATTTTTAAACGGCAATTGATAACTACGTCAGGGCTAACCTGACACGGCCTATCACAGCAAGACAACTCTATCGATGCTGCCCTATCGCAGCGCAGCCAAATTGCCGCCGCCAACCTGACGGAAATGTAATCACGCGCGGGCTGATGATGTGACATCTTGCTCGCAAAATGGCGGCTGGCACCGACTCTCTGAAGCGAGCCATGGCCCTACTGTGGCAGCGCTTTCGTATCTGCCTGGACTCCGACTGACTGGATACCCCTCGATGCATTCCAGAACATCAAGACGCACTTTCGTGAAAGCCTTGGCGGCAGGCGGGGTACTCGCAGGCTTTGGGCTGTGGCGCAGCCCGGTGTGGGCAATTACCAGTCAGGGGCAGCCGAATGTGCTCGCTGGCACTCATTTCGATCTGACTATCGGTGAAATGGGGGTGAACTTCACGGGCACGCCCCGCTCCGCCATGACCATCAACGGCAGCCTCCCCGGCCCGATACTGCGCTGGCGCGAGGGCGATACGGTGACGTTGCGGGTCAGGAATCGGCTCAAGGAAAACACCTCGATCCATTGGCACGGCATCATTCTGCCGGTGAACATGGACGGTGTACCGGGTCTGAGTTTTCACGGCATCGAACCGGGCGGCCTGTACGTTTATTCGTTCAAGGTCAAACAAAACGGCACCTACTGGTATCACAGTCATTCCGGGTTCCAGGAGCAGGTCGGCGTCTACGGCCCTTTGGTCATCGATGCAAAGGATCCCGAACCCTTCAGCTATGACCGCGACTATGTGGTGATGCTGTCCGACTGGACGGATGAAGACCCAGCGCGGGTCATGAAGAAACTCAAGAAACAATCCAGTTACTACAACCTGCACAAGCGCACCGTCGGCGACTTCATTGATGACGTCAGCAAGAACGGTTGGTCTGCCACCGTCGCGGATCGGAAAATGTGGGCTGAAATGAACATGAACCCCACCGATCTTGCCGACGTTAGCGGCGCCACCTACACCTACTTGCTCAACGGACAGGCTCCCGACAGCAACTGGACAGGCATTTTCAAGCCCGGCGAACGGCTGCGCCTGAGGTTCATCAACGGCTCGGCGATGAGCTACTTTGACGTGCGTATTCCTGGGCTGAAAATGACTGTCGTCGCCGCAGACGGGCAGTACGTGAAACCGGTGAGCGTCGATGAGTTCCGCATCGCCGTGGCCGAAACCTTTGATGTGATCGTCGAACCCACCGAAAATGCATACACCTTGTTCGCCCAGTCGATGGATCGCACCGGTTTCGCGAGAGGCACATTGGCTGTACATGAAGGGCTCTCGGCCCCTGTGCCGCCCCTGGATCCACGTCCGTTGATCACGATGAGCGACATGGGCATGGGGGATATGGCCGGCATGGATCATGGCGATATGACGGGTATGACCCAGGACTCGATGCAAGGCATGGAGAGTGATCACAGCCAAATGGCGGCCGGCGAGGACAACGGCATGCAGGGTATGACGGGCATGGACGGTGGATCGATGCAGAGCATGGATCACAGTCAGACGCCAGGCTCGGCAGACACGTCGGGGTACTCGATGCCGGGCATGAGCAGCATGGACTCGATGGAGCCCCACCCGGCCTCGGAAGCGAACAACCCGCTGGTCGACATGCAGACGATGAGCCCCACACCGAAACTCAACGATCCTGGCATGGGACTGAGAAACAACGGTCGCCGGGTGCTGACCTACTCAGACCTGAAGAGCACCTTCCAGGATCCCGATGGTCGGGAACCCAGCCGCACCATCACGTTGCACCTGACCGGACACATGGAAAAGTTCTCGTGGTCTTTTGACGGCGTCAAATTCGCGGACGCCGAACCACTTCATCTCAAATATGGAGAGCGCATCCGAGTGGTTCTAGTCAACGACACCATGATGATGCATCCCATTCATCTGCATGGCATGTGGAGTGACCTGGAGGATGAAAACGGTGATTTCATGGTTCGCAAACACACCATCGACATGCCGCCCGGCACCAAACGCAGCTACCGCGTGACCGCCGACGCCCTGGGGCGATGGGCGTACCACTGCCACCTGATGTACCACATGGAAATGGGCATGTTCCGCGAAGTCCGTGTACAAGAGTAGGAGCCAGACATGAACTTCGATAGAACCGCTAAACCGCTACTCGCCGGCCTGGCCATCCTCGGGATGGGTGTCATGACGCTTGCTTATGGGCAGACCGAGCCCATGCAAGGTATGGACGGCAACCAGATGCAGGAGATGGATCACTCCCAGATGCAGGGTATGAAACCCGCAGCGCCCCAGCAAAGCCGTACACCCATTCCGGCGCTCACCGATGCCGATCGCGCGGCGGTGTTTGAAAGCCATGCCGGCCACCAGATGCACGACAGCGCCATCAACTCATTTTTCCTGATCGATCAACTCGAATGGCAAGACGCTGACAAGGGCAGCGCATTACGTTGGGAAGCCAACGGCTGGATTGGCGGCGACACGGATCGTCTCTGGCTGCGTACCGAAGGCGAGCGAACCAATGGCGTGACCGAAAGCGCTGAGCTTCAGGCACTCTGGGGACACGCCGTCAGTCCCTGGTGGGACGTGGTCAGTGGTGTGCGACAAGACTTCAAACCTGGCGCACCGCAGACCTGGGCGTCGCTGGGGCTGCAAGGCATGGCGCTCTACGACTTTGAAACTCAAGCCACCGCTTACCTGGGCGAGGCCGGCCAGACCGCGCTGCGGCTCAAGGGTGACTACGACATTTTGCTGACCAACCGTTTGATTCTGCAACCCACTGCGGAAATCAACCTCTATGGCAAAAACGACCCGCAACGGGCCACAGGCTCAGGGCTGTCGGACACCGAGGTCGGCCTGAGACTGCGCTATGAAATACGCCGCGAGTTCGCACCTTACATCGGCGTGACCTGGAACCGCGCCTACGGCAAAACGGCAGATTACCGCCTCGAAGAAGGCGAAGACCAGAGCGATACGCGCTTTGTCGTCGGTGTGCGAATGTGGTTCTAAACCTGACCGAAAGATACATCCCTACATCCATTCTAACAGTAACACCCCACCCACGGCCCAGGCCGTCAGGAGCCTTGCATGTCATCGTTTAAAGCCCTCGGTGTTGTCGCTGCACTCAGCATCGGTTTGTTGTTGAGCACTGCCGCCCAGGCGCATCCAAAATTACTGTCCTCCACCCCGGTCGATGGCGCCACCGTGGCTGCACCGGCAAAAATCGAACTGAGTTTCTCGGAAAAGCTCACCACCCAGTTTTCCGGCGCGAAACTGATCATGACCGAAATGCCGGGCATGTCTACCCACTCCCCCATGGGTGTCAAAGCGAGTGTCGCGGGTAGCGACGATCCGAAAATGATGGTCATCACCCCGGCAGCGCCGCTCACACCTGGCACATACAAGGTCGAGTGGAGGGCGGTTTCTTCCGATACCCACCCGATCACAGGTACCGTGACCTTTAAAGTCAAGTGATCCATGGACGACTCCATCTACATTAGCCTTCGCTTCGCGCTCTATATCGACTTGATGCTGCTCTTCGGGCTGGCACTGTTTGGCCTGTACAGTCTCAGAGGAAAGGAACGTGCAGACGGTGCCGTGTTGAATTTTGGGTCGTTGCTGGTGGGAACGGCCCTTATCGGCATACTGCTATCGATGGTGGCCATGCTACAGATGGCCAAGACGATGAGCGGCGTGTCCAGCGTCATGGAGCTGCATCACCACATCCTGCAGATGATGTTGATGGACACTGACGTCGGGTTGACCTGGATGGTTCGGATAGCCTCATTGACCTTGGCGGTCATCGCCGCGACTCTCAATCGACGAAGCCCGGCATTGAGCCTCTGGCTGGCCACATTGTGTGGGGCCATCGCCCTCGCGACGCTCGCCTGGACGGGACATGGCGCCATGGATGAAGGCAGTCGACGCTACCTGCACTTCACCAGCGATATTGTCCATCTTCTGGGTGCAGGCAGTTGGTTGGGCGCTCTCGCTGCATTTGCGCTGTTATTGCGCTCAACCAACCTCACAGGCGATCTGCAGATACGGTTGCTGGCTCGAACGCTGACTGGTTTCGAATCAGCGGGGACGCTTATCGTCGCAACCCTGGCTATCACCGGGATCGTCAACTATCTGATGGTTGTCGGGCCAGCATTCGAGACATTGACCTCCAGCACGTATGGGGCCCTGCTGTCTTTGAAGGTCTTCTTGTTCGCGGGGATGCTGGTATTTGCGGCGGTAAACCGCTTTCACCTGAGCCCGCTGCTTGAGCGATCCATTCAGGCAGATACTCACACCGTCGCGATCAACGCTTTACGGCGCAGCATGATTCTAGAGTTCTCGGTCGCGGTGATCATTATGGGCCTGGTTGCCTGGCTCGGCACACTCAGCCCAGAGATGGAGATGTCCGCTGAGTCCCCATGAAGTGAATGATGAGCGACCAGCTCCGGGACAAACCACACTGCTCAATTCTGAGCCTGCCAAGTTCCGCCAGATTTTCAACCAGGTCCCAAAGCATGTTTTTTGAACTAGCATCCATCAGCCTCTCATGCATGCTGATAAAGCGGCACCGTTCATTCATTCTTCCAGAAGCTGCTTGCGGATATCCAGCAGTTCTTGGTGACGCTCCTCACTGGTCTTGGGATATGACATTTTCAGCCCATCCAGCACATCTGAAAATATCTGAGATACGATCAGTCGGGCATTTTTCTTGTCATCGGCAGGCACAACATACCAAGGCGTCTCAGTCGTGCTCGTTGCACTAAGGCATTTTTCGTAGGCCTGCATATAGTCTTTCCAATACTTGCGTTCCTCGATATCCGCAGCACTGAATTTCCAGTTTTTTTCCGGCTTGTCGATGCGATCCAGGAAGCGTTTTCGTTGCTCTTCTTTCGACAGATGGAGAAAAAATTTGATGATGCGCGTTCCGTTACCTGACAGGTGGCGCTCCAAATTGGAGATTGAACGATATCGCTCCCGCCAGACAGTACTATTGTTTTCAAGAGCATCCGGGAGGCCCTCGCTTCGGAGAATTTCCGGATGGACACGGGCTATCAGTACCTCCTCGTAGTACGACCGATTGAATATGCCAATCTGTCCGCGTCCCGGTAGGTTGCGTGTGGTTCGCCATAGAAAGTCGTGCTCCAACTCAGCCGCGCTGGGATGCTTGAAGCTGAACACCTGGCAACCTTGCGGATTCACACCTGACATCACATGCTTGATGGCACCGTCTTTTCCTGCGGCATCCATCGCCTGGAAAATCAGCAGAATGGCATGGCGATTGGACGCGTAAAGCAGCTGCTGCTGCGCGCTCAGTTGCGCAACATGCGTTGTCAGAAGCTGGCGATATTGCTGTTTTGACTTGTAGAAAGGTTCCACCTTGGTCGGCCACTTATGGAGATTGACCTCGTCGCCTTCCCGTACTCTAAAATCCGCCGAGTTTATTTTCATATTCCGCCTTTCGGTGCCGCTGGCGCGGTGACTGGTTGTCTTGAAGCTGCATTGGCAACTCGCCATCTGATCAACGCAACCTTCAAAGTGTCGTTCAGGATTAGACAGGAGACTAGCGCATAACCGAATAATGCGATCACCCGCCTTCCGCGCAATACGCTGGGCCTGGTGATCAACGCCCTGCCCCTTCGCAGGCCTGCCCCACCCTACCCCATCGGCCCGCGACCACTGAGCAAGAGCACAACGCCGGTTATTGATCCTCTCCAAGCAGACCTAGCCGATAAGCCCACTGGGTCATATCGGCAGCGTTGTGTGCGTCCAGTTTCTTCATCAGGTTGAGCCGATGGGTCTCTACGGTTTTGAGGCCGATACACAAGATCTCGGCAACGTCGCGATTACGCGCGCCTTCGGCGACCAGCTTCAAGACCTGGCGTTCTCGCCCGGTCAGGCCGACACCGCTGGCCGTGTGCCCAGCGCCGCGTAGTGCCATGACTTGAGCCGCATCGAGACCGGCATCGATATAGATTCTCCCCGCGCGCACCTGGGCGATCGCCTGGAGCAAATCCTCCCGGCGGCTTCGCTTGAGCACATAGCCGACCGCGCCGGCCTCCAGCGCCAGCGCGGCGTTATGCTCGGAGACCGTGGAAGTCAGGGCGATGATCAGGATGGCCGGCCAGCGCCTGGCGATCAGGGTCAGGGCCGAGACGCCATCGAGCAACGGCATATTCAGGTCCATCAACACCAGATCGGGTTGCAAGGCGCGGCACATGGCGACGGCCTGCTGACCGTCTTCAGCCTCGCCAGCCACGTTCAGCTCAGGCACATCGGCCAGCAGCGCACATAACCCTTCGCGAATCATCGCGTGGTCATCCACCAGCAGTAAACGGCACTCAGGCATCGTCAGGGTTTCCAGTTTTTTCAGAGAGGCCGGGCTGACGCGCAGCCAGGGTCAGACCATGCATTTCCAGTTGCAACAGCGCAGCGACCATCGTGGCGGTATCCGCGTCAGCGGCGGCCCGTTCCATCAACGCAGCCGACGCCTCCAACGCTGCTTCAGCGAACTGCCCGGCACTCCCCTTGAGGCTATGGGCGATACGCGCAGCTTCGGCATGATCGACCTGCGCGACCGCCTCCTTGAGCCGAACCAGCAAGGCCTGGCAGTCCGCCATGAACAAGCGCTGCAGACGAGGTGCGCGGAGTGGATCTTGTTCCTGGAGAGGCGTCAGCGGCGGCACGGTCCGCGCCAGTCTCGGTGCAGTGGGCTCTACGCTGCGCAACTCCATCCCGCGTGCCTGCTGGCGCGCAATCACCTGCGTGATCGCATCGAACAGCTGCGTCGGTAGCACGGGCTTGGCGAGATAGTCATTGGCGCCGGCTTCGATGAAACGTTCCCGGTCACCGCTCATGGCATTGGCGGTCAAGGCGATGACGTAAACATCCTCATCCAGCACTGGGCGCTGCCCCGAACGCAATTGACGAACCGCCTCCATGCCATCCATTCGCGGCATTTGCCCGTCCATCAAGACCGCATCGAAGATCTTCCGGCCGAGTATTTCCAGGGCCTCGACACCGTCGCGGGCATGAGCGACGCGATGGCCGAAACGCTCCAGGAACAACTGCGTAATCTCGCGATTGGTGGCGATGTCATCGACCACCAGGACATCCAGGCTGACGTCATGCCGCTCCAGGCTGCGCAGCGGCGAGGCCGTTTCGCAGAGCGTCGGCGTTGCGCCGCTCTGCACCTCGCACAAGGTGCGATAGAAATGCTGGCGACGCAGTGGCCTGACAACGCACGCAGCCAGGCCATGGGCGCGCAGTTCATCGGCGGACGGCAGTGATTCGACCTGCGAGGCCATCAGCACGATACGCGCGGTTGCCAACGCCGGGGCTGCACGACACAGGTCGGCGAACTCGACACCATCGACCCGCGGCAGGCGCCAATTGACCAATACCAAGTCGAACCGGACACCCAATTGCGCCTGCTCGTGCATCAGGCTCAGTGCTTCTTCGGCAGACGCCGCTTCCTGGCACAGCATCTGCCACTGGCCGAGCATCTCCATCAATGCCCCGCGTTCATCGGCGTGCTCATCCACCACCAGGGTCCGCAGCCCCCACAACCTCGGGGCGTCGGCCGCGCGCGCCGGACACTGCGGCAAGGGCAAGGTCAGTGCAAAGGTCGAACCCACTTCCGGTTGGCTGTGCAACGCGATACCGCCGCCCATCAAGCCGGCCAGACGCTGGCTGATGGACAAGCCCAACCCGGTACCGCCGTAGTTTCGGGTGGTGGAGGCATCGGCCTGCAAAAACGCCTCAAACACCGAGCGCTGTGCGGATGGCGCGATACCGATGCCGGTATCGATCACCTGAAATCCGAGCAGGTCGCCATCCCCCCGCCAGACCTGCAGGCGAATCGAGCCGCTGGCCGTGAACTTGACCGCGTTACTCAGCAGATTGAGCAGAATCTGCCGCAGTCGCCACGGATCGCCGATCACCTGCCCCGGTACATCGGTGGCGATATGGCAGATCATGCGCAGGCCCTTTTCCGCTGCGCGCGGCGCCAACAGTTCGGTGACATCTTCCAGCACTTCGGTCAGATCGAACTCGACCTGCTCGATATTCAGGTTGCCCGATTCGATTTTGGAAAAGTCCAGGATGTCGCTGATCAGCGCCAGCAAGGCTTCGGAATGCTCACGGATGGCCGTGACAAAATGTTGTTGTTGCGCCGTGAGCAACGTATCCGCCAGCAAGTGATTCATGCCGATGACCGCGTTCATCGGGGTACGGATCTCGTGACTCATATTGGCCAGGAACTGCCCCTTGAGTTGGTTGGCCTGGTTGGCCATATCCCGGGCGCCCTGTAGTTCCTGGGTGCGGACCTCCACCAGGTGCTCCAACCCGGCCTGCTCGGCCTGCAATGCATCGAGCAAGCGGTTGTACGCCCTGGCGAAGCGTCCCAGCTCATCGGTGCGTGCCTCTGGTAAACGACGCGACAGGTCGTCGCCGCGAGCGGTCTCTTCGATTTCCCGCGCAAACCGGGCCAGCGGCTGCGCCAATTCGCGATGCAACACCCAGAGCAAACCAAGGGCCAGCAGGATAAAGCCGACAATCGCAAAAGGTACCTCGGCCAGAATCAGGCCCAACGCGCCGGCGCGCAGTTGCGCTTGCGGATACAGCGTCAACAGATACCAATCCGGTTGCGGCAGGTGAGCGACGATCATCGGCGTGTCGGCGTCGAAGCGGCCGATCTGCGGGAAGCCGACTGCCGCAGGCAAATCCGCGATCAGTTGCTTGAGCCTGTCGTGGGAAACCGCCTCCAGCGTATTGCCGGAAAGGTCGGCAATGCGCTGACCCTGTGCATCCAGCAACAGGCTGGGATAGCCATTGAGCAACTGCCCGATACGGGCCAATCGCTCATCCAGCTTCAGTTCATAGCCGGTCATGAACAATGGCTTGCCCGATGCATCCCGGGCGACCATCGCAACGCTGATCAACTGGCGGCCCAGCAACGGCTCGTAATAGGGGCCGTCCCACACAACCTCGGGCCCACCTGCCGGCAGCCCCTCGAACAGCGCCCGCAAATGGGTCGCCCGGGCCTGGGCGAAGCCCGAAGGAATATCGACTTGCGTGGAAAAAGCCGCCCCCGCGTCGGGAAAATAGAAAAACGTATCGACGGTCATCGCCTGGCCGGCCGTGCCGAATGCTTCGGCTGCCGAAGCGGCGCGGGCCAACCGCTCAGTGGCGGCGGCAGTGTCCGTGGCGCCCTGCCCGGGCGGGTTGAGCACCCAATGCAGGGTGCTGCGCTGGAAAATATTGCTGCCGAACTCGTTTACCGCGCCGCCGTTCCAGCGTGACATGAGTCGTCTGGCGCCCTCCTCCGCATCGCGAAAATCGTCATTGTCGACACTGGAGAGCAGCGCCAGGCGCTGGCTGAGATCGTCCAGCGCCTTGCCTTGCAGCTGTTCATACGTGCGCCAGGCGCTAAGCCCGGCGGCCACGCACCAACTCAACGCCAGCACCAGCGCCAACACACAGGTAATGCGCAGCGCCAGTGACGCGCGCCACCCCTTCATCACAGGTCGACCTTACTGGCGGCGGCACTGTCGAGCGTGGCGGCCACGCCCATTTTGCGCACAATATCGCGGATCGCCCGTTGCGCAGCCGCGTCGTCACGCAGCGCCACCACCAGCAACCGCGTCACCTTGTCACCCGTTATCGCCTGCGTGGCTTCGCGCCGGCTGGTCAAGCCGAGGATACGCAGCTGCTCCTCAAGGTTCTTCAAGCGCGTCTCGTTGCCATAGGTGCCAAGATCCAAGCGCAGCCCTTCACCTGCCGACAGCCCCGTTACCACGGGCCGGGGCGTCCAGCACCAGGCAATCTGGGTCGGCGGTTGAATACTCGCGACCCCCTGTTCGACGGGTGAACCGAGGGCAGCCAGCCGCACATTCGTCGCGGCCGCCTGGGTATCCATCGCCGCCAACTGTTCGGCGGTGGCACTCAAGCGTGCATCGATGAGATTGGCCTCGCGCTGCATTTGGTCGGCCTGGTCGTACTTGTCCAGCAACACCTGTTCGCCTTCCTGGCGGTACGTCAGTTGGATGCCGATGAGATTCTCACTGCCCATCAAATTGCGCTGGCCGGGGAAATCGTCGGCGCTGAAGGTGTGTTGCCCACCGTTGAACAGCCGCAGGAAGTCCACGAACGCGCGGTCTCCGGTCCAGTGCCGGGTCAGCTTGAAGTTGGCGAAGCTGATCTCCAGGGCGACATCGGCACAGGCCCCCGGCGCCCAGACGAAGCTGGCGCTGGTGGGGAAGTTGAAGTTGTCCAGTACCGTCGAACGGCCACTGCATTGCAGCGTCAGGCGCGTCTGCTGGGGCAGCGAACGGGCACCGAGGTTGACCTGCGACGGCGCGGCGGACAGTTCCACCACCGCCGCGGTGGCCTGCAGTATGGCGATGCTCTGCTTGAGTTCCGCCCGTTGCGCCACAAGGCCTTTTTGCTCGGCTTCCAGTGCCTGCCGGCTTTGCTGCTCCGTGGCCTGCTGGGCCTGACTCTGTCGCTCGGCACCGAGCAGATCGTTGCGCGCATGCTGCATGCGGCTGACATAGGCGTAGAACGCACCGGTCAGCGGAATTTGCACACCCAGCGCCTCCCGTCCGCTGTAGCGCTGCACATCGCGTTGCACGAAGGTTTTCACCGCTCCGCTCATAAAGGCCGGCAGTTGACCGCGCTCGCCGTACAGCAGCTCGTTGAGCATGACCGGGTCCTGCACGCCCTGAATCGAGCTGAGCAACTGCCCGCTCCAGTCGCCTTGCAGGCGGCAGGCCGCCACTTCGGCGGCGTAATGCGAGGAGAAATCCAACTGGCCGGTGGCCAACGCCCAGACCGCATCTTCACGCGGGTCCGGTCCCTTCAGCGCCTGGATCAAGGCGCTGCGCACGCTGTCGGCTTCCCAGAGCGGTGCGGACTTCACCGAAGGATCGGCGCCGAAGCCCCACGTCTCAACGGCCACCTGGAACGCTTGTGCGTCGCTTTTCTGCAGATCGGCCACCACACCTTTCATCAACTGTTGGAACCTGGCCAAGGCACGGGCTTGGGTCAACTCGTCGCGCAAGCCGTTGACGCCACTCTCGATCGAACCGCCACTGGCCACGCCCTTGAGCATATCGCCGCCCAGGGCATTGGTGATTTTCAGACTGCCCAGCGCCCCCGCTTCGGCATGCAGATCGTTGTTACTGGCCAGTTCAAGCAAACGATCGAGCGACACCGCGCGGCTCGCCCAAGGTGCCCGCTGCTCGGGCGGGATCAAGGCAAACCGTTCGGCACTGCGATGCAACAGCTTCAGGAACGGATCATTGGGCGTACCGACCACACTCAGGGCCAATTGCCAGTCGCTGCGCGTCTTCAAGCGTGTCTGTGCACTGAGCAGGCTGCCCTGGATAAACCGATACCAGGCGTCCTGGGTATCGCTTTGGTACTGATCGAGGAATTTCACCCGCTGTGTCTTCCACAACGCGCTGTCACGGCTGGCGAGGCCGAGTTCATCCATGAACGCAAAAATCGCGCTGTGCCCTTGCAACGTATAGGCACCGGAAAGACTCAACCCCGGGTTATCGCTATCGCTCCAGTACTCCGTCAGCCGGATCGGTTGCAGATTGCCCTGCAGTTCCGCCCAGGCTTTCAGCCACGTCAGGGGGCGTCCTTCAAGCCCCATGCTCTCCAGCTGGCCCAGCAAGGCGGCGCGTTGGCCCTGCATCTGCGCCATATCGGTTTGCCACTCCAGATAGGAGCGATAGCTGCTCCCCAGGGTGACCAGTTGCCCGGCGCTGGTCGCTTCCTTGGAACCGTAGGTCAAGTTCAGGAAACCCACCTCGGAACCCGGCAGCGGCAAGTTATCCATCGACTGGTTATTCAGGCGGGCATCGAGCAGGTTGATCCGGCGCACGAGGAATTCGGCATAAGCGGCAATCAGCCGTGGATCGCCGCTGTTCAACGCGCCGCGCAGGTTCTGCGAAATGAAACCATCGAATACCGGCGTGCGTATTTCGCTGTCGAACAACCTCACGTAGTCAGAGCGGTAGTGCTCCTGGACCTGTTCGATATGGCGTGAGAACGGCAGCAAACCATGCCATCCGCCCTGCTGCTGGTCAGATAAGCTGATCAACGCTTGGCGAAACCGACGCAGCGCATCCAGGTCGCTCTCCAGCCCACCGTTGAAGTCCTCGGCCGCTGGCGGCTCGTCCAGCGCGTCGGTGAGCACGGCTTGAGTGTGGTGGTCGGCATACACCAGCAATGCGCCAAAGCCGATACACAGCCCCAGCCAGCCGATGACTGCGGCGTGGGCCAACAGCCTGCGCCAGCGATGCCAGCTATCGATGGGCTGATAGGCGTGGCGTTGCGCAGGCAAAAGCCTGCCCAGCAACTCATGACTGAACCAACCTTCGCTTGTGCCGTCTGCCTCTTGCCCTTGCGCGGTCAGGAACAGCCCGCAGAGCAGCGGCAACTCACTGTAGGGGTTGGCGTCAAACGCGGGTAACAGCAGATGCTGGAGACGCGAGCGCAGTTCAACGATGCGCTCCGGCAGGCTGAAAGCTTCTTCATCCGGCAGGCCACGCACGCCCAACTCGATGCGCAGGTCGAATAGACGCTGGCCAAGCCCGCTGAACATCTCTTCGAGAAACACCTGCGCCGCCCCCGTGCGCTGTTGGCTGAGCAGGCCAAACGGTTGCTCGCGTTGTGGCGGTGTGAGAGCGCAAGCCCACTGGGTGAAGCCCGGCAAGGCTTCGGCACCGGTAATGATGAAATACACCGGCAGACGGGCACCAAAGACCTTCACCAGATCATCCAGGCGGCGGCGCAGATTGTGTCCCTGCTCGGCCAGGCGCGCATCGGAGTCGCTCAACAAGCGCTGGCAGTCGATCACCAGCAGTACACCGTTGAGGGGTTCGCGGCGCCGCGAACGCAGCAGCCAGTACAGCAACCGTCGCCATTCCGGGCCGGCGTCGCTGTTGCCCTCCGCCATGCGGCCGGCGGGGTCAATGATCACGCCACGCTCAAGGAACCACCAATCCAGAGTGCCTGTCGAGGCCGCCGGCTTTCCACCGCGGGTCGAACGCAAGGCCGAGGTCAGCCCGCTGTTGCCCAGCAACCGCCGGGTGCCGCTGCCACTCTCGCCCAGCGTCAGGAACCAGGGCAGCACATACAACGGTGAACCCAATCGACTCAGGCGCGACTGGCGCAACATTTGCACGCCGCTGTTCCAGTCCTGATCAAGCGCCGGCGCTTCATCGCGACGACTCTGGGGCAACTCGCTGTTCATCCGGCGACGCAAGCGCCAGGCGTACCAGCGTCGCCCTACCCCGCGCAGGCAAAAAACCACCAACAGCGTAACGATGCAAATCAGCGGCACGTACCACAATGGCCAGCTTTTGTAGAGCGCCAGGCCCCAGAGCAATAGCACGATGCACGCCAGCAGCAGCACCCAGAGCAACAACACCCCTGCTTTCTTCAACATCAGCGCATCTCCAGCAATTGGCTGACTTGTCGACCCAGCGAGAGATCGAAACTGATGTAAAGCACGGTCAACAGAATCAACGGCACCCCAATCAGCAACAGCAGCGAAAGACCGGGCAAGCCCCGGCGCACCACACGCAGGCGCGTTGGCAGGTGGTCCTCGGGTTGTTCGAAGAGATGGCTGTTGGCGTCCAGCGGCACCATCTGCCGATCGAGAATGATCCGCTCCAGGCAAAGCCGGCGGTATTGCATCAGTTCACCACCCGGGCGGGTCGCGTAACGCCCCTGGAAACCGCCGAGCAAGGCCAGGCCGAAGACCTCGCGGGCACCGACCGCCGCCTCGGGCAAAGCCTCCAGGCGCTGGAAGAATTCGACACCGGCCCGACTGGTGGAAAAATAGTGGCGCTGCAACGGCGCCCGCCGCCATTCGGCCGCCCCGGGCCATTCGCCGGACATGGCCGCTTCGTCGATCCAGGCGACCACTGCGAACAGCGCCTCGCGCACTTCGGCTTCGGCAAAGTGCAGCTCGCGGGCCCGATTGGCGGCGCCATCGAGCTGCACGATGAGCGCCGGCGCAAGCGTCTCATAGGACTGTGCCGGATCAACGAAGCCGCGCTTGGCAGCCTCGAAACTCGACATCCAGCAGTCAGCCAGGCGGGGATTGATCATGTGCGAACCACCACCAGGTCGATACTCAGGTCAGCCGGCGGCTGGGGCAGGAAGAACGCCGCCTGACGCTCCTGCTGCAGCGTTTCCCAACCCTCGCTCAGCGTTTCCAGGCGGAAGTACAACGCGCCGGCCACCCGCGGCAAGCCCTGGGGCGGAACCTGCAGATAGATCAACTCAACCCCGGGCAACGCGCGGTTGACCAGGCCTTGCATGACGCTGAGAGCTCCCAGCTTGCCATCCAACGGTAGGCACTCGGCCAGCCACACCGGATCGACCAGACTGCGCGCCACCAGATAGTAACGATGCCGCGCGCCGAAAAACGCGTCCGGCAATGGGGCCTGATAAAACCCTTCCTGCAGTTGCAGGTGGACCAGCAACTCTGAGCCAATGCTGATCTCATTGAGCTGCTGGCCGATCAGGGCCACCAGTGCAATCGTCGCCGCGCCCGCGTCCTCATGCTTGTAGGCCGGCACCAACAGACGGCCATCCGGGGTTTCGCCGAGCATGTCGCAGACATCGGAAAACAGACTCAACTCACCAACAAGTTGGCGCAGGGTGCCGTAAAGCTGCCATGGCGACACCTGCGGGGTTTCCAGCAAATGCGTCAGCAACGGGCCATAGCGATTCAGTACCGCCAGGGCCATCAGGTGGTTGACCTGGGCCGCGTCGAGATCGCCCCGCCGCGACTCCCCCGGCTGCTTGTACACCGACAACTGCCGCGCCCGGCCGACCAGTTCGTCGCGGACTTCGCGCAAGGTTTGCAGGAGCATCGGCGATGCCGCCAGATTGACCGACGGCGGCACGTAGCGTTGGGCCGGCCGGAGGCGATCACCGTCCAGCTCAAGCCGTGCAATCGGCAGCAGCTCGTAGGCGCTCAGATGCTCCAGCTCATCGTCCCAGAACAGCCGCAACACATAGGACATGGGGCGCACCCGCGCTTCCGGGGAGTCGCCGAGACGGTCACCGATCACTTCCGGATCGGCCGCCACGATAAAGCGCGCTTCCGCCCGGGAACCCGCCGACAGCGTCTCGAACACCTGCGCGTTGGCGTCGCCCGGCAGCAAGCGGCGTAGCCCCACAAACAGCGTGCGACCGCCACTGAACTCGCCGAGGTCAAGGGTGCGCGACTCCAGCACCGCATTGCCCGGATATTCAGCCAGCGTGCCTTCGGCGAAGCGCACCGACAATTGCTCCAGCAGGCACTGTTTGGCAACCAGCGCGGGCTCATTGATCTTCAGCGAGATCAAACCCCACGGGTACGGATGGTTCAACTCTGTGGTCCGGGTCAGACGATGCTCGATACGCGCATCGTTCTGTTGAAAATGCTGAGGCTGGAGGAACAAGCCCTGGTGCCAATACAACAACTGATCGATATTCATAGGGCTCGGTTTCAGGCAAAAAATTGAAAAAGCGTGGCCACTGCAACGCTCACGGCAAGCAGCTCAGTCCTGTGCGCCGGGCAGGCGCACCTCACCCTCTCGGGGCTGCACCGGCTTGGGCAACGCCAGGCGACTCTCCTTGCCACGCAACAGCGCATCGGGCCCGACGAGCAGGTCAATGGCGATGGGGCGCGGGGTGGCGGTCCAGGTCTTGCTGAAAAACCCTGTCGACGTCACGTCGACGCCGATCTGATAGAGCTTGACGCTGCGCGTCGGGTCCAGGTGCGCGTAACCGGCGGCGATACCGACCATCTTCGCGCCCTCCAGTCGCGGCAGGCTCAACTGGCGGGTCTGGCCCGGCTCGATAAACAGCCGCGTCAGCCCGATCATCCCGGGCGGCGCACTGTTCATCAGCAGCAGGCTGCTCAGTTGCTGGGAACTGCCGGTGTAGGCGGAAAACGCACTGATCTGATCGAACTGCGTGACCACCACCAACAGGTTATGCGCCTGGCCGTCGTACTGATTGAGGTCGTTATCGGCGGTGAAGCTCAGCTCGATGGCGTTTTCGGTGTAGTCCCATTTGAGCGCAGTGAGGGCCTTTTGCTCGGGGGTGAGGTCCTGGCTGCTGCAGGCGGCGAGCAGGATGCACAGGGCCAGTCCGCCCATGGAAAACTTGATGGAGGGCGCACGCCCCGCGCTGCTCACGCCATCACCAGCACAGCAGTCTGGCTCGGCTGCGAAACCGTCCCCATGGTGTTATTGGCGTTGTGCATGGTCTGGCAGGTGACACGCACGGCGGGCTTACCGGCGACCATCACTTTGGTGCTGCCATCGATGAAGATCATTTCACCCTTGACCTTGCCGCTGGTGACGCCACCGGCCACCCCAGCTTCATCGCCACTGGTCATCAACACCTTGCTCGACATATTCATCGCTGGCATGCCGTCCACCAGCACGTCCATCACCAACCCACCCGGGTCCGCGGCGCTGGTATCGGCAGCATTGGGATAAGGCAATGGCACTGGCCCGGCGGGCGGAACGGGCGTCTTGCAGATATCGGGCACCGTGGACAGCGCCATCGCACCGCCGTTATTGAGCATATACATAATCGATCTCACCCCAGCTTGATGCTGTCGCCATCAATGGCAACGCTACGTTGTGCATTCAGGTCCAGCGTGTCGGCCTGCACGCTCCAGTCATCGCGCACGCGCTGGCGCAAGGAGCCGGAATAAAGTTCTTCATGGCCTTCGACGCGACGGCGGCTGTCAGCAAAATCCGCCTCGTGGCGCACAGCCTTTTCGCGGTGATACACGCTGCTGTCGTGGCGCTCGACCCAGTGGTTCTGAAGATGCTCGCCACTCATGGCCAGGGTGCCGACAGTCAGATGGGCACGCTGCATCTGCACACTGCCCTGCTCGGCGCACACCCGTAATGCGAGACCGGCATCAAGGCTCACACCGTCGCGGGCCTGAATGCTCAGCGCGCCGGCGGGCAGGCTCAAATGCAGGTCACCCTCCAGATGCATACGCGCCGGTTGAGCGATGGCGCGTTCCAGCACGCTAAGGATGTAACCGCCTTGCGCGTCCAGGCTGACCAACACCTTGTCCCCCACTGCCGGACGCACCAGGCAACCGAATGCGGGTTTTAGCCAATAGCGGCGGCCATCGCTGCTGACCACGCCGAAACGCTCGCCATCCAGTGCGTTGACCTGCGCATGACGCAATTGAGCAGCGGCATCGCAATACTGCGGGGCTTCATTCATCTCGATTTTCCTAAAGAGGCAGGCTGCCATTGCTCGGCGGCGAGGCGTTCGGTATCTACGGGCTGGATGGCCTGGGGGTTGCTCTGCTGCCAGTCGGCCTGGGTGAAATCAGCGGCATGGGCATTCATGCCGGTCACGTCGGCGGCGACGAACGAGGCGCGTGGCGCAAGCAACGCGGTGCAGTCGGCATAACGCAACAGTGCGCGGTCAAAGCGCGCGCCTGGCATCTGGGCGTCGATCAGGATGGCCATCTCCAGAACGGCATCACTGAAATCGACCGAGTCAAAATGGCTGGCATTGAACAGAGCGCCCTTGAGATGGGCACCGGCAAACATCGGCGCGGTTCCCTTGCTGCGGTAGAACGACGCGCCCTCGGCCTGCACGGCATGAAAATCGGCCCCGCTCAACGACGATTCATCGAAGGCACACTGCTGCAACGACGCCAGACCGAAGCGCGCCTGATCGAGTTGGCAATCGATCAATCGTGCCTTCGCAAAATGCGCCGACTGGGCATCAAGGCCCGTCAGATCGCAGCGGTTCCATTGGGATTTGCTCAACTGGGCGGCTGCCAGCCTGATACGCGGTACGCGGCACTCCGCGAGTGTAAAAGCCTGTAGCTGCGCGCCCGACAGATCCAGATCCTCGCCGTGGCATTGCGCCCAGCTGGTCTTGTTCCAACGCACATTCGTGAACAATGCGCCCTGCAATGAACACCCGTTCATGTACAACGAGTCCGCGGTGCTCTCGGAAAAATCGGCGCCGTCCAGGCGGCAGTCTTTCCAGTGGCTTTGGGTCAGCATGGCGCCATTGAATTGCGCACCACGCGCATCCACTTGTTCCAGCCGCGCGTTGCTCAAATCGACACCGCGATAGTCGCCCCCGGCCAGATTCAACGCGCGCAAGGGCTGCCAATCAGCCAGCAATGCCCTTAGACGCTCGGCACTTAATACCTCAAGCATGAGTCAGGCTCTCCTTGAGTCGGCAGCGCGTCATCAATGCCTGCTCCAGGCGCACACCGCTGCCGTGTACAGCGTCACTGGCCAAGCCATGCAAGTTGCTGCCACTGAGATTGGCCTGCTCCAGGCATACCTTGCGCAAGCGGCCGTTAAGCAGGTTGGCGCCAGACCAATCAGCGCGACTCAAGTCACATCCCGACAGGTAGGCACCTTGCGCGACCAGCCCGACACCGTCGGAATCACTCAGGTCGCAACCGCTCAGCAGCGCGTCGTTAAGCCGTGCGCCGCGCAGGCTGGCGTGATTCAGATCGGCGTCTTGAAAACTGGCAGCGGTCAGGTCGGCATCGTCCAGGCGCACACCCGGCAAAACGCAGTGAGCGGCCAGGCGCAGGTTCTGCAGGTTGCACTCGCGCAAGTCCAGGTCGCGGCCCACCACCTTGGCGAAATCGGCTTTGCTGAGGTTGGCGCGGCGCATGTCCGTCGCGTCCAGTGTGCAGTCGTAGAGCTTGGCTTTGTGCAGGTTGCTGTCGGTGAGTCGTGCGCCGCTCAGGTCGCATTTATTGAGGCGTAGTTTGCTTAGATTGGCGTTGCTCAGTTGAGCCTTGTCGAGGCTGCATTCGTTGAGTTGGGCTTGTTGCAGGTTGGCTTCGGTGAAATCAGCAGCGGAGAAATCACAGTTCTGAGCGCGGATATCGATCAAGCTGGTGCCGCAGAACGAAGCGCCTTGGCATAGAACCCTATGAAACATTGCGTCCTGCAAGCGCGCCTTGCTCAGATCCGAAGCACCCAAGTCGCAGTCGATGAACTGACAGTGGCTCAGATCGGCGTTCTGCAGTCGAGTGCCATTGAGCTTGCAGCTCATAAAAGTGGTATTTCTCAGGTCAGCGCTGCTCAGATCGATTTCGCAAAGATCAAGGCTCTCCAAACTGAGGTCTTGCAGCGTCTTACCTGCCGCGTGCAATGCCAGCAGCCGCTCACGGGTCAGACTGCAGTATTCAGGAAGCGGGAGAATGGGGGCGAATTGGATTCGATCAGCCGCCAGCGCTTTGTTCATGGCGCTTAAAACACGGTCTATCTCAGCTTCCACGGCTTGAGACTCTGCTATGGCGGCAGTCAGTTTTTCCTTGGCTTGCGCGTGCTGGTCTGGAGGCAGCTCCAGGCGCTCAAGCATGTCCATGATATCGACCTTCGGTGCTGGCTGTTTAGCACGCGCCAACGCTTGCTCTGCATCTATGCCCAGCCGGGTCATCATCTGCTGGGCATACTCCATGCCTTGGGCCTTAGCCTTGGCGATTTCCGAATCAATTTCCAGCGCCAATGCCTCGGGGTCAAAGGGCTTGAGGGGGCGCATCGGTTCGTGCATCAGAACCGTAAAGTCCGTTTTCGCTGACGGTGGGTAATCGGTGGGGTTGAAAGGCAGGTTCATGCGAGTCGCCATCATCTGAGCGTATTGCATGCACTGCTCATGAGTTGCGCTTAACGCTGCATATTGCGCATCCGCAGCGGCCTGCAAACTGGCGATTATCGGCCCGGAGTCGAACGGGGTTGGTTCGACAGGCGCAACCTTGACCGACTCGACGGGAGGGCGTGGCCAAAGCCGCTCAATCCAGACTTGCGTGTCCAGCACGGGGTCACCCGCTCGCTCGAGGGCCATAGCCAATTTGACGATATCTTGCGCATCTATATCGAGTACCGGTACTTCGACGCGGTACAGCAGAAGAGCACTTTGCGCATCAGGGAACAGCCATACCGTATCCAGGTCCATCGACATTTCGGTAACGGGTACACGCTTATCCGCACGCTCAATAAACAGCCGTGGCCGCAGGCCCGGCAATCGCCCGGCGACCCTGGCCTCGGTAGGGTGCATGCCTGAGATCGACCAGGCTTCGTCGCCACGCCAAAAACCGGCATTGCATTGGTCCTGCGCCACTTCATCGAACCAGCGCGCATCAGTATCCGTCGGTAAGAATGGGGCGCGATAAGCAGTCCAATGCTCGTCAAGGGTGCCCATATACTGGCGGCGCTCAGCGCTTTGTACTGGCAATGGCAAAAAACTCGCCAGGGCTGGCCGATCATCGGGGTCAACAACTGTGGCATTCGCCACTTCCAGTTGTGCCAACGGCATTCCTTGCGCGGCGTCCACCTCCGGATAATGGCCTTTGCCTGTCGGATTATCTGGCCACTTATTACCGCCATAAGCGCTTTCAAAGTCCAACGGCAGGTTATCCAGTTGACCGCTCACAACGGACGTCCAACCCAGAGGCCCTTTGCGCCATTGCCGCGGCGCGAGTACATGCAATGTTTTTTCCATATCCCCCAGACGCACCCGCACCGCCATGCCACCCCGTTGCACATCGGTCAACGGATAAGCCTTACCCTGTACGGCAAATGTGCCTCGACTTTTCTTTAAACCCCGATCAAGCATCTGCTTGCCAAGTCGCTCGGTTAACCAGGCCCAAGTTTCCCCAGCGGCCATTACCTGATCTTCTGCGTCCACCAGCAGACCCAGGGTGACGACCACGCAATGAAGGTCCAGTGGTTTGGCATTGGCGAGCAATAAAAGGCTGGCCTGTTCACATTTGAGCTGCATCGGACTCTCCGAATAGGAAACTTACGCCTCTTTTTTTCCGTATCACGGCGCGGCAGCGGGCGGCGCAGCTGCATCGCCCGCTGCCGCGACCGCATCGGCGGCGCCATCAAGCAGGCCAACGGCGCCGTTTACAACCGCATTGGCTCCGCCCGCGGCCACTTTCACTGCAGCAAGACTTGGGCGTGATGCTAGCTTCAGACTCAACAGGCTGGGGCTGGGGGCTAGTTCAAAACACGGAAACTCCTGTACTTGATCCGACGTGATCGTTGCACCCACTATTGTGCCGCTGACTCTCATGAACTTATTAAAAAAGGCGTTACCGCAAACTTCTAAATCCCCATCCACAAGAACATCACCAGTAACATGCACCTGGCCTTCAAGATGTATAATCTTGTCCGACTTTATGACAACCCCTGCCGCATTGATAAGTATGCTATTCCCACCCAGCTTGATCTCATATGAAGTTACATTTTCATGGCAGTAAATATCTGTATTCTTCAACTCCATCTTTGAGTTGGACGCTCGAACTATATGCATTCCTTTCAGATATTCTGAATTTTTAATACTCGCCTTATGATACTCCCAGGCACTGTTGCCAACGCTTTTCTTATACAGACTGTAGTCAGCCGAAAGCGAAACCAATCCAAGTTTCACTGACACGCCAACCCCGTAGAGAGAGAGACTTCCGCTGGCTATATTTACGTCACCCTTCAATTGAAGCATTGAAGTTGTAACGTCTAATTTTGTGCTCAGCTTTGGGTTGGTTATTGCGTCTTTGAAATTATCAAATCCGCTTTTCTCTGATGCGCTATTTGTTGTGCTTGGCGCGGAGGCAAGCTTGCTGCTACTTGCGGGAGTGGGAGGCCGATCTTTAAAGTTGGCACCCATCAAACTCTCTGAAGAGCTCGTCCCCGCCACCGGGGCCGGCGCATGCCCTCCCCCTATGGATTGCCAATAAACACCTGGCACCTGATGCTTATACGAACTGGACGCCAGCTGCATATGCTTGTCCGTGCGCAAATGCGCCCCACTGACATCGCCCTCACCCAAGGTAAAACTACAACCGGTGGACGCCCCCATCTTCATCATCGGCCCGGACGGGCTGTCTTCCATCGCAAACAAATGCCCACCGGGAGTGCTCAAGCCACTTTGGGTCGCGTTTTCGCCGGTGACCACATTGGGATTCTCGGAGTTGGGCACACTACCGGTGATCACCGGGCGGTCCGGGTCGCCGCCCAAGAACGAAACCAGCACTTCCGTGCCTTTGAGCAGCGGGAAATTCATGCCGTGGCTCGAACCACTGGACAGCGTGGCCATACGCAACCAGGCCGAACCACGCGTCGCATTCTTCTCACCGCGAATGAACGGGAAACTCACCCTGTAGCAACCATGCTCATTGAGCAGCGGCCGACCGGTATCTTCATCACCATCCACCACCGCACTGAGCACGCCCTGCACATAAGGCCGCGGTGTCACACAGGGTGCGCGGAACTGCACGTCGCCGGGCAAGGCGATAAACCGCGTGTTGATCCCCTGCCCCGGCCCTTCCCCCTCCGACCCCAGGCCCGGCAACGGCTGATAACCGTCGTGGTGAACTTCAATCACCTGATAACCGGCATTGAACAGCGGACGCGGGTGGCCGACTAACAGCATCGGATAACCGGCGCGCAACCCCGTGGCTCGACCGCTGCCATGAAACTCCCGCTGACGGCAACCGATGGCCTGGGCGCGGCGATTGGCCAACCATTGCCCCTGTTCGAGCGAACCGAAGTGCTCGCCATACAACCCTTGTCCGCCGATAAATACAGACGAACCAGAGACGGCCTCTCGTTGTGCGGTTGAGGCATCTGCGCCAAGGCTGGCAGCTGCCACCGAAGCATTGACCTCTAACTTCAACTGCGCGTTGCTCGCGGAAAAGTCCTGGAGCGTGACCCCCGCCGCTTGCCGCACGAGTTTGCGCTCGAAGGTCCGCGCCATCGCCAGGACCCGGCCTACATCCAGTTCCGAATCTTGGCGGCGATAGGTCAGCAGACTGGGGAGTTGCGGCTGGTACAGTCGGTCGCCACAGAACACCAGCGCCTCGCCGTCAGGCCCCTGTTCAAAGAAGTAATACACGCCGAAATATTCAAGAAGACGTGAAATAAAGGCGAAGCTGGTTTCTTCGAACTGGCAGGTAAACGTCGCCTGAGTCAGCGGATCATCGGCCAGCGGCAGGCGGATATCGAAGTCATACGCCGAACCGGGCAAACCGTTCATACCCGGCCCTTCGACAGTCAGGTCGGCCAACTTGAGCACGTCGCGAATCAGCTCCGGCAGACTTTTGTCCAGCCAGATTTCCGAAAAGCGGAAATGCCGCAACTGCACGAAGCGCGGTTCCAGCACCACGCGGTAGTAGTAATACAAGGAGTCGGCGTCGAGATAATCCACCTCCGTGACCACGCCCTGATAGGGATGCGGCTGCCCCAACGCATCGCTCAGGGTCAATACCGCCCGGTTGCCCAGCAGCGCTTCGTCGTCGAACAATGGATTGATCGTGGCCAGCCGAACCTCGAAGCGATAGGGCTGAGAGAGCTTTTCCTCGCCCTGCCACTGCTGCACCCATAATGTTTCGAGCAGCAGCGAGGGGGCCAGGCTGGCGAAAGTGCAGAGTGCATGATCATTGAGAGCCATCAATCAATCCTTGTTCTTCAGTCGGTAAACGAGCGGTCACTCTAGGGGCTCAAGCAGCGCTTCACGCTCGGGTAAAGACCTGATCGCATCGATGTCTTGCGTGGTAATGATCCACTCGCCGCGCGCATCCACCGCCACATGCAAGCCGGCCAGGGGCCGCTGGTCGGCAATCGCCCCGAGCAAGACGTCAGACAGGCGCGGTGTCAGGCTCTTACGCAAAATGAAGTCGATATTGCGCGCCCCGCTTTCCACTTCCGTGCAGCGCGCGGCGATGGCGTCGGCGACCTCTTCTGCAAACGTCAGACGGACTTTCGACGACGCCAGCAGGCGCTCGCTGAGCCGGCCCAGCTTGAGGCGCACGATGCCCGCCAGTTGCGCGCCACCCAGGGTGAAGAACGGCACGATGGTCATGCGCGCCAGCAGCGCCGGTTTGAAATGCCGGGACAGAGTCGGGCGGATTTTTTCCGCGAGGGTGTCCGGGTCGGGCCGCCCGTCGACGCACAGGTTCTGGATTTCTTCGGTGGCCAGGTTGCTGGTCAGCAGCACCACGGTGTTGGAGAAATCAATCTGCCGCCCTTCGCCGTCGGACAGGCTGCCCTTGTCGAAGACCTGATAGAAAATGTTCACCACGTCCAGGTGGGCTTTTTCCACTTCATCGAGCAACACCACCGAATACGGACGCTTGCGCACCGCCTCGGTCAACATGCCGCCCTCGCCGAAGCCGACATAGCCGGCGGGCGAACCCACCAAGCGGCTGACGGTGTGCTTCTCCTGATACTCGCTCATGTTCACCGAGATCATCGCCTGTTCGCCGCCGAACAGATGTTCGGCCACAGCCAGGGCGGTTTCGGTCTTGCCGACCCCCGATGGCCCGACCAGCAGGAACACACCCAACGGCTGTTGCGGATCGCGCAGGCCGGATTGCGCGGCCTTGAGGATTTCCGCGATCTGCTCGACGGCGGTGTCCTGACCGCGAATACGCATCTTGAGGTTGTCGGCCAGGGCCAATACGCCGCCCGCCGCATCGCGCAGCACTTTGCCCAGCGGCACGCCGGTCCAGTCGGAAACCACCTGGGCAATCGCATCGGGGCTGACTTCGGTGAACAGCAACGGCGCGTCGCCTTGCAGTGCAGCCAGGGTTTCACGGGCCTGATCCAGCTCGGCCTGACGTTCCTCCAGCGAGGCCAGTACCTGCACAACCTCGCCTTCGGCCGAAACCGGCAGATCCTGTGCTTGCCGGGTCAGTTGCTTGCGTGCTTCAAGGACACGCAGCGCCGCGTCGCGCTCGGCCAGCCAGCGGACTTCCAGCGCAACCCGACGCTCGTCAATCTCAGCCTGTTCGTCGGCGATATCCGTCAGGCGCTGGTCTTCTACGGGAAAACCATTGCCACGGTCGCGCTCCAGTGCGCTCTGTTCACGCGCCAGACCGGACAACTGCCGCTCCATGCGCTCCAACTCGGCAGGCTTGATGCCCAGGCCGATGCGTACCCGGGCGCTGGCGGTGTCGAGCAAGTCGACGGCCTTGTCCGGTAGCAAGCGCCCGGTGATGTAGCGATCCGACAATTCGGCGGCGGCGACGATGGCGTCGTCACGCACGCTGACCCCGTGAACTTTTTCGTAGTGCCCCTTGAGCCCGCGCAGGATCAACACCGCGGTTTTGACACTCGGCTCGTCCAGCTTGACCAGTTGGAAACGACGCGCCAGGGCCGGGTCTTTCTCGAAGTATTTCTTGTACTCCGACCAGGTCGTGGCGGCGATGGTGCGCAACTCGCCACGGGCCAATGCGGGTTTGAGCAGGTTGGCCGCATCCGAGCCACCCGCCGCGCCGCCGGCGCCGATCAGCATGTGCGCTTCGTCGATGAACAGGATCACCGGCGTGGCGGAGGCCTTGATCTCTTCGATGACGCCACGCAGACGGTTTTCGAACTCGCCCTTGACGCTGGCGCCCGCTTCCAGCGCACCGAGATCCAGGCTGAGCAAACGTGTGTTTTTGAGGAAGTCGGGGACTTCGTCCTGGCTGATCAACAACGCCAGGCCCTCCACCACGGCGGACTTGCCCACACCTGGCTCGCCCACGGCGATGGGGTTGTTTTTACGCCGCCGGGCGAGGATGTCGATCATCTGGCGAATCTCATCATCGCGCCCGAAAATCGGGTCGATGCGCCCCGCCGCTGCCTTGGCGGTCAGGTCTTCGCAAAAGCGCGCGATATTGTCTTCGGCTGCGGGCGCACTGCCGCCGGCGCCGGCCAACGAAGCAGAGGCCGCGCCGGTCTGCAGGCTGTCCAGCGGACCTTCGCTGGAGCCGCCCAACAGTTGAGCGAACTCTGCGGTCAGGGCATCGGTGGAAATCGGCTTGAGCAGTTCGCCGTAACGCGTGCCAGCGCTGTAGTAGCCCAGGCGCGATACCAGCGCCAGCAGCAGCGAACCGCCGCGAATCCGCCCGCTGCCGACCACCAGCGAGGCAATCAGCCAGGCGTCCTGAATCCATTCGGTGAGCAGGCCAGCGAACACCGGACGTCCCGGGTTGCCGTTTTTCAACTGCGCCAGGCCCTCATCCAGCAGCGCACGCAAGCGCATCGGATCAATCTCGAAGCGCGCGAGAATGCGCGTCGTATCGGCATCCGGATCTTCCAGCAACTGGCGCAGCAGGTGCTCCAGGGAAATCTCGTAGTGAGCGCGCGCCAGGGTCTGGCCCGCCGCGTTCTCCAGGGCCTTGGTGCTGTACACATTGAGCCGTGCGAACAGCGGTTTGAGTTCTACCTGAATCATCTAGCGAGCCCTCTCTTCGAGCATTGGTCCGTGTTCGGCCGTCAGCATGAATACAACGTCGTCCTGTGTGTCTCCGTCACCGAGCCAGGTATCCAGGCCCAGCCGCTGCCAGCCGCCGCCCAGCGAAGCGCACTGCTGCTTATCTGCCGCAAGACGCATGACCAGACGGCTGCGTAGCGGTGTCTGCAAATACAATCCCACCAAGCGTTCGAGCTTTTGATACAGCGCCTGCCCCGGCAATAACCCGTGAAAACGCTCGGTACTCAGTGCCGTCAGGCGGATATCCAGGGTGCCGCTGCGGTCCATGACTTCACGACCGAGCAGGCTGTTTTCGCCCAACACCCCGCACTGCATACCCAGGTAAGTGCGTGCCGTGCGGTCGATCCGCAGGCGCGTCTCGACACACGGCACGACTTCCACCGTTACATCGCTGAGTACCGCCTTGACCAACTGCTGCAGCCCCAGGGCCGAGCGTGGGTACTGGTTGAACAACCCGGCATACCGCAGCAAATCGGTGGATTGATCGCGCTGCTCCGGACGCGCATCCGCAATGCCGATCAGCGCCTGCAATTGACGCAGGCTCTTGACGTCGCGCCGCTCGGTAATGTCGATCCAGATCCGGTGCTTTTCCCAGGCACGGAACAGCAACGGATAGAGCGAGGCATGCAGGATGTCGAGAAAGTCACGTCCCGCCGAATGGCCCAGCAGTTGCTCGTCGATCAGGTCTTCGGTGTAAAACGTCGGCAACGGCGACGTGACGCCATACAGCCCGAAGAAGTTGGCCTCGATCCGATAGCGACCGTCGTCGTCCTGCTCGATCCCTTCGATATCCCGCAGCGGAAACCCGAGCCCCAGCCGCGGCCGGACCCGCACGTTGTCGACGAAGTGTTTTTCGCTCGGGAAACGTAACCGCAACAGGCGCAAGGCCTGGAAAAACCCGAACTCGCCGCCGTCATCGAGCAGCGGATCGATCACAACAGGCGTTGGTGCCCGATCTTCGCTGGCCATTTCAAGGTCTCGTGGTTGACGCTGTCGAACAGCGTGAAAGCGGTAAAGCTGTTGATGGCCGTACAGCCGGCGAAAAACTCATCCAGCACACAACCGAACAGGTAGAAATTGCCGGGGCTGAGGAAATAGTCGCCCCGGCACTCGACCCGGACCACACTGCCTTCGATCGGCAGCCCGCGAATAAAACGCCGCTCGTGGCTGACGGTGACTTTTTCGATGGCATCGATGCGCCGCTGGTTGGCGTCCTGGGCCCCTTCGCCGACGCTCGGCAGATACAGCGCGAGCAGCCCGCGCAGGTAGTCGCGATCGGCCAGGCGGAAGTGGTTGGCATTGAGCTGCGAGAGCATGCGCCACAGCAACTTGTCGTCGAACTTGGGCGGCTGGCACGGTGTGATGCCACGGATGCTCTTGAACTCGACCCTGGGCGGCGTGTTGTCGGTGGGCTGGTTCAAATCCCCCAGGCGCAGGCTTTCCGGCAGCTTGCCATTGGTGCAGAGCAAGCCGATGGACAAGGTCATCTCGCCCGGCACTTTGCCTTCGCTGTAGGGCAGGCTCAGATAGTGGTCATAACCTTGGGCATCGATGCTCGAGGCGCGGATGCGCAGGTTATAGGTGTCGCGCTGCGAGAAGGTATTGAACGGCTCCAGCAGCCGCTCCCCGCCTCCGGCGGAATAAGCACTGACCTTGAGCACCGAATGAATCCGCATGCTCATGCGTTGGCCATGGTCGGCAGGCTGGATGCGATAGTCGACTTGCTTGTGGTCGATGCGCAGCGGGTGCGCGTCCTGGGCGAACAGATTGATCGCCGGCGTCACCCCCAGCAAAAAACTGTTGACCGACAGGTTCGGTGTCCAGTCCGGCAGATTCTCGAACATCAGGCGCACGCTGAAGCGCCCGTCGGCGCCTCTGGCTCGCCACTGTTTGAAGCCGCGAAGCTCGATAAACAGGAATTTCTCGGGCAGCGCGAAGTATTCCTGCAGGCACCGATAGGCCGGGTGCGCGGTATCGGGAAACGGCAGCAAGGCGTTGCTCGCATCGAATCCCAGGCCACGCAAATGGCTGGCCGGCAATACCGTCATGGGCTGCTCTTGCGCAGAGATGCGAATCTCGCGCAGGTTGAGCTGCAACAGACGCAATAACTTGGAGCCATCGACCAGGCCATCCCCCAGATAGAAACGCAGGCTGTCGGCCAGCCAGCTATTCGGGTCAGCGGTGGTAAAAGCGAAGTCCAGGACCAGGCTGCGCTCTTCACCGGCGCCGCCGTCCCAGCGGCTGCCGAGCAGTTGCAGCGGCTCCAGGTCGACCGCCGCGGTGCTGCTGAAGCGCACGCGCTGGCCATCGACCGGCACCGAGGCAATTTCGCAGCCGGGCTCGATACGCGTAACCTCCTGCAATGCCGTGCGCGGCTGAAATTGCAGCAGCGTCAGGCAGGGCAACGGTTGCAGGTAATGGGGATAGAGCAGCTGCGCCAACTCTTGAATGAACTCGGGAAACTCGTCATCCAACCGTTGGCGAACCATCCCGGTAAGAAACGCCACACCTTCGAGCAAGCGTTCGACGTCCGGGTCATTGGCCGAGTCCACCCCCAGCAGCGGCGCCAGGGCCGGGTTGCGGCGGGCAAACTCATCGGCCAGACGCCGCAGTTGGTTGAGTTCACTTTGATAATGGCTGTTGAGCATGACTTAGTGCATCGCCAGGGACACGCGACCGTCCGAAGACACACGCGTTGCCAGGTGAATAGGAATGTCCCGATCGTCGATCGACACCACGCCCTCAAGACTGAAACTCAGCGACAACACTTCCTGGGCACCTTCGGCGACCAGGATGCGCGGCGATTTCAAGCGAGGCTCGTAGCGGGCGATCATGCGCGTCATGTTCTCGATTATTTGCGTGGTCTCGCCGGTCGCAAACGAACCGGCCAGATTGGTGAAGTCGGGTACGCCAAACTCGGCGTCAATCGGCACGCTGCCGCGCCGGGTATTCAAAATGCGTTGCAGATGCTGGACGATCGACTGCGTCAACACTTCAGCCTGGGTCAGGTGCGTGCGACCGGTTTCGGCCTGCAGGCTTGTGATGCGCTCCAGCAATCGCTTTTCTCTCAACGCGGTGTACCTTCTGCAATAACAAGAACACCGCCCTGGACCAGGGCGGCATTGAACCGTCGAGCCGGGCTTACGCTTTTGGCGCCAACCACGAGTCTTCGGCTTCGATACCGTCCGGCACCCAGGTCCAGACGATTTTTTCGTAGGTGATGCCGATGTCTTCCATATGGCCCATTTGCTTGAACTCAGGGCTCAACACGTTCGGCACCCAGGTGCGGGCCGAAACGAGCACGGCATTGCTCAGGGTGATGGTGTAGTACTTTTCTTCGGTGCCTTTAGGCGAGATCCGATAGAACTCCAACACAACAGACTTGAGCTGCTCGCCGGAAGTCAGGGCTTGCAGCAGCTTTGGAGAAGACTTATCGATTTCCTTGGTCAGGGTCATGCCCTGGTGGACACGCTTACCAGCCGGCAGGCCGGTCTGCGGGTTCTTGGGAATATCGATCAGGTGTTCGACGGCCTGAACAAGGATCTTTCCTTCATGACCGGTAACCGTGCTGGAACCTTCGATCTTGCCTTGGTTCTGGCCTTCGATACTCAAGTAGCATGGCATTGGCATAACGTGTACTCCGGGTTTAATCAGTGAGTTTTCAGGCATCGATCAGCGCCTCTGGCCCTGTCTCGCTGCGTTGAATCCATCTTATGGAAACGCCGAGGCAATGACCCTCGGGTGAACACCTGAATGGGCAACGGCGGCGTTGCCCATTCGCGCTACCGATCAGCTCTTGTCGAGCTTGCCCACCAGCGACAGCGTGAAAGACGCGCCCATGTACTTGAAGTGCGGACGGACTTTCAAACCGACGCGGTACCAGCCTGGATCGCCTTCGACGTCGCTGACGGTAATCTCCGCCTGACGCAGTGGGCGACGGCTGCGTACACCGGCGGCGGGGTTATCCATGTCGGCCACGTACTGGCGAATCCAGGTGTTGAGTTCCGACTCCAGGTCGCCACGCTCTTTCCAGGTGCCGATGTTTTCGCGCTGGATGACCTTGATGTAATGGGCCAGGCGGCTGACCACAAAGATGTACGGCAGTTGGGTGCCCAGCTTGTAGTTCAGCTCGGCTTCCTTGCCTTCTTTGTCATTGCCGAAGAACTTGGGCTTCTGGCACGAGTTGGCGGAAAAGAACGCCGCGTTATCGGTGTTCTTGCGCATGGTCAGCGCGATAAACCCCTGCTCGGCCAGCTCGAACTCGCGGCGCTCGGAAATCAGCACTTCGGTCGGGATCTTGGTCTGGGTTTCGCCCATGGCCTCGTAGTTGTAGATCGGCAAATCACCGACGGTGCCGCCGCCCTGTGGGCCAATGACGTTGGCGCACCAGCGGTACTGGGCAAAGCTGTCGGACAGGCGACTGGCAAAGGCAAACGCAGCGTTGCCCCACAGGAAGTCCTGGTTGCCGCCACCGACGTTCTCGTTGTAGCGGAACGTCTTGGCAGGGACCGTGTCTTCGCCATAGGGCGTGCGCAGCAGGAAGTGCGGCAATGTCAGGCCAACGAAACGCGCGTCGTCGCTTTCACGAAAGGCATTCCATTTGGTGAACTGCGGCCCCTCGAAGACGGCTTGCAGATCCTTGAGGTTGGGCAGGTCGGCAAAGCTGTCGATGCCGAAGAACTGTGGTCCGGCCGCGGCGATGAAGGGCGTGTGGGACATCGCCGAAATCGCGGCGACCGACTGCAGCAACTTCATGTCCTGCGGGCCGGGGTTGAACTCGTAGTTACCGATGATCGAGCCGAACGGCTGGCCGCCGAACTGGCCGAACTCGGCGGTGTACACCGCCTTGTACAGACCCGAACGGGTGATCTCCGGCGCATCCTCGAAATCTTCGAGCAGCTTCTCTTTGGACACGCTGAGGATTTCCAGCTTGTTGTTCTCGCGAAAATCCGTGCGGTCGACCAGAAACTTCAGCGAGCGCCAGGACGACTCCAGCTTCTGGAACTGCTGGTGGTGAATGATCGCGTCGACCTGCCGGCACAGCTTGGCATCCAGCGTGGCGATCATGTCGTCGATCAACCCGGCGCTGACCTTCTCGGCCTGCCGGGCCGGCTCGAGCAGTTCGGTGACAAACGCTTCGAGGCCCTGACGGGTGACGGCATACGCCTCGTCGCCCGGCTTGACGCGCGTCGCTTCCACCAACTGATCCAACAGGGAAACCGACTCGACCGCCTGGCCGGTCGTGCTCGCTGCCTGACTCTTTTCTTCGCTCATGGGTTATTCCTTGTCCTTTACGCCAAGTTCCGAGAGCAAACGCTCGCGGGCCCCGTCATCGTTCATCAGGGCCTGCAGCTGCTTGCGAAACTCCGGCAAGTTACCCATCGGCCCTTTCAAGGCCTTGAGCGAGTCCCGCAGGGCGATCAGTTGCTGCAACTCGGGAACCTGGGCCACGATGGCATCCGGCTCAAAATCGCGAATGGACTGGAAGGTCAGCGAGACCGGGATCTGCTCGTCCTCCGGCGCGTTTTCCGCCAGATGATTGGGCACCGCCAACTGCAGGCTCAGGTTCTGGCCCTTGAGCACATCGGTGAAGTTGTCTTTGTCGACGCGGATCGGTTTGAGGTCTTCAACCGGCGTGTCGTCTTCACGCAAGGTGAAGTCGCCGATCACCAGTTGCTTGAGCGGCAGCTCGACCTGTTCCTGCGCGCCGCCGGTGTCAGAGCTGTAAACAATATTGACGCGCTCTTTAGGCGCGACCGAACCTTCACTAGCCATTAAATCTCACTCCTGTTTACCGGACTCGCTCAACGAAGCCGTTAGAAAACTCATGGCATGGATATGCACACGCCTGCCAGGTATTGCCTGTTGCCCATTCAACTTGCCGGCGGGCTGGCCAAACGCCAGAACGCCGGCAAATCCATTGCCGCCAACTGTTGCGCCCACAGCGCTCTCGAACCGCCGTCGTCATGTGCCAGTGCCAACTCCAACAACGGCCGGACCAGCTCCGGCTCCCAACGATCGAGGCCCTGCTCCGTCGCTTCCTGGAGCAACACATCCAAGGCAACACCCAACTGCGCGCGCGGGTCGAAACGCTGTAGCAGATGGCATTGGGCAGCGCGCAGGCGAAACCGCTCGCGGCCGCTGCCGGCCTCTCGCACGGCGACCTGCAAACGCGCCAACGCTTCGTTCAAACGGCCTTCGGCGGCATCACGCGCGACTTCATCGATCAGCGTTTGCAGCCCATCCGTGGCGCCGCTGCCGGCCGCCGGTGCCAAACCTTCGAGCCAACTGCGGGTCGCGCCGTCGGCGAACGGCTGGCCGTCGGCGAATGTCAGCTCGACCAGCGCCGGCAGGCGCGCCAGAAAATGACGGGTTTCCAGGGCCAGGCTGGCAGCACCGGCCTGCGCCGCCGAACCGAGCCTCAAGAGCGCGGCATGACTGGCCCGATTGAGGTCCAGCCAGCACGGATAACTCGGCAACCGACCTTCGCAAAAACGCACGATGTCCAGCGGCTCGCCAACGCTCTGCAAGCGGCTGAAACTTTCGAGTTCCGCGTCCGAAGGCGGCGGCACGCGCGTCGTGTAGCCTTGCGCAGGAGGGACCTGCTCCAGGGTCGTCCACGCCAATTGGCGATTGAGGCGAAACAGCAACGGCAACGTCGCCCGAGACTCCAGGCAAAACCCCAGCAGCGGTGCAAGCGAGGCAAACACGCTATTGACCGCGTTCTCGATGGCTTCATCGCTCTCAAGACGGCCCAATGGCGGAGCCGGCACCAGGGCCGGGAGCGGCGCCGAAGGGGCGTGCGCAACCGGCGTCGGGAGCGCTGTAGGCGCATCGACTGCCGCTGGAATCTCTTCCGCCGTCACCGCTATTGGCTCGACACCCGCTTGCACGGGCAACTGCGATAGACGACGACGCAACGCAAAAAAGCTTGGGCCGTCGGCGTCCCGGTCGCGCCAATGGCGATCGATGGCGTCCCAGTCTTCGAGCAACTGCGCCAATTGTTCTCCGGGCACCGCTTCGAAGTTGGCTTCAAGTTTTACGGCGAGCCACTCGAGCATCCACTCGGCCTGGTTGCGGCGGGCACGCAATCTGGCCGGCGGTGGGGTCAGGGTCTCCCAATACAGCTCAAGCATTTCGCGCACTATATGCACGCCGGTCGCCAGGCCGGAAATGCCTTGCAGAGTGGTCCAGGCACATAACAACCAGACCGCGGCATTAAAGTCCTTGCCCTCTTCTCGCAGCACTTTTACACAGGCATCGGCGACTTTCTGCCAATCCACTCCGGACTCGGCGTGGATATTGTTCAATTTATCCACTTCGATTTGCGCGAGGGAAAAAGCCAGCCCTTCCCGAGGATTAACGCCAGCAGGATGAGTCAAACTGATCGCAAACGAACCTACTTCCCGGTCGAGGCAACTCATCCGTTACTCCTTACTTCAATAGGTTGTTTGATACATCGTTGCCGCGTAAAAAAAATCGCCGCCGATGCCGGGTTGATTTATGCAGCGGTGACGATCTTCATTGATTGATCCAAGGCCTGATATTCCGCCCACCGCGGCTGTAATCCGCCAAGCCAAAGCCCCGCGCGTTGACGCGTCGGACAAGCATGTGTCAGCCAAGGCGCCGGGGCCATCGGGTGAACACCTGAAGTACTCGCCGGTTTAACGTACCCGTTCAGATCATCGCGCCGAAAATAACAAGGCCAATACCCAGCGCACTTTGCTTGAGAAACAAGCGCACGCGTTCACAGCGTGGAAACACATAAACGCTGTCAAATTCGAATTCGCGTCAATCTATCAAGCGCCTTGCAGATGGCTTGACCCTGCGTTGCAACTTTTCAATTATTTTCAGGCGCCCTGCCCCGCTCTTGCCGCCGCCAGAAAGTGCGCAACAAGTTGGATACAAGAGGGATTGTCATTACTTTCATGGAGAAACCGGTTATAAGGAGCACAACAACCCATTCTGACTGGCTGCCGCTAGGCAGCACGGACGTACAGTGGGAAGATGCAACGCCTGTTCACGGGGCGTGAACATAGGCTTTCAGGGTTGTAGTGAATCCATGAACAAACCAGCCTCACTGATATGCGCCCCTAAACACGTCGGCTCCAGGCACGCCCATGATCACTTCGAGGTCAGCGCCGAGCCGGTTGCCAACCAACTGCTGGCCTGGCGTGATCGGGTCGGACACGTCATCGACGTCCTGCCTACATCCCACGCAACCACCACGCCCTTCAACGCGAGCATTGACCGCTACAAATTGGCTGATCGCGTCTTCACCGACTGCTCAAGCGACGCCTTGTTGCTCGACCGTTCGATTGCGCGCATCTCTACCGACAAGGTCCGGGACTATGTTTTCCAGGTCTTCACCCAAGGCGCAATGGAGTCCATTCGAGGCGGCCCCCAGGAACATGGCGCGTCCGCCAGGGCGAGCATCGTTGCCATGGACATGAACCAGCCGATCAAAATGAGCCGGGGGCGTTGCCGCGTATTGACCTTCTTTGTCTCGCGCCCGGTGGTGGAAGCGGCGCTGCCGCATGCCGAGTCGATCCACGGGCGTGTCTTCGAGAATACGACGCCTATGACCCAATTGATGATCGAGCACGTCGAGGCGTTTTCCAGAAAACTGCCGGTTATCAGCAGCGCCGAGGCCGCGTCGACATTCGATACCGCCGTTCAACTCATGCTCGCGGCCTTCTCGAAACAGGCCAAGCTGGGTGGGCACGTGCGGGCGGCGGCGCGCAGCGCGATGTTCGATAAAGCCAGGCGTTATGTGCAGAACAACCTGTATCAACCCTGGCTGACGCCAGAGTACGTGCTGATGGCCATGCAGCTGCCTCGCGCCACGCTCTACCGTCTGTTCCAGCATGAAGGAGGGTTGGGTCGTTACATCCTCAACTGCCGCCTGCGTGAAGCCGCGGACGAACTGGTGCGCTATCCGGACCGCCAGGTGATTGAGATCGCCTACAGCCTGGGCTTTAACAGCGCATCGGCGTTTACCCGCGCGTTTCGTCGTCGCTATGACCTGGCGCCGCAGGACCATCGCCTGATGGCGGCACAGCGAATGGGCAACGCTATGCCGGGGCACCGTAACGTCGCTGGCCGAATCGATCAGTGAGCCGGCTGGCGCGCTGGAAATTTCACCAGTGCGAACAGGCTGACCAATAGCGCGCCCAGCAGATACCAGGAAGGCGCCATTGCGTTCTGGGTAACACCGATCAACCACGTCACAAAAAACGGGCAGAACGCCCCGAAGATCGTCACGCCGAAACTGTAGACCATCGACATCCCCGTGGCCCGGTGATGCGCCGGAAAAGCCTCCATGATCATGACGGTAGCGACGCCGTTGTTGCCCATCGCGACAGCCGAATAGATGCCGATGATCAGCAAGGAAGCCAGCTCGCCGACCCCATGGGTCAAGGCCAGGAACACCGGATAGACCAACAGGATGCTGAGGATCATCGTCACGTATTGGGTCGGCTTGCGTCGCGGCAGCCGGTCGGCGAACCGCGCAAACAATGGCGCGGCAATGAACAGCATCGCGCTGGAAAAGCACGCCGAAAGCAAGCTCATGCTCGGCGACAGGCCTAACGTGCGGACCAGATAGGTCGGCATGTAGAGCACCATCAGGTAGATGCTTGCGGTGGGGGTTGCCATCATCAAGATCCCCAGCAATAGCTGGGGGCGGTGGTTTTTCAGCAAGACACGCAGCGACGGCGACTGGATACCACGCCGTGTTGTCTCCACCATATTGCGCCGAATGAACCACCCAAACGGGGCAATCAAAAGCCCAAGCACGAAAGGAATACGCCAGCCCCAGGCCAGCAACTGTTCGGGGGTCAGCAATGCGTTCGTGGTGGCACCGACAACCGCCCCCACCAAAACCGCGGCCGCCTGGCTGGCAGAACGCCAACTGACCAGATAGCAGCGTTGATTGCGCGCCGCCAGCTCCATCAGCACCACGGACGACACGCCGATCTCCCCTCCGGTCGCGAACCCTTGCAGCAACCGCGAGAGCACCAGCAACACCGTTGCGGTGACGCCGATCGATGCATGCGTCGGCATGAACGCGATCAAGGCGGTACCGGCTGCCATCAATAGATTGGTGACATTCAAGCCGGCTTTTCGCCCTTTGCGGTCGGCGAGGTTGCCGATCACGATTGCGCCCAGCGGGCGCATCGCGAAACCGATGCCAAACGTCAACAATGCCATCAGCAACGAGGCGAACGAACTGTCCGATGGGAAAAACAGCTTGCCGATGATCACGGCAGAAAAGCTGTATACCGTGAAGTCGTAGATCACCAGGCCATTGCCAACGACTGTCGCCAGTATCACCTTCTTCGATTGCCTGAAGGTCACCGGACAATCGCCAGATTCAAGATAAGACATTTAGGCCGAGGTCCCGTCGAGTCAATCAAAGCGCGCTGGGTAGCGAACACGTGGGCCCAAAAGGCCCCTCATGGGCACGTTGGGCGCTAACAGCTCGATCGACGGGCTATTGATTTGTAGTAGCGTCCTGGCGGGAGCATCCTACGGAACAATATCAGGCTTGTATGTACCCCTTTTATAACGCCAGCAGGCGCGCACTCACTGCGGCTCCGCGCCGCACGCTTGATGTCGGAAGATCACGAGCGCTCGCACTGATTGACCCGTTGAGCGCCTTTGACGATCGCCGAACCTATCAATCAGCCCGCCGCTCTTTCCCCCACACGGTGACGTGACACATTCAACGCCACCAACGACGCCAGGATCGCCATCACCATCCCCGCAAGAAACCCACCGCTATACCCCGCCTGCGCAGTCAACCCCACCAGCAAGGTCGAAGACAGCATTTCCCCCAGATCACGCGTGCTTTGCACGGCGGTCATGTCCGTACCGGCCTGGTCGCTTTGCGCGGCGAAGGCCATGGAGGCAGTCATGATCACCACCGAGGTGGCGCCGGTCGCGAACGAGCCCAGGCCCACGGCCAACCAGATCAGTCCGGTTTGCGTGGCAAGCATGCCGTTGGCTTGCAGCAGCCAGGTCAACGCGGCAGCGCCGGCCATGCCCACCGCCAGGATGAACGTCGGCCACAGCCCCAACACCCGGATCAACCACGCACCACCGCCGCAGCCGAGGACGATGGTGACCACGCCGCCGCTCATGCCCAGTTGGCCGATAGCCTGCAAGGACCAACCGGCGTCATTCAGGAACAGCTTTGACAAGCCAAAACCCGACACTGACGTCATGGCCGACAACAAGGCGAGTACCACCAGCGCCAGCGCCTTCGGCCGCTTGATAAACCGCCATAATGAGGCATGCGCCACATCTGGCTGTTTTTCCTTGGCCGGTGCCACGTGCAGCCAGCCGACGCACACCAGACTCAACAGCGGCACCAAAGCCAGCAGACTGAACGCGCTGGTTTGCCCCAGGTAGCCGCTAAGCAGCAAGGTACCGGCGCCGCCAACGAAGAAGCCGACCATGGTGCCGCCCACTTGGATGGCGTTAATCCGCGCGAGCATGTTGCCGCTAAAGTACTCGGCCGCCATGCCGTCGGTGGCGATATCCTGGGTGGCGCTGGCCAGCGAGGCAACAATCAGCAGGCCCACGGCGATGCCTGCCGTCTCGACGCGCAGGCCGATGCTTGCCAGGCAGGCAATGCACAGCAGCACCAGTATCTGCATGGGAATGATCCAACTGCGGCGCCGTCCCAGGCGTGGGCTCCAATGGTTATCCACCTGGGGCGCCCAGAGGAACTTGACCACCCACGGTATCCCCACCAACGGCAGGAAGGCCAAGGCGTGGAGCGCCGCGCCGTCATGACGCAGCAGGGTCGGCAAGGCGTCCATGGCGATGCCGAAGCAAATGCCTTGGGACAGGTACAACAGTGCAAAGGTCAGCACCATGCGCCAATGTTTCAACAGATCCAGCATTACAAGTCTCCCCTCAGGCAACATTGGCGGCGGCAGCCCGTGCCGCACGCGTAAAAGAAATCAGGCGCCGCAATGCCCACAGGGCACTGGCCGCGCACAGCAGCAACACAAGATCGATGGGCCACAGCGGCACGCTGCCTTGTTTCAGGCTGCCGGCCAGGTGCAGCAGCGCCGCCGCCAGGAAGCCCAGGCCCGTCACGGCCAGCAGCAGGTGCAGAGGTTGACGCCTGGGGGGCATCAGGCAGGCCAGCAGCAGGCTGGCAAGCCAACCGCCCCAGAACCACCACGCCAGGTTGGCACTGCCCAGCGCCCCCGCGCAGAGCAATACCGCCGTGGCCGCCAGCAACCCGCCACCGCCGCCGATCACCAGGCGCAGTAGCACCTGCCAACCGCCGCCGGCCTTGAGGCGCCGACGCTCCAGCCACAGGTACAAGCCGCTGAGCACCAACCCCGCCGCCGCCAACGCCATGCCGAAATGCACGGCACGCAGCAGTGACCCGCCAACAGGCACCCAGCGGTAGTCGGCAAAGTGCAGCGGCTGCACCGCAATAAACGCCTGCAACCACAGACCGCGCCCGCTGGCGCTGCTGGAACCGACGGCGAGGCCGTCAGCGGCGCGATAGGCATGCCGTTCAAAGACGGCCGTACTGGGCAGGCCTTGTTGGATACCGCTCACTTCCACCCAGGCATCCGGCTCACCCCAGTGGTGCAAGGCGACGTTTTGAGCAGAGAACCCCGGATGGGCGACGGCGTCCTCGCGCAGCAACTGATCCAGATCGACCGCCGGCGCCGAAGCCGTTGTTCGGTCGACCTGCGGCGGCGCCCCCAGCAACTGCATGAACGCTTGCTGCGGCGCGCCCGGGAACGCCTGCGCGGCAAGCCCCAAGGTGCCGAGCGCCCCCAGGCCGGACAACGCGCCAGTGATACCAAACAGCAGCAACCAGGGCCCGCACCAACGGCCGATCAGGCTGTGCAAGTCATGGGCGAACACCCGTGCCCCACGGTCGCGCCGCAGGCGCTTGAGGTCTTGCAGGCGCCCACTGTGTAATGCACTGCCTGCCCAGATCATCAGCAACAACACCACGCCCAACAAGCTGATCAAAATCCGGCCGGGAAAACCGATGAACAGACTTTTGTGCAGGTTGAACAGGATATCCGCCGCGTTGCCTGACGCCAGCTCACGGCCGCTGACGGGGTCCAAGGCGACCGTGCAGTCCTTGGGCGATGCACACAACTCGACCACCGAGTGGCTACTGTCCGGCAAACGAATGCGCAATTCACCGAGCGCCAGGCCGCGCTCGCGAGCGATAGCCGGCCATTGCGCGACCGGTAGCGCTGGCCCGTGAGCCAACGCCGCCGGGCCGCGAAACCAGGCGCGCAAGTCTTCATGGGCCATGCTCCACGCCCCCGTCAGCAGGATCACGAACAGCAGTACCCCAAACACCCCGCCTGCCCCGGCGTGTACACGCTGAACCAATGCCCTCGGTGCGCCCATCAGGTTCATCGCCAGGCTCCATCCCAAAGCAGCCAGGGCGTAAACAGCAGCAGCCAGACGCTGGAGCGATACACCACGCGCTTGCGATCCGGCGCCAGCAACGACCACAGCAGCACCGTCACCAGAAACCCCAAGCCCAGGAACACGCCGGCATACAGCCGCTCCAGCCCACCGCCCCACGGATAATGCCGCGCCAGCAGGACGGCCAGTTGCAGGCTGCTGAGCACACTGCCCGCCAGCGCCAGACAAATGCGCAGCGGCCAGGAACCGAGGGCCGGCGCGGCCATCAGAACGTACCTCGCAGGGTCAGATTGAGGCTGCGCGGTTCGCCATAGCGGTTGTTCCAATTGACGTTGGACAGGCTCTGGTAGTACTTGCGGTCCGCCAGGTTGTTGCCGTTGACCGCGGCAGTCCAATGCTCGTCGATGCGGTAGGCGACCCGCGCATTGAGTAAGGCATAGCCGCCCTGCTCCAGGGTCACAGCGCCGGATTGGGTGGAGTAATCACTTTGCGCCTGCACGCCGGCACCGACGCTCCAGCGGCGGTCCTGCCACGGCAACTCGTACTGGGTCCACACCCGCGCCATGTGGCGCGGCGTGAAGCTGGCATAGCGCTCACCCGAAGCGTTGGTGTCCTTGAGGTACTCGGTGCTGGTGTAGGTATAACCGGCGGAGACGTTCCATTCGGGGGTGATATAACCGCTGCTCTCCAGCTCGAAGCCCTGGCTGCGCACCTTGCCGCCGCTGATGTAATAGGTGGTCGGCCCCACACCCGGGTGGTCCGGATCGACCTGCGGATTGTTCTCCAGGTCGATACGGAACACCGCCAGCGACACATTCAAACGCCCGTCCGCCAACTCGCCCTTGATCCCGGTTTCATAGGTCTTGCCCTCCACCGGTTTGAGCAGGTCGCCGCTCCAGGTTTGCCCGGTCTGCGGCTGGTAGACCTCGGCGTAGCTGGCGTACCACGACCAGTTCTGCGCAAAGTCCCAGATCAAGCCGCCATACGGGGTTATTTCCCGGCCGGGGGTGAAGTGGCTGGTCGGCGCGTTCTGGTCCCACCAACTGGCCCGGCCGCCGATGACCAGGGTCAGCGGATCGAGCAGTTTGTAGCGGGTCAGCGCGTAGACGCCCTTGGAGGTGGTCGTCGTGGACCCGGGCGATGTGTAGGCGCCGATCCCGGGTTTGGGCACACTGCTCGGGTCCCAGCGATAGACATTCACCGGCACGTTGAGCGGCGTGGTGAACTGGGCGGTGCGCTGCTCGGTTTCGCCGTGGCTGTAGTTGGTGCCCAACAACAACTCATGGCTGCGGCCAAACAACGAATACGGCCCATTGACCGAAGCATCCACGCTCTTTTGGGTGCTGCTGAATTTATACGCAGCGCCCATCAAGCGACCGCCATCGCCGGTGAGCGGGTCAATGGCGCCAAAAGCACCGGCATAGCGCAGGCTTGAGTCGGCATCCTGGTATTCGGCGGCGACCTTGGCTTTCCAGTCGTGATCCAGTTGCTGCTCAAGAGAGCCGAACACCCGGCGCGTGGTCCACTTGAAGCGGTCCCAGTCCACGTCCAGATAGGTGGAGCGCGACAGGTTCAGGCTCGACCCGTCCTTGGCCATGGGCACGCCGGCCATGTTGGTCACCGAATCGATGGTCTGGTATTGCGCGCCCAGGGTCAGCAGGGTGTCGGGGCTCAGGTCGAATTCGGTGATGCCGTAGAGCAACTGGGTGTCTTGCTTGCCGACATCGTAGAAGTAGTCGCGATCCTCGTAGGCCGCCACCACGCGCCCACGCACGTTGCCAGTCTGGGTCAGCGGCCCGCCGACATCCACTTCGCCACGGTAACGGTCCCAGGTGCCGCCGCTGAGGGTGGTGCTGGCGGCGAATGCCTTTTGTGGGCGCTTGCGCACCAGGTTGACCGTGGCCGCCGGGTTACCGCTGCCGTGCAGCAAACCATTGGAGCCACGCAGGATTTCGACGCGCTCATACACCGCCATGTCCTGAGGCGAACCGGCGGTTTCACCGAGCATCGCCGGCACGCCATCCAGTTCGAAAGAGTTGATCTTGAAGCCACGCACGTAGTACGCGGTGGTCAGCAACTGGAACGGCTGCACCGTCACGCCAGTGGCCTGCTGCATCACTTCATCGAGGCTGAACAGGTTTTGCTGCTCAATGCGCTCATGGTCGATGACGCTCACCGACTGCGGCGTTTCCCGCAGTTTGAGCGGTAGCTTGCCGATGGTGGTCACGCCGGGCGGGGTCACCTCGCCCGAGGTGTCGTCACCCGCGACCTTGATGTCAGGCAATTGCACGGTCGCAATCGCCTGTGCCAACGGGCTCAGGCCCAGCACCAGCACCATCCCCAGTTGCGCCCCATTACGTTGGAAACCCCGCCCCGCCTTTGTTGCTCCCCGGTGTGACATTGCCCAGCCTCTTTATCGATAATAATTCGCATTAGTATCGTTTAAACGAACACTGCGACTTTTCGATTAAGGGACTTTTTCAATGGCTGCCCGGCAGGTTTTGCTCGACGAACTGCGCATACCAGCGGTGCGTGGCCAGCAACTGCTCATGACTGCCGCAGCCACTGACGCTGCCGCCTTCCAGCACCAGGATCTGATCGGCACCGCGCACCAACATCGGGTTGTGCGACACCAACACCACGGTGCGCCTGCCATGCAGCGCCTGCAGGCTGCGATTGACCCGTGCTTCGCAGCGCGCATCGAGGCTGGCGGTGGGTTCGTCAAGCAACAGGATCGGCGCCGGGGACAGCAGCGCGCGCGCCAGGCCGACCCGTTGCCGCTGGCCGCCCGAGAGTAATGCGCCGCCCGGCCCCACCTCACTGTGCCAACCCTGCGGCAGGCTGCTGAGCACCTCATCCAATGCAGCATCCTTGGCGGCGTGTTGCAGTTGCGCAGGCGTGGCTTGCGGCCGGGCCATGCTGACATTCCACAGCAGGCTGCCGGCAAACAGCCCGCTGTTCTGGAACACTTGCGTGAGGTGGTTGGCCAAGGTGTGTTCGCTTAGCTGGCGAATGTCCACCTGGCCGAGTCGTACTGCGCCGGTCTGCGGGTCCATGCCACGCCCCAGCAAGGCCAGCAGAGTACTTTTACCCGCGCCCGACGGACCGACAATCGCCGTGAACGTTCCCGGCGCGCAATGGATGTCCACATCCTTGAGCAACTGCTCGCCGCCTTCGCCGCAGATATTCAAGCCTTGCCCTTGCAAACTCGCATCCTGAGGCTGCTCTCCGGGGTGCGGGCTGTGCAGCGTCGGCATGGCCAACACCGTGAGCACTTGAGACAACGCCTGCCACGCCATACGTAAAGCCTGGTCCAGGTAAGCCAGTTGCGACAGCGGTTCGATGAAGCGCACCAGCAACACCAACACCGCCACCAACAGCGCGCCGGATAACTGCCCCGCCGCCACCGCCAGCACGCCACCTGCCAACACCAGCGAAAACATCACCTGCACCGCCGCCGCAAAGCCAAGCCCGCTGGGCAACGCGCGGCGGTTGAGACGGTGCGTGGCCTGGTGTTGCTCGTGCAAGGCCTGACGCAACGCCAACTGGCCCTGGCTGGCATCACCGGCGCTGCGGATCAAGGCCTGTTGCTGCGCGAATGTCTGCAACAGCTGCCCGGCGCGACGGTCGACTTGCTGGCGCAGTTGCTCCAGCGCCAGGCTACGTCGCCCGGCCCAACGCAGCAGGGCGAACAACGGCAGATAAGCCAGGGCCAACGCCAGGGCCAAACGCGGTTCAATAAAGATCAGCCCCAGCACCACCATCGTCGGCGTCACCAGCGCCGTTACCAGCGGCGCCAGCAAGTGCGCCGGGATGCCCATGCTGTTGAACACCGGCCCGCGCACCAAGTCTTCCAACTGGCCCTGACGCGCCAATGGCAAGCGCGGCAGCTGTTGCACCAGTTGCGAGACCAGGCCGGCCGCCAACCCGGCTCCCGCCAGATAACCACGGCGCTGGGCAACGTAGCTGACCAAGGCCTGCAGCAACGTCAGCCCTAGCAACAGCAGCACACTTGGCTGCACACTCTGTTGATCGAACCAGGCCAGTATCAGCGGCACCAGCGCCAACCCCGCCAAGCCATCCAGCACGGCGGCCAGTAGCATCCACCTCAGGGCGCCGCGCAGTACGCGCCGGGCCTGGTCGGGCAAATGACGCAACGGCGAAAGTACACTCATGACACGAACTCCAGTTGATCGGCCGTCGACATTTGCTCGTCCCACAGCTGGCGGTACAGGCCGTCCACGGCCAACAACTGTGCATGACATCCGCGCTGCACAATGCGCCCTTCGCAGAGCACCAGGATCTGCTCGGCATGGGCGATGGTTTCCAGGCGATGGGCGATGATCAGCCGCGTGCGCCCGGCTGCGTCGTCGCGCAGTGCAGTACGCAAGGCGCGCTCGGTCTGCGGGTCGGTGGCGGAGGTGGGTTCGTCGAGCAACATGATCGGCGCCCGCGACAGCAGCGCCCGCGCAATCGCCAGGCGCTGCAATTCGCCGCCGGACAGCCGCACATCGTCGTCCACCACGCTGGCGTAGCCCTTGGGCAACCCCATGATCCAGTCATCCAGGCAGGCCGCCTTGGCCGCGGCGCGAATCTGTTTTTCACTGGCGTGCGGCTGATACAGGGCGATGTTTTGCGCCAGTGACAGGCGCAATGCCCCCGCCTGCTGAAACACCAGCGCCAGATGCTGCTGCAATTGGCGGCTGGCGATCTGCCGAACATCCACCCCGCCCACGCGCACATGCCCGCTGTCGACGTCCATAAAGCGGGCGATCAAACCGGCCAAGGTGCTTTTCCCCGCGCCGGACGGCCCCACCAGCGCGGTGGTAGTGCCCGGCTCCAGGCGCAGGTTGATCGCCTTCAGTACCGTGACATCACCCTGGGAGAAGCTCACATCGAGCATCTCCACGCTGGCGTCCCGAGGTGATTGCGGCGTGTCGGGCTCGATCAACGGCGGGGTACTCAACACCTCCTGTAGGCGCCGGGCACTTGCGCGCGCGTTGTTCAGCGCATCAAAGCCGTGCCCCAGCGCCAATACCGGCGCTGCCATGGCGCGCACCAGCAGCAAAAAGCCGCACACCTGCACGGCGCCCACTTCGCTCACGCCGATAAATAGTGTGCCGAGTACCACCCAGGCCAACAGCCACGGTGCGCTGAGCACGACCTGGATCAGCGCAGCAAGATGACCGGCGCGACTCACCCAATGGCTGAAGCGCTGATCAAACTGCTGCACCGCCTCTTGCACACGGCGATGAATGCCCGCGCTGGGAAATTGCCGGACCAGGCCCAGGTTGCCGGCGAACTGGCTGTAGTCGCTGAACAACCGCTGGATTGCGCCATTGCGCTGGGCTACGTCCTCGCGGTAATGCGCCGAGCCCAGGCGCCAATAGCCCAACACGCCCAATGCCAACGGCAGCAGGCACCAGAGCGCCAGGACACTGTTGCTCCACAGCAGGTAGGCCAGGGTGGCCATGGGAATCAACAGCAGGTTGACCAGGTCGGTCGGCGCATGGCCCACCAGTTGGTGCAAGGCCCGCACATCCTGCTCGGAGTAACGGGTGACGCCCTCGGGCCCCAGCCGTGCAAACCAGCCCAAGGGCAAGCGTTGCAGATGCTCGGCCAGGCGCACGCGCAGACGGTCACACAGGTCGGCGTCCACCTGATGGGTCAGGTGCAAGGCCAGGGTCTGGCCGCACAACCACAGCGCTGACGCCACCACCGCCACCACCACCCAGTTCAGTGCCGAAGACGCCAGCGGCGGCGCCTGGCGCAAGCTGTCCGCCAGTTGCGCCAAGGCTATCAGCGGCAGCAGCGAGCAGATCCCGGCGACGGCCTGCAACGCGATCGCCGCCCCTAAGCGCGCACGGAAAGGACGCAGCATTTCGCTCAAGTGGCTCATCGGACGTGCTCCAATGCCTGGGCCAGGCCGGCCGCCGGTAACGTCAGCGACGGCTGCTGCGGGAACCCGAGCGCCGCCGTCACCTGTTGCCATAGCCTCACCACTTCCAGGCTGCGCTGTTGCAGGCGCGCCAGCCCCACCCCCGTGATCAGCGGTTGCAATGCACTGGCCGCAGCTGTCGGCCAGACGCGGCGGTAAACCTGCGCCCAATCCGCCGCCGCGGCCTCCAACACTTCGGCGCACGGCAGCGGCTCATCGGCCTGCGGCCCAAACAGGTCGAACACCCCGTCGGCATCTTGCACCGGCGCACGCACGGCCGGCAGCCACAGCAACGGTCCGTGGGGCGAGGCCAACAGCAACGTGCCGCTGTCAGTGGCGATGCTGATGCGCTGCAGCCTCTGCATGCGCCCGTCATCGTTGGCGGCCAACTCATTGAGCACGCGCAACGACACCGGCACTTGCGCCATGACCAGGCTGATATCCCGCCAGGCCGACAGCGCCGGTGCCACGCAGTCCACCGACCATGGGCCTACCGATTCCAACAGCGCCGCCAGCACATCGAGGGTCGCGTAACTCACCTGTACCGCGCAGTCGGCGTCGATATGGCGAATGCCCTGTTGACGATGCAGCTGCCGCGCCAGCTCGATGAACCGCGCCACGCACGGCAACTGCGGGTAGAAACTGTTGAGCAGGCAGCGCCGATGCAGGCGCGCCGCCGTGCTCAGCAAGTCTTGCAGTTCCTGGGGCAGCAACGGGTGCTCGATCAGCACATCAATGCCCCGCTCCATCAGCGCTTGCGCCAAGGCGGGGCCCTGTTCGCCCCTTGCTGCGCCGCCCACCGCCACGCAGGCCAGTTGTGTGTCGGCGGGTACGTGGGCCAAGGCCTCGAAACACGGCACTTCGAGATAGCGAGCCAGTGCGCGGGAGCGACGACTGCCCTGCCCCAGCACCCCGACCAGTTCCAGGTGCTTGGCCGCAGCCACACCAACGGCGTAGAACTGGCCAAAGCGCGAGCCCACCACCAGGGTTTTCACAGGCATAGTCATGGGCGTTCCTCCAGCAAGTAACGACTCAGCCCGGCGTTCAAGCACTCGAAGTGATTGCCGCGCAGGGTCTGCACAGTCAGCGGCGCCAACGACGCCGCCTGCCACCAGGCCTGCAGAGCGGCCTGGTGATCGGGGATCAACGGGTTGGCGACACTCGGCACAAACAGGCGGATGGCGCCCACATACGGCGCGCCGTCGCTGTAGTGGCTGGCGCGCACGGAATGAGCGAACACCCGATACAACTGCTCATCGGCAATGCCCTTGGCCGCCGCCAGTACGCGGGATTTGAGCGCAGTGGCGTCCAGACCCAGGTGTTTGTCGAGCAACTGTTCAGCCGCCGGCAACCCCAGCGCAGCGGTGTCCAGCCCCAGGGTGCCGGCGAAGCTGTAGAGCATCTGCACTTCATCCTCCACCAGGTACGGAATGCGGTAGCTCGATACGATGTCCACCCGCCGCACCTCGGCGCCCAATTGCAGCAGGGCCTTGGCCAGCTCCAGCGTTACCAGCCCGCCGGAGCAGTAGCCCAGCAAGTCGAAGCGGCGCCGGCCGCTGTCCCACAGCGCCTGGGCATACCGTTTGCCGAGGGTGGCATTGATATGCTCCGGCGGCAGGCTCAGGTAATCGTCGCTGTCGTGCACCGCCAATCCCAGCAACGGGCCGCTGCCGGCCAGTTCGGCGATCAACCCGCGATACGGCAGCAGCGTGCCGAGCCCTTCATGCACCAGCACCCGCGCAGTGCCTTCACCCGCGGCCAGTTCCGTCAGCGCATCCACCCGCCCGCGCCCACCCAGCGGCGCACGGCGGGTGTCCGTGGAGGGCACCACTGCGGGGGCTTCACTGCTCGACTCACTGCGCAAGCGCTGGGCCAGGCCTTCCGGGGTCGGCTGGCTGAGAGCCCAGCGCAACAGGCGGTCGAAGGGTTGCGCACGGGCCAATGGCTCTTGCTCGCGCAAGCCGGCGATCAATTGCGCGATCAGCAGCGAGTCACCACCGGCGCCGAAGAAATCCTGATCCGCCGACACCCCGCTGCAATCGAGTACTCGCTCCCAATGCGCGATCAAGCGCTGCACCAGCTCATCCGCCACTTCCGTGCGCGCACGGCGTGCCGGTTCGAGCTGGCGTTGCTCGGCTTGGGTGGTCAGTGCGCGGCGGTCAATCTTGCCATTGGCGGTGACCGGCAAGCGGTCGAGTATCCGCACCTGCGCCGGCACCATATAACGCGGCACGCGCTCGGCGATGAAGGCCAGCAACGTCTCCTGGCTCAGTAATGGCCGGTCGGTTTTCACGCGTGCGACCAACAGGTCGTAGCCCAGCAGCTGCAGCACACTGTCGGCCGACGCCAGCGATTCGGCCTGGTCGCCGGCCTCGCTGTTCAGCCACGCCAGCCACTGGTCCGTATGCACGAACAGCTGCCCGGAGGTGGCGCGCACGTCCTGCGGCGTCTCCATCATCAGGCTTTGGCTGATGCTGATTTCGCGGTGTTCGCGGGTCAGTTCCTGGATCACCAGCCAGGCATCGGCTTGCAGCAATTGGCGTAACCCGGCGAGCAGGCGCGGTGTATCCAGGGCGTTGTTCAATGCGCCGGAGCTGAGCAGCAGGTCCAGGGACCCCGCGGCAAGCCCTTGTTCGCAGGCGGGTTTGTTCATGTCGAACGGCATGAAGCGCACCCACGGATACGCGGCAAAGCGTTCGCGCGCAGCGTTAAGGAAATAGCTCGACACGTCGGAAAATACATAGTCGATCTGCACCCCGTCCGCCACCAACGGCGCCAGCGCGGGGATGATCAACGCACTGGCGGCACCGGTGCCGGCGCCCACTTCCAGGATGCGCCAGCGGCGCTGGCTCTGGCGCGCAACGATCGCGCAAACCGCCTCGGCCATGGCCCGATGCAGCACTTGGGCATGCTGGCCACGGCTGTACATCGCCTCGGCAATATGTGCCGAGCCCTGCGGGAACATCAGGCTTGCCGGGCTCAGGCGCCCGTCCAATTGCTCGGCCAGGCGGGTCGCGCTGGTGCGCAGGTAATCGACCAATTCCAGCGGCCAAAGACCGCTCGGCGCCAGGCGGGCGAACTGTGCCCAGGCATCGTGCTGATTCAGGTCAGCCGTGCTGACCTGGCAGCGCCAACCGTCATTGTCCGCACACAGGTAGCCGCTGTCGGTCAACAACGTCAGCCAATGCCGCAACAGGCGATGCTGACCGGCGTCGAGTTGCAAGGCCTGGCACAGCGAGTCGAATGCCACGGACTGCCCCGGGATCAGCAAGCCACTGCCGCCCAACCAGTGCAGCAACGACACATCCGCCGCCCGATCCAGCGCCGCCAGTGCCGCTTCGATGGCGGCGCGCGGGCCGAAATCCGCGTGTTCAAGGGTGTGGCGTGCCTGGCGCAGGACTTCGCCCAGCTGCGTGCTCAGGTGAGGCGCAGGCGCGTTGGTGTGCAGGGTGACGAAGCTGCACAGCGAACGTTCGTGACGCTCGCCGAGCAACACCGTGGTACTCGCGGCGATCTGCGGATGGGCCAGCCAGCCCGCGTCGATTTCCGCCAGTTCGATGCGGTGACCGCGAATCTTCACCTGGTCATCCTGGCGCCCAAGAAACTCGATCAAGCCTTCCGCGTCCAGGTAACGCCCCTGGTCACCCGTGCGGTACAGGCGACGCCCGCTGGCATGGGTGATAAACCGCTCGGCGCTGCGTTGCGGGTCTTCGGCATAACCCAGGGCCAGGCCGAGTCCGCCGATATGAATCTCACCACGCACGCCCACCGGGCACTGGCGGCCCAGCGCGTCGAGCACTTCCAGGGTCTGGTGCTTGAGGGCCCGGCCGTAGGGGATGCTCGGCAAGGCCGTATCTTCGGCACGAATGGGATGCTCCACCGACCAGATCGCCGCTTCGGTGGCGCCGCCCAGGCTGAACAACTGGCTTTCGGGCCAGCGTTGCCACCAGCGCGTCGGCAGCGTGGTGGGAATCCAGTCGCCGGACCACAGCACACAGCGCGGCCCGGGGATTGCGCCGGGCTCGGTCTCCAGGTAATCCACCAGCATCTGCCCTTGTGCGGGCACCGAGTTCCACAAGGTGATGCCGTGTTCCTGCATCAATTGCGCCCAGTGCGAAGGATCGGCGCCGCGCTCGGGGTCGGGCAGCACCACCTGCGCACCGACCGCCGTGGCGCCGAAGAAGTCATACACCGACAGGTCGAAACTCAACTCTGCCAGGCCCAGCACGCGGTCATCGACGTTCACCGCGTAGCGCTGGTTGATGTCATCGAGGGTGTTGACCACCGCGCCATGGCTGAGCATTACGCCTTTGGGCGTGCCGGTGGAGCCTGAGGTGTAGATGATGTAGGCCAGGTCCGCGGCCTCTACCGCCAGCGGCTCACGGGGTGGCCAATGCGGGTCGGCGGCAAGCGTATCGATGGCAATGCGCGGAAGTTCAAGGGTGTCCGGCCATGCCTGGGCTTGCAGGACAATCACCGCGGCAATCCCCGCGTCGCGCAGGATCGCCTCGCGGCGCAAGGCCGGTTGGCGGATGTCCACCGGCACATAGGCCGCGCCCATCTGGGTAATGCCCAGCACCGCCATCAGTTGCCAGGCGCTCTTGGGCAGCATCACCGCCACCCGCGCCCCCGGCTGCACGCCGAGCGCTTCAAGCGCCTTGCGCACCGCGGCGGCATGCTGGGCGACCTGACGATAGCGGTAACGGCCGTCGCGGTCACTGATCACGAGGGCATCCGGAGTTCGCCGCGCCTGTTGGGCGAAGCCGTCGGCGATATTGCGCGCTGGGGCGCTGGCGTGGATTGGCGGGTTTGCCTGCTGCGCGGGCAGCACGATATCGCCACGCGCTTGCCACAATTGCGGGTCGCAGGCCAAGCGTTGCAGCAAGTCGACGTAGGCTGCGAACATCTGCGCGGCCATGCCCTCGGGCAACACGCCGATGCGGACATCCCAGCCGATCTGCAAACCGCCGTATTGGTCGCTGACCTGGCAGTCGATCCACACTTGCGGGGTTTGGCTGATCATGTAGCTGGGCGGCTGCAACACACGCCCGGCATCGCCGAGCATGCGTTCGACGCTGCCGATGCCACTGGTGAACACCACCGGCATCAGGTCGGCGCCACGCCCTCGCACACGGGCCAGTTCGCGCAGTACCTCAACGCCGGTGAAGCGGCTGTGATCGAGGTCATCGAACAGCTGCGCGCCGATACGCCGCGCACGCTGGACAAAACTGGCACCCTCGGTGCCGTCCACCGCGAGCAGGCTCAGGGCGGTGAAGTCCCCCACGACCTGGTCCAATTGCGGGTGCAGGTTCGGCCGGTTGAGCACGGTGAGGTTCAGGCAAAAGTCCGGGCTTTGGCTCCAGCGCCCGATCACCTCGACAAACGCGGCCAGCGTCACGCCCGCCGCGCTGAGGCCTTGGGCGCTGGCGAGGGCGCAGAGGGCGTTCCATTGCCCGCTGCTCAACACGTCATGGTGGTGGGCGAAACGCGTGGAGCCCAAGCCCGCGTGCTCGCTCAGCGGCAGGTCCGGACGCCCGGGCAGGCTGTCCAGGCGCGCCAGCCACCACGCCTTGTCGGCGTGCCAGGCGGCGCTGCCGCGCGCTTGCTGTTCGTGCTCGAGGTAGTCGCGAAAGGTCGCTTCCAGCGCCGGCCAGTGGCGCGTCGGTTCCAAGTAGCGCTGGGTGAGTTCTGCCAGCAGCAGTTGCAGGCTGGCGTAGTCGAACAAGGTGAAATCCACCGAACAATGCAGGATTGCCTGCTCGCGTCCCACGCTCAGTTCGGGCAGCAGGATCGGCCATTGATCGAGCGCATGGCAGGCATGGTCCAGGCGCTTGCGCACGCTGTTCAGGTGCGCCTCGAACGCCTCGGGCGTGGCGTCGCGGCGGTCATGCACCGGCAGCTGTTGCCATGGCACCTGGGCTTGCACACGTTGCTGATGGTTATCGACCACCGCGCGCAGCATCGGGTGACGTTGCACCACGGCGTTCCAGGCCTGTTCAAGGTGTCCGGTGTCGACGTTCGCCGGCCACGGGTATTCGACATACAAGTGGCAAGCGTTGCCGCCATAGTCAAAGACCGGGTTGCGCCCCAGTACATAGGCGCCCTGTACCGCGCTCAAGGCGAAGGGTTGCAGCGCCTGCTCCGGCTGTGCGCGCCATTGTTGGGGCGCAAGATGCACCAGCAGCGCTGGCCGCTGGGCGCGAATACGCTCCGCCAGGGCTGAGTCCAATGCGCCTTGCGGCGCGCGAAAATGCAGCTTGCCGTCAGTCGCCCAGAGTTCGATCTGGCGTTCACGGCAGATGTGCAGCACATCATCCAGGCTCATAACACGCCCTCCTCGATAGCCACTTCGCCGCTGCGCACCAACAGCGCGGCCATGCCTGCCAATGTCGGCTGCAGGTAGAAATCGCTCATGCGCAGGCTGGCGCCCAGTTGTTCACGCACGCTGGCCAGCAGCCGCGTCGCCAGCAGGCTGTCGCCGCCCAGGCTGAAAAAACTCGCCTGGGCGCTGCGCACCGGCCGTCCCAGGATGGCCTCCCAGCACGCCGCCAGGGGCTGTAGCTCGGCACTGAGTTCGCCGTCTTCGTTGTTTGCCGGTTGCCTGCGTTGCAACGCGGCGCTGAGGCTGGCGTGCAGGCGCGCGCGGTCGATCTTGCCGTTGGCATTCAGTGTCAGGCGCGGTACGGACCACAGATGCTCGGGCCGCATCGCCTGGGGCAAGCGTTGTTGCAGCCATTGGTCGAGGCTTTCAGCGGTCAGGGTTTCATCCGCCGCACGCGCACTCAACAGCAGCATCGCCGGGTTTTGCCACAGGCATTCCAGGTGGCGGAAACCGCTCTGGCCGAGCAGGTGCGCCAGTTCGGCAGCGTCAGGCAATACCGGTGCGCGCTCATCCAGCAGCGCCGCGCTGACCAGCCGCAACGGCGAGTCGCGCAGCAGGTCGGCCAGCAACAGGCGGCCTTGCGGCTTGAGCAGTGCCTGCGCCAGATTCAGCCCATCGCCGGGCTGAGCATAACTGTGCAAGGCCGCGAAGCTGATCACCACGTCGTACTGTGACCAGTGTTCAGCGGGCAGCACGCCCTCCACCAGCAGTTGGCTTGCCACGCGCCGGCGCTTGCCCACGCTGGCCGCCAGCAGGCCGGGGCTGCTCTCGAACAAAGTCAGTTGCACGTCGCGCGAACTCGCATGGTTCAGCCATTGCTCCAGCAACTGCCCGCCGCGCACATCCAGCACCGCGACTTTCAGCGGTGTGCCGCGGTGTTGTTGGAGCGCCTGGCTCAGGGTGTCCAACACCTGGCGGCCCGCCGGCAGGTTCAACGCCATGGCCTGCGGTGCCAGCAACGGATCGAACAACACTTGCGAGGCGCCGTCTTCGGTGCGCAACAGCACCTGCAAGGCACCGACCATGCGGTGCAGATCCGCCTCGCGCCACCCTAAGTGCGCCAACGCGTCGTGCAGGCTGAGCGACTCGACATGCTCGGCCAGCCACTCGCGCCATGTGTCGAGCAGGGCGCTGGGCGGCGGGTCTTGCAGCAGGCAGCGCAACAGCTGCGCAGTGACCTGGTGTTCTGCGGCCAAGGTGTCGTCGAGCATCGAGACGGCCGGCAACGCCTGCGCCGATGCAGATTCAGGGCTGATCACCACGGCCGCGCCGAGGCTGCCGTTCAACACGGCGGCACAGGCGCTTTCAATCCGTGGGTGGGCGGTGAGCGCCGCTTCGATTTCCCCCAGTTCGATACGCTGCCCGCGCAGCTTGACCTGCTGGTCCATGCGCCCGAGAAACTCAAGGGTGCCATCGACCCAGAAGCGCCCGCGGTCGCCGGTGTGGTACCAACGCCCGTGCTCATCACTGCGAAAGCGCTGTGCGGTCAGCAGCGGGTCATTGCGATACCCCCGCGCCAGGCTTGCACCACCGATCAACAGTTGCCCGATCACCTGGTCCGGCACATCGCGCCCGGTGGCGTCCACCACCCGATACGCCTGGCCGGCCAAAGGCTTGCCATAGGGAATCGACGGCCAGTGGTCGGGGACCTCATCAATGCTTTGCAGGTTCGACCAGATACCCGCCTCGGTGGCGCCGCCCAGGCCGTACACGCGGCACTGCGCGGTGGCGTGGCGCCGCAGGCGTGCGGCGAGGTCGAGGGCAATCCAGTCGCCCGACAGCAACACCGCCCGCAGGCTTCGGTAATCACAGGCATCGGCGCCGACGCCCAGGGCCATTTCCAGCAATGCCGGGGCCGAATTCCACAGGCTCACGCGGTGTTCGGCGATCAGTTGCGCCCAACGCGCCGCATCGCGGGTTTCTTCAGGTTGCAGCAGCACCAGGCGAGCGCCCTGCCCCAGCACGCCAAACAGATCGTACACCGACAAGTCGAAATCCAGCGCCGACACGGCCAGCAGGCAATCATTCGGTGTGACCTGCAGTTCGGCCTGCACCGCGTCGATCGTGTTGATTGCGGCGCCATGGCAGACTTCAACCCCTTTGGGAATGCCGGTAGAGCCCGAGGTGTAGATCACATACGCGCTGGCGCGCGGCGATAGCGTTTTCGGCGCGGCCAATGGCGCGGACTGCTCAAGCACCGCCGGGTCAAGCCATTGCAGCGCGTTGCCCGGCGGCTGATCGGCAATCACTCGGGTGATGCCCGCAGCCGACTCGATCAGGCTGCGCCGCGCAACCGGCTGTGCGGTGTCCACCGGCACATAGCAACCACCGGCCGCCAGCACGCCGAATACCGCGGCGATCTGGCGAGGCCCACGCGGCAGGCAGACCTCCACTGCCTCGCCCTGACGCATGCCCGCCTCAAGCAAACCCGCCGCTATACGCAGGGCTTGGGTGGCCAGATCGTTATATGTCCAGCGTTGCGCGCCGCAGATCAGGGCGAGTGCGTCGGGTTGTCGGGCACTTTGGCGAAAAAAGTCTTCAAGCAGGCCACGCCCCGGCGCCAACGCCGGCAGGCTGTTCTGCTGGTCGCGGCGCGCCTGTTGCGCCAGCGGCAACAACACCGGTTGCGGCTGGTTCCAGTCGCTGTCGGCGAGACGCTGCACCAGCTCGACATAGGCGCTGAACATCGCCTGCGGCACGCCTTGCGGGAACAGTTCGGCAACGCTGTCCCAGGCCAGCAGCACACCGTCCTCAAGCCGATACAGTTGGTGGTCGAGCCACACTTGCGGGGTTTGCGAGAGCATGTCGTGCAGGTCGCCAAACACCTCGCGAAAGCTGGCGGGGACAAAACTCGAATCGCTCAGGTTGCAGGAAAACACCACCGGCGCGGAACGCGGATGACCTTGGCGACGAGCCTCACGCAGCACTTCCAGCGCGGGAAACGCCGCGTGGTCGATGGTGGCGTGCAAATCGCGCTGGTAGCGTCGGGCGCCTTCGGCAAACGGCAACTGCGGCGCGTCTTCACACGCCACCAGCAGCAAGGTGCTGAAGTCGGCAATCACCTGGTCGATGGATTGCTGATCATCGTGACGATCGAACAACGGCACATTGAGCAGGAAGCTCGACTGTTCACTCCAGCGTGCCAACACCGCGTTGAACGCTGTGGCGAACACGCTGGGCAACGTCAGGCCATGGGCCGTCGCCTGGCGTTGCAGGCGTTCGGCTTCTGCGTGACTGAGTACGTAAGCCTGGCGGGTAAACCGTGGCGCACGGATCGATTCCGGGGCACAGGCCAGCGGCAGTGCGGGGCCGTCCGGCAACTGCGCAAGGCGTTCGCACCAATACTCACGATCTCGCGCATACGCCTCTGCGCGACGTTGGCGGCGCCGGCCCAGGTAGTCGGCAAACTGCACGTCCGGCGCGGGTGCAAGCGCGGCGGGCGCCTGATAGGCCTGGCCCAGTTGCGCCATCAACAGACGCAGGCTTTCCACGTCAACCGCCAGCAGGTCGACACTCAACCACACACGATCACGGCCTTCGGGCAACTGCACCAGGCCGACCAGCAACACCTGCCCCGCGTCCACGGCCAGGCATTCATGCGATCGCCATTCACGCAGCGCGTGCCAGGCGTCTTGCGCAACCGCTTGAGTGTGGTGGCGCCAATCCTGATGGTCGAAAACCGGCAATTGCGTTGCGCCAAGAATGCGTTGGCGGCCGTCGTTGAAACTGGCACGCAACATCGGGTGACGCGCCTGCACGCACTTGACTGCCGCTTCCAGGCGTTGCACATCGATGCCCTGGCAATCGAATTCCAGCCATGCGTGGCAACTGATATTGCCCAGCACTTCGGCGGGCCCGCGCCCCAGCCAGTACGCCTGTTGCACCGCGCTGAGTTCAAAACTGTCGTCGGCTGCGCTCAACGGGGCGACATCAGCCACCTCCACACGTCGCACCGCCTGGCCATGCAGCAGGCCAAGCCAGGCCGCGAGGCTGGGTTCGGCGCTGAGTTGGGCGAAGTCGACCCGCAACCCGTGGCTGCGCAGGCGCTCCTGCAAGTACATCAGGCGGATGGAATCCAACCCACAGCCCAAGAGGTTTTCCTCATCGCCCAGGCTGTCGATTTCTTCCACGGTAGCGCCCAGCAACTGGGCAAGGTGTTCGATCAGCCATCTGCGCAGTGCGGTGGTGTCTGCTGTTGTCAGCTCGCTCATGAAAAGCTTCCTGTGACCCGTCTAGATAAAGTCCCTGGCTCACCAAGATGGAAGCCATTCTCAATTGGAACTCTATCGCAAGCGGTTTTTCAGAAAGCGCTCAGGGCTTTAGATAAACAGGCCTTTTCATTCGATTCAGAGACACCGTGCCGTGATCAACGGATTTCGCTGGGCGATACACCGTAGCGTTTGCGAAAGGCGATGGAAAAATGCGCCGGGCTGAATCCCACGCCGTAGGCGACGGTAGACACATTGCATTCCTCGTCGCTGAGCATGCGGTGGGCTTCGTTGAGACGATGTTCGTGCAGGTAGCCGAACACGCTGGTACCGAACACTTTGCGAAACCCCGCCGTCAGTTTGCGCGGGCTCATGCCCACGTGACTGGCCAGGGCGTTCAGGCTGGGCGGTTCGAGCAGCGAGCGCACCAGACGGTCCCGGGCGGCGTGTACACGCTCCACATCCGACGAGGTGATGCGCAGCTTATGCTCCGGCTGCCCGCGCTCACCGAGCAGGAACTGCGCGCTCAACGCGGTCAATTCCAGCGCCTTGCCACCCAGGTACAACGAGCGGCTCGGGCCCTGCATCGGGCATGTTGCAATTTGCGTGGCCAGTGCCTGCATCGCGCGCGGAGCCGGGCGCACCATCATGTACGGGTCGCCGCCGCCACTGCTGAGGAGCTTGCGCGGGGCCAGGCCGAGATGGCGGTCGAGGGATTCGAGGTCCAGCTGGACGATGGTGTAGCGCAGTGGCGTGGTGGTGCCGTAGATCTGCGACGAGGTGAACTCGCCGTCGTTGACGATGGTGCACAGGCTCGGCCCCTTGATCGACTGCTCGCTGTGCCCGGGGATGCGGCACGACAGCTCGCCACTTTGCACCAGAATCAACTTGAGGCCGCGCTCCAGCGGGTCCTCGACCCAGTTTTCGCTGTCTGACCACAACGTGCCGGTGACCAGGGTCATGTGCGGGTCCAGGTAGACCGTTCCGGGTTGGTTGCCCTTGGGCTCGGCCTGCGTCTCTTGTCGACTGGGGGCGATGATCGTAATAGTCATTGGGTTTTCCCTTGATCCTGAGGCCATTACGCGGGGCCTGACCTGAATGAGGAGGAGGCTTTTAAACCGTAAACCTCCCTGTTTATAGCCGCTGTGTATTTCATCTAATGAAAAAGTCACAGGTCCGAAAGCCTTGGCGTTGAGAAGCGCTCGGCGAAGGACAATGATAATAGATCTCATTTAGACGTTTGTAGCCAATTATTTCTACAAATAGGGGATTCCATGTCATTGCACACCTGCGCACCCGATTCAGACAGCGTTGGCGACGCGCCCGACTGGCCTGCCGCGTTCGCCGAACGCTACCGCCAGGCCGGTTACTGGCAAGACCAGACCTTCGCTCAGGCCCTCGATACGGTCGCCGCGCGCACCCCATCGGCCATCGCGATAACCGACGGCCCCTTGCACCTCAATTACCGCAGCCTGGCAGACCGCTGCCGGCGCCTGGCTGGCGGTTTGCACGCGCTGGGGATCGCAGAGGGCGACAATGTGGTGGTGCACTTGCCCAACGGCACTGCGTTTATCGAAGTGTGCTTTGCGTTGTTCCGCCTGGGCGCCCGGCCGATCCTCGCCCTGCCCGCCCACCGTCAACATGAGATCGGCGGCTTTTGTGGCTTTGCCCAGGCCTCGGCCTACATCGGCTGCGCTCAATTGGAGGGCTTTGATTGCCGCTCGATGGCGCGCCGACTGGCCGCTGCCAACCCGCTGTTGCGCCACGTGGTGATCGACGGCGATGCGCAGGAGTTCACCGCGTTGAGTGAGCTTTACAACAGCCCGCCGCTGGAACGGGACGCCGGTCGCGCCGACGCCGTGGCGTGTTTCCAGCTGTCGGGAGGCACCACCGGCACGCCAAAGTTGATCCCGAGACGGCACGCCGAATACCTCTATAACGTGCGCGCCAGCAGCGAAGTCTGCGAGCTGGATGCGCGTACCGTTTACCTCACCGTGTTGCCCATGGCGCATAACTTCACCCTGTGTTGCCCGGGTGTAATCGGCACCCTGCTGGCCGGTGGGCGCGTGGTGTGTACGCGCCGCTCGGACCCGGAGTCCTGCTTTGCGCTGATCAGCGAGCAGCGGGTCACCGTAACCGCCTTGGTGCCGCCGCTGGCGATGCTCTGGCTGGACGCCCAGGACCAGCGCCAGGCCGACCTGTCCAGCCTGCGCGTGCTGCAAGTGGGCGGTGCGAAATTGCTCAGCAGCGCGGCAGAACGGGTCACGCCGACGCTGGGCTGCACCTTGCAACAAGTGCTGGGCATGGCCGAGGGGTTGTTGTGTTTTACCCGCCTGGATGACCGCCCGGATCTGCTGCTGCATACCCAGGGCCGTCCGCTGAGCGCCGATGACGAAGTACGCATTGTCGATGAACAGGGCCAACCGGTGCCCGAGGGTGAAGTGGGTGAACTGCAAGTGCGCGGCCCCTACACCATTCGCGGCTACTATCGCCTGCCCGAACACAATGCCCGGGCGTTCACCGCCGATGGATTCTATTGCAGCGGTGATCGGGTCAGGCGCACCGCCGACGGTTACCTGGTGGTCGAAGGTCGTGACAAGGACCAGATCAACCGGGGCGGTGAAAAAGTCGCTGCCGAAGAGGTGGAAAACCTGCTGATCGGCCATCCCCAGGTACACGACGCCGCGCTGGTGGCGATGCCGGATGCGGTGCTCGGCGAATCCACCTGTGCCTTTATCGTCGCCCGTGACCCGGCGCCCTCGGCCTTCGCACTCAAGCATTACCTGCGCGGCCACGGCCTGGCGGCGTTCAAGGTGCCGGACCGTATCGAGTTCGTCGCACACTTCCCGCACACCGGCGTGGGCAAAGTCAGCCGCAAAGACCTGCGCGAGCGCCTGCGCCAGGCCTGGCTGCAGAGTGCCGCTTCGTGAACCTGCACGACGAACGCTGGGTACGCGCTTATCGACTCACGCCCATGCCACGCTGGCGATGGGCGTGTTTCGCGCATGCCGGGGGCAGTGCGAGTTTCTTCCGCGACTGGGTCCACGCCCTGCCCGCCGACATCGACCTGTTGGCCATCCAATACCCGGGCCGCGAAGACCGTTTCAGCGAGCCGTGCCTGACCGACATGCAGCGCCTCGCCGACGGTGCCGCGCACGCGTTGTCGTGTTACGCCGACCGGCCGCTGGTGTTGTTCGGCCATAGCCTGGGGGCGGTGGTGGCGTATGAAGTGGCGACGCGCCTGGAACAACGGGCAATCGCCGTCGACCACCTGTTCGTGTCCGCCCACCCCGCGCCGCAGCGCCAACGCGGCGGGCAGTTGCACCTGGGCCCCGACGCGGCCTTGCTGGACGATGTGCGGCGCCTGGCCGAGCGCCCCAATGCGTTGCTGGAGAACCCGGCCCTGTGCGAACTGTTCCTGCCCGGCTTGCGCAACGATTACCGCATCGTTGAAACCTACACCTGTGCGCAACCGCGGCCACTCAAGAGCCGCATCGGGGTGTTCTACCCCGAGCAAGACCCGGAAATCGAGCTTGATGAAGCCATGGCCTGGCAAGCCGCCAGCCACCAGCCACTGCACCTGCAGCGCTGGCAAGGCGGACATTTTTACCTGGTCGAGCAGCGCCAGGCACTCATCGACGCCATCGTCGCGACGCTGTCGACCCCATCGCCCTCCTTGAAGGAAACCTGTCAATGAAAACCCCCGACGCCTGTGATGGCCTGCAGGACATCCGTCACGCCATCGATTCACTGGACCACCAGATCATCGACCTCATGCGCCAACGCATGGCTTACGTCAAAGCCGCCGCGCGCTTCAAGCCGACCGAAAGCAGCATCGCCGCGCCCGAACGCGTTGCCCAGATGCTCCCGCAACGCCGCGAGTGGGCCGAGCAGGCCGGGCTGGACCCGCACTTCGTCGAAACCCTGTTTGCCCAGATCATCCATTGGTACATCGGCCAGCAAGTGTTGCACTGGCGCGCGATGAGAACGCTGGCATGAGGGCCTTTGCACAGTTGCACGCCCATGCCGAGGGGATGACCGAGGTGTTCGAGCACGCCCAGCGGCGTGCCGTCGAACAAGGTGAACCGGTGTTAGCCAGTTACTCGATAAGGATCGCCCCGCTGGACTTGCTGGCGCTGTTTGGCAGCGTCGACCAACCTGGCGCCGAGTGCCTGTTCTGGCGGGCGCCGGAAGACGACAAAAGCCTGTTCGGCTGGGGGGTGGCGGCGGAACTGAGCAGCGCGGGCCCTCAGCGTTTTGCCTCGGTCGATGCGCAATGGCGACACTGGCTGCAAAGCGCGGTGATACACGGCCCGCTGGCGCCTTCGGTGTGCGGCGGCTTTCGATTCGATCATCAGGTCAAGGCCAGCCCCGCCTGGCAGGGTTTTGGCGATGCGTCCCTGTGGCTGATGACGTTATTGTTGGTGCGCGACGGTGCAGACTGTTGGCTGGTGTGCCAACAGCGCGTCGCGCCCAGCGATGCGGCACGTTGCTGTTGCGAGCACGTACTGAAGGAGTGGAACACGCTGATGGATCGCTACGTCAGCGGCGCGCCCTCGACGGCTGCACGGCAGCACACCCGCGACCAGAGCCTGCCGCGGGCCTGCTGGGAAAGCAAAGTCGCGCATGCCCTGGACGTGTTGCGCGACACCGCGTTGAACAAGGTGGTGCTGGCGCGGGAAGTGGTCAGCGAATTTTCCCGGCCTATCAGTGCCGGGCGCACCTTGGCTGCCCTGGCGATCAACGACCCCACGGCGTACTTGTTTGCGTTTCGACGCCACCACGCGTGTTTTATCGGCGCCTCCCCGGAGCGCCTGGTCAAACTGCACAACGGTCACCTGCAAACCCTGGCGCTGGCGGGCACAACCCGGCGCGATCCCTGCCCGGAGCAGGATGCACAACTGGCGCAAACGCTGCTCGGCTGCCAGAAGAACCAGCATGAGCATGCCGTGGTGGTGCAGATCATTCAGCGTGACCTGGCGCCCTGGGTACGCCCGTTGCACGTTCCCCCGGCGCCGCACATCAAGCGGCTCAGCCGCGTGCAGCACTTGGCGACGCTGATCGAAGGCGCACTGCGCCCGCAGAGCAGTTTGCTGGACATGGTCGCAGTCCTGCACCCGACGCCCGCCGTCGGCGGCCATGAACGCGGCCAGGCGCTGGAGCATATTCGCCAATTCGAGGGCTTTGACCGTGGCTGGTACGCGGCGCCGTTAGGCTGGCTGGATGCCCACGGCAACGGCGAATTCATCGTCGGTTTGCGCAGCGCCTTGCTCAACGGCAACCAAGCCCGTCTATTTGCCGGCTGTGGCATCGTCGAACACTCCGACCCTGCCAGCGAATACGACGAAACCTGCATCAAGTTGGCGGGCATGCGCGCCGCGTTGCAGGTATAACCCGCTGCCCGATGCTTGAATCAAGGCCGGCGCAGGCCTACCCTGCACACGGAAAATTCACCCTCTGAGTCAGGAAGACCTTACATGTGGGATGGCAACGTTACCTTTGGTGATTCATGGGCCGGCTACATTGGCCGCGCGGATCAGAACACTGCCCACTCCCATGTTGCCATTCAGCTGTGCATCGGCGTACACCAGCCCGTCACCCTGGAGTTGCCAGGCCAGTCGATCCGCGCGGCCGGCGTGATCATCGGGCCCAATGTCGAGCACCGTGCCGTGCCCGACATTCATCCGGTGGCCTTTGTCTACGTCAACCCGGATACCCCGTTGGGGCGTGCGCTCAACGCGTTGCTGCAAGACAATGGCATCGCCCTGGCCAGTGACGAACTGCTCGAGTGCTTTCGCCACTCCAGCTCCCTGTCTCAGTTTGTGGAAGCGCTGGGGCGCTTGCTGGCGATTACGTCGCCCATCGACCAACGCCTCTACAAGGCCTTGAACATTCTGCGCCTGGACCGCGACGGTCCGGGCTCCGTCAGCCGCGCCGCGAGTGCGGTCGGCCTGTCCAGCCCGCGCTTGCGCTATGTCGCCACGCACCAGATGGGCGTGTCGCTGTCCCAATGGATCATCTGGAACAAACTCGAGCGCGCGTCCAAATCCCTCGCTGACGGTTCCACCTTGTCGGATGCCGCCGCCGACGGCGGCTTTTCCGACCAGGCGCACTTGGCCCGCATCATGCGCCGCATGATTGGCATGACGCCCCGCACCGCTGCCAGGGTTTTGCGAAAGACAAGCGTTTCGTTCAAGACGCATTGATATCAAAAAGCCAATATCGATCGCATCTTATTCGCGAAAACGATAAGCGCTGATTGCCGGCCTCACACAGCACCTCAGCGCTACCGAAAGTGAATGCAAGAGTGTTCGCCAGGGGTATCCGTGCCCGGGATTTGGCGGAACGCACCGTTAATTCTTTCGATGAGTCCGCAGGAAGCGTCCTACATGTCAGAACAGCAAAAATTAACCGTCCTTCTCACGGGGGGCTCAGGCGTACTCGGTGAATCACTGATCGACTGCCTGGCAGAGGACTTTGACCTGGTATGCCTGGCGCGTAAAAGCCGCATTCGCCACCCGCGAGTGGAGGTGCTCAAGGGCGATATATGCAGCCCGCGACTGGGGCTGGACGTCGGCGATTATGAAGCGCTGCTCAAGCGTGTCGATTGGGTGATCCACGCCGCAGCGGTGACCCGCATGGATGGCGATATCGACCAGATCTTTTCGGTGAACTACCTCGGCACCGAAAACGTCGTGAACTTTGTCCAGCAAGCCAACGTGCCGCTTTACCACATCAGCACCGCCTTCACCCATCCGTGCGACTACTACGAAGGCGTGCAAGCAGAAACGCCTTACGAAGTCGCCAAGCGCCAGGCTGAAACGCTGGTGCGCTCGGCAGGTATCGATGTTTCGATCTTTCGTCCCTCCATCATCATCGGCGACTCGGACAGCGGGCACATGCCCAACTTCCAGGGGTTTCATATGACCATGGGGCTGATGATGTCCGGCGTGCTGCCTATCGTGCCCTGCCCGCCTGCCGGGTATATCGACTTGATCGCCCGTGACGTGGCGGCGCGGGCGATTGCCAACGCGTTGCGCCAGCGCTTGATCGGCGCAGACTACTTTCTCACCAGCGGCCCGCTGGCGCTTGATCTCAACGGTCTGTTGGACCTGATGTGCCAATCCATGGAAGCCCAGGCCCAAGCCTTCACCCGGCCGCGCTGCATGGCGCCGGATATTTATGAGCGGCTGATCCGCCCAGTGTTCCTCCCGGCACTGACCGGCAATATCCAGGCCGCGCTGGGCCGCGCCAACCAACTGTGTCGCTATGCCTGCCTGCGTACACCGCTGCCCACGTCACTCCCTGAGTTGCTCGGCGAACCGGCGTTCAGCGCACGGGATGTCAGCCGTGAGTTACTGCTCTCGCTCAACCACTTGGCGCCCAAGCTGGGCGCGTTGACGCGCATGCTCAAGCAGCCGATGCCAACCGTCGCACAGGCGTCAGTCGCATGAACCCGCTTCTTACCGAACCCGCAGCCGACGCCGCACAGGTCGACCAGTACTTCCGCCAGCACGTGAATTCAGGGTATGCGCGCCTTGCGTCGTTGATGAATTTGCCGATCGAACAGTCCAGCCATGGCGTCTATATCTACGACAGCCAAGGCCGCAAGTACCTGGATGCCGGCGGCTATGGCGTATTTTTCCTCGGCCACGGCCACCCGGTGGTGGTGGCGGCCGTCACCCGGCAGCTGCAGCAAAACGCCCTGGCCAGCAAGCTGTTGCTCAACCCGCAACAGGCTTTCGCCGCGCAAGCCCTGGCTGCGCATTGCCCTGGCAACCTGGACTATGTGTTCTTTTGCAATTCAGGTGCCGAGGCCACCGAAGCCGGCCTGAAACTCGCCCGGCTCAACGGCTGCCGCCGCACGCTGTCGACCCTCGGCGGCTTCCACGGCAAGACCCTCGGCGCACTCGCCGTCACTGGCCGCGAAAGCTACCGCGAGCCGTTCAGCGGCTTGCTCAGTGAAAGCACGTTCGTCCCCTTCGGCGACAGCGCCGCGCTGGAACAGCAATTGCGCGCTTCGCCGGATAAGGCCTGTGTGATTCTCGAACCGATCCAGGCCGAAGCGGGCGTGATCCTCGCGCCGCCAGGCTACCTGACACGTGTCCGCGCACTGTGCGACCAGTACGACGCCGTGCTGATCATCGACGAAATCCAGTCCGGCATGGGCCGTACCGGCCATTGGTGGGCATGCGACCAGGAACAGGTGGTGCCCGACATCATGCTGGTGGGCAAAAGCCTGTCCGGTGGCTGCGTGCCGGTCAGTGCCATGGTCGCCAGCGCGGCAATTTACGCGCCGTTCAACCGCAACCCCACGGTGCATACCTCGACCTTCGGCGCCAACCCGCTGGCCATGGCGGCCGTGCAGGCCACATTGCAAGTGATGGTGCAGGAAGACCTCGTGGAACGTGCCCGGCTGATGGGCCAGGACCTGCACGCCCGCTTCAGCGCGCTGTTGCAGCAGAGGGGCCTGGCCGAGCGCGTCAAGTTGCGCAGTGCCGGCTTGTTGCTGGGCTTTGAATTCAGCGACGCCTCGGTCGCCGCGAACATGGTCATGGCCCTGATCGAACAGCAAATCATTGTGTGCCACTCGCTCAATGACCACCGGGTTGTCAGGCTCACGCCTTCCCCGCTGCTGACAGCCCAGGATTGCAATCGGTTGATCGAGGGGTTCGCCCACGCGCTGACCACCTCAATACCATCCCTTTGATTGGAGTTTCCCCCATGCAAGAAGTCAACGTACTGGCCCATATCCCCAGTGCCTGCGCTGATGAAGTCTTTGCCGTGATCAGCGACTTCAGCAACTACGTCGAGCTGTGCGAGTCGGTGCGCAATATCACGATCAATAAGGTCAGCGACCAGGTGTCGTTCACCTCCTGGGAAGTCAATTTCCACAGCGGCATTCTCAAGTGGCAGGAGCGTGACACGTTCAATACCCAGACCCGGGAAATCCACTTCGAGCAAATGAGCGGCGATGTCGATCACTTCTCCGGCACCTGGCAAGTACTGCCGGACGGCAAAGACGCGGTCATCACCTTCGCCTCGCGCTTTGACCTGGGCCTGCCGATGCTCGCCGACATGCTCGACCCCGTGGCCCACAAAGCCATCCGCGACAACATTCACTCGATCATCACCGGTCTGTTCCCGGCGAGTTACTTGAAGGCCTGAACCATGTCCCTTTCACTGTTGAATCGCTCGCGTGCCTTGCTGCACAGCTACGCCCCAGGTTTTGACGAACGCCTGGCGAGCATCGCATTCGCCGAACGCGAAGCGCCGCCTAGCGAAGTCATCGCCCTGTTCAAGCAACAAGGGCCGGTCGGCCTGTTGGTCAACCGTGCCGCGGGCGGGTTGGGCGCGGGCATCCTTGATGCCGTGCATGTGCAGATCGCCCTGGGCGCACGTTCACCCTCGCTGGCGGTGGCCAGCACCATGCATCAGTTTTCCGTGGCGAGCCTGTTGGCCCTCACCCAGAACGGCGGCGGCGCCGAAGGTTTGTTGTTGGCGGCGGTCGCACAAAAGCGCTTGCTGCTGTCCTCGGGGTTTGCCGAAGGCAACTCGGGCGCCGGCATTCTCGATTCGAACATGCAGGCGCTGCAAACCCCTGAAGGTGTATTGCTCAGTGGCAGCAAAAAGCCCTGCTGCCTGGGGCAGTCGATGGACTTGCTCACCGCCAGCTACACCCGCCAGACCGCCGAGGGCGAAGAGCTGATGGTCGCACTGATTCCGGCGAATGCACCGGGCATCACGCGGTCGCCGTTCTGGCAGAACAGCGCACTGGCCGCCGCCGAAAGCATCGAGGTGCGCCTCAACGAAGTCTTCGTGCCCGAACGCATGTTGTTTTCCGCCGGCTACAAACACCTGTTGGGCGACGTGCAAACCGTCGGTTTCATCTGGTTCGAGCTGTTGATTTGCGCGTCCTACGTGGGGGTCTGCGCCGGTTTGGTCGAGTCTGTGATCGAGGCCGGGCGCTGGACGCCCCATCACCGCGTGGAGCTGGCGGCTCAGCTGCAACTGGCGATCAGTGCGCTGGAAGGCGCGGCGCTGGATATCGAACGCAACCCGCAGGACCTGCCGAACGTGCTGGCCCGCCTGCTGCTGGTGCGCTACGGCATCGAACAACTGCTCACCGAACTTTCGGACCAGGCCCACGCCATGCTCGGTGGGATGGCGTTTATCACCAGCAACCAGAGTTCGAACTGGTTGATGGCTTGCCGTGGCCTGCAGTTTCACCCGCCGGCGAAGATCTCGATGGCGAGCAACCTCGACACCTACTTGTCCCACTCAACCTTCAGCATCGCCGGAGCGCACCCATGAACCTGCTCGGAAAAATCGTCGTGATCACCGGAACCGCGCGCGGCCTCGGTTACGCGGCGGCCTGCACATTGAAAAAACAGGGCGCCACCGTGATCGGCCTGGACATTCTTGCGCCACAAGAGCCCGGGTTGCTGGATGGGTTTTATCAAGTCGACCTGTGTGACCGAACGGCGCTGGCGCAGGTGATTGGCGCCATCAGCACCGACTTCGGCGACATCGATATCCTGGTGAATAACGCCGGCACCCTGACCCTGGAACGCGGTGAAACCGGCGTCACCGACGCAGTCACCCGCGCGGTGGATGTGAACCTGTTCGCGCCATGGCAATTGGTGGCCGGGTTCCTGCCGGGGTTGCTGCGCAAGCGCGGCAAAGTGGTCAACGTGTCGTCGCTGTTTGCCCTGGTGAACGCGCCTTATGTGGCCGCATACGCTGCCAGCAAACGCGCGCTGAGTGCTTATTCGGACGTGCTGCGCATGCAATATCGCGGGCAGCTCGACGTGGTCACCGTGTACCCGGGCTTTATCGACACCGCCATTCACTTGCCCGCCCAGCGCGTGGGTTTGTCGGTCAAGCGCCTGGTGACGTTCATGTGGGGTGACAGGACCCTGCTGTCTCTCGAAGAGAAACTCGATGCCGCCGCCGATGGCCTGGTTCGCGCCTGCCAAAAAGACGGCCTGCGCAACCGCGGGCTGACCTTTATGGGCACGCTGGCCATGTACACCGCGCGTATCGCACCAAGTGTGGTCGACGCCTTTATCGCCCTGCGCCTGCGCACGCTGACCCGCGGCGGGCACCTCGCGCTCAAACCTGAACTGATCGAGTAACGCGTTGCCAATGGCCAGACAACTCCACAGCAAGCCTCAGGTCCGCCTCGATCGCGCCTTGTTCAAGGCCCGGTCGGGTGAGTCCCTGTTGATCATCGGTTACGCCTTGTGCCTCTTCCTGCTGCCCCTCGCGCTGTTTGTGTGGGTGGCGAACACGGCCGCCACCCTGTGGGTGTTGCTGTGCTCGCCCCTTTGGGTGCTGGCCGGGTACGGGTGGTTTCTGCAAGCGATCCTCGGGCATGAAGGTTTCCACTTCAACCTGAGCAGCAGGCCTATGCACAGTTGCTACCTGGGCATTTTCACCAGTTCGTTGCTGCCTGGATTCTGCGTGACCGGTTACTTCGTCGACCATTGGCAACACCATCGCTACAGCAACAGCGAACAGGACCCGGACTATCGGCACTTCTCGCGTTATCGGAGCCTGTTTAGCCGCCTTGCGCTGTCACGGTTGATGGCCACCTCGAACTATCTGCAGGCGACGTTGCGCCTGGCTTTCGGCCCGCCGGTCAGCCCATCGCCCTTGCCTTCGCCTTTGAGCGCAGCCCAGGTGCGACGACTGGCGCGCTGCAATATCGCGTGCCAGGTCGGCTGGTTGAGTGTCTACGCGGTCGCCCTGTGGCAGATCGACGGGCTGCTGCTTGGGTTTGCCTTGAGCCTGGCGGTTGCGTTCCTGCTCTCGGCAGTCAATGCCTATCAGGAACATGCCTTCAGCGAGGGCCATGACCAGCCCCCTGCCCGCTCGCGTACCTCGCGCCTGAGCACCTGGCTGCACGCCGGCGCGAACTTTCACCTGGAGCATCACTTTTATCCAGCGGTGCCGTGCTGGCGCCTGCCCAAGGTCCACCGCCAACTGCTGGACGCGGGGTGGTACGCAGACCGGCAATACCTGCTGGAAACACGCTTCATACCGTCCTTCAAGTACGCCTCCGGTCGCCATCCTTACCGTGGCGACACGCTGAACGACTGAACGGTCCCCTTACTTTCCCCATGGATTTTGGCCTGAACCGTCAGGCCGCAGGAGCAGCTATGCCTTTTGATATCGACCGCCACATTGAAACCGAGCGCGCCCAGTTATTCGGCCACCCGCTTTTCGCCAACATCCGCACCGTTGAAGATGTACGCACACTGATGGAATTTCATGTGTTTGCCGTATGGGACTTCATGACCCTGCTCAAGCGCATCCAGCGCGACCTCACCTGTGTGGAGTTGCCGTGGGTACCGCCAACGCATATCACGGCGGCGCGCTTGATCAATGAAATCGTGGTCGGCGAAGAAACCGACGAACACCCCGACGGCGGCTTTATCAGCCACCTGGACCTGTACCTGACCGCCATGGATGAAATCGGCGCCGACAGCTCGGTATTCCGCCGTTTCCTCGCGGCCATCCAGGCCAAGGAACCGCTGGCCAAGGCCCTCAGCGACCGCGATATCCCATTGGCGGCCAAAGTGTTCATGTGCCAGACGCTCGATGTGGCGCAACACGGCACCACCGAAGCGGTGTTGGCGTACTTCTTCTTTGGCCGTGAAGACATCATCCCCGACATGTTCGGACGCCTGCTGTCGCAATGGTCGGTCAGCGAAACCGAGGTGCCGATGCTCACCTATTACTTGAAGCGCCACATCGAAATGGATGGCGACGATCACGGCCCGGCGGCTAAACGCATCATCGCTGAAATCGTCACCACCCCTGTGCAACACCAGCACATGGTCGAAAGCGCCAAGACCGCGATCAAATCGCGCATCGATTTGTGGGATGGCGTGCATCACTTCCTGCAGCACAAAGCGCAACACGCCACGGACCGCCCTGAGTGCCTAAGCCTCGCATGACCACAGGGAGCAGGACATGACCAAAGGTAAATTGATAAAACTGACACTGTGCGGCGTTGTGGTCGGTGGGTTACTGCTGCTCGGCTGGCAGCGTTGGCAGTATTCCAACGCTTACGTGAGTACCGATAACGCCGAGCTCGATGGCGTGATCATTCCGGTGCGCGCCAAGCTCTCGGGCGTGGTGATGAGCGTGCCGGTGACAGACAACGTCACGGTGCAAAGCGGTGATCTGCTGTTTCAGATCCGCGACAGCGAATATCAATACCAGGTCGAGCAGCGTGAGGCGCAATGGCAGGCGTTGCTTGCTGCCGCAGGGCGCGGCGGCGGTCCGGGTGCGTTGGACAGCCAGGTCCTCGGCGCGGTCGCAATGCGCCAGGCGGCGCAAGCGGCGCTGGCACAATCCAGCGCCAATCTGGAGCAGGCGCGCAACGACTACGGGCGCGCCCGCCGCCTGGGCGCCCAAGGTGTGTTGAGCACCCAGGATCTCGAGGTGGCCAAGGCGCGTTTCGACGCCCTGAGCCACGCCCAGGAAGTGGCACGCGGCAATGCCCAGGCTGCCGCGCAAAGCACCTTGGCCAACAAAGCCGAACTGAAAGTGCAGGACTACCGGATCGCGGCGGCGCAAGCCGAACTGGAACAGGCCCGGATCAAGCTGCACGACACTCGTCAGACCGCGCCGGTGCGCAGCATCGTCTCGAAAAAAGAAGTCGAGCCGGGCCAATTCGTGGTCGCCGGGCAGAAGCTGTTGAGCCTGATTGCCACCGACCCGCTGTGGATTACCGCCAACTTCAAGGAAACCCAGGTCGGGCGCGTGCGGGTCGGCCAACTGGCCAAGGTCACTGTGGATGCGTTTCCCGGGCAGGCTTTCGACGGGGTGGTCGAGAGCCTCGCACCGGCTACCGGCGCAAAGTTTTCACTGCTGCCCCAAGAGAACGCCACCGGCAATTTCACCAAGGTGGTGCAGCGCGTGCAGGTCAGGATTGCCCTCAAAGACGTGCCGGATGACTACAAAGCCTTGTTGAGCCCCGGCATGAGCGCCTTCGTCGAAGTCGCCACGCAACAGCACGGCAGCCACACGTTATGAAGTCGCCGTATCTGATTGCGCTGACCGTGACGCTGGTGTCGATGATGGAACTGCTCGACGTGACCATCGTCAACGTGGCGATTCCCAGCCTGATGGGCACCTACGGGGCGTCGGTCGATGAAATCTCCTGGGTGTCCACCGGCTACGTGGTGGCCAACGTAGTGATCCTGCCGGTCAGCGGCTGGCTGTCGGCCTGGTTCGGGCGGCGCACTTATTACCTGGTCTCCACCGCGGTGTTCGTGCTGGCATCCGTGGGCTGCGCCTTTTCCGCCGAACTCTGGCAACTGGTGGCGTTCCGCGTACTGCAAGGCTTGGCGGGCGGCGGGTTGCTGGGGATTTCCCAGGCAATCATTTACGACGTATTCCCCAAGGAGAAGGTCAGCAGCGGCATGGCGTTGTACGGCGTTGGCGTGATGATGGGGCCGACGTTGGGCCCCACCGTCGGCGGCTATCTGATCGACACCTTGTCCTGGCACTGGATATTCCTGATCAATCTGCCCATCGGTGCCGCGGCCCTGCTGCTGTGCTGGCTGTGCATCGGCGATTCCGCCAATGAAAGCAAACCCAGCAGCGTCGACTACAGCGGCTTCTGCCTGCTGGCCCTGGGCGTCGGCAGCCTGCAGATCCTGCTGGAGCGCGGCGAGCATTGGGACTGGATGGAATCGAACTGGACGGTTGCCTGCCTGTTGCTCAGCAGCTTCAGCCTGGTGGGGTTCTTCTGGTGGGAACGGCGCGCGACCAACCCGATCGTCAATGTGGCGCTGTTTCAGAACCGCGAGTTTTTGATGGGCTGCATCTGCGCGTTTTGCGTGGGCTTCGGGCTGTACAGCACGTTATTCATGGTGCCGCTGTTTTTGCAGACGTTGCTGGCACAAAGCGCGTACCAGAGCGGGCTGGTGATTTTCCCCGGAGCGGTGGCCAGTGCCATCAGCACCTTGGTGATTGGCAAGCTGTCCCAGGAAAACAAGATCGACGAGCGCGTGTTCGTGACCTTGGGCATCGTCATGTACTGCTATGCGATGTTCCTGCACACCCAGTTCACCCTCGACAGCAACCCGGACACGCTCTATTGGCCCCTGGTGATTCGCGGCCTGGGCCTGGGCATGATCTTCGTACCGCTGACCAACCTGGCCATGCGCCGTCTGCCGCTGACGTTGATCTCGGGCGCCTCGGGCGTGCTCAACCTGATGCGCCAGCTGGGCGGCAGCGTCGGCATCGCCATTGCCGCGACCCTGCTCACGCGGTTTTCGTGGGAGCGCTATCGCCTGCTGTCCGAGCATGTGACCGAGTCCAGCCTGGTTGCCAGCGGCTGGGGCGGCGTGGAATCCAACCCGCTGTTTCTGTCCCTGAACCTTGCAAGCCATCAACAAGCCTTGGCCCTGATGCCTTACCTGCAAGCGCGTGAACAAGCGCAAATGCTGGCCTTCAGCATGCTGTTCGGCACATTGGGCGCGGTCATGGCCATCGGCATTCCCATGGTGCTGATGATGCGCAGAAGCACCCTCAGCCGATAACTTCTCCAGTGGAGCACATCCCCTTGCGTATTCCAGGGCTGCATCTCGACCCGATCACACTGCTCACTTTCCTGTGCGGCCTCAGCCTCGCTTGCTGCCCGGCCAATGCGGCGGCGGAAGACTTGTACCAGCTGTACCAGAAGGCGCTGACCCACGACATGAAGTTCGCCGCCGCACAGGCGCAACAATTGGCCACCGCGGAAAAAGAACCGCAAAGCCGTGCCGACCTGTTACCGGACCTGTCGGTCACCGGCGGCGCGGCGTGGGTCGATGCCGAGGATTCGTCCGACTACCATCGCAACCGCAATAACACCAACGCCTATGCCGTGGTTCTCACCCAACCGCTGTTGCGCTGGCAGAGTGTGGTTGCTCACGACCAAAGCAAACTGATGATCAGCGCCAGCGAGGTGCAGACCGAACAGGCGCGCCAGGACCTGATGCTGCGTGTCGCCCGCGCCTACTTCGACGTACTGCTTAACCAGGAACTGCTGAACACCCGCACGCAACAGTTGCAAACCCTGCAGGAGAGCCAGGACCGCACCCGGCGTTTGTTGGCCGACGGCGCCAGCACCCACAACGCGCTCGAACAGGTTCAGGCCAAATACGACCAGGCCTTCGCCGAGCAAATCGCCGCACGCGGCGCGCTGGATATCGCCACCGAAGCCCTCACCCAATTGACCGCCGCCCAGGCGCGCCCATGGTCGGGCAAGGAGCCACCATTCAGCGCTCCGGTGCCCGCCGCGATCGGCGCCTGGGCCACCACCGCGCAACAAGGCAACCTCGCCGTGCAGCGGGCGCAGATTGCCCAGCGCCTGGCCGAAATGGACATCGACAAGGAACAAGCCGGCCACTTGCCGACCCTTGACCTGATCGCCGCCCATGGTCGTTTTGCCTCGGTCGGCGGCGATGTGTACGACGTCACCCTGCCGGAGAATCGTTATAACCAGACGGTGGTCGGGGTCAAACTGAGCGTGCCACTGTATGGCGGCGGCCGTACCAGCAGCCGCGTGCGCGAAGCCCATGCGTTGCAGAGCAAGGCCCTGGATGAACTCGAAGATGCGCGCCGCAGCGCCGGGCTGATGGCCCGCCAGGCCTACCTGCAAGTGACCAGCGGCATGAGCCAATACCAGGCGCTCAAGCAGGCGCTGAAATCCAGCCAGGTCAACCTCACGTCGGTGACCCACGGCTTCGAGGCCGGTGCGCGCATCAACACGGAGGTGCTGGACGCACAGCAGAAAGTCACGGACACCCAGCAACGTTTGGCCCAGCAACGCTACGCGATTCTGCTCGCGCAGCTCAACCTGCTGGCGTCGACGGGGAACCTGAACGATGCGCGTCTGCGTGAGGTCAGTCGCCTGCTCGATTGAACCCGGTGCGCGCCCCATTCAGCCCATGTACCTGAGCCATTGAATTCAGGGTTCGATAATCGAACGGGTTCCCACTTCTGCCGTTCAAGTTCACTGCGTGAATGCGGATAGCACGATCACTATTACTTAAGTGGTCTGCGGAGTATGCCCATGTTTGCCCATCTGAAAATTCGCACCGGGATGATCGGGGTGCTGCTGCTGTTCGTTATTGCACTGTTGTTCTCTACCCTGAACGGCTGGCGGTCGGCGGTACGCAGTCACGAGCACATTGACGAGTTGGGGCGTACCTCGCGACAAATCGACGGGATCAACAACGCGTTGCTGCTGGCAATCCGTACCAGCGCCAACGTGTCCTCGGCGTTCATCGAGACCGTCGGCGGGCGTTTCGACGACGCGGAAGCCCGGCTGGTGCGCAGTGAGGCGATCTGGAGTGACGCCATCGCCAAGGTCAATGCCTCGACCACAGACTTGCGTGACCCGCAGTTGAAGGCCCTCGCCGAAGATCTCAAGCGTGCGTTCGCCGTATACGGCACGGCCATCGTCGGACAACGCGCCGCCACGCGCGCGCGATCCGCCGAAGAGTATTTTCAAGTCAACATCGATGCCGGCAACAGCATGACCAAGCTTCAGGAGATTCGCGTGAAGCTGGTCGGCGCGTTGGATGCCCGTGCCCAGGAGATCAACACGGAGGCGGCTGCGCGGCTGCAGACTTCGCAAACCCTGGCCATTGCCTTGATCCTGCTGACCCTGGCACTCGCTGTCGTCTGCTGGGTATTCATCTCGGGCACCGTCCTGCGCCCATTGCGCGCGGCCGGCGAGCACTTCAAGCGTATTGCCGGGGGCGATCTGACCCGCGAAGTCGTCTCGCCTGGCCGCAACGAAATTGGCGAATTGTTCCTTGAGCTGCAACGCATGCAGGCCAGCCAGCGTGAAACACTGATCCAGATCGCTGACTCAGCCACGCAGTTGGCCTCAGCCGCTGAAGAACTCAACGCCGTCACCGAAGAAAGCAACCGTGGCCTCCAGCAGCAGGACATGCAGCTGGAACAGGCCGCGACCGCGGTGAACCAGATGACCAGTGCGGTCGAAGAAGTGGCGCGCAACGCGGTGTCGACTTCGCAAGCGGCCACCGCCTCCAATACGCTGTCGGAAAAGAGCCGTCAGCAGGTACGCGAAAACATCAGCGGTACGCAATCGATGACCGCCGAAATTCACGGCAGCGCCGAGCGTATCCAGCACCTCGCCAATGAAGTGCGCAACATCGGCAAGGTGCTCGACGTGATCCGGGCAGTCTCGGAGCAGACCAACCTGCTGGCCCTCAACGCGGCGATCGAAGCGGCCCGGGCCGGTGAAGCCGGTCGGGGGTTTGCTGTCGTGGCCGACGAGGTACGCACCCTCGCCTACCGCACCCAGGAATCGACCCGCGAGATCGAACAGATGATTGCCAGCGTGCAGAGCACTGCCGAACACGCGGTGGATTCGATGCGCAGCAGCACAGCGCGGGCGCAAGGCACGCTGGAAATCACGCAGGCGTCGGGGGTGGTGCTGGAGGATATCTTCGCGGCCATCGGCCAGATCAACGAGCGCAACCTGGTGATTGCCAGTGCTGCCGAAGAACAGGCCCAGGTTGCCCGTGAGGTCGACAGCAACCTGTTGGCGATCCGCGACCTGTCGGCGCAATCCGCGGCGGGCGCCTTACAAACCAACGCAGCGAGCCATGCGCTGTCACGCTTGGCTGCGGAGCTGAGCGGGCTGGTGGGACGCTTTCGGACTTGATCCTTGGCGGCCCCTTATCTTGAGCCGCTCCCAACTCGTTCCAACCGCAGCTGTATAAATTCCAGCAACGCCCGAACCCGCGCAGTCACGGAATGCCGGTGGCTGTACGCGCCAAGCAATTGCAGCGGCGCAGGGCGCAGGTCCAGCGACACTTCCCGCAATCGGCCCGCGGCAAGATCTTCCTGGCATGGATAGGCTGCCACTATCGCGAAACCGATGCCTTGCCGCGCGCCCGCCAACGCAAGTTCTCCACTGTTGACACGATAGCGACTACGCACAGATACCTTCACGATTTCGCCTGTGCCGTCGAGAAACAGCCAGGGCTGGCCCTTCAATGCGCTCAGTGTAGTAATGCACGGCAAGGACTCTAGTTCGCGCACTTGGCGCGGAGTTCCCGTTTTGGCTAACAGAGCGGGTGCCGCGACCACAATGCTGGGTAGCGTAGCGAGTTCGCGGGTGATGATGGTGCTGTCATCCTGGCGCCCACGATGGAAGACGATAGAGAGGTCCACGTCTTCCCGGAGCGCTTCTAAACCGGTCAGGCGCGTGTCGCACTCCAATTCGACGCAGGGATGGAGGCTACAGAATTCGGCCAGGATAGGGGCCAGTAGCCTTGGCGCTTCGCCTGGCATGCACATCCTTAAGGGCCCCCGCAGTTCACGCTGCACCGCGCCAAGTTCTTCCTCAGTGGAGAGCAAGGAATCGAGCAAAGGTTTTGCACGTTCGTAGAGAAGTCTGCCGGCTTCAGTCATGCGCAGGTGGCGAGTACTGCGCTCCAGCAAGCGGACGCCCAATCTGCGTTCCAGCGAGGCGACGTGGCGGCTGACGTTAGAGGATGGCAGGGACAGTAGGCGCGCCGCGCCGGAAAAGCTTTGTGCATCGACGACCGCCACGTATACACGGACGGTGTTCAGGTCGAGGGCATTGCGCATGATTATCCCGATTAAGGTATTAAAGTCGCCCATTTTTACATAATAGTTCTCCCCATTGACGGAATCTAAGATGCCGTCTCGTCCGATGGGTTGTCGCCGATGGCGTGTCGGGACGGATTGAATAGGAGATCCAGCGTGGAAATCGGAATACTTGGCGGCGGAATTGCGGGGTTGAGCGTGGCGCTTGCCTTGCGCAAGCGGGGACACAGTCCCCGGGTATATGAGCGCCGGACGGGGCCAGCGACCATGGGGGCTGGCGTGACGCTCTGGCCCAACGCTGGCTTTGTGCTGGAGGAACTTGACCTCCTCCAAGACATCGCGGCAGCGGGTGGCCGGCCAGTGGTAGTGCGCCGCCAGGACGCTGCGGGCAATTCGTTGGGGGGCATCGATATCGCGCTGCTGGACCAGACAATGGGATATCCGACTCATACCATTTTGCGGAGGGACTTGCAGGCAGTGCTGCTCAAGCATGCGGCACAGAGCGGAATCCCGGTGGAGTTCGGGCATCGGGCGGTGGGGATCGATCTGGAGGCTAATGGCAAAGCGGTAGCGCGCTTCGAGAACGGGGTGAGTATCCGTCCAGATCTGCTTATCGGCGCAGATGGCCGTATGGGGTCGGTGGCACGCGGGTTCGTTGCGGGGGACAACACACCGGTTTATCAGGGATTTGTGAACTGGATAGGTGTGGCGCAGGGGGAAAGTGCGTTGGTGAGCGATATAGCGATTCAGGATTATTGGGGGTCGGGCAATCGCTTCGGATGCGTGCCGGTCCGGCCGGAGTTGGTCTACTGGGCAGCGGCGCAGGCGCGGCCATTGTCAGGGGCGACGCCCGCAGCCGATATGCGCAAGGAGATCGAGGATCTGTTCGCGGGATGGCCGGAGCCTATCGCCCGTATCATCCAGGCGACGCCGGCGCACGCCATCCGGATGATTGCCGTGCACGACTTGGAGCCGCTGCACACGTGGAGCCGGGCTAATGTGCTGCTTGTGGGAGATGCGGCGCACGCGCCGTTGCCGACATCGGGCCAGGGCGCTTGTCAGGCGTTGGAAGACGCTTGGCACCTTGCTAGATGCCTGGAAGGAACGAACGGCCTTGATGAAGCCTTGCAGCGCTTCGCGGAGATCCGCGGGCCGAAGACCGCCAAGCTGGCCGAGCAGGGTCGAGTCTTCGCTCGCGGTCTGTTTGCCACTGATCCTGAAACCTGCCGCATTCGCAATGAACGCGCCAAGGCGTCCGATCCCTTGCGTGATGTGCAGGCCTTGGCGGCAGGATGGTCACAGGGTTTGCCGATGACAGGCTGCACGGACAGCACGCCGATGGATGGCGCTGACTTCGGCAGTCTGTACCGCCTCTGAAAGACGGTGGCAATCTGGACACCGCATGGCGTCTCCGGCCCCGAGACGCCTCACTGTAAACCGAGCCCCATGACTTTACCCACCGCGCTGGAGCGCCAGGTCTAGCAGCTCACACTGATGCTCTTCAGATGTCGGCTTCTGGCCGATTCTGTTGAAAATGTAGCGCCCCTATCTGGCCTGCGGCAAAGTATCTGCATTGACCAGCAGGGAAGGATTTGGAATAGGAACGGCGTGTTGGCTGCATGAAATATCCGCTTAAAAGGTTAGAACTGGTGCCCACTTAAATGTAAGTGCACACCATGTCCTGGCTCTTCGGGGCTGGGCAGATGACTTGGCTTGGCCGGACGGATACACGTTAGCTGCAAATTTGATGCTGAATTAACATAGAGACCTCGCCCAATACATTGCCACGTCCATGCAGACTCTCGAAAACACCTTGTTTTTATATGCCAGACAGCACCTGCCAACACTTCCGAAGATCTATATGTGGACGCTTGATACCACCCTTGTTCACCATTCATTCAAATGGGTCATTGGCCACGCATGAAGGCTCAGGCGATCTAACAAAGCTGGATTCGAATTGCAACGACCAGTGTCTACTCAACCTACATCGAGTTACTCATGAGCGTCTCCCGAAAACTTGACGTCGAGATAGGTGATCTGGAAATGCTGCTCTTTGCGAAAGCAGAAGACCTTGCACAAACGTTCAACACGACCTCCCCCTCTGCTTGAACGAGAAAAAGCTCACAGAGCTTGATCTACACCCGTATGTTTTTTTGAAAGATGGCCGACGCAGAGAGCGAGTGAGATTGACCAGTTGCTTGCGCACCAGTGGGTACTCGCTTGAGTAATACACCGTGACTTTGGCGCTCAGCGCTCTTCAATCACGCAGCGGCTTTGTCGGAACCTGGACTTTTCACGACGACTGTCCGCAACGCACGTTCCGAATACTCGATAGAAATTGCCTGGTTTGACGGTTGGATCGCAGACAGACGACGCGACATGTTGAGGGCGCCGTTGCCGCAAGCTGCCTCATCTTGGCACGCGCCGATTTACGGGTAGTCCACATGAAGTTGAAAAGATCTAGAAGGTTCTTTAGCTGCTCTGGGCAATCCTCTGGAAGGTCGGGGCGAGTGCTACCACGCTGGGTCAAAGTTCTAAGAAACACACGCCAAAACCGAAGTACCGGCGACCGATCAATCCATATTAAGAGGTCGGCTCTGGCAATACGGTTATCCCAGGTGGCCGAATGGCCACCTTCAAAAATCCACTGATCGCGAGCCTCGGCCTCGTGACAAAGGCGAGTCTTCTCATCAGCGTTTCGCTCAACCCATCCCGGTTGCCAATGGATCGTGTCGATATGGATGACCGGAAGACCTGTGTGCTTGCCCATCGCCCGAGCCAACGTACTTTTTCCTGACCCTGGTTGGCCAATAATCATGACACGCTGCATAGGAGCCCCTGCGCATTGAACATCCTGATAATACTGAGCGACGCTGCTCCTCATTGGAACACTTCACAATCGAATCGTGTTGATTAGTGCTACGCGACGACGGGTGAAGTTCCAGGCAATAGGCGAAAGTAGAAGAACCGCGACAAGAAACGCCACCTGGGACAGGTAGAACGGCTCCAGCCACTGCTGGTTCAATGCAACGTAATAGGTGTTATGGGCGACGTCAGCCAGAATGATTGCTGCTGTAAGGATAATGCCCACCCTTGGTTTTATGAAAAGGAGCAGTGCCGCCAGCGGGTCAAAAAACGTAAGCGCCCCCCAGAAAATACGGCTAGCCCAATAGGCGCTGGCCCCGTATCCGTAGTCCCAGAGCAACCCATGCTGAAAATCTGCTCGAATGTGATTGGTGGTTGCGACCAAAAGGCAACAGGCAAACAAAACTCGGATGGCGAATGACGACCTTGGCATAGCTGGATCTGCTCTCGTGAAGTAATCCTATGATAACGGGATCAACCAACGTCGCAGCAATGTGAGCGTATGGCAAACCCGTCTTGACCAGACGACTTTGGGCCGTGCGACAATTGGTTGCATATCGTTGGACAAGAAATGTAGGTTGTACCGTCAACATAAATACATCGTTTAACTGGAGCTACATGGACGAGCTAAGAGTTTTCAGCAACATCCACTGGATAGTAACTCATCGGCGAGATTCACGTTACGACGGGTATTTGATAATTTCATCTGAAGAGACGGCTTCAGATCTCAGCGATTTGAGCGACGAAGCCATGTCATCTCTCGGTTTGGTGATGAAAACCTCGGAGCGTCTGCTGGCAAAGGTGTATTCCCCTTACAAAGTAATGTTCTACAAATTGGGATTTTCTCCTGACTTCAGCGCACATTTTCATGTCGTTCCAGTCTCGGAAGACTTGCTCGCAGAGATATCAAAACACCCCGGTTATTCCGACAATCCTGACGGTAATGACGCAATTGTTTTTCTAAGTCGAGAGTACTGTGAAAGCCCCCTTACCGCTGGCGAAACAGAAAAACAGCTCTCGGCGGTTCATTTGCTCAGGGCCTTTCTGTGACTAAGATACTTTCGCGCGGTTAAGCGGATACCCACTTGTGCGGTGGCAGTTCTTCAATCTCACTCGCCCGCTGCGTCGGCAGGCGCGTTAGAATATCCCTCAAATACGCGTATGGACCATGCCCATTCAACCGCGCAGTAAGCGTTTGGCCAACTCTCCTGGAGTAGTTGGGGTATTGCGCAGACTCTCCCATCCAATTGCATGGAATTGACATAAGTGTCCATTCAACACACATGTTGCGTGGTTAAACGCGCGCCCACTTAACTGTTGACTCTGATAGGAATAGGCAATGCTCTAAGACAAACCGGCATAGGTGACCGAGTTTTCGATAGATATCATGGCCTCGTCCCTACTTATTGGAAGTCGCCATGAACAGCAGAAAAACCATATTCATCACGGGGGTGAGCAGTGGCTTCGGCAACGCGCTGGCGCAAGAAGCTCTTGCAGCGGGCCACCGTGTCATAGGTACCGTGCGTAGTGAAGCCGCCTTGCGCGCCTTTCAGGCGCTCTCGGTGGATCATGCTCATGGGGTGATTCTGGATATCACTGACTTCGCCCGGATCGACAGCGTAGTAGCTGCTATTGAAGCAACCCACGGCCCAGTCGACGTGTTGGTCAACAACGCCGGCTACGGTCATGAGGGCATCTTTGAAGAGTCGCCGCTGGAGGAAATGCGTCGCCAATTCGACGTCAACGTGTTCGGCGCGGTAGCGGTGACCAAGGCTTTCGTGCCTTATTTTCGCAAGCGTCGCACTGGTCATATTCTTAATATCACTTCTATGGGCGGCACCATCACGATGCCGGGCATCGCGTACTACTGCGGGAGCAAGTTTGCTCTCGAAGGTATCTCCGATACGCTGAGCAAAGAACTGCTACCTTTCAACATCTTCGTGACCGCCGTGGCACCTGGCTCGTTTCGCACTGACTGGGCCGGTCGTTCGATGCAGCGCACCCCACGAAGCATTGCTGACTATGACGCCAGTTTCGACCCGGTACGTAAGGCCCGCGAAGAAAAGAGCGGCAAACAGCTTGGCGACCCGCGAAAAGCGGCGCAAGCGATGTTGCAGATTATTGCCAGCCCGACACCACCGGCACACTTATTATTGGGCAGTGACGCGTTGGGACTGGTACGTGACAAGCTGAATCGCACGGCCAGGGAGATTGATCAATGGGAAGCGCTGACTCTTACCACCGACGGTTGAGCGGCCAGCAGAGGGGACATCAATGAATCGGGCCGACTCACGCACCTCGCGCATGGTGCATTTGATGGAAACCCTCGCGCCGGTCGAGGGCTACAACCTCAGCACGCTAGAGGATATCCGCTTTTTGCGTTCGAATCGGCCACTGACTCGCACTCCGGTGCTGTATGACCCGGGTATCGTGATCCTGTGCCAAGGGCGCAAACGTGGCTATCTGGGCGATGACGTATACGTTTATGACGCCCAGCACTATCTAGTGGTGTCCGTCCCAGTTCCTTTCACCATGGAGACCGATGCCAGCGAGGCGCAGCCAATGCTGGCGGTCTACATGCGCCTCGACTTACAAATGGCCAGCGAGTTGATACTGCAAATGGATGAAGCTCTCGGGCCAAGTGATGCCCAGCCCAAGGGCATGTATGCCTCGCCAATGGACGATTTGCTGCGCGCCTCGACGCTACGCTTTCTTGAGGCGATGAGCAGTCCGGGCGAAGCGCAAATACTTGGGCCGTCGCTGGTGCGGGAGATCTACTACCGCATCCTAACCGGCGAGCAAGGTGGCTCGATGCGCGCCGCGCTCAATCGCCAGGGTCACTTTGGTAAGGTCACTCGTGCGATCCGCAAGATCCATAGTTGCTACCAGGAGCGCCTGGATGTGGTGTCCCTTGCCCAAGAAGCGAGCATGAGCGTGCCCAATTTTCATCTGCACTTTCGCAGCGTGACGGACTCGTCGCCGATGCAATACCTGAAGTCGACGCGCTTGCACCAGGCGCGATTACTGATGCTACGCAACGCTATGACCGCTTCGACGGCGGCGTTCAATGTAGGCTACGAAAGCGCCTCGCAATTCAGCCGCGAATTCAAACGTTTCTTTGGGCGCACGCCCCAGGCAGAGATCGAATGGATGAAGGCGACCTACGCACTGCCTGCGCCGTCCACGCCATCTATGTACGTCTCGTCACATTAGCGATGAGCCGACCCGCTGCTCCGGCAACCCCAGTACCAGCGCTGTCCGCACCTGCCCAACATACTTTGGGCGGTTGAACGGGCGCCCATTTATGCGGCAGCAACTCGGTAATCTCACTTGCCCGCTGCGTCGGCAGCCGCGTCGGCACATCTTTGAGATAAGCATACGGGTCATGCCCGTTGAGCCGTGCCGACTGGATCAAGCTCATGATCGCTGCCGCCCGTTTGCCACGGCGTAAAGACCCTGCGAAGAGCCAGCTCTTGCGCCCAAGAGCCCATGGCCTGATTTTCTTCTTCAGGTGCTTGTTAACGTCAATGTTGTTGAAGTCCTCTGCCCCAGTACTGCCCACGCTTTTTGTAGCGCTTGATGGGGGACCGAAAGGTGATCGATAGCGCAAAAAAAGCAAGGTGTCTTGGGCAGACGCATATGTGGCAGAGGTAACACGCGTAACTGGATGAACAGGCGCGCCTCACGCCCGCCAGGCCCGTGAGATAATCACGCGCTACGAGCGGACGACTCCGCCGAATAGATGACGGTTTGCGCGCTGTTCGCCGCAACGGTTTGCCGGGTGAAGTAGGTGTCGCCTTCGTCGGTCAGAATCTCATAGTCGACTTTTTGCGTGCTGCTGGCGTGTTTGATGATTTTCAGCACGCGCTGGAATTTCACGCTTTGCGTGCCGTTCTGGTTGGGCCCGGTCAGCACATTCACGCTTTGAAACCAGCCGGCGTGTTTCTTGTTGCTCACCAGCGCGTTGGTCATCGCCTCGAACCGCTCCAGGCGGGTGAAGCCCCACAGCGTCTGCTCCTCGACGGTTGCGTCGGGGGTGGCGGCGCCGGTAAACACGAAGATATTGATCGTCGGGCTGTCTTCACAAAAGAAGTCATACGGGACCAGGCCATCGACCATTTTCCTGCCGGGCACAAAGCCCTTTTTATGCACCTGAAACATCGCCACCTCCGTTCAAACAATGGCGACAAGTCTAATGAGCGGCGACGTACAGGGCGGTCAAGCCAATGTAATGTCGTGTAAAGATCGCGCGTTGTGCAGGTTGACCTCAACGGTCAGCCCACCGCCTGACTCATTGCGAGCCACGATGCTGCCGCCGTGCATCTGCACTGCCCGCGCGGCGATGGCCAAGCCCAGGCCAAAGCCGACGCTGGCATCCCCCGCGCCACGCTCGAACGGTTGGAAGATGCTGTGCAATCGATCGTTGTCGACGCCCGGCCCGTGGTCGCTGATCGCCACAGTGAGGCGGCTCGCGTCGGGATTGATACGCGCTGAAACCAGCACCGTGGTGTCCGGCCGCGTGTAGCGCACGGCGTTGCGGATCACGTTCTCAAAGCAGCGGTACAGCAACTCACCGTTGACACAGGCGATAAACGGCGGGCAAGCCTGTAGGTGTACGCGGCAGCCTTTGATGCCGGCTTCGAACTGCGCATCTTCGACAATCATCGCCAGCAACTCGATGATGTCCACGGGTTCGCGCTCGATGCTTTCGGGCCGGCCTTGCAGGCGAGCCAGGGTCAGCAGCGCTTCGATCAGGGTGTCCATGCGTTCGGATTCATGCTCGATGCGTTCGAGCATTTCCATGCGTGCAGGGTCTTGGCGCAACAGGCCGATGGCCGCTTGCATGCGCGTCAGCGGCGAGCGCAATTCATGGGAGATGTCGTGCAGCAGATGCTGCTGGGCTTGCACCAGCACCTTGAGCTGGTTGGCCATGCGGTCGCAGTCTTCGGCCAGGTCGACGATTTCATCGCGGCGCTTGCCCATCGCGGGTTTGACCCGGGTTTCGAAGCGTCCTTGGGCCACATCGCTCATCGCCCGACGCAAGTAGGCCAGCGGCCAGGCCAGGTAGTACGCCATGTAGCCGCTGAACAGCGCACTCATCAACGTGCCGATGAGCAGCGGGATCTGGTGCCAGGGCCGGCCGGGGACGTTGCCGGGGGCGTGGGTGGACCTGATCGAAAGCGCCAGGCCTTCCTTGCTGGTGACCGCTCGTTCATAGGCCGGTTGTTCAACGGGCGACCCCACGAGCAAGTGACCGTTGCTGTCATAGACGCCGATGTTCTCATCCGGCGGACGTTCCCAGACCGTGAGGAGCTGGCCTGCCGCGTCGACACCGACGCGCTCGAGCAGCCCGGTTTCCGCTGCCAGAATGGCTTCCACATACGGGTCGCTCGGGCGAAAACGGCTCAGTTCAAGCACGCCGATCCCGACCAGAAACGTCAGGGTGGTCGCCAGCCAGAAGGCCAGGAACAGTTTCCAGAACAGCAGGCTGGGCCGGGTCATTCGGCGATCAACAGATAGCCAAGGCCGCGCACGCTCTGGATCCAGGCCTTGGTGTCCAGGCGCGGCCCAAGCTTCTGCCGGATGCTGCTGATGTGTACGTCGATGCGCCGGTCGTAGCGGGTCAGCGGGCAGCCCAGGGCGTTGAGGGACAGGTCCTTTTTACTCACCACTTGGCCGGCGTTGCGGGCCAGTTCTTCGAGCAGGCTGAATTCGGTGCTGGTCAGGCCCAGCTCGACACCGCTCCATAGGGCCTGGCGCTTGCCGGGCCACAACACCAGCGCGCCGGTCTTGATCACTTCGGTGAGCGGCTGGCCCACTGGCTGCACCCTGCGCATGATCGCGCGCAACCGTGCCACCAGCTCGCCCGGGGAGCTGGGCTTGGGCACGTAATCGTCGGCGCCGAGTTCCAGGCCCGTGATGCGGTCGATGTTGTCGCCGCGGGCGGTCAGCAGCACCACGGGCACTTGGCTGACCGCGCGGATGCGCCGCAGCACCTCGATACCCGAACGCTGGGGCAGCATGACGTCCAGCACCACAATGCTGTAGCGCCCCGACAGCGCCTCGACCTCGCCCTCCTCGCCCGTATGCACGGCCGTGGCCTCAAAACCTTCGCGCGCCAAGTATTGGCTGAGCATTTCCGTCAATTCCTGGTCGTCGTCGACCAACAGTACGCAGATCATCGTGGGCTCGTCAGTGTGGGGTTGTCCATTATCAGCCTTTGCGCAGGTTATCAGGCCCACCTTTACCTAACTTGACATTCGGTTAACCGCACCAAACGCCGCGCACTCTTATGCTGGCTGTTCACCGGTCGGCGAGTGAACCCAGCACGCCGGCGCTGCTTGTCGATGTGTTCTGGAAAAGATCTTGATGAATTTTTCGCGCCTGCTCTGCTCGGTTGCGCTGCTGCTCAATACCTCACTGGCACTCGCCCAAGGCTTCAAAATCTCGGATATTCGAATCAATGGCCTGCAACGCGTCTCGGCGGGCAGCGTATTCAGCGCATTGCCGCTGAACGTCGGCGATGAAGCGGATGACCGGCGCCTGGTGGATTCCACTCGCGCGTTGTTCAAGACCGGGTTCTTCCAGGATATCCAGCTGAGTCGCGAAGGTGATGTGCTGATTATCAATGTCGTCGAGCGTCCTTCGGTTGCCAGCATCGAGTTCGAGGGCAACAAGGCGATCTCCACCGAAGACTTGATGAAAGGCATGAAGCAATCGGGCCTTGCCGAAGGCGAGATATTCCAGCGCGCCACCCTGGAGGGCGTGCGCAACGAGTTGCAGCGTCAATACGTTGCCCAGGGCCGTTACTCGGCCTCGGTCGACACCGAGGTCGTGGCCCAGCCGCGCAATCGGGTCGGCCTGAAGATCAAGATCGATGAAGGCGAAGTGGCGTCGATCCAGCACATCAACGTGGTGGGCAATACCGTGTTCCCCGACGACGCGTTGATCGACCAATTCACGCTCAAGACCAGCAACTGGCTGTCATTTTTCAAGAACGACGATAAATACGCACGGGAGAAACTCTCCGGCGACCTCGAACGGCTGCGCTCCTATTACCTGGACCGTGGCTATATCAACATGGATATCACCTCGACCCAGGTCTCCATGACCCCGGATAAAAAGCACGTCTATATCACCGTGAACATCCAGGAAGGCCAGAAATACACGGTGCGTGAAGTCAAGCTGAGCGGCGAGCTGAAAGTCCCGCAAGAGCAGGTCCAGTCATTATTGCTGGTGCAAAAGGGCCAGGTGTTTTCGCGCAAGTTGATGACCACCACCTCGGAACTGATCACCCGCCGCCTGGGCAACGAAGGCTATACGTTCGCCAACGTCAACGGTACGCCTCAGGTGCATGAAGAAGACCACACGGTAGACATCACTTTCAGCATCGACCCCGGCAAGCGGGCTTACGTCAATCGCATCAACTTCCGAGGCAATACCAAGACCGACGACAAAGTGCTGCGTCGCGAAATGCGGCAGATGGAAGGCGGCTGGGCGTCGACCTACCTGATCGACCAATCCAAGGTGCGCTTGGAACGCCTGGGGTTCTTCAAGGAAGTGAACGTCGAGACGCCGGCCGTGGCCGGGCTGGATGACCAGCTGGATGTGAACTACGCCGTGGAAGAACAAGCCTCCGGCTCGATCACGGCCAGCGTCGGCTTCGCCCAGAGTTCGGGCCTGATCCTTGGCGGGTCGATTACCCAGAACAACTTTCTTGGCACGGGCAATTACGCCAGCCTGGGGCTGACCCGTTCGTCCTACCAGAGCAAGTACAACATCGGTTTCACCGACCCCTACTTCACCACCGATGGGGTTAGCTTGGGCTACAACGCGTTCTACAGCAAAACCGACTACAACAAATACTACGATGACGGGGTGTCCTATTACGCCATCAACAGTTTTGGCCTGGGTGCCAGCCTCGGTTACCCGATCAACGAGACCTCGCGCCTGACGTTCGGCCTGACCGCACAACACGACAGCATCGAGCCGGGCACCTACAGCGCCGACGAGATCTACGATTTCATCGAGCGCGAAGGCAAGGAATTCACCAACTTCAAGGCCAGCGCAGGCTGGTCGGAGTCGACCTTGAACAAAGGCGTACTGGCCACGCGCGGGCACGCGCAGAACCTCAACCTGACGGTGACGGTGCCCGGCAGTGACCTGAGTTTCTACAAAATCGACTATACGGGGCAAACCTTCCTGCCGGTCAGCAATACCACCGCCCTGCGCTTCCATACCAAGCTCGGTTACGGCAACGGTTATGGCTCCACGGACGGGTTGCCGTTCTATGAGAGCTATACGGCCGGCGGCGAAGGCACGGTACGTGGTTTTGAAAGCGGCACGCTCGGCCCGCGCAATACCCCGGCGACCGGGACCTATGCCAGCGCAGGTCAAGCGTACTACTCGGACCGGACTACGGAGGCGCTGGGCGGTAATATTCTGATTACCGGGGGCACGGAGTACTTGTTTCCCGTGCCGTTCATCAAAGACAACAAATCCGTGCGGACCTCCTTGTTCTGGGATGTGGGCACGGTGTATTCGGACAAGTGTTACCTCAGCACCACCCAAGGCTGCGGTGGTGTGGACCTGAGCCAGATGGCCAGTTCGGTGGGGGTTGGCGTGACCTGGTACAGCCCGCTGGGGCCGTTGAGTGTCAACCTGGCTTATCCGATTCGCACGCCGGAGAACGCGGATAAACAGGTGTTCCAGTTTTCCATGGGCCAGACGTTCTGAGCGTTTCAGCGGGTTAACGCGCTGCTCGCCGTCGCGGGATACCGGCGTTATGTTTTATCGCCTGGCTCCGATGGGGCCTCGGCGACCGTTGCAGATTCGCGAGGCACGTACTGTTCTGGAATAGAGGGTGCGAGTGGGCGCCGTGTGAGGGCTGACCGGGACTTACCGCGAACCTTCTCTTCCCACTTGGCACGCTCCTGAGGGATGTCTTCGATCGGGATTTTCCTGTCTGTGCGCCTAAGTGCGATCAGTGCCACCACCAATACGGTTACGACGGCCGAGGATAGAATATCTAAAAGGTCCATGTTTCTTTCCGGTAGCCGTTGGCCGGCGATGGCTTGACTTCGTTGATGGTTGTTCGGCGAAGCAGAAAATTACTTTCCGATCGTTGTAAGAACACTATTCCAGGTTGTTTGTTTTCCTTAGTTGCGTAGGCGTTACGCCAAGTTTGCTGCGCAGGACACGGGTCAAATGTGCCTGATCTGAAAACCCACAATGATAGGCAATTTCCTTAATCGACAGTGTGCCGCTGTACAGCATTCGCTTGGCCCGCTCGATGCGCTGCTCGGTAACAAAAGTGTGTGGTGAACAGTCGAACGATTCACTGAATTTCCTGGAAAACGTCCAGACGCCCAACCCTATGGCATCGGCCATTTCGTCCAGGCGTATGGACTCTTCCAGATGAGCATCGATGAACTCGAGCAAGTACTTTTTTTGCTGTTGCGACAGCCGACCAGGCGCACTGGACTCTTTAAAGGTGACACTGGCGTAATGCCGTAGAAGGTGAATGGCCAACTGCATGCTCAAGGCTTCCACATACAATGCGCCACCAATCCCACGACTTCTTACTTCATTGGTAATTGCGCCGACAATAGCCGTGAGGATCGTGTCTTGGGTACGGAGCAGATCATGCAGGCGCACCTCTTCAATCGGACGCTCCATAACATCCATGGCCACACGAGACATCAGCGCATTGGAAAGATAGAGATGAGAAACATCAATGTCTTGCGTCCAGTTCCAATGGGAGTCCTGTGACATCGTAAGCAGGGAAATATCGCCCGGCGCGCAAGCGGTACGTGTCCAGCCCTCATCCACACAGCGATCCATCGGTGTACGGCCGCCAAAGTAATAAACGATCATGAAATGATCAAGGGGTGGAATGAGGACGTCCTGACCTTTATATCGATATGAGCGTTGCTGCATATCTTTCCATCCGAGTTCTTCGCTTGAGCTGAGAACTACGCCTGGCACCCACTTGAGAAGTTCCTTTGGAGTAATGACGGTCGGCATACTTGAAGTCTCACTTGAGGGCCGTCACCCTGGCTCTTATTGCGCTCCTACGCAAAGTTGAAAGCACTCGAGAGATGGCCGTGGAGTATTGTTTTTATTAGTATTTACAGCTCACCAGAATACTAGCATGGGATGAGCAGTGTCGAAAAAAATATCCAATGTTATGCGACTTAAGTGATTATAAAAAACCGAACACAGGGATTAAATGGGTATAAAGCGTGACCGAGATGATTTGCATGGGTTGAGGGTTGCGAACGTTTCCCGCCCCGCAAAAAAAACGGCCACCGCCGGGCGGCCGTAAAGGGGCTGCGAGAAGTGATTCTCGCAACGGAGCGACGCCTATCAGACCACTGCCCTGGTGATGTTTTCGCTGATTTTCCTGGCGTAGCCGGCGTTGCTCAGTGACTTAGAATACGTAAAGTAATCGAAGATTGACGCGAGACTCTTCCTTGAAGCCATTTTCAACTGAAAGGTCTCGCCCCAATGTCGCAAGCAACTGAGTTTTCGGCGTCACGAAATAAGACCCGCCCAGCATTATTTTTGCTTGACGGCTTTCATCTTCCAGTTCAGTTCCGTCAACTTTCCTCTGCCCGCCCCATAGCCGGGAATAACCGACATGCATAGCCGCGCGCTCACTGAACATGTACCTGATGAATCCTTGCATCTGATACTGCGGGTCCTGCTTCAGCGTCAGGTCGCGGGAGGAATAACGATCGTTGTCGCCGAAAAAAGTCACGTCAGCGACGAAATCCAGAATGACGCGGCTACCGATGCCGTGCATGTATCCGCCCTGCAAGACATACTTCCATCGGTTCTCCCCAATATTCAACTCTTTATTCTTGTTGTAGTCGCCTATTGGCAAAAAAAGATATTGAGTGACGGCCAATGCGCGGTTTGTTGAAGGGTCCTGATGGATCCAGACCGCATTGGCCAGAATCGGATCGCCCATTCCGCTTTCGCTGCCCATGCCTTTTATAGCGCCACCGGCCGACAAGTGGCCAAAAGGCAATAGCAGTTGGATATTCGTCAGGACGCCTGCAAACGCTTGATAGCTGACCCCCCTCAGAATGCTGACATCCGAGTCCAGGTTATATTTGTCGCTTAACTGATTGCCGCGCACGTAATAATCGTGACGTTCTGCATGCTGTAAATACAGCAGCCCGAGCTGTGTGCCGTCTGGCATTGGCGTATAGTCGCCAGGATCGACATCCAGTGCATGACACACAATCGAAAGTTGTAGGCCAAGCATTAAAGTCGCCAACTGAAACGCATGCATAATTCGGCAGTTAGTATTGTTTTTTCTCAGGCAGTCGACGCTAGCAGCAGAACTCGACTTGAGCGTATTGGCCGCGCGCAAAGCATGTGCTGTTGTTATTATGTTCATCTTCAACCCTGTTTTTTTAAAATTGTTCTGGGTCTAGCACAGGTGTCCTGTGCTATTTTTTTGAAGCTTGTTTCAATGTGTCGGGGACGAAAGCAGCTCTGCCAGATGGGCGTCCAGTTGATTGAGCATTTGCGTATCGGTGCCAAAAAGTCCGAGGTGACCGTCGATTGATTGCAATGGCCTGAACTCGCTGTTCGGGATCATTTTCTGCTCCGACAGACAATCGTCCACAGTAAAGAACTGGTCATGTGAGATGGGCATGACATAGGTTTTCGCGCGGATTCGCCCCAGGGCCGTCGCAAGATCACCGCCCGTGTTTCGACTGACATCACCCCGCTGCCATTTCCAGGCCATGGTCAGGAGGTTGTTAGGGTCCATTGCCGCAAAGTAGTTCGTCATAAAGCTGTCGACGAATACCTGCATCGACTCGAAACCCAGCGCCTTATGCCGCTCGGCGCGGAAGAACGCGGTACTCCAGCCCATCAATGTCCAAACTTTCGCGTGGCGCTTGAGCCCTGCCGCCACTGCCGCCGATGAGCCGTATAAGCCGGCCCGGAAGGCCGGATCGGTGGTTATCGCATCAATCAGTATTTCGCTGAACAGGAAGTCATGTTCGCTATTGCGCGCGGTGCCCGCTATGGCTGCGGCGCGTTTGACAAAGTCTGGATAGCGCACAGCCCACTCGTAGGTTTGCTGCGCGCCCATCGATCCCCCGACCACTAACGCCAGGCTCTCGATGCCAAAGTATTCGGTGAGCAATGTGTGCTGGGCACTGACGTCATCGCCAATTCTGACATTCGGGAACCCAGGGCCAGCCAATGAACCGCCGGTGTTACTCGCAGAGCTGGAAAGACCGTTACCGATCTGGTTGACGACGATGATGCAGTATTTCGCAGGGTCCAGCGCCCGCCCTTCGCCGATGTAGATCTGCTCCATCGCCTTGCTTGTGCCGGAATACCAAGTGGGAACCAGTATGGCGTTAGTCTTGTCGGCGTTCAGGGTGCCATGTACGGCTACGGCCAGCTGACATTCAGGAATGCACGAGCCGTCTTCAAGCTGAAGCGCTCCGATGTTGATCAGTTCAAAAGGACCGTGATGTTCCTGGGAGTAATAGTTGTTCATTTCAGGTTACCTCGAATATCGAGCTGTCACGGCGCAATAGAGAGTCGGAGTGACAGCTGCAATCAATGAGCAGTCGTTCGACCTCAAGCCATTTCAAAGCCTGGGTAACCCTGTGCGGCTATTTCGTCGCAGCGGCGATGATAGTTACCGACGCCGCCGATATACGATACAAGTCGGCGCGGTTTTCCATCGACGTTGGAGCCCATGTACCAAGAGTCGGTTTTGACGACCAGGGTCTTCGCCGCCGTCTCGTCGTGATGCTGTACCCAGTCGTCCTCGAACTCTTTGGAAGCTTCCACGACTTGTTTGCCGTGCTGGATGGCAAACTCAATGCATCCGGTGATCCAGTCCACCTGCTGCTGCAGGCAAGTGGTCATGTTGCAAAGTGCAGCCGACGGTGCCAACGGCGCACCGGTGGTGAACAGGTTGGGGTAGCCATGGATCTGCAGCCCCATCGATGTACGGATTTCTTGTTTCCACTGCTCCCTCAACGACCGGTTATCGCGCCCTCGAATGTCGATCCGGCTGAGTGCGCCGGAACCTGCATCGAAACCCACGGCCAGCACGATGATGTCTACCTCGTGAATCTTTCCATCCGCGGTCTGGATCCCCTCCGGCACAATGCGCTCGATCGGCGACTGCTTGCAGTCGACCGCCTCGACGTTGGGTTGCAGATAGACTTCAAGGTACTTGCTTTCCAACGGTACGCGATGGGTGCCGAAGCCATAGTCGGTCGGGATCAGCAGGTTGCAGAGATCAGGCCTCGACTGCAGGCGCTCACGCATCTTGATACGCACGAACTCCGACACGACTTCATTGACCTGTTCGTCAAAGAACATCTCGGGAAACGACGCCAGCCACATGGCCAAAGAGCCATCCTCCCAGAGTTGTTCAAGCACGGCTTGTCGCTCGTCGGGGGTTTTCTCGGCCCAGGGGCCGGCGTCGAAGTCATAGTCGAAACCGGCAAAGGTCTCTCGCACGCGCTTCTTGAGCTGGTGGAATTGGGTGCCCCACTTTTCCCAGTCTTCTTTGCTGTACTTAGGGTTCCTCATCGGAATCACATACTGCGGGGTACGCACGAAGACCTTCATCGATCCCACCGCCGGAGCGATGGTCTGGATCACCTGAATACCGGTGGCGCCAGTGCCTACCACGGCCACGCGCTTGCCGTTGAAGTCCACGGGGTCTTTTGGCCACAGGCCGGTGTGATAGATCTGACCGTTGAAGTCGGTTTGGCCGGGGAACCGATCGGACAGCGGAGCCGACAGCATCCCGCAGCAAGAGATCAGATATTGCGTATTGATCGTTTCGCCGGCCTCGGTTGTCACCCTCCAGTGCCCGCTCTCTTCGCAGAAGTGCGCGGCAGCGATGCGGGTGTTGAACTGGATATCTTTCTTGAGGTCGAGCCGATTCGCGACGAAGTTCAGCCACTGCTCTGTTTCGGGCTGAGCCGGGAAACGCTCGGTGGGTTGCCAGGACTTATAGAGTTCTTCAGAGAACCAGTACTGATAAATTTCTGCCTGAGAGTCAAACCGCGCACCGGGGTAACGATTCCAATACCATGTGCCGCCCACTCCGGAAGCCGTATCGTAGGCACGGACCGTCAGGCCCATCTCACGAAGTCGATACAACTGGTAGAGGCCAGCTACCCCCGCACCAATCACCATTGCGTCCAAGTACGTGACTTTGCCGTTTTCGGCAGACACAGCGGCGAGTTTAGATTGAGCACTCATTTTGAAGCCTCATATTGTTATGTTTATATTTGCCTTTACTTACTTGCTGCCAGGCAATGCTTAAGGCACGGATAAACGATAACAACCGAGGCGCGTTCTACTCTTGAAGGAAATGGTGAATAGCTTGAACAATCCGGTGCGATGAACCGGGCTTCGCCGAGGCCGACGACAGAGGGGCGCGACGCAACCCGACCGACGCGCTGAAGACGCGTAGGCCGGCGCGTCCAGGCATTAAAACCAGGTTTCCATCTGTATCCCGTATTGCCATACACCGCCGGCCTTGAAGTCGGTCTTGCCGAAGGCGTCAGAGGTCGCGTAGTTGTCCAGATCGGAAGACCAGTTCATCACGCTTGCGAACACTCGCAACTCGGGCCGCGTGAGAAGGTCGCCAACGTCAAGCTTGAATGTTGGCGCGACAGTGAACTTCCAGAAGTTACCGTCGACTGCATTACGTTGTAGATAGCCCTTCGGGTCGAGGTTCATGGTTTGCCAGCTCAATTCGTAGGCCATCTCAAAATTGCTGTTGATTTCATTGGCCAAACGCATGTTGAGGGTCATCCAGCGGTAGTCGTCACCCTTGACGTATCTATCCTTGCTCTGCTCGGCCAACAAGCTCGGGCCGATGCGCCAACCAGGCGCGATGGGCGTCTCGCCATACAGTGCCAGACGCAGAGCGCGGGCGTCGTCAATCAACTCACCGTCCGAGCCGACGTTCTTGACCTCCGCGCCCAGGCCTTGCCCATAGAGCAGCGCGGTTTTGAAGAAGCCTTCCCTGCCGAAAAAGTTTTTCTGGTGGTTGGCCAGCATGGTGTGTACACCGGAATTCGCAGGCCTGAACCCCGCTTCGTTGGTGCGGGTGGCGAAATCGTTTTTCTTGGCGCCAATGCCATTGAACATCCACTGCCACTGACCATTATCGAAGAACTGGTTGGAGGTCAGGATGTAGCTTTCCACATCGGCATTAACCCCGTCTCGACTGAAATCGCCGTAGGTACGCCCGATCAACGAGTAATTCGAGCGCCAATTCTTGTTCATCTGCACATCGTAAATGCCACCCCCGGTGCCGGCCAGATAGACAACGTCCGAATCCATCCAGTGGATATCGAAGTTATCGCGATCAAATCGCTTACCGGCCCACAAGGTCGCGTTCTCGAACACTGAGTTGCCCTTGAACGCGGCGAGATGGTCGAGTTCCGTGAAGACCTGGCGCACGTTCAACTTGCTTTCTTCGGCGGTCCAGTCATTGGAACTTTCCACGCCGTCGGCGATGGAGACCGTGAATTTCGCGCGGGTACCGTTCTGCGCATAGATCTCTTTCGACAGGTCTATACGCATGTAGGTGTCGTCTTCGTTACCGAGGCGCCCAACCGCGCCACCGACCGAGCCGGCCGGTGTCGTATACGGCCCGCCGCGGCCACCGCCGAGTCCCTGGTCAATCAGCAATCCCGAGCGGGCATAGCCTTTGAAGCTGAAGCCGTCTGTGAGGTGTCCGGTACCGCCCGGTTTTTCCAGGCTTTCTTGGCGGGCTTCGAGCTTTGCCAGCCGGGTATCCAGCGTCGGTGCCGCCGTTGCTTGCGCAGTAGATGCAGCGGGCTGCAAGGGCGGCGTGGCGAGTTTGATCTGTTGCAATTCTCTGGCGAGTGCCTGGGTTTGCTGCTCGGCTGCGGCGGCACGTTTCTCGGCGGCGCTGGCACGGGCTTCGAACGCGGCCATGCGCTCTTCCAGAGTCGCGGCCTGGGACGTCGCTGCCGAGGTGCTGAGCACGCCTGCGAGCAGCCATTGTGATGCTTTCTGCATGTGGATTTCCCTGTTTTGTTTTTATTGTTTTGTCCCAGCGACAGACGTGTTTTTCCGTGAGGTGTGAATTGCCAGAGTCGGCAAAAAAAAGGATGCCTCATCGAAAATACGCTGATACATTGAGCGTGTTAACGTTAACTTCTCTAAAAACAAAAATAAAGAGGGCTTTATGAAACAACTGAAATCGCTCCTTCCCGCAGCGCTGCTTACCCTCTGTGCCGGGCTTCCTGGCGTCTCAAGCGCAGCCGATCTGACGATCTCGTGCGGTGCAGTGGGTGCCGAGTTACAACTGTGCAAAGAGGCTGTCGAGGCATGGTCGAAACAGACCGGCAACAACGTCGAGGTGGTTTCCACGCCTAACTCGGCAACCGAGAGGCTGTCGTTCTACCAACAGATCCTCAGTGCGCAGTCCAGCGACATCGACATCATTCAAATCGACATGGTGTGGCCGGGAATGCTGGCCAAACACCTGATGGATCTGCGCGAGGTGCTTGCGCCGGACGCGACCCAAGGCTACTTCCAGGCCCAGATCGATAACGCCACGGTGAACGGACGGCTGGTGACGATGCCGTGGTTCACCGATTCGGGCCTGCTGTATTACCGCAAGGACTGGCTCGAGAAGTACAACAAGCCGGTGCCCCAGACGTGGGAGGAAATGACCGCTACTGCCAAGGAAGTTCAACAGGCCGAACGCAACGCCGGTAACCCCAATGTGTGGGGCTACATATTTCAGGGGCGCGCCTACGAAGGTCTGACGTGCAATGCACTGGAGTGGATCAGCAGCCAACCGGAAGGCGGACTGGTCACCCCGCAAGGCGACATCGTGGTCAACAGCCCGGCTTCAAGAGCGGCTTTGACCCTGGCGAAAAGCTGGGTCGGCGACATCTCCCCGCGTGGCGTACTCAATTACACCGAGGAAGAAGGACGTGGTGTCTTCCAGTCGGGCAATGCGCTGTTCATGCGTAACTGGCCTTATGTCTGGGCCCTGGTGCAAAGCCCGGACAGTGCCGTCAAAGACAAGGTGGGCGTCGCTCCCCTGCCCCGCGGCGGCAACGCCGGCAGCCACGCGTCCACCCTTGGTGGGTGGGGTCTGGCGGTTTCGCGTTACAGCGCCCATCCGAAGCTTGCCGCAGAGCTGGTGAGTTATCTGACCAGCGCTCAAGAGCAAAAACGGCGTGCGCTGATAGGCGCCTATAACCCGGTGATCGAGGCGCTGTATCAAGACCCCGAACTGCTCGCGGCAATGCCTTACTACCGTCAGCTCCACAGCATCCTCAACGACGGGGTCATGCGCCCCGCCTCAGTCACTGCCGAGCGCTATCCACGGGTTTCCAATGCGTTCTTCGATCGGGTGCATGGCGTGTTGGCGGGTGAGTTGCCCGTCGATCAGGCGCTTGCCGAGCTGGAAAGCGAACTCACGCGCATCAAACGCCGGAACTGGTAAGCCACAAGGAAGGAAATCACCATGTCTGTCTCTACTCCCCACGCCTCCTGTGACGAGCCCCTGCTCGCCAGGGAGACGCCCATACAGCGCCGCCGCCTGCGCGCCGCCTGGCTGTTTCTGACACCGATGTTGCTGTGCCTGGCCCTGGTAGCGGCCTGGCCGCTATTGCGCACATTCTGGTTCAGCCTGACCGACGCCAACCTGGCGGACACGCGTGGCGCAACCTTCGTCGGCTTTAGCAATTACCTGTTCCACAACGGCTCCGGCTGGTCGGGCATCCTGGTCGATCCACAATGGTGGAACGCGGTGCGCAACACGCTGCATTTCACCGTAGTGTCGGTGGGCCTGGAGATCGTCCTCGGGCTGCTGGTGGCATTGCTGCTGAACATCAAGTTCACCGGCCGGTCCCTGGTGCGTGCGTTGATACTGATTCCCTGGGCGATTCCTACGATTGTCTCGGCGAAAATCTGGTCGTGGATGCTCAACGACCAGTTCGGCATCATCAATCACCTGATGCTGAGCCTCGGCCTGATTGACATGCCGTTGGCCTGGACGGCTGATGCGAGTCTGTCGATGTGGGCCGTCATCATCGTCGACGTCTGGAAGACCGTGCCCTTTGTCACACTGCTGATGCTGGCGGCCTTGCAGATGTTGCCGAGCGATTGCTACGAAGCCGCCAGGGTCGATGGCATTCATCCGCTGCACGTGTTCTGGCGTGTCACGCTTCCACTGTTGATGCCTGCATTGCTGGTGGCGGCGATCTTTCGCATCCTCGATTCGCTGCGGGTATTCGACGTTATCTATGTGCTGACCTCGAACTCGTCGAGCACCATGAGCATGTCGGTCTATGCGCGCCAGCACCTGGTGGAGTTCCAGGACGTGGGCTATGGCAGCGCGGCGTCGACGTTGCTGTTCCTGGTCGTCGCGGTGATTGCGTTGCTGTATCTCTACCTCGGACGCCGTCAACTGGAGGTGCGCTCATGAGCCCGCGTCTACTCAAAAAAGCGCTGTTGCGCCTCGGGTTCTGGTGCCTGATCGGAATTTTGCTGCTGTATGCGGTCTTCCCTTTCTACTACGCCATCGTGACGTCGCTGAAGCCATCCAGCACCTTGTTCGAGGTGAGCTACTGGATCGACCGTCCCGACTTCTCCAATTATGCGGCGGTACTCCACCAACCCTCGTTCCTGAAAGCTATCGGCAACTCGCTGGTGGTTGCGCTGTGCGTCGTGACGCTGGCGTTGTTCCTCAGCCTGACCGCCGCCTATGCCTTGGGCAGGGTGAAGTTCCGTGGGCGCGGCACAGTATTGATGATGGTGCTTGGCGTCTCGATGTTTCCCCAGGTCGCGGTACTGTCGGGGCTGTTCGAAGTGATCCGCGCCCTGGGCCTGTACAACACGTCCTGGGCGTTGATCCTGAGCTACACGATTTTCACCCTGCCCTTCACCGTCTGGGTGCTGACCACATTCATGGGCCAACTGCCCCATGAGCTGGAAGAGGCGGCAATCATGGATGGCGCTTCGCCGTGGGTCACGCTGACGCGGGTGCTGTTGCCGCTGCTCTGGCCCGCCCTGGTCACCACTGGCTTATTGGCCTTTATCGCAGCGTGGAACGAGTTCCTGTTCGCCCTGACCTTCACCCTCACCGACACGCAACGCACGGTACCGGTCGCCATTGCCTTGATTTCCGGCGGGAGCCCCCATGAGCTGCCGTGGGGACTGTTGATGGCCGCTTCGGTGCTGGTCACGGTCCCATTGGTGATTCTGGTGCTGATCTTCCAGCGCCGAATCGTATCCGGCCTCACTGCCGGCGCGTTAAAGGGTTGATGCCCAACAAATACAAGGAACAGCATCGTGATCAAATTGAAACTGGACAACGTGAACAAACAATTGGGCGGCGCACGGATTCTTCGCGACGTCAGCCTGGAGATTGCCGCGGGCGAGTTCGTGGTGTTCGTTGGCCCTTCGGGCTGCGGAAAATCGACCCTGCTGCGACTGATCGCCGGGCTGGATTCGATCTGCGGCGGCGACCTGCTGATCGACGGACGACGGGTCAACGACCTGGAACCGCGTGAGCGCGGCGTCGGCATGGTGTTTCAGTCGTATGCGCTGTACCCGCACATGAGTGTCTACGACAACATCAGCTTCGGTCTCAAACTGGCCAAGACGGAAAAGAGCAGCTTGCGCGAGCGCGTGCTGAAAACTGCGCAGATCCTGCAACTGGACAAACTGCTGCAACGCAAACCAAAGGAACTGTCCGGAGGCCAGCGTCAGCGTGTGGCCATGGGCAGAGCCATGGCGCGGGAGCCGGACATTCTGTTGTTCGATGAACCGCTTTCCAATCTGGACGCATCCCTGCGGGTGCAGATGCGCAACGAAATCGCCCGTCTGCATGCTCGACTGGGCTCGACCATGATCTACGTCACCCACGACCAGGTGGAAGCGATGACCCTGGCCGACAAAATTGTCGTGCTCAACGGCGGCCGCGTGGAACAGGTCGGCTCACCGCGCGAACTCTATGAACGCCCAGCCAGCCGCTTTGTCGCCGGTTTTCTCGGCTCGCCCAGAATGAACTTTATGCCGGCGCGCCTGCATGCCCCAGGCAAAACCAGCCTGATCGACACCCCTGTAGCGGGCATGACTGCCCTGCCCTTCGACAGCTCGAACCTGCCGGCAGACGCGCAGTTGAGCCTGGGGATTCGCCCGGAGCACCTGTCGCTCAAAGCGGCTGAGGGCGCCAACGGTGTCGTCGTGACCGGGGTCGAATACCTGGGTAGCGAAACCTATGTACACCTCGAATCGGGTCAGGACGAACCCCTGATCTGCCGTTGCGAGGTCAACGCCGAATGGCAGGTGGGCGATCGGGTCGAGCTGCAGCTGGACACTGACAACCTGCACCTGTTCGACGCCGACGGCACCGCCTTGAAACGCCATCCGGCCGCCGCCGAACACCTGCCCGATGACGTCGCTCTGCATTCATTCCGAGCACGCGCCCTATGACTTTGTCCTTGAATACCCTGAGCCAGCCAATGCCTTCAGCCCTTGACCTTGCGCAGCGCGCACTGCATGACGGTGCGTCTCGCGTCGTCGACGACTATCGCCCCGGCTATCATATTGCGCCACCGGCCGGCTGGATGAACGACCCGAACGGGGTCGTGTACTTTCGTGGCGAATATCACGTGTTCTATCAACATTACCCATTTGAAGCGAAATGGGGCCCGATGTATTGGGGGCACGCCAAGAGTGCCGACCTGGTTCATTGGCAGCACCTGCCCATTGCGCTGGCGCCCGGTGATGAGTGCGACCGTGACGGTTGTTTTTCCGGTAGCGCAGTGGTGTGTGGGGATACCTTGGCACTGATCTATACCGGGCACACTTGGCTTGGGGAAGTGGGCGACGAACGCTCGATCCGTCAAGTCCAGTGCCTGGCCACCAGTGTCGACGGCATCCGCTTCGTCAAGCATGGCGCAGTCATCGAGACCGCGCCGCAAGACAACATCATGCATTTTCGCGACCCCAAGGTATGGAAGGAGGATGACGCTTGGTACCTCATTGCCGGCGCACGCCTGGGCGACAGGCCGCTGCTTCCGTTGTACCGCTCCACCGATCTGCACACCTGGGAGTTCCTTGACTATATTGCCGCGGGCAGCGACGGCGATGGTTATATGTGGGAGTGTCCGGACCTGTTTCGACTGAACGGACGCGACGTGCTGCTGTATTCCCCGCAAGGCATGCTTGCCCAAGGGTACGAACGGCTGAACAAATACCAGACGGGTTATCGAGTGGGCCGACTCGACAGCGCGTGGCACTTCACCGGCGGGCCGTTTATCGAGCTGGATAACGGCCACGATTTCTACGCCGCGCAGACCCTCGTGGCCGCCGATGGTCGGCGTCTTGTCTGGGCCTGGCTCGACATGTGGGAAAGCCCGATGCCGAGCCAGGCGCATCACTGGAGCGGCATGCTCGGATTGCCACGCGAACTTGAACTGTGTGCCGATCGCCTGCGCATGTTTCCGGCCCGGGAACTCACCGCACTGCGCGGGACGCTGCTGCCGGCTACCGCGTGGTGGGAGGCGTCGGGAAGCCGCTGGGTGCCGCAAGTGAATGGCGATATGCTGGAAATCCATGTGCATCTGGATTTACTCGGCTGCACCGACGGCCACTTGGGAGTCGCCTTGCGTTGCAGCGACGATGGCCAGGAACAAACCCTGCTCTACTACGATGCGGCGTTGCAGCGCCTGGTTCTTGACCGCAGCCGCTCGGGCGCGCAAGTCAGCGGCCAGCGCAGCGTGGCGATAGACCCGACACAAGGGCAACTGGCACTGCGGGTGTTCCTCGATCGTTCGTCCATTGAAGTGTTCGACGAAAACGGCAGCTTCAGCCTGAGCAGTCGCCTCTACCCGCAGCCTGGCAGTCTGGGGGTGAAGCTCCTTGCAAGCGGGAGTGGTGGGCGTGTCGCCATTCCCAAGGCATGGCCACTCGCCTCGGGATGGTTATGAACCGTGTCATTCGAGTCGCGAGAAGCGCAGGCCATGTGTCATGATTCGGCCTCAACCTGACCGGTCTCGCTTCGCATGACTTCAGTGAAAGACGTTGCACAGCTAGCCGGCGTGTCCCTGATGACGGTTTCCCGAGCGCTCAACAACCCGGAAAAATTGAGCCCCGAAACCTATCAACGGGTGCGCCGCGCCATCGACGAATTGCAATTCGTGCCCAGCCTGTCGGCGCGCAGGATTCGCGGCGACAACCTCCAGACTCGAACCATCGGCGTCTTCGCGCTGGACACCGCGACAACCCCGTTCGCCGTCGAACTGCTGCTGTCCATCGAACAGACCGCGCAGCAAGCCGGCTGGAATGTATTTATCCTCAACCTGTTAAGCAACCCGCCCACCGACCAGAACATCGACCTGATGTTATCGCACCGTCCCGACGGGTTGATCTTCAGCGCCATGGGGCTGCGCCAGGTGTGCATTCCCGAGCGATTGAAGAGCACCCGCCTGGTGCTCGCCAATTGCCTGGCGGATGACAGTCGCCTGGTCAGTTATGTGCCCGACGATGAAATGGGGCAGTATCGAGCCGTACATCACGCCTTGAGCCAAGGCTATCGGCGCCCTCTGTTGATCAATCTCCCAAAACAGAGCCTGGCGTGGGGGCTGCGGCAAAAAGGCCTGCAGCGTGCCTGTCAGGCATTCGGGCTGTTGCCTGAGGCACTCCTGCAATATGACCTTTCCGATCATGACGCCTATGGTGAAACCGCGACCATCCTCGACCGGCACATCATCGAGGGTCGCCCCCAATTCGACATTCTGATCTGTGGCAACGACCGGATTGCTTTTTGTGCCTACCAGGTGTTGTTGGGCCGCGGGCTGAAAATCCCCGATGATGTCGCCGTGCTCGGCTACGACAATATGATCGGTATCGCCGAACTGTTCATCCCACCGCTGACAACGGTACAACTGCCGTACTACGAGATCGGTCGCAGGGCCGCCCGACACCTGATCGACGCCGTCGAGGTATCGGGAGCCCAGTCAGTCGATTGCCCGTTGGTTGCCAGGGCGTCGCTCTAAGGGCAGCCATTGCCTCAACCACGCGCACTGTCAGTCAAGACCGAGGACATGCTCACAATCTCCTCACATGGGCGACTCTTGACCCACAGCCCAAACTCTTTCATTACCGCAACGACCGGTTCCAACCGTCGCCCGTCCACGGTGAGTTCGTACTCAACCGTCACGGGTACGGTGGGGAATACCGTCCGTTTGACCAGCCCGGCTTGCTCAAGGGCGCGCAAGTCGAGGGTCAGCATGCGTTGTGAAATAGCCGGAATGTCGCGCCTCAGCGCATTAAAACGCTTCGGCCCATCGAGCAGGTAGGACGCAAGAAGCAGGCGCCAGCGGCCACCCAACAAACGCATCGCTTCTTCGACCGAGCAGCCGGAGATGTTGTCTTTCATAGTCAGAGTCCTGGCCGGGTGTAGGTATATTTTTTGTACCTATACTACAAAATAGTGCGTTCTTCCTATTTTATACCGGGCATCTAGAATCAGCTGAAGCGCGCTCTCCATTGGATTGACAGCGCTCCCCCCTGTCCTGGAGTTTGCCAATGAAGTTGTACTACATCCCCGCGTCTTGCTCGCTTTCGCCCCACATCGTTCTGAATGAATTGGGTCTCGATGCCACGCTGATCAAGGTCGATCACAAGACGCACCTTACCGACTCGGGCGCCAACTACTTCGAGGTCAACCGTCTGGGCTACGTACCCGCCATCGAGCTGGACGATGGCACGCTCCTGCGTGAAGGCCCGGCAATCGTGCAGTATTTGGGCGACCTGAAGCCGGCGCTTGGGCTGGTTCCCGCTCATGGCACCCTCGATCGATACCGACTTCAGGAATGGCTGAGCTTCCTGTCGTCTGAGATTCACAAGGGCTACATTCCGCTGTTGTACGCCACACTCGCAGGTCAATACGTCGAGACTGCCAAGCCAAAGCTGGAAAAGCGCTTCGCCTGGATCGACGAACAATTGAGTACCCGTCCATACCTCATGGGCGATGCCTTCACGGTGGCGGATGCCTATCTGTTCGCATTGACCGGCTGGGGCCAGGCCTCTTGGCTGACCAGCTATTACAAGGCCGACATCCACTTCGAGCACTTGCATAACCTCCGGGCCTGGTATGACCAGGTCAAGGTGCGTCCTGCGGTGCGCAAAGCATTGCGAGACGAAGGCCTTGCATGAAAGGCCTCACGTGCCGATGTTGCCCCGGTCGGCCTCATCGCTCGGTAACCGCTGCGCCTGCACCGCCAGCACATGCCGAATCGTCGCCAGCACCGCATCCGGGCTGAGGCTCATTGAGTCGATGCCAATCGACACCAAAAACTCCGCCATCTCGGGATAATCCGACGGCGCCTGCCCGCAGATTCCCGAGTGTCGGCCGTTACGCTTGGCGCCTTCTACCGCCAGGCGAATCATCTGCTTGACGCCCGGGTCGCGCTCATCGAAATCGAAGGCGACGATTTCCGAGTCGCGGTCCACGCCGAGCGTCAACTGGGTCAGGTCGTTGGAACCGATCGAGAAGCCGTCGAACAGTTTGGCGAACGCGTCGATCTGGATCACGTTGTTGGGTATTTCGCACATGATGTAGACCTCCAGCCCGTGTTCTCCGCGCTGCAGGCCATGGTTGGCCATGGTCGCCAATACCCTTTCACCCTCCGCCACGGTGCGGCAAAACGGGATCATCAACTTGATGTTGGTGAGGCCAATGTGTTCGCGCGCCCATTTCATCGCCGCGCACTCCAGCGCAAACCCTTCGGCATAAGCCGGATGGCTGTATCGGGACGCGCCGCGAAAACCGATCATCGGGTTGTGTTCTACCGGCTCGAAATACTGCCCACCCAGCAGGGTCGCGTACTCATTGCTCTTGAAGTCGCTCATGCGTACCACGCACGGTTTTGGGTACACCGCTGCGGCAATGGTGGCGACGCCTTCGGCCAAGGTCTTGATGAAAAAATCCGTAGGGTCCGCATGCGCGGCGCTCAGCACGGCGATTTTTTCACGGGTGGCGTCATCCAGCTTTTCCGGGTGGACAAGGGCCATCGGATGGACCTTGATGCATTCATTGATGATGAACTCCATGCGCGCCAGACCGATACCGTCGACCGGCAGCGAGGCCAGGCTGAAGGCCTGATCGGGGTTGGCCAGGTTCATCATGATGCGCGTGTCGGGATGCCCGAGTTGGCTGAGGTCCGTTTCCTCCACATCAAAATCCAGGATGCCGTCGTAGACCGTTCCGATTTCGCCTTCGGCGCAACTGACGGTCAACAAGGCGCCGGTTTTGATTGTCGCTGCCGCATTGGTGGCGCCCACGATCGCGGGAATACCCAGCTCCCGCGCCACGATGGCCGCGTGGCAGGTGCGTCCGCCGCGGTTGGTCACAATCGCGGCGGCGGTTTTCATCACCGGTTCCCAATCCGGAGTCGTGGCTTCGGAAACCAGCACTTCGCCCGGTTGAAACTCGCTGAGCTGTTTCACATCGTTGACGATACGGGCCTTCCCGGCACCGATGCGGGTGCCGACCGCCTTCCCCTTGAGCAGCACTGGCGAGCGTTGCTTGAGGTGATAGATCTGCAGCACGCTGCCTTTTTTCTGCGAGGCCACCGTTTCGGGGCGCGCCTGGACCATATACAAGTGGCCATCGATCCCGTCTTTCGCCCATTCCATGTCCATGGGTTTGTAGAAACCGGCTTTGCTCGAATAGTGGTTTTCAACCTTGATGGCATAGTCAGCCAGGACCATCACGTCCCCGTCCGAGAGGCAAAAGCGCGTTTGTTCTTCGTCGGGTGTTTCGATATTCGCGGTGTACTCCTGCGCGATGTTCCCGGTATTGAGGGTATCGGTAAACACCATCTTCTTTTCTTTGCTGCCCAGGCTACGCTTGAGCACGCCACGATAACCGGCGACGAAGCTGGGTTTGTGTACGTAGAAACTGTCCGGGGCCAGCGCGCCCTGCACCACATTCTCCCCAAGCCCCCACGCGGCGTTGATGAACACGACATCCTTGAAGCCGGTTTCCGTATCCAGGGAAAACATCACGCCGCTGGCCCCGAGATCACTGCGCACCATTTTCATGATGACGACGGCGAGATCGACTTTGAAGCAATCAAAGCCGTTGTCGTATTTGTAATGGATCGACCGATCGGTGAAGTTGGAGGCCAGGCAACGCTTGTAGGCATCGAGCAGCGCCTCTTCATTGGCGATGTTGAGATAGGTCTCGTTCTGCCCGGCAAATGACGCCTGCGGCGAGTCCTCGGCGGTTGCCGAGGAGCGCACGGCCAGTGAAAGGCTGTTGCCATATTCGCGCTTGAGCTGGGCGTAACTGTGCAGTATCGCGCTCTTCAGGTCTTCCGGCAGCGTACAGCCATACACAATCGCCCGCGCCCGTTTGCCGCGGGCTTGCAGGTCCTTGATGTCGTTGGGGTCGAGGCCGTCGAGCGCGGCATGCAGCGGCGCCCACGCCTTGTTGTGCTCAAGGACATAACGGTACGCGTCTGAAGTAACGGCAAACCCGTTGGGTACGCGGATGCCCTGGCCTGTCAGGTTCTGGTACATCTCTCCCAGCGAGGCGTTCTTGCCACCGACCTGTGCGACGTCGTTGATACCCAAGTCCTTGAACCAACGAATGTGCGGCTGTGAATGGGTCACGATATCTCTCCATTGAGTGAGGGGGCCGCCAGGGATACCCGATTGGCCTTCAGCAATCGCAGATACAGGGCGCTGTAAGGCTTTATGGCTTGGTGCCAATCGAACGGCTTGCGCATGGCGCGGCAACGCATTGCATTGAGCAGTTCAGGGTTGGCGAACACCTTGATCGCCCGCGTCAGTGCTGCCGCGTAGCTTTCCACGGTGGGTTCCTCGAACAGAAAACCGCTCACGCCATCTTCGATCGTGTCGGCCAGCCCACCGGTATTACGGGCTACCGGTAATGAGCCGAAACGCTGCGCATACATCTGGCTCAGGCCGCACGGTTCATAGCGCGACGGCATGAGCAGGAAGTCACTGCCGGCAAACATGCGCCGGGCATCCGTTTCGTTGAAGCCGATAAGCACACCGACCTGGCCCGGGAAGCGCTGGGCCAGCTCCCGTGCGGCCTCCTCTTCCTGCGGTTCGCCACGGCCGATGATGGCGATCTGCCCGCCCTGCCTGACGATGTGCCCGGCAACGCCAATGGTCAGATCCAGGCCTTTCTGGAAGACCAGACGCGATACCACCGCGAACAGAGGCCCCGTCGACGGCTTGAGATTGAACAACTGGCGGACATAGTGGGCGTTCACCGCCTTGCCGAGCCAATCGTTAGCGGCAAACCGGCAGATCAAGTGCTCATCGGTTTCGGCGTCCCAACTGGCGTCGATACCATTGGCAATGCCGCTGAGCAGCCCTTGTTCGGCTTTGCTCTGCAGAAAGCCGTCCAGGCCGCAACCGAATGCTGGCGTGGTGATTTCCCGGGCGTAGGTCGCGCTGACGGTGGTGATGTGGTTGGCATAGGCCATGCCGGCCTTGAGCAATGAGAGCTTGCCGTAGAACTCCATACCGTCCGAGGCCAGCGCGTGCTCGGGGATGCCCAGTTCGCGCCGGGAACCGCTGCTGACCATGCCTTGATAGGCAAGGTTATGGATGGTGAAAACGCTCGGCGTGGCCTGCCCACGCCAGCGCATGTACGCCGGCGCGAGGCCGGCCGGCCAATCATGCGCGTGTACCAGCTCCGGACGCCACTGGCACTTCACCGCGCCTGCGGCGAAGTCGGCTGCAGCCAGGCCGAGACGGGCAAACCGGATATGGTTATCCGGCCAGTCACGGCCATTGTTATCCCCGTAAGGAGTGCCTTCACGCTCATACAGTTCGGGACAGATCACCAGGTAAATGACCAGGCCATCCGTCATGTCCATCCGCCCGATCTTGCACGCCGGCAATGCCGCATGGCCCTCCAGCTCGCTGATCACATGGACCGGATTTCCACTGTTGAGCACTTGCGGGTAACCCGGCATCAACACGCGCACATCGTGCAGGGGATGCAGGGCCCGGGGCAATGCCGCCGATACATCGCCGAGCCCGCCGGTTTTCACGAGGCCGGCCAATTCGGAGGTCACGAACAGGACCTTGGCTCTCGCCGCCACGCTGGTAATGGCCGGTGAAACCGGCGCTAGCGCCAGCGGATCAACAGTCGAGGTAACCCATTCACTGACCGGCAGATTGAAACGTTCAGCCTGCGGGGAAATGGCGGCTGCGCCCATGATCCTTTTCCTTTTTGTTGAGTCGAGAGTGCGGGAAGACGGTTAAGTCAGTCGCACGAGTATCTGGGGTTGCTCCCGATGCCCTCTGATCTTTATCAACAAATGCGCTTTGCTGCCGCGTGGTACAGCGCCCATTGCGATAGACGACACCTCAGCCTGGCGTTGTTGATTTAGCTCAATGATTTTCCATGGCGCAGGTGTAGAAATTTTAAAGCGAGGGCGTGCGTCCCCGCCCCAGCCTACGGAAGCCACCATGCCCGATGCCAGCGAACCCTTTGCCATCGCCACCCACCAGTTGCGCAAATGCTTCGATCACTTCGTGGCACTCGAAGGGTTGAGCCTGCAAGTGCCGCATGCCTGCATATTCGGCCTGTTGGGCCCGAATGGAGCCGGCAAGAGCACTGCCATCAAGATGCTCACCACCTTACTGGACCCCACTTCCGGCTCGGCGACGGTGGCGGGTTTCGATATCGCGCGCCAACCCGTCGAGGTGCGCCGCCATATCGGCTACGTGCCGCAGATGCTCTCGGCGGACGGCGCATTGACCGCCATCGAGAACTTGAACCTTTCGGCGCGGTTGCAGGGGTTGCGCGGTGCCGAGCGTCGGGCCCGGGTCAAAGAAGCGCTCGCGTTCGCCGGGCTGGAGGCGACGGCCTCAAAACTGGTTCGTGCCTATTCCGGCGGCATGATCCGTCGCCTGGAAATCGCCCAGGCCACCTTGCACAACCCCCAAGTGCTGTTTCTGGATGAGCCGACCATCGGCCTGGACCCCATCGCACGCCGAACCGTCTGGGAACGCCTGGAACACTTGCGCGAGAAAGGCACGACGATCCTGATCACCACCCACGACATGGAAGAAGCCGACACGTTGTGTGATGAACTGGCAATCCTCCATCAGGGACGCCTGGCCGTCGTCGGCAAGCCCGAGTCGCTCAAGGCGCAAGTCGGCGAAAATGCCAGCCTGGACGACGTCTTCGTGCATTTCAGTGGCGTCGGCCTTGAACAAGGCGGCGATTACCGTGGCACACGCGATAGCCGTGATGCGATCCAGAGGTTGGGATGAACCGCCTGCTCAGTTACCTCAACGAGACATTCGCGGTCTGCGACGCCGAGGTGCGCAAGCTGATTCGCGACCCTACCGAGCTGCTGTCCAGAGCCATCCAGCCGGTGCTGTGGCTGGCGGTATTCGGCCAGGTCTTCAGCCAGGTGCGCGGCATTCCCACCGGTAACCTGCGTTATCTGGACTTCATGGCCCCGGGCATTCTGGCGCAGAGCATCCTGTTCAGTGCGATCTTCTACGGCATCGCCATCATCTGGGAACGCGATCTGGGGATCGTGCATAAACTCCTGGTCACCCCGGCGCACCGCAGCGCGTTGATCATGGGCAAGGCCTTCGCCGCAGGCCTGCGCGGGCTGGTGCAAGCGGCCGTGGTCTATCTGGTGGCGATTGCCTTGCACGTTGAAATCCGTTGGGAGTTGATGCCGATCCTGACAGTGGCCGCTGGCGTCTTCGTGGGCTCGTGTATCTTCTCGACGTTTTCCCTGGTCATCGCCTGCATCGTCAAAACCCGGGAGCGCTTCATGGGCATCGGCCAAGTCCTGACCATGCCGTTGTTTTTCGCCTCCAACGCGATTTACCCCCTGGAGTTGATGCCCGGCTGGTTGAAAGTGATTGCCGTGTGCAACCCGCTGACCTACCTGGTCGATGCATTGCGCTCAGGCATGATTGTCGGTGGAACCAGTGTGTATGCCCTGACCACCAGCTTTGCGGTGATGCTCTCGGTGTTCACCGTTCTTCTGCTGTTGGCCGCCAGGCTTTACCCCGGTTTGGCTCGCTGACAATAGGCGTATCGCAGCTCAACGCTGCCACGCAATCAATGGGTTTTCCGCTGGCAGAAAGGCATCCGCGTGCCAGGCGCGAACCCTCGGAGTGTAGTGCTCCAGCGGGCGCGTGGCGGCGACCGAAATGGAATAGATATAACCCTGGATGGCGCCCGGAATCACATCGACGGCTTTCATCAGCAAGCACTCTGCGGGGTACTCGTCGCACAGGCCGCCATAGAGTTCCACCTTGACCCACAGAGGCGAGATCTCACCCAAATAGACCGGCACGCGAACGCACAGGCAGTCGCCATCGCGATGCCCCTCGACCGCGCCGAAGTGAATATTGTCCCAGGCCGCCGTCAACGCCTTCTGCCAGGCATGGAGCGTGCGCGCCAGTGCCGCGTTATCCTCGCGGCGGCGTCGAAACGCCTGAATCGCCGGTTGGTAAAGACGCTCCAGGTATTCCTGCAGCATGCGATTGCTGCTGTAGTACGGCCCCAGCTGCGACATGCTGGCGCGCATGCGTTGCACCCAGTCGCGTGGAATACCCTGTGCATCGCGTGAATAGAACGTGGGGACGACCTCGTTTTCCAACAGACCGTACAAGCGCTCGGCGTCGACGTCGTCATCGCTCGGCGCGTCATCCCCGATCGCCCAGCCATAGGCGGGCTGGTACGCTTGCGCCCACCAACCATCGAGTTCCGAGAGGTTCAACCCGCCGTTGACGAGCACCTTCATGCCACTGGTGCCGCAGGCTTCCCAGGGCCGACGCGGGGTGTTGATCCAGACATCGACGCCTTGCACCAGGTGTTGGGCCATTTCCAGGTCGTAGTCTTCCAGGAACACCACATGCCGGCGCAGCCCCGGGCGATGCACGAAGTCGAGCCATGCCTGGATCAGTTGCTTGCCGCGCTCATCGGCGGGATGAGCCTTGCCAGCGATGAGCAGTTGTACCGGATGCTGCTCGTTGGTTAACAGCCGCGCCAGGCGGTCGCTGTCGTGCAGCAGCAGGTTCGGGCGCTTATAGTCGGTGAAGCGTCGCGCAAACCCGAGCGTGAGGCAGTTGGGGTCAAACACCTGCCCGCCCTCCGCCACCTGCTGCGCCGATTCGCCACGCTGCTCGAGCTGCCAGGCCAGGCGCTTGCGCGCATAGCTCACCAGGTCGCGCCGTTGCTCGGCAGCCATGTTCCACAAGGCCTCGTCGTCATTGTTGGCGACCGTCGCCGGCAGCAACTCGACTGCGCCGCGCCAACGCTCCTTGCCGCAGCTTGTGGTCCACAGATGATCGGACCACATTGAGTCCCAGGACGGCACATGCACACCGTTGGTGACATGCCCCACCGGTATCTCTTGAACAGGCCAGCGGGGATACAAATCGCTGAATAGCCGTCGGCTGACCTCGCCGTGCAAGCGGCTCACGCCATTGGCTTGAGCGCACCCACGCAGCGCCAGAAAAGCCATGTTGAAGGGTTCATCCGCGTCCGACGGATTGCGTCGGCCCAACGCCAGCAACTCGTGCGATGTGAGGCGGCAGTCGTCGAGATAGCCGCGGGCATATTTGAGTACCAGTTCCGCGGAAAACACATCGAAACCCGCAGCCACTGGCGTATGGGTCGTAAACACGTTGCCTGCCCGCGTCGCCCACCAGGCTTCCTGGAACGATGTGCCCTTCTGATGCATGAAGCGCCGGGCACGCTCCAGCACCAGCAGTGCAGCATGACCTTCGTTGAGGTGGCACACATCGACATTGATCGCCAACGCTTCGAGTGTGGCCCAGCCGCCGATGCCAAGCACCACTTCCTGCAGCAAGCGCATCTCCGAACCGCCGCCGTACAACTTCGAGGTGATGCCACGGTCGCTGGCGCCGTTGAGCAGGTCATTACTGTCGAGCAGGTACAGGCTGGTACGCCCGACGATGGCCTGCCACACGCGTAAATACAGGGTCCGGCCGGGAAGCGCCAAGGGGATTTTCAACCACGCGCCGTCCTGTCCAAACGTCGGCTGGATCGGCAGGCTGGTGGGGTCGTTATAGGGGTAGGCCTCCTGCTGGCGCCCCATCGCGTCGATGGATTGTCGAAAATAGCCTTCCTGATAGAGCAACCCCACCCCGAGCACCGGTACGCCCATGTCGCTTGCCGTCTTCAGGTAATCCCCGGCCAGCACACCGAGCCCGCCGGCATAAAGCGCCAGCGCCTCGCTCAGGCCGAATTCCATGCTGAAGTAGGCGATCCGCTTGGAATCGCCGGCGCTTGTCTGCTGCGCATACCAACCCGGCTCGCTGAGGTAGTGCCGATGCTCTTCGATGGCGTGCGCGAGGGTTTGCGAGAACGTCGCATCTCGGCAGAGTTCTCCTAGCCGGTGCGGCGAGGTGTTCTGCAGTATCAACCAGGGGTTGTGGGTACGCTCCCACAGCTGCGGGTCGATGCTTTTCCAGAGCTCGTCGAGCGCATGGTTCCAGGTCCAGCGCAGGTTAAGCGCAAGCTCGGTCAATGCGCGCAACTGCTCCGGCAGTTCGCGTGGCAGGAATGCATACACGTCGACACCTCAAGGCGATAGTGGCTAAAGCGCCTCGCTCGATGCCGGCGCCGGCAGCAAGGCCAGGCTGTGTCGAGCGATGACTGCATTTTCATCAGTGGCGATGACCCAGGCCGATACCGGGCTGTCCGGCGTCGTCAGGCAGGCTCCGGTGGGCGGGTGCTGGTTGCGGGTCACGCCTAACCAGGCGCAACCGTCGAGAATCCCGTCACGCACGGTGGGTGCATGTTCGCCAATGCCGCCGGTGAACACCAACGCGTCGAGCCCGCCGAGCAATGCGGCCAGCGCGCCGATTTCCTTGACGGCACGCCGTACAAACAACTCAATGGCCTGCGCGGCCCCCTCGGCGTGGCTGGCCAGCAGCGTCCGCATGTCACTCGCCACACCGCCAGAGACGCCCAGCAATCCGGACTCGTGGTACAGCAGGTGTTCGACCGCCGCCGCGCTCATGCCGCGTTCGCGCAGCAGGTACAGCACGATGCCGGGGTCCAGGTTGCCCGGGCGGGTGCCCATCAACAGCCCGTCCAGGGTGGAAAACCCCATGGTGGTGCCGCAACTGATGCGGTTACGCATCGCGCACAGGCTGGCACCGTTGCCCAGGTGTGCGACCAGGGTGCGCCCGGCCGCCGCGCGCGGGTCGTAATCCGCCAGGACCCCGGCAATGTACTCGTAGGACAAACCATGGAAGCCGTAACGCCGCAGGCCCGCCTCGCTCAGTGCCCGGGGCAGGCCGTACAAGGTTTCCAGCGGGTCGAGTGTGTGGTGAAAGGCAGTGTCGAAGCAGGCCACCTGAGGCAGGTCGGGATGCTCGCGGGCCATATGGAGAATCGGTGCCAGGCACAAGGGCTGGTGCAACGGTGCCATTGGAATCAGTCGTTGTATCTCGTCGATCAGCGCGCTATCGACCCGCGCAGCCACTTCCCGACGGGCGCCGCCATGGACCACCCGATGCGCCGCGCCGACAATCTGCCATTGGCGGTTGCTGCCCAGCCAACGCATCAGGTTGCCCAGGGAAACTGCGTCCATGCAACTGTCGGCGCGCCATTGCTCCTGATGTTCGGCCTCGGATCCTGGGGCCTGATACACCAGCGTTGCCCTGCCCTGGCGCACTTCAATCATGCCGCTGCCCAGGCAATGGACCGTTGGTGCCGCCACGAAGTAAAGGGAAAACTTGAGGGTTGAAGAGCCCGCATTCAGCACCAACAACGCCGGGCAAGGGGCATCCATCATGCGCGGCTCCACAGCGCCGGGGAATCCACGGCCTGACGGGAGCCGCCAAGCAGTAACCGTAATGCTCGCATCATGGGCCGCCTCGACACTCGATGAGGTTACAGGGAACCTTGCCCCAGGTTGGCCTTATCCTGGCATCCACGGGGCGCGGCGGCTTGACCTTCCTCAATAAAATGTTCCCGTTACGATTCAGCGCGTTCCTGGCGCATCAATATCATCGACGAACAACACTTTGGCGTTTAACGACGAAAACACCCGCGAAAAAATGTTTTTTGAAAAACAATTCAATCAGTTAAGTATTGCGACTGATCCGCAGACACTTACATCTGATCTAAATCAACCAGACCCAGCCCCTTCGCGCAGAAATTAGATGCAGCAGTCGCACCCTCGCATTCGACGGTGCAGATACTCACGTTTTCGTGGAGGCTCGTCATGGCTACGCATCTGCAAGGCTCTCAACCGATCGTCCCGCCGGCTGTCCAACCCGTGGCAGGCAGTCTGCGCAAGGTAGAACCCAAGCGCTTGTCGCTGAGCTTGTTGATTGCCCTGGTGGTCGGTTCGATGATCGGCAGCGGCATTTTCAGCCTGCCGCAAAACATGGCCGCCAGTGCGGGCGCCGGTGCGATTCTGATCGGTTGGTTGATCACCGGCGTCGGCATGCTGTCACTGGCGCTGGTCTATCAGACCCTGTCCAACCGCCAGCCCGCGCTGGACAACGGTGTGTTTGCCTATGCGCGTGCGCTGGGTGGCGAATACCTGAGCTTCAACTCCGCCTGGGGTTATTGGATCAGTGCCTGGATCGGCAACGTCAGTTACCTGGTGATCCTGTTCGCTGCGCTGAGTTACTTCTTCCCGGTGTTTGGCGAAGGCAATAACAAGGCGGCGATCGCCGGTGCGTCCGTGGTGTTGTGGGCGTTGCACTGGATGATCCTCAGGGGCTTGCGCACCGCTGCGCGGGCCAATGCGTTGACGACGGTCGCGAAGATCGTGCCGTTGCTGTTGTTCATCGGCCTGGTGATCGCCGCGTTCCAGCGTGAAACGTTCACTGTCGACTTCTGGGGCTCGCCGGCGTTGGGCAGTACGCTCGATCAAGTCAAAAGCACGATGCTGGTCACCGTTTGGGTGTTTATCGGGATCGAGGGCGCCAACGTGTTTTCTGCCCGTGCGGCGGAGCGGGCCAATGTCGGGCGGGCCACGGTGATCGGTTTTGTCATCACGTTGTTGCTGCTGATTTCGGTGTCCTTGCTGTCGCTGGGGGTGCTCAAACAACCGGAACTCGCCGCCTTGAAGAACCCCTCGATGGCGGGCGTGCTGCAGGCCGCGGCCGGGCCATGGGGCGCAGTGCTGATCAGCATCGGCCTGATCGTTTCGGTCGGCGGCGCCCTGCTCGCCTGGACGTTGCTGGCAGCCGAGTCGGTGTTCACGCCCGCCAAGGAAAAGGTCATGCCTGTCTCGCTGGGCGTGGAAAACACCCAAGGCGCGCCAGCCAATGCGCTGTGGCTGACCAACGGCTGCATTCAATTGTTCCTGCTGCTGACCTTGTATTCGAGCGCTACCTATCTCGCGCTGATCTCCCTGGCCACCTCGATGATTCTATTGCCGTACCTGTTCAGCGGCCTGTATGCGCTGAAACTGACCTGGAAGGGTGACACCTATGCCGGCCACCGCGGCCTGCAATTGCGCGACATGGCCATCGCGGCGGTCGCCACGCTGTATTGCATGTGGTTGCTCTATGCCGCCGGGCCGAAATACATGCTGCTCAGCGCCCTCCTCTACGCCCCGGGCTCGTTGATCTACCTGGGCACCCTGCGCGCCCGTCAGGGACAAGCGCTCAGCGGCCCCGAGACCGGCCTGTTGATCATCATCTGGGCGGCCGCGGCCTATGCCGGCTGGATGCTGTGGTCGGGGACGCTGACCTTGTAACGATGGGCTTGCCCCCCCGTGTTCTGTCCTGGCAGGCCGCGCAGAGGCCGTTCTGCTGCCTGCCTTCTATCTGAAGAGGAGTACCGAAAGATGAGCAATTCCGCAAAAAAAATGCCGGTCACTACCGAACACAAATCCGACCAGCATCCCGTGACGACAGACCTGTGGCGGCCGCTGGAAAAACTGCGGCAACAGGTGGACCACCTGTTTGATGACTTCAATCTCGGTTCCGGCCTGTCGCCCTTCAGCCGGGGGCTGTTCGACGTTGAACCGTTCTGGCGTCGCGAGCTGATCGGCCATGGCATGCCTGCCGTGGACATCACCGAGAAAGACAAAAGCTACGAGATCACCGCCGAAGTACCCGGCATGGATCAGAAAGACATTGAGGTCAAACTGTCCAACGGCAGCCTGATCATCAAAGGCGAGAAACAGGAGGACAAGGAAGAAAAACGCAAAGGCTACCACCTTAGCGAGCGTCACTACGGTTCCTTCGAGCGGGTGTTCAACCTGCCCAAAGGTATTGATGCCGATAAGATCGACGCGAGTTTCAGCAAAGGCGTGCTGTGCATCTCGTTGCCGAAAAAGCCAGAAGCCATGAAAGCGGATAAAGTCGTGCCGATCAAAGGCGAATGAATCCCAGGCTGCACTGCCCCTTGGCGGGAAACCGACAAGGGGCTTTTTTTATCTGCAGTGGTTCAACGCTTCATCCCCGGAAAATATCGAACAGCTCGATCTTCAAGAGCGTGCGAATGCACAGGTAACGCCTGCCGAACGTCAGCCTAAGCCACATGTTCAGCGTCAGTCCGTTACGCGAAGAGATGATAGTCGGGGAAAACCAAGCCAATGCTGTTGAGTCGACGCGCAGGTGCCAGATGTGCTGCCTGGCAGGGCTGGTTGCAGGCCTGCGGCTGTCTTGCAGCAGACCCGACGACGTGTCGGGTGCTGCAACCGTTCACTATTTGCGGCTGGCTTTTTCGAGCATCCGGCTGGCGCGCTCATTGGCCTGGTCGGCAGTCTGTTGCGCCTGATTGGCCGCCATCGCCGCCTGCTCCGCTTTCGAGTAGGCTTCATCGGCTCTGGCGCGTGCCGACAGCGCAGTGCTTTGAGCAGCCTCCAGGCGTGCATCCAGTTCTTTGGCCGGTTTGTTACTGCAACCAGCCGATAACGCGAGGAGGACGCTGAGCAACACTACGGGTAAACGCATATTCATGGGTATTCTCCTTGAGGGTCGTAGCAGGAACGCTCCGGCTACGGTTCAAGTATCCGGCGCCGTCGGTGCGGGGCTCTGATTTTTGTCAACTTTCGACCAAGAATCAGACCGAACCGTCAGTTCCCGGCGCCTTGCGAACGCCCGCCTGCCGTAGCAGCCAACAACGACTTCAACGCGCTCAGCGAACGGGTATTGAGTACATCGCCCTTTTCCAGCCAGGCACGCCGGGCTTGCGCGACGCCGTAGCGCAAGTACGCAAAATCCGCGGTGCGCTGGGCATCCGAATTGATGCTGATCAGCACGTGTTGGTCTTTGGCGTATTGGCATTGAAGGTCGAACAGGTCCATGCGCTGGGGTTGCGCGTTGAGTTCCAGGCAGCAGCCGCGTGCAGAGGCGGCCCTGATGACGGCCGACAGGTCCATGTTCAACGGCGCGCGCTGATTGATCAGGCGACACAGCGGGTGCGCCAGTAGCGTGAAATAGCGATGATCCATGGCTCTGAGCAGGCGTTGCGTCTGTTGCCGCAGCGTCAGGCCGAAATGCGTGTGGACCGCGCCCACCACAAGGTCCAGGCGAGCGAGGACAGCGTCTGGCAGCCCTAGGCTGCCATCTTCCAGTATCTCGACTTCAACCCCCTTGAGCAAGGTGATGCCGCGCAGGCGGGCGTTGAGCGCATCGATCTGGTCGATCTGCTTCAGCAGCCGCTCGCTGTCCAGGAAATGATCGGTGATCGCCAGGTATTCCAACCCGGCTTGCTGCGCGGCCAGTGCCATCTGCTCCAGGGTATTGGCGCCATCCGCGTCGCAGGTGTGCGCGTGCAAGTCACCCTTGAGATCACTCACTTCCACCAGCCTGGGCAAACGCCCGCTGAGTGCCGCCGCGACCTCACCGCGATCTTCGCGCAGCTCCGGCGTGATCCACGGCAACCCCAGGGCCTGATAAACCGAGACCTCCGTGACACCCGCCAGGCGTTCCTGGCCCTTGAACACGCCATACTCGTTGAGCTTCAGGCCCTGTTCCCGCGCCTGCTTGCGAATCGCAATGTTGTGCGCCTTGCTGCCAGTGAAATACACCAGCGCGGCGCCCCAGTCCGCGGGTTTGACCACCCGCACGTCGACTTGCAGGCCGGAGTCCAGTACGACACTGGCCCGCGTGCGGCCTTTGACCAATACGGTGGACACCTCCGGGTGCTTGATCAGGTGTGCAGTGACCGCCACTGCGGGCTCTGCTGCCACCAGGATGTCGATGTCGCCCACGGTATCGCGCATGCGCCGCAGGCTGCCGGCCAGCCTCGCGTCCTCGACCCCGGGCAGTTGATGCAGATACTCGATCAACTGCAGCGCCACGGGCTCGACAACGCCCAGCGGCAACCGGCGATCCTTTCCGAGCCCCTTCTGCGCGGCGCTCAATAAGCGCGCCTCGAGCCTTTCGCCAAAACCGGGCACGTGGCGGATGTGGCCCTGCTCGGCGGCCTCGCACAGTTGCTGCGCGGTTTCGATTCCCAGGCCGTGATACAGGTGTTTGATGCGTTTGGGGCCGAGGCCGGCGATGGACAGCAGTTCAACCAGCCCAGGCGGCAATGTCGAGCGCAGGCGTTGCCGTAGCGCACAATCACCGGTGCTGGCGATTTCACTGATCTTGGCCGTCAGATCGACGCCGATACCCGGCAGTTTCGGCAAGGTTTCCCCACGTGCGATGAGCGGCGCCAACTCGACCGTCAGCGCCCTCAGCGTGCGCGCCGCAACCCGATAAGCGCGGATGCGAAACGGGTTGGCGTCATCGATTTCGAGCAGGTCGGCGATATCGTCAAACACCGCGGCAATCTCCTCATTGCTCACCGCCCGCGAGCGCTGGACCGTCGACGTCGGCGCGCTGGGCGCCTGCGGTACGGCCGTGAGCTTCATGGCCCCAGCCTGGCCATGTAATGCGCGACCGCCTCGGCATCGGCGTCCGACAGTGTGTGCGCAATCTGGCTCGTCAGGTCACCGCGCTCACGCAGGTCGGCCTGTTGAAACACCTGGATCTGGCGAATCATGTAGGCGGCATGCTGGCCTGCCACGCGTGGGGTCTGGCCATGGCCCCGGCCCTCGGCGCCATGACAGGCGCTGCACTGAGCGATGCCGGATTCCGGCACGCCGTGGCGAAAGATCAATTCGCCCCGCGCGTCAGGCGTTTCGGCTTCAGCCTGCATGGCCGGCTGTTTTGAATAGTAGTCCGCCAGTTCAGTGATCTGCGATTCGGTCAAATGGGTAAAGCCCCACATGTATTGAGTCGAGGCTTTATCCATGCGCGTATGGTTTTTGAAATCCGTCAACTGCTGCTTCAGGTAGTCTTTTTGCTGGCCGGCCAATTTGGGAAACAACGGCGATACCGACTCCCCCGTCAGCCCGTGGCACAGCGAACACACGTCGTTTACCAAGGCCAGCGCGGGCATGGATGCGGTTTTTTGCGATGCCCGGTCGCGGGTGTCGGTACAGCCCACAAGGGCCACCACACAGAGGGCAAGCGTCAGGTGTGATCGATTGATAGAGCACCTCATATCACAAGCCTCCATGAGCAGCGTCGGTAGCCGGCGCGTAACGGGTTCAGCCACCTTGGCTCAAGGCCGTGCAGGCTTTATTGACAAAACTCAATGATTCACCTGAGTCAGGGTGTAGGAATAGATAAACACTGAACGGGACGACGGCCGTGAGCACACCCGCCCAACGCATGCTGGATAAACACTATGGCGCGTCTCGGCAGGTCGATAGAGCCGCCATCGCGGCGGTCCTGCGCCAATTTGCCGAGCCTCTGCCGGCGTTCGATTCTGCGGCGTTCGGCGAAATGTTCGATCGCTACGCGGATGCGCGGGTGGTGCTGATCGGCGAAGCCAGCCACGGCACCAGCGATTTCTATCGCGCCCGGGCCGCCATCACGCAACGCTTGATTGAGCGGCATGGCTTCTCCATCGTCGCCGTTGAGGCCGACTGGCCCGATGCAGGGCATGTCGACAAATACGTCCGAGGGCTGGCCCCGTCGGCCTGGAAACGCCATATCTTCAGCCGCTTCCCCACCTGGATGTGGCGCAACGCCGAGGTCAAAGCCTTTGCCCACTGGCTGCACCGCTACAACCATCAACGCGCCAGTGAAGACCGCGTGGAGTTCCGTGGCCTCGACGTTTACAGCATGCGCAACTCGATCCATGAGGTGCTGCACTATCTGGACAGCGTCGACCCGCAACTGGCCCAGGAAGCACGGCGGCGCTACGGCTGCCTGACGCCCTGGCAGGATGACCCGGCCTTGTACGGTCATTTCGTCGAACGCAATGGCCTGATGCCCTGTGAACCGCAGGTGGTCGAACAACTCAACGTGATGCTGGCCAAGCAATTGGCCGGGCTCATCCAGGATGACGAAGGGTTTTTCAACGCCACGCAAAACGCCCGCGTGGTGCGTGCGGCGGAACAGTACTACCGCGCCGTCTATCGCGGCTCGACCGCGTCGTGGAACCTGCGTGACCGCCACATGTTCGACACCCTGCGGGCCCTGCTGGAGCACCGGGGCCCGCAGGCCAAAGCGGTGGTCTGGGCGCACAACTCGCATATCGGCAATGCCGCGGCCACGGAGATGGGCTGGAAGGGCCAGTTCAACATCGGCCAGCTGTGCCGCAGTGCCTATGGGCGCGACGCCGTGCTGATCGGCATGAGCACCGACCGTGGCCACGTGGCGGCGGCCGACGATTGGGACGCCGAGATGCTCATCAAGGCGGTGCGGCCTTCCCGTCCCGACAGTTGGGAGCATCAGTTCCTCGAAGCCGGCGTGCCGGCGTCGTTGACCGACTGGCGCGACCCGCAGCGCGCCGAGCTGCGCACGGTGTTGTCCGCCACCCTGCTGGAACGCGCGATTGGCGTGATTTACCGGCCCACAACCGAACGCGACAGCCACTACTTCGAAGCGGTACTGGCCGAACAGTTCGACGCCATGCTCTGGTTCGAGCAGACGCAGGCGGTAAAGGCCCTGGCACTGCCCAAAAACGAGGAGCTGGAAGCGGAAGACGAAACCTTTCCGTTCGGTGTGTAAGGCTCACCTGGCGCGACGCATCTACAGCGGCTGCGCTTCAGTCGATTCGCGTTGCCAGGCCCGCTGCAATAACTCAATGACCTCTGCATCGGTGGTCTGGGGGAAGTTCGAGTACCAGTAACCGATGGACATCATCCGCTCAGGAATCAGCGGGCAGATCACTTCATTGACGATACAGCGCAGGGTTTCCACCGTATCCAGCGGCGCGACCGGCACCGCCACGACGATCCGCGCCGGGGCCTGCACCTGCACCGCCTGGATCGCGGCGAGCATCGAGGCCCCTGTGGCCAGGCCGTCATCGATCAGGATGACCACCTGATCCTTCAACTGCAGCGGCGCCCGCGTGCCCCGGTAAACCTGCTCACGGCGCGATAACTCGCGAGTTTCGCGGGCGACCACCGCGTCATAACTGTCTTGATCAATCGAATGAGCCCGCAGCACCTCTTCATTGCGGATCTGGATACCGCCACTGGCGATGGCGCCCATGGCGAATTCGGGCTGGGATGGAATGCCGAGCTTGCGTACCACCATCAGATCCAGGCGCACCTGCAGGGCCGTGGCCACCTCATACGCCACCGGGACGCCGCCACGCGGCAAGGCCAGGATGATCACGTCGGGGCGGCGGGCGTATCTGAGCAACGGCTCCACCAGGCTTTGACCGGCCACCGACCGATCCTGCCAGAGCGTTTGCAGCGAAGGGCTATAACTCATGGGTCACCTCATCTGTCGTTTCATTGCACACCGCCTTTGCCGCGCTAGACCGCCAGTACGCCGCAAGGCACCTGATAGAGAATGTGTTCGGTGGTACTGCCCAGCAGCTTCTCGATGCCGTGATACTGGACCCGGCCCATCACGATCACATCCACCTGGTGTTCCTTGGCGAATTGACTCAACACCGCAACCGGATTGCCCAAAACGAAGTGATGACGATCGGAAGGCACGCCATAGTCTCGCGCCAGTTCGAGGAAGGTTTTTTCCTCCTTGCTCGCCAGGTCCTTACTGAGATTGGACAGGGCCATACCGCCCATGTCAGCCATGTAGATCGTCGACATATCGCAGGCATACAGCAGGTGCAGCTCGGCATCGCATTGCAGCGCCAGGCTGGTGGCCTGCTCAATGATGCGCTGGTTCAACGCGCTGTTGGCCGGTTGAACATTCGACACGTCAACCGCTGCCACGACGATGCGCGGCAAGGCATGCCCACCACCGCCGACCAGATAGACCGGAATCGGACACTCGCGCAGCAACTGCCAGTCCAGCGGGGTGAAGAACGCGCGCTTGAACGCGGACTCTTGCTGAACCTGTTTGATCAACAGATCGGGCTGCGTCTCGGTGACGTAATCCAGGATGTCTTGCTTGAGGTTGGTGGCCCAGGTCACCTGGGCGGTCACGTTGAGCCCCAGGGCGTGGAGATTCTTGGTTTGGGCGTTCAGCCAGTCGCGGTGGTCCTCGAGGTAGCTGGCCCGGGCCTTTTCACGCACGTTCTCGGCCAGTAGCAACAAGATGTCCAACGGTGCTGCCAGCGCGACAATATGCAGGCTCGCGCCGCTGGCCTTGGCCAGGGCGGCAGCATGGCCGATTGCCGGGGAGTCACGCAGGGCGGGATTGATGATCAGTAACAAACACTGGTATTGGCTCATGATCTGGCTCCAGGGAGGAATGAAAAACAGCCCACGCGTCCGGGGTCTTAACGGATGGGGCCAGGCGGCGGCGTCGCGGGAACCATGCGCCATCCCTCAGGACACTGGCGTACGCTCGGGTAATAGCCTTTGGCGGAATCGCAGTAGTACCAGGCCGATGGCGCGGCCGTGACGGGCTGAGGCTCGACCACCACCGTCGGCGGGCTGGCCGGGTAGTAGTACGTCGGGGCGGGATAGTAATAAACCGGATACGTCGGGTAGTAATACGGCGTGGCGATGCGCGCGGCTTCCCAACCCAGTCCCAGGCCGAGGCCAAACCCCCACCAGCCCGGCCCGCCCCCGTGCCCACCGCCATGCGGCCCGGCATGCGCCGGCAATGCAACGGCGGCAGCCAGCAGGATGAACCCTGTCAGCACGCACTGTTTTACTGAGTCACTGTTCATGATGTTTACCCAGGAGGCTCGCGAATAGCATTACGGTTGGCTGGTCGGGTTGAGCCCGCCGCACCCTTGCGGCCATGCCATGTGCATGGGCATGTGCATGGGCATTCGCCAACCGTCCTGATCGGCGATGCGGTGATGCATCACCGTCCAGAACAGATCGAAGATGGTTTTTTGCTGGGCATCGAGGGCATCGTAGAAGGTTTGGGTGCGTGCCTGAGCCGCGTCCAGACGGACCAGTTGCGCCTGCATCCAGCTGGTTTGCGTGCGCAGGCGCTCTATGCCTTTGGCCATTCTCTGCGGTGTTGTTTCGTCCTTCAGCGCTTGTCTGGCACTTGCCTTGTCAGTAGCGGCTGCGTTGCCTTTTTCCACTTGCTGATTGGCGTCTGCGATGACGCCTGCAGCCCAGGTTTCCCAGGCGGGCATTTGCTCCGGCTTGAGGCTGAGCTTGCCCTTGAGTTCTTCCAGGGTCTGCTGCGTATGCTTGACCCAATCGAAATTCGAGGCGTGACGGAACATACCGCCCTGCCCTGGCCCTAGCCCTAACCCTGGCATCGCGGGGTTGGCAAATGCGCCGGTGGACGGTAACAGCAGAACACTTGCCGCGATCAGCAAGCACTGGCCAAGCAAGCGTGGCTTGTTCATTTCAGCTCATCTCAACGTCGTGGGTTCAATCCGAGCATAGGAGTCGGCCTGGCGGGCGATCTGATCCACGTCAGAAAACCGAGACACCGGTCAACCGCTGGATCAACGGTAGCCCTGCCTGGGGCATCAGCCTATCCAATGGATCTCTGGGGTCTTATGCACGATGGGCGCGGGCACAGACTTCGGGTGCCCCACGATAATCGGTGCCACGGGCATCCACTCGGCGGGCAGGCCGAGCGCCTGCTTACCCTGCGGCGTATTCAGAAAGCCCTGGGCGAAACCGATCCAGCACGTCCCGAGCCCCTCGGCATACGCCGCGAGCATCAGGTTCTCGGCCGCCAAGGCACAGTCTTCGACAATCCACTGATTGGGCGCGTTGCCCGAGATCAGCACCAGGACCGGCGCGTGGTAGAAAATCTGAAAACTGTCCTCGCTGAGCAACGCTTGGAAGTGGCTGGAGTGCGTTCCGGCGGGCGTGGTGGCGAGCATCCAGGCCCTGGCTTCGCGGGAAACCCGCTCCAGCAGCGCCTGGTCGCGGATCACCGTGAACGTCCACGGTTGTTGGTTCATCGCGCTGGGCGCCTGGGCGGCGGCATCGATCAAGCGACAAATGAGTTTTTCATCGAGCGGTTCTGGCGTGTAGTCACGTGTCGAGCGCCGGCCGGCGATTGCCTTGGTTACGTTCATGGGTGCATGCCTCCATCAGGGCGATTCAAATCGAAGCAAGGCGCGAGCAGGTGCTCAACCTTCAGGGAACGACGGTTGGGCTGGCGGTTCTTTTTCTGGGATATCGGTAATGGTCGCTTCGGTCAGCAGCAGGATACTGGCCACGGAAACTGCATTTTCCAGGGCAATACGCACGACTTTGGTCGGATCGATGATGCCGGCTTCGTACATGTCGACATAGGTATTGGCGGACGCATCAAAGCCAATGTTGCCCGGCTCCGCCAGCATGCGCGCAACGACCACGCCGGCGTCCACCGCCGAGTTTTCCGCAATGCGCCGCGCCGGTGCTTCCAATGCCCGACGCAGTATCTGCAGGCCGGTGCGGACATCGCCCTCCTGCCGGGCTTCCTCGGCGGCGATCAGCGGCACCGCTTTGAGCAGCGCGAGGCCGCCGCCGGGGACAATCCCTTCGGTGATCGCCGCGCGGGTCGCCGAGATCGCGTCATCCAGGGCGTCCTTGCGCGCTTTCATTTCGGCTTCGGACGGCGCGCCGACCCGGATCACCGCGACGCCGCCGGACAGCCTGGCCAGCCGCTCCTGCAGCTTTTCACGGTCGTAATCGCTGGTGGTAGCCGCCATTTGCCCGCGGATCTGCTGCAGGCGTGCGTCGATCGCTGCGCGTGTACCGGCGCCGCCGATCAGCGAAGTGCTGTCCTTCGACACCACCACCCGATGGGCCCGTCCCAACTGCTGCAGGTCGACCTGTTCGAGGCTGATCCCCAGTTCGTTGGAGACCACCGTGGCGCCGGTCAATACGGCCATGTCCTGCAGCATGTCCTTGCGCCGGTCGCCAAAGCCCGGGGCCTTGATCGCCACGGCCTTGAGCACGCCGCGGATGTGGTTGACCACCAGCGTGGTCAACGCTTCGCCTTCGATGTCATCTGCGATCAACACCAGGGGCTGACCGCTTTTGGCGACCTGTTCCAACAACGGCAGCAAGTCTTTGAGTGCGCCGATCTTGTGGTCACAGAGCAGCAGGCAGGCATCGTCGAGTTCGACCTGCATTTTCTCGGTGTCGGTGACGAAATAAGGTGAGACATAACCCCGGTCAAAGCGCATGCCCTCCATGACCTCGACCACCGTTTCGGTGGTCTTGGACTCTTCGACGCTGACCACGCCTTCAACGCCGACCTTCTCCAGCGCGTCGGCCACCAGTTGACCGATGACCGCGTCGTTATGCGCCGACAGCGTCGCCACCTGGGCTTTTTCCTTGGGCGTGCTGACGGGGCGGGACTGCGCCGCCAGCGACTCGACGACCAACTGCAGGCCCCGATCCAGGCCGCGCTTGAGATCGATCGCGCTGGCCCCCGCGACCACGTTGCGGATGCCATCGGCCAGGATCGCATGGGCCAGCACCGTTGACGTGCTGGTCCCGTCGCCGACCGCGTCACCCGTGCGTTCCGCGGCCTGGCGCAGCATTTGCGCGCCGAGGTTCTCCTCGGGGTCCTGCAGGTCAATGCGTTTGGCAATCGTGACGCCGTCATTGCAGACCGTCGGGTTGCCCCACTTGTTCTGCATCAACACCGACTTGGACTTCGGCCCCAGCGTCACGCGCACCGCGTCCGCCAATTGGGTGGCGCCGCTGAGGATCTTCTCGCGGGCAGCCGCGCGAAACACGATTTTACTGTGAGCCATCAGGGTGCTCTCCTCTCACGTCGACGGAACTTGCATGCTTCTCTGAAGTGCCTGCGGCGAGGTTGACTTTTATCAACAAACTCACACCCCTTGCCGACGCCCGCCGCAACGCTTACACCGGCGGTCGCCGGGCGCTCTGCGAGTTGACAAAAATCAACCCGCTCGGGCGGAAACAGCGTCCAAATCAACCTGTGAAATCCACCCGATCGTCAACACGTGGGTTTGCCCCTCTCGATGCGTCAGGAGAAACACCATGGACAAGTATCAGCAGAGTCAGAAAAACAAGCTGTTCAAAACGCCGCCCCATGATCCCTATTGCTTGCCGCGGGTTGAAGGTTCGGCGGTGTGCCCGCAGTGCGACGCGGTGTATCAGGCCGGGAACTGGACCTGGAACCGACCTGAAAACGCGGTGGTGCATAACGCGCAAACCGTCACCTGCCCGGCCTGCCGCCGCATCGCGGACAACATGCCGGCCGGCACCCTGATGCTATCGGGCGGCTTCTTGCAAAAGCACCATGATGAAATCATCCACCTGATCGAAAACACCGAAAAAACCGAAATGGCCGAGCATGCGCTGGAGCGCATCATGCGCGTGACGGAGGTGGCGGACGACCTGATGGTGACCACCACCGGCATTCATCTGGCCAATCGCCTGGCGCATGCACTGGAAGGCGCATTCAAAGGCAAGGCGCAGTACCGCTATGGTGATAGTCAGTACGGCGTGAACGTCACGTGGGCACGTAACGAGTAACCCCTCACGCCACGCTACGGCGCAGCGCGAGCGCGGCTCAACCGCTGGCGACGGTAAAAGAGCCGCTTGACCCATTCCGCCGCGCCCATGTAGGCCAGGCTGATTGCCAGCACTGTCAGCAGGATCGGCAGTGGCAAGGGCACCAGGCCGAACCAGGACGCGATCGGGCTGTAAGGTAGCCCGACGGCCAGCAGGCCGATGGCCGCGGCGCTGAGCAACAGCAGTGTGGCCGGGCGGCTTTGGTAGAACGGGCGGTAGGTTCGCACGATGAAGATTGTCAGCAGTTGGGTCAGCAACGATTCGACGAACCAGCCGCTGCGAAACACTTCCGGGCCCTTTTCCGCCAGCAGGTACAGGGCCGCGAACGTGAGCACATCGAACAGCGAACTGACCAGCCCGAACACCACCATGAAGTTGCGGATTTCCCTGATATTCCAGCGGTGCGGGGTGTTTTCCCATTCGCGGTCGACGTTGTCGCTGGCGATCCCCATGGAGGGGATATCGGACAGGAAGTTGTTGAGCAGTATCTGCTTGGCCAGCATCGGCAGGAACGGCAATACCAACGAAGCCAGGGCCATGCTGATCATGTTGCCGAAATTGGCGCTGGAGACGATGGAAATGTACTTCAAGGTATTGGCAAAGGTATGCCGGCCCTCTTCGATGCCTTCGCGCAACACGTCGAGGTTGTGCTCCAGCAACACGAAGTCGGCGGCCTGCTTGGCCACGTCGGCGGCGTTATCCACCGAGATCCCGATATCGGCGACTTGCAGCGCCGGGGCATCGTTGATGCCATCGCCCATATAGCCGACAACGTGCCCGGTCTTCTGCAGGGCGCGGATGATGCGTTCTTTCTGGTTGGGGTCGACCTCGGCAAAGAGCGTCGTCAGTGGCGCCAGGTGCATCAATGCTTCGTCTTTCATGGCCGCCAGCTCGGCGCCGGTGATGATGCGCTCTACGGGCAGGCCCACGGCCATGCCGACATGGCGGGCGACCAGATGGCTGTCGCCACTGATGATCTTGACTAGCACACCCAGGCGCTCGAGGTTGGCGAGGGTGTCTTTCACCCCCGGCTCCGGCGGGTCGAAGAACAACAGAAAACCGCGGAAGGTCATGGCCTTTTCTTCATCCCGGCCGTAGTGCGGCTGTTCCGGCAAGACCCGCGTGGCCAGGCCCAAAACCCTGAAGCCCTGCTCGCTCCAGTCGGCGAAACGCTGCGCGATGGCGGCCCGCTCGGTGTCGCTCAGCGCCAGCAACTGTTCGCCGCGGCGCACCTGTGTGCAAACCTCGAGCACATTGTCCAGCGCCCCCTTGGTCACCATCAGCCGGGCGGCCTCAGGCGCATTCGCGACCACCACGCTCAGGCGCTTGCGCACGAAGTCATACGGCACTTCATCGAGCTTGCTCGCGCCGGGGCATGGCGCCAGGGTTTTGCCGGCCAGGGTGATCGCATCGTCCATGGCGTTGCGCATGCCGGTCTGCAGGCTGGAGTTGAACACCGCCAGTTGCAGGATCGTGGCATCGGCATTGCCCGCCAGATCCATGGCGCCGTCCAGCACGACGACGCCGCGGGTCAGCGTACCGGTCTTGTCGGTACACAGGATGTCCATTGCCCCGAGGTTTTCAATCGCATTGAGGTGCCGCACGATGACCCCTTTGGCGGCCATGCGTTGCGCGCCTTTGGCCAGCGTGATGCTCAGGATCGCCGGCAACAGTTCCGGCGACAGCCCGATGGACAACGCGATGGCAAACAACAGGGTGTCGAGCGCGGGACGATGCAGCAGGATATTGATGCCGAACACCACGATCGTGATCACCAGCATCACCCGCAACAGCAAGCTGCCGAAGCGACGCAGGCCGCGCTCGAACTCCGTCTCGGGCGGGCGCAGCGTCAGGGTCTTGGCGATGCGCCCGATCTCACTGTCCGAGGCGTAGCGCGTGACCAGCACTTCGGCGGTTCCGCTGCGCACCGAGGTGCCCATGAACACGCAATTATGCCGCTGCCCGAGCGTGGCATCGGCGGCGCAGTCGCCCGGCAATTTTTCCACCGGGAAGGTTTCGCCGGTCAGCAGGCCTTCACCGATGAAGCAATCGAGCGCCTGCAGGATCCGGCCATCGGCCGCGATCAGGCTGCCGGCGCTGAGTATCAGGATATCCCCCGGCACCACCTCGCTGGCGGCGATGTCCACGGCCTTGCCGTCGCGCCGCACCGTGGCGCGCAGCGCGATCTTGCTGCGCAGTTGCTCCACCGCCGTACTGGCGCGATTTTCATACCAGGCGCTGAGAACCGCGCTGATCAGCACGATGCAGCCGACAATCGCCGCATCCAGCCAATCCCCCACCACCACGGCGACCAGCGCACCCACGATCAGGATCAGCACCAAGGGCGTCCGCATTTGCTCCAGCACCAGCCGGGCCAGGCCGCGCGGTCGGTCCTTGGGCGTGGCCGGCGCGCTGCGCACCCGCGCGTTGGCGTCGGCCTCGCTCAAGCCCTGCGGCGTGCTGTGCAGGCTGCTGAACACCTGGCTGACTGGCGGGCTCCAATAGTCGCCGGTTGCCACGCGGGTGGGCGGCTTGACGTTGGATCGCCACTCACGATGGGCCAACCAGAGGCCGGGCAGCATCGGCAACCAGAACGTCAGCCCGCGGAATAACAACGTGGCGGAAAGCGCCACCGCAATGTTCACCCCCACCCAATGCAGCGTGACCACCGCCGCCGCTTCAAAGGCGCCGAGCCCGCCCGGCACAATGCCGATACTGCGCAGCACGCTGGCCAGCATAAAACCGGCAAACAGCCCCAACGGCGGCGCGGACACACCCAGCGCGCGCACCAGCACCCACAATGTGGCGCTGTCGAGCACAATGATCACCAATTCCAGCAAGGTAATCCGCCAGAGTAACCCTTGGCTGCGCACCAGTTGCTTGTCGGCCCCGGTGAGCAATGACGCGATTCTGGCGACAATCGGAAAATGGCGCCCCGGCAAATGCGCGACCAGGCGCCGATTGCCGGCCAGCCTTGGCGTGACCACTGCCAGCAACAGGCTGACGGCAACGAACACCAGGCATGCCGTCACCACCGCAGGCGTGGCGTGGCCCTGGAAGATCACCACCGGTAACGCCACGCCGACCGACACCGCATAGGCCAGGAAATACCCGGACAAATCCAGCACCAGGCTCGCCAGCACCAGCGGTTTTGCGAACCCGAGGCGGACGAAGGAGGCGACGACCGCAAAGGCGCCGCTGATGCCGGAGGACGGCAGGGCCTGATCGACAAACAGCTTCATCACGCTGAGTTTGCCCGCCTCCCAGAGTGAAAGCGGCTGCGCCCCGGCCCTGAGCACCACCCGAAAGACCTGCCCTTGCGCCATATACGTCAGGACTTGCAACGCCAGGGCGCCGACCAGCCACAGCGGCTCTGCCTGGGTCAGCAAGTGTGTGAAGGATTCGACGTCGGTGAATTGCAGCGCCACGCCGACCACTGTCGCAAACATCGCGGCGCCGAGCAGCCACGTCAGCCACAGCGCGGAACGGCTGTAATGCTGTTCCTCTTCAGGTACAGCCGGATCGATGAAACCAGCAGTGGGCGGTTTGACAGGCATGCCGTGCCCCTGAGCGAATCAGCAGAGAGTCCGATTCTGGCGCGGTCTGCGCGGGGCCGTTTGATCCAGGTCAACCTGCCCCTGGACGGTCTGTTAGTCCGCATCACGCTTTCTGACCTTGATCAATACGCCTGCCGCGCATCCCCCTCAGTGTAAACAGGGCCGTTCTTCGACCCCACTGTGCGCTGGAGCCCCCCATGCTAGCTAATCAACACACCGCTGCTCTGATTGCCGAGATGGATAAAACCTCGCCCGCCGAGCATTGGCTGGAAAAACTGCACGACGGAACGCATGTGCTTATCCGTCCGTTGTCGACGCACGATCACCTGGGCCTGCTGCATTTTTTCCAGCGGTTGTCGCCGCTGTCGCTGCGGTTCCGGTTTTTGGGCGCGGTGACCCATGTCGATGCGAGCGCAATCGATACACTGCTGAGCGAGTCGGCGCAGATCAGCCGCGGCTACCTGGCCTTGATCCACCATGACGGCGAGTTGCAGGTAATCGGTGTCAGCCGCTATCGGCGCGCCACCGATCAGGACGAACAGTGCGACTGCGCGGTCGCCGTCGCCGACCCGTGGCTGCGCAGGGGCCTGGGCCGTTTATTGCTGGGGCATCTGATCGATGCCGCCAAGCGTGAGGGGTTTCGCAAAATGTGCTCGACGGACCTGTCGACCGATTACCCGATTCATGGCTTGTACAAGCAATTGGGTTTTACCTCGGCCTATCTGGGCCGGGATTTTGATCGCATCGTTCACGAGCTGGAACTGTAGACGCGCACGCCGCCCGACCATTCACTGCGGTTCCAAGTGGTAGCGCGATTGCACCAGGTGCGCGATCTGTTCCTGGGCATCCCGCAGCGGCACAGACGCATCGTTTTCCAGCAGACGGGTTTCGTTGGCCAGCACGTCGTCGCGGATCACCTCGCGAAACCAGTTGGAAAAGTCCCCGGCCTCGCGGTGTTGGCGGAACGCGGGATCGTCCAGGCGCGCAAGCGAAGACAAAAACTCCGCAAGGTTCGAGGCGCGCTGGTCAAGGCTGGGAAAGTAGAATGCATGCCAGGCGCCCACATCCCCGACCGCATACTTGCCGCTGTGGCGATGATGTTTCTGCTCGGGTTGCTGCTGCGCCATCAGCACCACGTCGCCGCCATGACGAACGTCCCACAGACAGAAATAGTCGGGCTCGGATGAGCGCGCCGGGAATTCGGGGCAGCGTCGCTGCGTATGCTGGGCGTAGCGTTGGACCAGTTCGCGGGCGGTGCTGCCCAGGGTCACCAGTACGTCTACCGCGTCCAGCAGCGACGGGCAGACTTGATCGAAGTCCAGGGCAACGATGATCGCCCCCATATTCGCCAGAAACCCCGGAGGCCAAGCGGCGCAATGGGGCAGCATGTAGTGGGCCTCGTCCACGACCATCCAGTACGGGCGGCCGGTGCTGCTGCGTAGCTGCTGGATAAACGGCAGCAATTCGCCGAACAACTGCACGCGGGCGGCCGGGTCCAGGGCCAGGGTGCTCACCACCACGTTAAGCCGCGCCTGTAACAGGTGATGCAACGATTCTTCGGTTGTCGGCGGAGTGGTCAGGCCACCGACCGTGACCGCACCGTCCAGCGACAGATAGTCGCCTTCCGGATCAATGATGCAGAAGCCCTGGTGGGCCTCGACCATGCGTTCTGTCAGCCAGGTCACGTAGCTCGACTTGCCGGAGCCTGAATTGCCGATCACCAGCAGCACCGATTCCGGCGGCAACCACACCTTGCGTGCATCGGCGGTCCGCCCCAGTTGCACGCCGATACGCTCGACCGGCACCAGCGCGGCGTCCTTTTGCAGCAGCATGTCTATCAGCTCACAGACCCCGCGCCCGTGATCCTGGCTCAGGCAGATGTCCGCGCGGGCCTTGATTGAGTCGATCGCGTTGTTCACCGCCGCCGCACAACCGCAGATCGCGAGAAACGCGTGGTCATTTTCGGCGTCGCCCACGCCGACCACATTCAGTTCGCAGATGCCCAGCCTCAGCAACGCGGCACTCAGCCCCGAGGCCTTGTTCACCCCCGTCGGCAGGACCATGATCGCGTCCTTGTTGAACGTCATCTGCAGCTCCAGGCCCAGCTCGCGAATCGAGCTGATCACCGCGTCCTCGAACGGATGCCAGGTGGCAATGACGGACCTGCCGACGGACAAGGGTGAAACCCCTTTGTCGCGCAGGCGCTCCACCAGTGCGGTCGAGGCCGAATCGGCGATGAGTTCCTCGGTGTCAGTGCGCGGGTCGTACAGGAGCGCGCCATTCTCCACGACCACCAGGTCAAACAGATCGAGCTGGGTAAAATGATGCTTGAGCGCCTGCAACTCCCTGCCGGTAATCAACAGCAACTTGCGACCGCTGGCCTTGAGGCCGGCAAGCGCTGTACAGACGTGTTCGGGAACATTGCCGTTTTCGGCAATGGTTCCGTCATAGTCGACCGCCAAGGCTAAGAAATGCATGTTCGCTCCATGACGGGTTGGGTTGTACAGGCCCGCGCTAAGAAGATGAAACCTTGCCATTGATTCCAGGCAGAGGCTCGCTGGGCAAAGGTTCCTTGTGCAGGTACTTTTCGAACCAATCGCCGGTCAGCCTGGCTACGTCCGCCAGGGTGCCCGGCTCTTTGAAAAGGTGCGTCGCGCCTTTGACGACCTCCAGGCTTTGCGTGCAGTGCAACGCCCGACTGGTCCGCACATTCAAGCGCAGGATCATCGGGTCTTCCGCGCCCACCACTTGCAACGTCGGCGCTTTGACCTCGCACAACGCCTGGGCGGCCAGATCGGTGCGCCCGCCTCGACAGACCACCGCCCGCACACCACCCACGTGAGCCGCGGCGACCAGCACGGCGGCGGCGCCCGTACTGGCACCGAACAAGCCCATGGCAAGACGGCGTAATTCAGCGTCTCGGGCGATTGCGTCGATGACCTTGACCAGTCGATCGGCGAGCAATGCAATATCGAAACGCAGCACACCGGTCAGGTTATCCCAGCGCTGCTCTGTCCTTGTCAGCAGGTCGATCACCAAGGTGCCCATCCCGTGGCGCGCCAGGTACTCCGCGATAAAATGGTTACGCGGGTTCGAATGACCGCCGCCACTGGCATGGACGAGAACGACCAGGCTTTCGGCGCCTCGCGGCAATCGCAGATCACCAGCCAATTCATAGCCGGCAAAGTTAAACTTTTTGTATTGAAGCTCAGATACTGCAACACCGCAGTGAGAGGCCATTAGTTGAATACCTTCGTATATAACCTTTTCGAGGGGCAAGGTACTTCAAGAGTGGCTTCATCTTTCTTTTTGATTGTTCGTCAGGTCGATGGATTGGGCATGAACGCCTATCAGGTTAAAACCGAAAAAAGCCCGGCCTGCTCTGTTGGATACACGACGATGACCTGAAGCCTCTGGGGGGGTAAACTGCGCTTTTCCGGCAAAGCGTACTTGATAAATATCAAACGCACGCCCATCCACGTTTCAAATCGGACATTTGACGTGCAATACACCACTCACCGACATGTCCACGGACAATCAGCCGTACAGTCGACGCAATAACCCAGGTAAAAGATTCGGCACGTCTTTGGCCAGTAACCCTGGGCCGAATTCGGCAGCGGCCACATCATGCAACCACACGCCCGCTGCCGCAGCCGGAAAGGCCGGCATGCCCTGGGTCCGCAGCCACCGAATAATGCCGTCCAAAAGCTCGCCGGTGGCGGCCGAGGGCACACTGCAATGGATCACGGCGCGGCCATCGGGGCAGGCAATCACCGTGTCACTGCCGCGATGCACAACCACAGCCGAGCCGTGCTGGGCAGCGGCTCGAGTGCGGGTCAGTTTGTCGCCGACGAAGTCGAACATCCGCCGAAATTCGCTCTCGTGAAGGGTCAGCACCTGCGTGGTATCCGCCGCAACGACCGCTGGGTGCCCCGCGACAGTATCGAGACCGGCTCGCGGTAAGTCGGGCAGCCACAACCCAGGGTGATTCTCAAATGCCTGGGGGACGATGGCGTCGAGCACCGCTTCGGGCGTGCCAATATCGGCCACAATCACTTCGCCACACAGATCGCGCCCCGGTAACAGCAGATGCCCCGGCTTTTTGCGAAAAAACGTCACCGTCAGCACCGCCGCCACCGCGCCCAACGACTCACCGCTATCGCCCATCACGCCGCTGGGCGTATCGACCGCGACAATCGGCACCGTGCCACGGCCAGCCGCAGCCAGGGTGTCCAACACCTGCCCCTCCAGCGCACGGGCGAGGCCGGCGCCGAACACCGCGTCGACAATCAGCTCGGCCCCTTCAAGCACCGCGGGGCTCAGGGCTTGCACCTCGTCGGGCCAGCGCTGTGCATGTTGCGCGGCTTCGCCTTTCAGCGCGGCGCGACTGCCCCACATCGCCACCCGCACTGGCCAGCCCGCTTGCGCAAGCCGGTACGCGCAGACAAAACCATCGCCGCCATTGTTGCCCGGCCCGCAGAGCACCAGCAGCGGCCGGGGTGTCCAGCGCCGCTGGATTTCGCGTGCCACCGCCGCGCCGGCATTGCTCATCAACTCGAAAGACGACACGCCGGCAACCACCGAAAGCCGGTCGGCTTCCGCCATCTGGCGCACCGTCAGCAAGGCCGCCTGGCGCGCGCCGTTATCGAGGTCGGGACTCAACGTGTTCATGCTTTTCACACTCTCGATCGCTACTGAAGTCACTCACCGCCTGCGCGGTGACGTCGCCCCGCTTGGTTACCCCAAGCCTCTGACCGCCTCGATCATCTTGACCAGGACGGCCTGTGCATCGCCGTACACCATGTTGCAGTTTTCCGCATAAAACAGCTGGTTCTGAATACCAGCATAGCCCTTGCCCTCCCCGCGCTTGACCACGTACACGTGATGAGCCTTGTCCACATCGAGGATCGGCATGCCGTAGATCGGCGAAGCTTTGTCGCTGCGCGCGGCGGGGTTGACCACGTCGTTTGCCCCGATCACCAACACCACATCGGTGTCGGCGAAATCGGTGTTGATGTCGTCCAACTGGAAGATCAGGTCGTAAGGCACACCGGCCTCTGCCAGTAGCACGTCCATTTGTCCCGGCATACGCCCCGCCACCGGGTGGACCGCGAATCGCACAAGCACGCCGTGGGCCTGTAACAACTTCACGAACTCATAGAGCTTTTGTTGGCCCTGCGCCACGGCCAGGCCATAACCGGGCACGATGATGACTTTATTGGCGTACCGCATGGCGACGCCGGCATCACTCGCCGCCGTCGGCTTGAGCTCACCCACGATCGCCGCGCCTTTGCGCACGGGTTGGCCACCAAATCGGGCAAACAGCACATGCGCGACCGTGCGATTCATGGCCTTGGCCATCAGCAATGTGAGCAGCACGCCCGCAGCGCCGACCAGCATGCCGGCGATCATCATGGCCGGAACCTGCAACACAAACCCTTCCAGGCCGACCGCCAGGCCGGTGAAGGCATTGTAGATGGAGATGACCACCGGCATATCGGCACCGCCGATGGGCAACGTCATCAGCACACCGAACAACAGCGCGCAGCCGAAGAACACTCCAATCAACCACAGCACGCCGTTCAACGAACCGTGTTCGGCGTGCATGACCACCATCAGCCAAGCGCCTACGCACAGCGTCACCAGCATCAGCAAGGCATTGATCAGTTGCAGGCCTTTCATGTGCAGTGGCTTGTTGATGCGGCCATCCAACTTGGCCCAGGCAATCAACGAGCCGGATAACGAAATCGCACCGATCAACGCGCCAAACAAGGTGCCGGCCAATGCGGAAAGGTCGAACACTCGGCCCCCGAACAACTCCATGGCGGCGATCGCAGCGGCGGCGCCCCCGCCCATGCCGTTGTATATCGCGACCATCTGCGGCATGGCGGTCATGGCCGCCTTGCGCCCGCTCCACCACGCTGCGCCACCGCCCAGCAGCAGCGCGACGAGCGCTAGGCTGACGTTGACAGGCAAATGTGGCCGGGCCGCCTCACTCACCGAAAATACGTAGAGAAAACTCACGATAACGGCGGCCGCCATGCCCCAACCGGCGACATGGATGCCACCGGCCGCCGTGACCGGCGAAGACATGCGCCACAACCCGAAAATCAGTAGAAAAGCGGCGAAGAAATACACCAGCCCTATCAGCCACTGCGACGTCATAATCAACATGGTCAAACCTCAAACCTTTTCAGGCTTCCGGGTGGCAGAGTGATGAGCTTTGCGCCGCTTGGGTTCCGGCGCGCTGGTCTGGAACATCGCCAGCATCCGGCCCGTGACGGCGTACCCGCCCGCGGCATTCCCCGCGCCCAGCAACACCGCGACAAAACCAGCCGCCTGTTCGGCCACGCTCGCCGCATCGAGCAGGCCGATAAGCCCGCCGATCACCACGATGCCATGGATAAAATTCGAGCCCGACATCAACGGCGTGTGCAGAATCGCCGGGACCCGCCCGATGATGACCCAGCCGGCGAACGCGGCGAGCATGAAAATATAAAGCCCGACGAAGCCAACACTGTTCATGAGGTCTTCTCCTGGGTTGCGGCATCCGCCGGGCTCAGCGAATGCATGAGTTTGCCGGCGTGGGTGAGTACCGTTTGCGCCAGAATCTGATCGTCCCAGTCGATGCTGATGACGTTGTTCTTCAACATCAGCGCCAACAGGTTGAACTGGTTTTTCGCATACAGCAGGCTGGCGTCCTGGCTCAACGATGAGGGCAGATTCAACGGTGCCATCAGGGTTACCCGACCGATCGTGACGGTCTGTCCGGGCACGCAGCCTTCGCAGTTGCCGCCGCCTTCGGCGCCAAGATCGACGATCACCGCGCCAGGTTTCATCCCGGCAAGCTGTGCGGCACTGATCAGGCGCGGAGACGGCCGCCCCGGCACTGCCGCCGTGGTAATGACCAGGTCCGCCTGTTGGATATGCTCCGTCAGCACTTGAGCGACTTGGGTTTTCTCTGCCTCACTCAGCTCCCGTGCATAGCCGCCCTTGCCTCGCGCATCGACCCCGACATCGACAAACTCGGCCCCCAGGGACCGCGCCTGTTCCGCGGTTTCCGGGCGCACGTCGTAGCCCTCCACCACCGCGCCCAGGCGATGGGCAGTCGCGATCGCCTCCAGCCCCGCCACGCCCAACCCCAGGACCAATACCCGCGCCGGCCCCACGATACCCGCCGCGGTGGTGACTTTTGGCAGGATGCGAGACATCTGCACCGAGCCCAGTTGGACCGCATAGTACCCAGACAACGCCGATTGACTTGAAAGTGCATCCATCGACTGGGCCCGCGTGATGCGCGGCAGGCGCTCCATGGCAAAACACGTGATTTGGCGCTCCAGTAAACGTTGCACCAAGGCCGGATTCTTCTGCGCATACACAAAACACAGGAGTACCGACCCGGGCTTCATCTTGCCTACGACTTCCAGCGAAGGCGCCTGCACCGCGAGAAGCACATCAGCCTCATGCAGCCACTGTCCGCCGCTGGACACGAACAGCACATCCGAATAAGCAGCGTCCGGCAAAAAACTCGCTTCACCCGCCCCCGCCTGCATATGAAGCCTTGCCCCCAGCGCACATAACTTCGCGCAGAGGCCAGGCACGAGGGCCACACGTCGTTCGTGCGGGTGGGTTTCTTTCAGCACAGCCACATTGACGTACATCGCGCGCTCCGTTGAAGGCACCCGCGCATGGCCGGGCACCCGGAATGTAAACAGGACAAGGCTTCAGACCGGCGCCTGGGCCAACACGTAACGCACCAGTTTTTTATTCACGAACTGCTGGATACCCATGTCGCCCAACTCGCGGCCATAGCCGGAGTCCTTGATGCCGCCAAAGGGCAACTCGGCATCGCTCCAACTGATGTTGTTGATGAACATCATCCCGGTCTCGACGCGACTTGCCACACGACGTCCCCTGTCCAGGTCACGTGTAAACACCGAGCCGCCCAGACCGAAGTCGGAGTCGTTGGCCAGGGCAATCGCGGCGTCTTCGTCCTTGACGCGGAAAAACAGCGCCACCGGGCCGAAGAACTCATCCCGGAACGCCGGGTTTTCAGGGGCGATGTCAGTGAGAATGGTCGGCGTCATAAAGGCGCCGGGGCGATCGATACGTGTGCCCCCGAGCAGAACCTTCGCTCCGTGATCGGTCGCCGTGCGAACCTGCCCGAGCAACTGCACCAATGCCGCTTCCGAAGACAGCGGGCCCAGGGTCGTCGCTTCGTCCATGGGATCGCCGGGTTTCAGCGCCGCGAGCCCGGCCTGAAAGCCCTTCAGGAACGCATCGGCGACCTTATCCACGACAATGAAGCGTTTTGCCGCGCAACAGGTCTGCCCGCAGTTATACATCCGCCCCCAGATCGCCCATTTGACGGCCAACTCCAGGTCGGCGTCTTCGAGCACAATGAACGCGTCGCTGCCGCCCAGCTCCATGGAGGACGGTTTCAGGTTCTGCCCGGCCCAGGCCGCCAGGCTGCGGCCCGCGGCGACACTGCCGGTCAGTGCAACCCCGCGAACACGCGGGTCATCGACCACCTGCCTGGACTGCTCATGGGAGATCGACAGGTTGGTATAAAGCCCGGCAGGCGCGCCGGCTTCGAGCAGGATTTGCTCGAAGGCCATCGCGCATTGAGGCACGCAACCGGCATGCTTGATCACCAGCACGTTGCCTGCCATCAAATGCGGACCGGCCACGCGAGCCAACTGATAGAACGGAAAGTTCCACGGTTCGACCCCGAAGATCACGCCGATGGGACTGCTCTCCATGTGCGCCTCGCCTTGGCTCGGCTCCAGCGCTTGCGGGGCCAGGAAGCGTTCCGCGTTCTTGGCGTAGTACGCCATGATATCGGCGCTGAATTTGACTTCGCCTCGGGCCTCGTCGATGCGCTTGCCCATTTCCAGCGTGATCTTACGGGCCAGGGCATCGAAGCGCTGATGCATCAATTCACCGGCCTTCGCGATGATCGAGGCGCGCTGGGCATACGTTGTGTGTTTCCACGTTGCATAGCACTGCGCCGCAGCCGCCAGTTTGTGCTCCAGTTGCTCAGCCGTCAGCGTATCGAATTGTGCGAGCAACTCGCCGTTGTATGGATTGATCGTTGTATAAGCCATAACGGTTGCCTTCCCATGAGATTGAGTTAACCAACGTCAACCGGCTACCTTCAGCCGCCGTCCCCACGAACCGGCATTACGTTGGCCTGAATGCATTCAGCTGGCTAGCGTCGGAAACTACTTACGTCTCCCCCCTTGAGCTCGGGCCAGGGCCTGAAGAGCGGGCACTCTAACGGTGCCGTCGGCGCACTTCGTTGGCGCAAAGCGCGGTGATGTGAACCGAAAGGCGGCCTGAACAAGGCGCTCAGCGTGAATGGCCTGCTCGCTCGCGATCAACCGAGCGGTTTAGAACCGTCGGGGTTCGGTAAATACTTACATAGATCAATTAAGCCGCCTTACAAACTGCATAGGATTGCGCATCAGGCAATACGACTTTGCGTCTTGCCAGGAGGGGTAATCATGCAAGTCAAGCAATCCATGTCGGAAGATGTGTTGCCACGTCAGGCATCAGGCCCGGCATCGGCCTACTGTCCTCTCCCCGCTGAACGGTTGGGCGGCATCGATCAGAAACTTCGCCAGACCGCGCAATTGGTTTCACTCATCGTCGGGCAGCTTGAGGCCTGTGAATTCGACCCCGCGACACCGGCGCGCAGGGTGCTTGAACAATTGGATGCCACGCTGGAGAAATTGTTGAGTCGATTCGGGCTCGACCAACCCGCCCCCACGACAGACTATGATCGCCACGCAGCGGTGGATTTCCCCATACAGGCCCTCTTCAAGGCATTGGCTCAAGACTTTTTGCCGTTGGCCGCCGCCCAGCACCGCAACCTGCGAATCGTGCCGTGTTCGTCGTGGGTCAGGAGCCTTCCCGATTGCCTCAGGCAACTCTTGAGCGGTCTGCTTGCCAACATCATGGACAGTACCAGCACGCTGCGCCTGACACTGGGCTGCAGGCGCCACTCGGAGTGGCTGAGCATCGAGCTGTGGTTCGCGGGCTGCAAAAGCCGCGACGACGCCTTGCGTATCGTGTCGATGCCTGTCTATGAGGCTTCGTTGCCGGGTGCCTGTGGCAAGCCTGCCCTTCGCTCGATAGCGGAACTCAGCGCGATGCTGGGTTTACAGCTTCAGGTCAAAACCGCCGACGAACGCGCGACGCTGATCTCCATCAGCGCGCCGTTATCGCCGTCAGTCGTTCAGCCCGGCGCGCGCAGGCAACAGAACGCTCGAGCGCTGGGCATGGCTCGCACGTGCCTGCTGTTGATCGTGGAACCGGACGCCCTGCTAGGCGATATGCTCAGTTGCGGTTTGGGGGCGCTGGGCTATCGAACGGCAGCGGTGCGCGATAGCGTCGCCGCGTTGGAATGGATCGCGCGCTCGGGCATTCAACCGGACCTGATCTTGACCGAGCACGTGCTCGAGCGGTCCTCGGACGGCGTCCAACTGGTGCAAAAGATTCGCGATCAATTCAGTCGAGCCACACCCGCGGTCATATTGACCGCCGAGACGAAAAAGCAGGTTTCCCAGTCCGCCCTGACCGCCGACTGCATGCTCCTTCGCAAACCGGTGAGCCTGAACCTGCTGCGCGTCACCCTCGCCAGTGCATTGAGTACACACGCCGAAGTACACGCTGTTCACGCCATGCCCCCGTCGCGCCAACCCGTCATTTACGTGGTGGACGACGACGCCGCGCTGCGCAGCGACTTGCGCACGCTATTGGAGTCGGAAGGTTACCTGGTGCGCGACTACGGCGCTGCCGAGCAGTTTCTCGACAGTTATACCGCTGACCAACCGGGCTGCCTGATCATTGATGCGCGCCGCTCGGGCATCAGCGGGCTTGAGACGGTGGCCCGTCTTAAAGCACAGGGCGACGAGTTGCCCGTTCTGATGATCAGTTGCAACAGCCGCGTTGCCGATGTCGTCGATGCGATGAAGGCTGGGGTATGCGACTTCATTGAAAAGCCGTTTCGTTATCAGCAGCTGTTAACCAGCGTGAAGAAAGCGTTGGCCAGCCAAGTCGCAACCGAGAGTTCCCAGGTCCTTCGCAAGGCTGCGATTGACCATATCAACCACCTCACCGCACGGCAGCGCCAGATTCTGGCGATGGTGCTGGACGGTCATCCGAGCAAAAACATCGCTGCCAACCTGGGGATCAGTCAACGGACAGTGGAAAAGCACCGAGCGTCGATCATGAGCAGGACCGAAGCCAGGTCGATTCCCGAACTCGCCCGCATCGCCCTGGCAGCCGGCGAAAAAACACTCTCGGCGGCTGCCAATGACAAACGCAATGGACTCATCGGCGGGTAATCGCGGACGGTTATGTCGAACCCGGCGATTCAAGGCCGCTGGGCGATACCATCAGATTGTCGACAACCTTCTGCACACCCGCAGTGCCCGATGCCGTCAACCGCGCCATATCCCGCTCCGGGAGCGATCCGACAACCCCCGAGAGCGTGACTTCCCCGCCCTCCACACGCACGTCGATAGCGTGGGCGTCGATGATCGCCTTGCGGCGAAACGCTGATTCGATATCGGTCTTGATGGTTTGCGCAGAGGCATGGGCCTTGACGACGATATCGTTACTGATCCCCTTGATCCCTTGCAGATAGCGCACCGCATAGCCGGCCGTCTGGCGCTGATGCTCAGAGTCCACTTCTCCGCTGAGCACCAGCCAGCCATCGGTCACGCTGACTTTGACGCGGTGGTCCGCCAGCGAGGTATTCCATTGCAATGCGGAAACGGCGGCCGCGACAAGATCACTGTCGGTCCGCACATGACTGGAAGGCAGCACGACATCGATCTGGTTGAGCAGATCCACGACACCGGCGACATGTGCGACCGCCTGTTCCGCGTGCCAGCGCTCGGCGTGACTGGCGACATTGCCGGAAAGCGTGACGATGCCATCGGACACTTGAACCAAAATCTGATCGGCTTTGAGTGCCAGGTCCCAATTCAGTTCTTCGATCACCTGTTGCCTAAGCTTTTCATCGGTATTCATAAAAAAGCTCCAGAGTTTTTCAAAAGTCTCAATCAGCCAAAGCGTATCCGGTTGCGATGTTTTTCAGCAGGTCGGAAAGTACCCATCCTTGGCGCGGGAGCGGTGATTCAGGCGCGTTTTTTGGCTCTAGACCGGCAAAGGCTGCGCGACCGCCGGCAGTTCGACACTGTCCCGATACTCCGGCACCGACACCGACCAGCCCAGTTCCTGGCTGATGCGCCGCCGCAGCACGTCCGAGGCGTTCGGCTCGCCGTGTACGACGTAGGTGTGTTTCGGCGCACGCTTGAAGCCGCGCAGCCACTGCATGATTTCATCGGCATCGGCGTGCGCGGACAGGGTTTGCATCGGCACCACCTCGGCGTTGATCGGCACGTCCTGGCCGTGGATACGCACCGACGGCACACCCGCGACAATCTGCGCGCCACGTGTGCCGCCGGCCTGAAAGCCTGGCACCAACAGGGTGTTGAGCGGGTTGGGCGCCAGCGCCTTGAGGTGGTGCAGCACCCGCCCACCGGTGGCCATGCCACTGGCGGCAATGATGATCGCGGGGGTGCGCTGCTGGTCCAGGTCAATCGACTGTTGCACGGAACACACAAAGTGCGTGCCATCGCACATACCCTGGCAGTCCTCCAGCGACAGCCGATGCTCAGAGCGAAAACGCTGGTACAGGCGGGTGACCTCGGTGGCCATCGGGCTGTTGAGGTAGATCGGCAGGTCCGGGATCGCATGCTGTTGTTTGAGTCGATACAGGTGATACATCAGCAGTTGCGCGCGCCCCACCGCAAACGACGGCACCAGGGTGATGCCGCGCCGCAGCGCCGTGCGGTTGATCACGTCCGCCAGTTGCTGTTCGGGAGGCTCAGCGGGGTGTCGACGATCGCCGTAGGTGGATTCCACCAGCAGGTAATCGGTCTGCTCGATGGTTTCCGGGGCGAACATCAGGGGATCGTTTGGCCGCCCCAGGTCGCCGGAACACACCAGCGTGACGCCATCGGCGACGACTTCGACCGTCGCCGCGCCAAGAATATGCCCGGCGTCACGCAGCAGGATGGTCAAGCCCGGCGCGATCGCGACCCGGTGGTGCAGCTCGATCGGCCGCAGCAGCTTCAACGCACGCTCGGCGTCCTGTTCGGTATAGAGCGGCAGCGCCGGGTCGTGCTTGGAGAAACCATGCCGGTTGGCGAATTCGGCCTCTTCTTCCTGCAGGCGGCCACTGTCGCGCAGGAGGATTTTCGCCAGCTCGCAGGTGGCCGGCGTGGCATACACCGGCCCGCGATAGCCGTTGCGCACCAGTACCGGCAGGTAGCCGCTGTGGTCCAGGTGGGCGTGGGTCAACACGATGGCGTGCAGGTCTTGAACCGGCAGCTGGAACGTGTCCCAGTTGTGCAGGCGCAATTGCTTATAGCCCTGGAACAGGCCGCAATCGATCAGTACGTGCAGGTCGCGATGCTCCAGCAAGTACTTGCTGCCGGTGACCGTACCGGCCGCCCCGAGAAATGTCATACGCATGGCTATGTCCTTGAGGTCTCATGGGATCGGTGGTTTCAGTCAACCCAGGGTGATGGCTTGACGATCATCAAACTGCAGGAGGTGCGGTTCAGCACACTCTCGGCGGTGCTGCCGATCAGCCGGTCAAGCTTGTCGCGATAGACCGTGCCAAGCACCACCACGTCGAATGCATTGCGCCGGGCGAACAAGCTGATCACTTTGTGCGGAATGCCGGTCAGCACATGTTGGCGTTCCTGCTCGACCCCATAGCGTTCGGCGAGCACATCGAAGGCTTCCACCTGCGCGTCATTGACCGCCTCGCCCAAACTGCTATCCAGGCTTTGGGTCGGCACGCTCGTGGGGGTATCGCCCACCACCGACCAGTTGCTGACATTGAGCAGGTGCAGATGGGCATCACACACATGCGCCAATGTCGAAGCCAGTTCGAGTACGCGCTCGTTCAGCCCGTATGTCAGTTCTTCGAGGTGCGACAGGTCAATGGCCGCGAGTACTTTCAACGGTTTGGGGTGCCTGGCGTCGGTGACCAGGTGCAGACAGGCCGGACAATCGCGCAACAACAGCCAATCCAGGGGTTGATGGAAGGTCCGGTCAAGGGCCGAGACATGCTGGACGTCTTTGATCACCAGGTCGGCGTGAAAGTCGTTCACATACGCCAGCACATGCGCCAGGTTGGGTTTGGCCCACACCACTTCACAGCTGACCGCCAGCCCCGCACGCCGTTGAAAGCGCACTTGCTGCTCCAACCAGTGGCGATGGACCTGCAGGTAGCCTTCCCTGGCCCGGGCCATCGCGTCATGGTCAAACAGGCCGGCCACCTCCAGCGATGCGACATAATCAAACGCCACAATGTGCAACAACGCGCCGGTTGCAATGGCCAGTGCCTGAGCCCGGTCAAAGGCCGGGGTGCGTGTCATCTCCGAGGGTGCAATCAATAAAATACGTTTGAGTGGCAGCATTAGATACCTCGGCCTGGGCGCATGTAATCACCTGACTGCAACCCGACGTCCTAGCGAGTAGCGTGGTGCCCTGTTGTTGTGACTGAAAACCGTCGGTCAAGTATCTGGCGCCATAGGGCGCGCGCTCTGATCTTTGTCAACTAATGGCTGGCTTTCAAACAATGAGTGAATCACTCAGGCCTTGTTGATATAGCTCAATGATTTTCCGTGGTTCGAGCGTAGAAACCAGTGACTGGCCACTCTCGGCCCGTCATCAGCCACGAATTCGATTGAGGACACCATCATGAGCGACTTGAGTTTGCGCAAAGCCATTATGGAAGAGCTTGAATTCCAACCGCAGATCGATGCAGCCAGCATCGGTGTTGCCGTGGAAAACGGCGTTGTCACGCTCACCGGACATGTCAGTAGCTATGAACAGAAGGTCTGCGCCGAGCGCGCGGTAAAAGGCATCAAAGGCGTGCGCGCAGTCGCCGAGGAGATCCAGGTGCGCCTGCACAAAGGCGCCGGTACCGCGGACGACACCATCGCCTCCCGCGCCCTGAGCATCATCAACTGGAGCGCCGACGTACCGGCGAATGCGGTTAAGGTCATCGTTCAGAACGGCTGGATCACCCTCGAAGGCCAAGTCGACTGGCAGTACCAGAAGGAGACCGTAGAGAAGGCGGTGCGCAAGCTGTCCGGCGTGCTTGGGGTGGATAATCGGCTGACCCTGAGCCCGCGGGTAGACATCGTCGATATCCGCAAACGCATCGAAGATGCGCTCAAACGCAATGCTGAAGTGGACGCCAAGGATATTCATGTCAGGGTCGACGGTGATGTGGTCCGGCTCGACGGCAAGGTTCACCTGTGGCGCGAGCGCAAGCTCGTAGAACGGGCGGCCTGGTCGGTGCCGGGCGTCACGCGGGTGGAAGATCACCTGCTGCTCGCCTGAGGTGATGCAGGCTCCAGTGCGCCGACTGGGGCATTCAACGTTTGTGTCTGCCTTGCGTGCCCTTTTTTGAGTCAAGGTCATGAAAAAGAACCATCAGTGGAACCTGTCTTACTTTCTGACCGCGTTTGTCGTGTTCACCGTTGTGCAGTTTCTATGGACGGAACACCGCGTGGTGCAAAGCATCCCGTACAGTCAGTTTCTGCAGTTGCTGAACGAGCAGAAAGTCAGCGACCTGCAGGTCGAGAAAGACCAGATCAGCGGCAAGCTGCAAGTGCCGATCGACGGCCATAACCTGTTCACGACGGTGCGGGTCGACCCGACGTTGGCCACCAGCCTGGCGCAGTCGGGCGCGAGCTTCACCGGGGTCACTGACAATACCTTTTTAAGCGGCCTGCTGGGTTGGCTGCTGCCTTTTATGCTGATCATGGTGGTCTGGCACTTTTTGTTTCGCGGCGTCGCGGAAAAACAGGGCCTGGGCGGGCTGATGAACATCGGCAAGTCCCGGGCCAAGGTGTTTGTCCAGCGCGATACCGGGATCACCTTCGCGGATGTCGCCGGCATCGACGAAGCCAAGGCCGAACTGGTGGAGATCGTCTCGTTCCTCAAGGACAAGGCCAAGTACGCACGGCTGGGCGCGCATATTCCCAAAGGCACGCTGCTGGTCGGTCCGCCGGGCACCGGGAAGACCCTGGTGGCCAAAGCCATCGCCGGCGAAGCCGGGGTGCCGTTTTTCTCGATCTCGGGTTCGGAATTCGTCGAGATGTTCGTCGGCGTCGGCGCCGCGCGGGTCCACGATCTGTTCGAACAGGCGCGCCAAGCGGCGCCGTGCATCATTTTCATCGATGAACTGGATGCCCTGGGCAAGATGCGTGGCGTCGGTGTAATGGGCGGCAATGACGAAAAGGAACAGACCCTCAACCAGCTGCTGGCCGAACTGGACGGCTTCGATCCCCGCGAGGGCGTGGTGCTGCTCGCTGCGACCAATCGCCCGGAGATTCTCGACCCGGCGCTGCTGCGCGCCGGCCGGATCGACCGCCAGGTGTTGATCGATCGCCCTGACCGCAAGGGGCGGCAGGCGATTCTCAAGGTCCACCTGCAGAAAATCACCGTGGACAAGGCCCTCGACAGCGAGCGCATTGCCGACATCACCACCGGTTTCACCGGCGCCGACCTGGCGAACCTGGTCAACGAAGCGGCGATTGTCGCCACCCGCCGTGGCGCCGACACGGTCGGCCTGGACGACTTCACCGCGGCCGTGGAACGCCTGATCGCGGGCATCGAACGCAAGAGCAGCGTGCTGCGCCCCGAAGAACGCCAGGTGGTGGCGTACCACGAGATGGGCCATGCACTGGCGGCGAGCCACCTGCCGGCCATGGACCCGGTACACAAGGTGTCCATCGTGCCGCGCGCCATTGGCTCGTTGGGCTACACGCTGCAGCGCCCGACGGAGGACCACTTCCTGATCAGTTGCCAGATGCTCAAGGACCGCATCGTCGTGCTGATGGCCGGCCGCGCCGCCGAATTTCTGATATATGCTCAGACGTCCACCGGGGCCGCCGATGACCTGGCCCGTGCGACGGATATCGCGCGGCAGTTGGTGACCCGCTTCGGCATGAGCGCCGAACTGGGGCAGTCGGTGCTGGAGCGACAAAACATGACCTACCTGGGTGAGCAGATGCAGAGTACGGGGCAGAAAGATTATTCGGAACAGACCGCCAGGGAAGTCGACCTGTGTATACGCGGCCTGCTCGACGAGGCCTACGCCCGCGCCAAGAGCCTACTCCAGGCACATCGCGCCGACCTGGAGGCCGGCGCGCGCCTGTTGATGGAAAAGGAAAGCCTGACCCCAGAGGACTTCCCCGCGCTGCTGCCAATGAAACCCGTGCCGGTCGCCGCAGGTTGAGCGTCGCCCTGAAACCACGCACTGAGGCTCGCCATGCTGGCCGTCACGCTGATTAATACGCTGGTGGTCATCATCGCCGTGGTCATTCATTACGAATGCCTGTTGCGCCTGAACGACTGGTTGCCGCGGCTCAAGGTCTGGAGCCGCTTCAGGATGGTCATCGGAGTATTCGGTGCCCTGCTCGCCCACGCGATCGAAGTCTGGTGCTTCGCCCTGGTCTATTACCTGATGACACGCGACGGCGAGTGGGGCAGCCTGTCGGGCCAGTTCGATGGCTCGTTCATGGACTGCGTGTACTTTTCCTTCACGACCTACACCACCATCGGTTTCGGCGACATCACCCCCATGGGCCACATCAAGTTCCTGACCGGCCTGCAAGCGCTGACCGGTCTGGTGCTGATCACGTGGACGGCGTCCTTTCTGTTCCTGGAAATGCAGAAGTACTGGAAGAACAAGTAGCCCCTAGCCGGCCGGGGTCCATTGCCAGTTCAGCACCTCGGGCAGGTCTTCGCCGTGTTCGATCAGGTACAGCTTGTGTTTCTCCATCATCGCCCAGTAGCGCGCCTGCGCGGTGTGGCGTTGCTCGTGCAGCCGGGGCACGCGCTCGATGACGTCCAACGCCAACCGGTAGCGATCCAGGTTGTTGATCACCGCCATATCGAACGGGGTGGTGGTGGCGCCCTCCTCGATGAAGCCGCGCACATGGAAGTTGTCATGATTGGTGCGTTTGTACAGCAGCCGATGCACCAGCGCCGGGTAGCCGTGGAAGGCAAAGATCACCGGTTTGTCGGTGGTGAACAACTCATCGAAGGCGGCATCCGCCAGGCCATGGGGATGCTGCGATGACGACTGCAGCACCATCAGGTCCACCACATTGATGACCCTGACCCGCAGATCCGGCACGTATTCGCGCAGCAATGTCACGGCGGCCAGAGTTTCCAGGGTCGGTACGTCGCCGGCGCAAGCCATGACCACGTCCGGCTCCTGATCATCGCGGCAGGCCCAGTCCCAGCGGCCGATGCCTGCCAGGCAATGGCGCACGGCCGCGTCGATATCCAGCCACTGCCACTCCGGCTGCTTGCCCACCACGATGACATTGATGTAATTGCGGCTACGCAGGCAGTGATCCGCCACCGACAGCAGGCAGTTGGCATCCGGCGGCAGGTAGATGCGCGCCACGTCGGACTTCTTGTTCGCCACCAGGTCGATGAAGCCGGGGTCTTGATGAGAGAACCCGTTGTGGTCCTGGCGCCAGACATGGGACGTCAGCAGCAGGTTGAGCGACGCCAGCGGCTTGCGCCAGGGCACGTCGGCCGCAGTTTTCAGCCACTTGGCATGCTGGTTGACCATCGAATCGACGATATGGATGAACGCTTCGTAACACGACAGCAGGCCATGACGCCCGGTGAGCAGGTAGCCTTCGAGCCAGCCCTCACACACGTGTTCGCTGAGAATCTCCATGACCCGGCCATCCGCCGCCAGGTTCACGTCGTCGGCCTCCAACGGGTCCATCCACGCTTTGGCGCTGACCTCGTACACGGCGTCCAGGCGATTGGAGGCGGTTTCATCCGGGCCGAACAGGCGGAAGTTGGCAGCGCCCTGTGCGTTTTTCATCACGTCGCGCAAAAAGCTGCCCAATACCCGGGTCGCCTCGGCACGCAGGCAACCGGGGGCCGGCAGGGCTACCGCGTAGTCGGTAAAGCGTGGCAAGTCGAGCGTGCGTAATACCAGCCCGCCGTTGGCGTGCGGGTTGGCGCTCATGCGGCGGTGCCCGGTGGGCGCCAGCGCAGCGATTTCCGGGAGCAAGGCACCGTCGGCATCGAACAGTTCGTCGGGACGGTAGCTGTTCAGCCATTCCGCCAGCTGCTGCACATGCCCCGGCGCCTGAAAGTTGGCCAACGGCACTTGGTGGGCACGCCAGGTGCCTTCGACCCGACAGCCATCGACAAATTTCGGCCCGGTCCAGCCCTTGGGCGTGCGCAATACCAGCACCGGCCACAGCTGGCGCTCCGGCGTCTCGGCCCGCCGGGGCTGGCGCGCCGCGTGCTGAATCTCGCGGATTTTCAGCAGCATGGTGTGAAGGGTGCGGGCAAGCTCCTGATGCACCTGCGCCGGGTCATCGCCTTCGACGAAGTACGCATCGTAACCATAGCCATACAACAGCGCCGACAGTTCATCTTCGCTGATCCTGGACAGGACCGTGGGGTTGGCGATCTTGTAGCCGTTGAGGTGCAGGATCGGCAGCACTGCCCCATCGCGCGCGGGGTTGATGAATTTGTTGGAGTGCCAGCTGGCGGCCAGCGGGCCGGTTTCGGCCTCGCCGTCGCCGATCACGCAGGCGACGATCAGGTCCGGGTTATCGAAGACCGCGCCATAGGCGTGCGCCAGGCAGTAACCCAGCTCGCCGCCTTCATGGATCGAGCCTGGGATTTGCGCCGAAACGTGGCTGGAAATCCCATAGGGCCAGGAAAACTGCCGAAACAGCCGCAGCAGGCCATTGGCGTTGCGCTCCACCGAGGGATAACACTCGGTGTAGGTGCCTTCCAGGTAGGTCTGCGCGACCACCGCCGGCCCGCCATGCCCGGGGCCGGCGACAAAGAGCATGTTCAAGTCGTACTGGTTGATCAGCCGATTGAGGTGCGTATAGAGCAGATTCAGCCCCGGCGTGGTGCCCCAATGCCCCAACAGGCGCGGTTTGATGTGCGCCAGGGTCAAGGGTGTCTGTAACAACGGGTTGCTCTTGAGGTAGATCTGCCCAACCGCCAGGTAATTGGACGCCCGCCAATACGCGTCCAGCCCTTCCAGCTCCTCTGCACTCAAAAAATCGCTCATACACCCCTCCGTCAAGGCTCGACCCGTGGATTGTCGTTCGTCGATTCTGGGTGCCTCAACTGCGCGAGGCTTGATGTATATCAAGTCTTAAAGCCGGCGCTGAAGCTCAATTGAAACAGGAACTCGGGATATTGAGCAAAAGCGCTGGCAGCGCATTTTCCTCGTTCTCTCTATCACTCAGGCACATGCCTGGACGGAGCGCATGCATGAATGCCCATCACCTGCGTTTAGTCGGTCGCTCGACGGTGCTACCGCACACCTCTTGCCCCAGACCGGTAATCCCCCCCAAAACGGCATGTTCCGGTTGCGGCGTGTCGGCATGCAGCCTGCCGATCGGTCTCGATAGTCCGGACGTGTCCCACTTGGATGCGTTGGTGGTGCAACGCTTCAAGGTCAAAAAAGGCGCAGCTTTATTCCGTACCGGCGACCCCTTGCGTTCGCTGTATACGGTTCGCACCGGCTCGTTCAAGACCGGCATCGTGTCTGTCGATGGCCGTGAACAAGTGACCGGCTTTCAACTCTCCGGCGATATGCTCGGCCTGGACGCCATCAGTGACGATGCACACGCCTGCACGGCGGTCGCCCTTGAGGACAGTGAGGTCTGCCCCATCCACTTCGCCCATCTGGAGAGCCTGGCGCGCAACCTTCCGTCGCTGCAGCACAACCTCACGCGGCTGCTGAGCCGTGAAATCGTGCAGGATCACACCCTGCTGATGCTGATGGGCAACATGAGTTCGGATGAACGCCTGGCCGCGTTCCTGCTGAACCTGTCGCAACGCTTCAGCTCCCGCGGGTATTCGGCCAGGCACTTTGTGCTGAAAATGCGCCGTGAGGAAATCGGTTCCTACCTGGGCTTGCGCCTGGAAACCATCTGCCGCGGCATCGCGCACCTGCGCGACCAGGGGTTGGCGCAGATCGTCGGCCGCAACGTCACGATCCTGGACCTGGAAGGTCTCAAGCGTCTGGTCGCGGGCTGCCGCCGACCGATCTAGCATTACCGCCCGAACACCTGGAGATTCGTCATGCGTGCGATGGTTCTGCACACCCCCGGCCAGCCGCTGCAACTGGAGCAGCGCCCGATCCCGGCACCCGGAAGCGGGCAGCTGTTGATCAAGGTCCTGGCCTGTGGCGTGTGCCGTACCGACCTGCACCTGGTCGACGGCGAGTTGCCGCAAGCGCAACTGCCACGGGTGCCAGGCCATGAAATCGTCGGTGAAGTGACGGCCGTGGGCGCCACGGTCGGGGCTGACTGGATCGGCCGCCGTGTCGGGGTGCCGTGGCTCGGCTGGACCTGCGGCGAGTGCGCCTTCTGTCGATCGGGCCGGGAAAACCTCTGCGATCAGGCGCTGTTCACCGGCTGCAATCTGGACGGCGGCTACGCTGAATACACGGTGGCGGACGAACGCTTCTGCCTGCCGATTCCCGACACACTGTCGGACGTTCAAGCCGCGCCCCTGTTGTGTGCCGGCCTGATCGGCTTTCGCGCCTTGCAAATGGCCGCGGACGCCGCCCACCTGGGGCTTTACGGCTTCGGTGCGGCCGCCCATCTGGCGATCCAAGTGGCGCTGGGCCGCGGGCAACAGGTGTACGCGTTCACCCGCCCGGGTGACAGCGCAGGCCAGGCCTATGCACGTTCATTGGGCGCCGTGTGGGCCGGGCCTTCGGACCAACTGCCGCCGCACCTGCTGGATGCCAGCCTGATATTCGCCCCGGTCGGAGCGCTTGTACCGCTGGCATTGGCCGCCACCGTCAAGGGCGGCTGTGTGATTTGCGCCGGGATTCACATGAGCGATATTCCGGCCTTCCCCTATCGACTGCTATGGGGCGAGCGCAGCGTGCGTTCAGTGGCGAACCTGACCCGACAGGACGGCACGGCGTTCTTTCAAACCGTGCAGCACACGCCGATCCACTGCGACATCACCCGCTTCGCCCTGGAAGACGCCAATCAGGCACTCGCGCACCTGCGCAGCGGGCAGTTCAACGGCGCGATCGTGCTGACCCCATAACACGCAGCAGCGGCTATTTGCGGGTCGCGCTGGTCAGCATATGGATCGCTCTTTCGTTGGCTTCGTCAGCGGTGCGCTGGGCCTGGTTGGCCAGCGCCATCGCCTGCTCCGCCTTGAGGTAGGCTTCGTCAGCGCGCAGGCGCGCCGTGGCGGCATTGTTTTCCGCGGAGTCCAGGCGAGCCTCAAGCTCCTTGACATGTTGACTGCACCCGGCGGACGTTGCCAATACCAGCGCCAACAGTGAAACGGACAGGTAGCGGTTCATGGTGTTTCCCCTCGATTCATCGCGGTAAGAAATCAACAACGCACATTTTCAGTATCCGGCGTGAGCCCGCCCTGCCTCTGATCTTTGTCAATAGAGGATCAGAGCCCAGGCTAGCCCTTGACGTCGCTTCCCGGCTGGCGGATCGCTAAAATGCTGCCCGGCACCGAATACAGCGCCCGTTCGGTGTTGCTGCCGATCAGTCGGTCGAGCCCGACCCGGTGAGCAGTCCCCATGACCACCACGTCGGCCTGGAATTGCTCGACAAACTCCTGAATCACCGGCACTGGCTGGCCCATGACAAAGTGCCGTCTTTCCGGCGGTACGCCATAACGGTCGGCCAAGGTCACGAACGCCTGGTGCAACGACTGGCGCAGCTCTTCGGCGAAGTCCACGTTCCAACCGCCCATGGCCATCGGCGCATCGCCGTTGAATGCCGGGGACAGGTCATAGGCGTACAACAGATGCAGCGGCGCATCGCATTGCAGGGCCATGGAGTAGGCGCACTGAATGATGGTGTCGTTCAGACCGCTGATCTGCGTGCCGGGCTCGAACGGATCGACGGCCGCCACCACGCGATGGGGCAAACCGTAGCGCGCCTGGCTCACCAGATGTAGGGGGGTCGGGCACTCGCGCAGCAGGTGGCAATCGAGCGGGGTGATGAATATGCGCTTGAGAACCGGCTCCAGCTTCACGTCCTTGATCACCAGGTCCGGGTTCAGATCGGCGATCGTGCGCAGGATCTCCAGCACAGGGTGGGTGGTGAAGAGCAATTCAACCGTCACCTTCAGCCCGTTACCGCCCAGGCGCTGGACTTCGTCGACCAGCCAATCGCGATAGCGGTGCAGGTAGTCCTGGAAAACCGACTCATCGACGTGTTCTTCCCACAAATGAATGATCGGCGCAGGTTCGATAAACGCCCTGATATCGAGCGCCGCGCCGCTGGCCTTGGCCAGGGCCACCGCGCGCAGCAGCGCCGGGGAGTGATACAACGAACGGTCGGTGATCAGCAACAGACGTTGATATTGGCTCATTTCGCACCTCGTCGGGCACCGGTTGGTCCTGGCACCAGGTTCAATCCTTCATCAGTTGCGCGTCGGTTTGATCGCCCACATGCTGCACGGCGCGTGGTGCAGCAGGCTTTCGGCGGTAGTGCCCAACAGCTTGTTCAAGCCCCAGTGCTGCACGGTGCCCATGACGATGATGTCGATCTGGTGATCGCGGGCGAAGTCGCAAATGTTGAAGAGCGGCGTGCCCTCGATAAAGTGCCGATGCTCGACGGGAATCCCCTGGCGCTCGGCCAACGCGGCAAACGCCTCATGCTGGGCTTCATTCAACGACTCATAGAGCCCGGCGGCCAGGGGCACCGCGCCGAAGCCCATGTCCTTGGCATACACCGCGGCCCAGTCGTACACATGCAGCAACTCGAGCTGGGCCTGGCATTGCGCGGCCAGCTTGACCGCCGCTTCGACAATCTGGTCGTTGAAGATCTGGTCCTGCTCCTCGCTGCGCAACACATCGACAATCGCCAGCACCTTGCGTGGCAACGGGTGGCGCGAGTCGGTGACCAGATGCACCGGCACCGGGCAGTCGCGCAGCAGTTGCCAATCCAGCGGGGTGAAGAACACCCGTTTCAACGCTGGCTCTTCCTCGGCATCCTTGATGATCAGGGCCAGCGACATCTCGTTGACGAAATGCAGGATTTCCTCATAAGGATGATGCACCCAGACCACCTCGCTGGTGACCTCGACCCCGCGCTGGCGCATTACCTCGGCCTGCTCGGCGAGCCAGTGGCGATGGGTGTCCAGGTACCCTTCCCGGGCCCGATTGATCTGTTCGGGCGCGAACAGCCCGGCGATCGCCAGGGCCTGCAAATAGTCGAATGCCACGATATGCAACGGCAACTGCATCGCGCGCGCCAAGGCAGCTGCACGATCGAACGCCGGTGTGCGGGTCATGGACGAAGGGGCAATCAACAGTAAACGCTGAGTCTGCAACATGGGGGCACCTCGGCACGCGGCCATCTGATTCGGTGGATAGGCCTTCAGATTGAGCGTTCCGGCTCAGCGGCTACTTGATCTTTATCAGTTGGTGCCCGCAAAAGTTGATTTTCATCAACAGCCGCCGGGCCCCTTGCCCCTAGCCTGCATCAAGACTTGCAGCGTCACCGGCTCCGTCGGAGGGCACCATGATCGAAGATGAGCAGCAAGTGTTGGTGAGGGCGTTGGACGCGGCGACGAACCCGGTGCTGATCACCGAGAGATCGGGTTGCATTGTGTGGATCAACCGAGCGTTCAGCCTATTGAGTGGCTATTCCAAGCTGGAGCTGGTCGGTAAAACCCCGCACCTTTTGTCGTCGGGACGGCAAACCACCACGTTCTATCGGGAACTGTGGATGACCATCATGGCGGGCCTGACCTGGCAGGGTGAGATGGTCGAGCGCCGCAAGGACGGCTCCAACTGTACGATCAATCAGGTCATTACCCCGGTGCTCGACCCGCAGGGCGTGGTCACGCACTTCATCGCGATCCTGCACAACTTCAAGGTGATGGACGAAGAACGTGCGCGCATGCAACAACTGGCGTTCCATGACGGACTGACCGGCTTGCCCAACCGCAGCCTGTTTCTGAGCCTGCTCAATCAAGCGATGAGTCATGCCACCCAGCAGCAACAGCCGCTGGCGTTGATGTTTATCGACCTGGACCGTTTCAAAGCGGTCAACGACACCCATGGGCATGCGTGCGGCGACAAGTTGCTGGTGGCGGTGGCCGAACGCCTCAGCCAGTCGGTGCGCAGGTCCGATGTCGTCGGCCGTTTGAGCGGCGATGAATTTGCGATCCTGGTGACCGGCATGGACCACGCCAGGCAGGTCGAGGTGTTGGCCGATAAATTGATCGGCGCGATCAACCAGCCGTTCATGATCGATGCCCACCGCCTGAACACACACATCAGCGTCGGCATCAGCCTGTATCCATGGGACGGGGCAAGCGTCGAGCAACTGCTCGCACGGGCCGACGACGCGATGTACCAGGCTAAACGACGCGGTGGCAGCGCCTGTCATTTCAACCTGCTTAGCCAGCCTGCCGACTGAACGGCGCACACCTCGCGCCCACCGTATGTGCGGTGGGCATAGCCCATTCTCAAACGTCATAATCCTGGGTTTTGTGGCGTGGTAATCTCTTACGACTATGAATAGGCATTGATCGTCAGTCGACAATGACCAGAACCAGGAAAGATCATGCCCAAAGTGTCCCACTCAGCCCTGCGTCGTAATTTCCGTGAACTGCTTGCTACGCCACTGTGCGTTGAGACGGCCTCTGTGTTCGACCCGATGTCGGCGCGTATCGCCGCCGACCTGGGCTTCGAGGTCGGCATTCTGGGGGGCTCGGTCGCTTCGCTGCAGGTACTGGCGGCACCCGATTTTGCGTTGATCACCTTGAGTGAGTTCGCTGAACAGGCCACCCGGATCGGCCGCGTTGCGCAGTTGCCGGTGATTGCCGATGCCGACCACGGCTATGGCAATGCCCTGAATGTCATGCGTACCGTCGCCGAGCTGGAACGCGCAGGCGTAGCGGCACTGACGATTGAAGACACGCTGTTGCCGGCGCAGTTCGGGCGCAAATCGACCGATCTGATTTCCATCGAGGAAGGCATCGGCAAAGTCAGGGCCGCCCTTGAAGCACGGGTCGACCCCGAGCTGTCCATCATCGCCCGCACTAACGCAAAGGTGTTGCCGACCGAGGCCGTGATCGAACGCACCCTGGCCTATGAAAAAGCCGGTGCCGATGGGATCTGCATGGTGGGTGTCAGCGACTTCGAGCACCTTGAGCAGATTGCGCAACAACTCACGGTGCCCTTGATGCTGGTGACCTACGGCAACCCGAAACTCAATGACAGCCAGCGCCTGGCAAGCCTGGGAGTACGCATCGTGGTGGCCGGCCACGGCGCCTACTTCGCGGCGATCAAGGCCACCTACGACAGCCTGCGCGCCCAACGTCAGCTCACCCACAGCACCTCGAACCTCAGTGCCACCGAGCTTACTCACACCTACACCCTGCCGGAGAGCTACGTGGCCTGGGCCAAAGAGTTCATGGATGTAGAGGAGTGAGACTGACCCCAGGTGCGCGTCTAGCCGACCCAGCCGACAGCGGTTTTCGGAACCACCTCCGACTCATCCAGCTTTGACGCAAACATGCTCACGGCTTGCACCGCATCGCTGGTGCTGGTGCGGATCTGCAGAATCACCGAACCCGCCTGGTCGGCCAGGCTGACGCCACGTTGCGCGCCTTCCTGGGTCGCGCTCATGCTGGCGACCGCGTCACGGGTTTCCGACAGAATCAGGCCGATCATCTCGGCAATCTCGGCAGTCGAACGGCTGGTACGCCCCGCCAGTTGCCTGACCTCATCGGCCACCACCGCAAAACCACGGCCCTGATCACCCGCGCGCGCGGCCTCGATGGCGGCGTTGAGCGCCAGTAGGTTGGTCTGGTCGGCAATACCGCGAATGGTATTGACGATCGCAGTGATCTGCTCGGAACGATCGCCCAGTTGCCCCACCAGACGTGCCGAGGCGCCGATGTTTTCGGCAATGCGGCGCATTTCACTGGCGGTTTCGTGGATCACCTGGGTGCCATGTTCGGCGAATCGCTCGGTTTCCGAGGAGATATGGTAAGCGCGGGAAGCACCGCGTGAATCCTCCTCGAACTTCTCGACGCGCTCGCTGATGTCGCTGGCGAACTTGACGATTTTGATCAGCTTGCCGTCGCCGTCATACACCGGGTTGTAACTCGCTTCCAACCACACCACGCGGCCGTGCTTGCCGATACGCTTGAATTGCCCGGTGAAGAATTCACCATTGTTCAAGCGCCGCCAGAAGTCGGCGTACTCAGGGCTGTTGACCTGGGTCGGTTCGCAAAACATACGGTGATGTTTGCCTTTGAGTTCCGTCAGTGAATACCCCATGACCGCGAGGAAATTCTCGTTGGCATCGAGCACTTGCCCGTTCAAGTCGAACTCGATCACCGCCATCGCCCGGTCCAGCGCAGCCAGCTTGCTGCGGGTCGCCGCCTCCTGCTCCACTTTGCGCGTGACGTCGAGGGCGTACTTGACCACTTTCACGACCTGGCCACGCTCATCCAGCACCGGGTTGTAGCTGGCCTCCAGCCAGATGATCTTGCCGTGGGCGTCCACGCGCTTGAATGTGCCCGAGACGAACTTGCCGGCCCTGAGTTCCTGCCAGAACTCGGCATAGGCAGGGCTGCTGGTCAGCGCCGACGGGCAAAAATCACGGTGGGTCTTGCCGGCCAATTGAGCGCTGCTGTAACCCAGGGTTTTCATAAAGTTGTCATTGGCGCGCAACACCTTGCCATTGAGGTCGAATTCGACCACGGCCATGGAGCGCTCAAGCGCGGCAATCAATCCTTGGTATTCAGCGACTTCGGCCCTCCTGGCCGCCAGTTCTGTTTTTAGTGTGTGATTGAACATGACGTAGCCTCAGCCGTGCGTGGAATCGGGGGTTATCTCCTGCGCTATCGGCCAATAAATACCGGACTTGACCGATGAAAAATAAATATCATTTGACGTCAAATACCCGTCGCTCGCCACGCCTGCAACGCCGAAGAGTACTGATCCTCGCGCCCCCTGTGTTTAAATTGGCGGCCCTTTTCCCTGCCAAGAGAACGTCATGGCCAACCACGACCTGTCCTTCACCCCTGATCCGGATGCCGACTCGATTTCCTCCGACGTGATCGGCTTCAACGGCATCCTGGTCTCCACCCAGATCCCGACCCGCGCCGACGGCAGCCTGGAACTGGGCGACATCACCGCGCAAAGCGAATGCACGCTGCAAGCCCTGAAAGTCGCCCTTGAACGCGCCGGCAGTTCCATGGACCGGGTGATGCACCTGACCATCTACCTGACCGACATGGCCGACCGCGCGGCGTTCAACGAGGTCTACAAGCGCTTCTTCGCCAAGCCGTGGCCGGTGCGTGCCGCAGTTGGCGTGGCGGCCCTGGCGGTGGAAGGCATGCGCGTGGAAGTCACCGCGATGGCCGCCAAGGCCTGAACCCGCGTCGATTGAAACACCCGTCATTGGCCTGGCACCTTGCAGGCCAAGCCCGCCGGCGGCCCTGCGGTAGGTGCCGGTCAGGCGTTTCACGGCTACAATGCGCGCCTCGACCGTGACAAGCCTGACTAAAAAAACTATGTCCTTGCCCAAGCATCACCTGGAATTGCTCAGCCCTGCCCGCGATGTCGCCATCGCGCGCGAGGCCATCCTGCATGGCGCCGACGCCATCTACATCGGCGGCCCAAGCTTCGGCGCCCGCCACAACGCCTGCAACGAGGTCAGCGATATCGCGCAGTTGGTCGAATTCGCCCGGCGCTACCACGCCCGCGTCTTCACCACCCTCAACACCATCTTGCATGACAACGAACTGGAACCGGCGCGCAAGCTGATCCATCAGCTCTACGACGCTGGCGTCGACGCGTTGATCGTGCAAGACCTGGGCGTGATGGAGCTGGATATCCCGCCGATCGAGCTGCACGCCAGCACCCAGACCGACATCCGCACCCTGGGCCGCGCCAAGTTTCTCGACCAGGCAGGCTTCTCGCAGCTGGTATTGGCCCGCGAGCTGAACCTGCAGGAAATCCGCGCCATTGCCGATGAAACCGATGCCGCTATCGAGTTCTTCATCCACGGCGCCCTGTGCGTGGCGTTCTCCGGGCAGTGCAATATCTCCCACGCGCAGAACGGCCGCAGCGCCAACCGCGGCGACTGTTCCCAGGCGTGCCGCCTGCCGTACACCCTCAAAGACGATCAAGGCCGCGTCGTCGCCTTTGAAAAGCACCTGCTGTCGATGAAAGACAACAACCAGAGCGCCAACCTGCGCGCCCTGGTCGATGCCGGTGTTCGCTCGTTCAAGATCGAAGGGCGCTACAAGGACATGGGCTATGTGAAGAACATCACCGCCTATTACCGCCAGCGCCTCGACGAGATCCTCGAAGACCGCCCCGACCTGGCCCGCGCTTCCAGCGGCCGGACCGCGCATTTCTTCCTGCCCGACCCGGAAAAGACCTTCCACCGGGGCAGCACCGACTATTTCGTCAGCGACCGCAAGATCGACATCGGCGCCTTCGACACCCCGACCTTCACCGGCCTGCCGGTGGGCGTGGTGGAAAAAGCCGGCAAACGCGACCTGCAAGTGGTCACCCATGAGCCGCTGTCCAACGGCGACGGCCTGAATGTGCTGGTCAAGCGTGAAGTGGTGGGTTTCCGCGCCAATATCGCCGAGGCCAAGGGCGAGTTCGAGGAAGACGGCGAGAAGCGCTACCGCTATCGCGTCGAGCCGAACGAAATGCCGGCCGGCCTGCATCAGTTGCGCCCCAACCACCCGCTGAACCGCAACCTCGACCACAACTGGCAACAGGCGCTGCTCAAAACCTCCGCCGAGCGCCGGATCGGCCTGTCGTGGGTCGCCCGACTGCGCGAAGAGCGCCTGGAACTGAACGCCACCAGCGAAGAAGGCATCACCGCCAGCGTCGCCCTGCCCGGCCCGTTCGGCGCGGCCAACAAGCCGGAACAGGCGCTGGACACACTGCGTGACCTGCTCGGCCAACTGGGCACCACCGAATACCACGCCACCGCCATCGAGCTGGATGCGCCGCAGGCGTTCTTCATCCCCAACTCGCAGCTCAAGGCCGCGCGCCGTGAAGTGATCGAAGCGCTGACAGCGGCGCGCATCGACGCTCACCCGCGTGGTGGGCGCAAGGCCGAAACCAGCCCGCCGCCGGTGTACCCGGAAGCGCACCTGTCGTTCCTGGCCAACGTGTATAACCAGAAGGCCCGGGATTTCTACCACCGCCACGGCGTGAAACTGATCGACGCGGCCTTCGAAGCCCACGAAGAAACCGGTGAAGTGCCGGTGATGATCACCAAGCACTGCCTGCGTTTCTCGTTCAACCTCTGCCCCAAACAGGCCAAGGGCGTGACGGGGGTGAAGACCAAGGTTGCGCCGATGCAGTTGATCCATGGCGATGAAGTGCTGACCCTGAAATTCGACTGCAAGCCTTGCGAAATGCATGTGGTGGGCAAGATCAAGGGGCACATCCTCGGGTTGCCGCAGCCAGGCAGCGTGGTCGGCTACATCAGCCCGGACGATCTGCTCAAGACCATCCCGCGCGCGCCGCATTGATCGAACCGCGGGCGCGCTGCAACGGCGCGCCCGCTCTCGATCACTGCACTTGCACCACCGCTTTGGGGCGCCACCACCAGCCCCTTTGCAACCCGGCGGCAGCCAACAGAATCGCCGCGACACCCAGCCATTGCAGCCAACCCAGGCGATGCCCGAAGGCAATCCAGTCGACCAGAATCGCCGCAATCGGGTAGATAAACGACAACGCGCCGGTGATGGCCGTCGGCAACTTCTGGATCGCCCCGTACAGCAACACATACATCAAACCGGTGTGTACCACCCCGAGCGTCAACAAGGCCGCCCAGGCGTTGTGCGCCACCGGCAGACTGTGCCACGGCACCAGCGGCGCCAGTAACAACGCACCGGTCGTGACCTGGATCAGCGCGATCAAATGCGGCGGCACTGCCTTCAGGCGCTTGATGATCAGCGCGGCAAGCGCATACAGAAACGCCGCGCCGAGGGCCAGGGCGATACCGGCCAGGTAATCGCCGCCGGTTGGCTGATTGCCATGGGCGCTGACAATCGCCAGCATCCCGAGGAACGCCACACTCAGCCACGCCAGCTTCGGCACGCTGAGCTTTTCACCGAGAAACAGCGCCGCCAGCATCACCAACATGAACGGCTGCACGTTGTACACCGCAGTGCTGATGGCGATGGACGCGCGGGAATACGATTCGAACAGCAGCAACCAGTTGCCGACAATGGCCACTCCGCTGAGCATCGCCAGGCCGAGCCCGGCCCAACTGAGCAAGTCCCGGCGCAGATACCCGAGCAGCGCGCACACCAGCAATAATGTCAGCGCCCCGATCACGCAGCGCCAGAACACCACTTCGAGCACCGATACGCCCGACACCAGTACAAACCAGCCAATGGTGCCCGAGATCAGCATGGCGGCGACCATTTCCCACGACCCGCGACGGATGGATGTATCCATGATTGAGACTCCTCAAGTGAGGCTCAATTATGGCAAGCTGGTTCGCCGCGGCTCCAGCGCCTAAAAAAGGCGAAAAGCCTCAATGACCTTTATTTATTAGGCGCACACCATGATCGACACCATCGACCAACAACTGATCGGCGCTTTGATGGACGACTCCCGGCTGTCCCTCAAGGCCCTGGCCGGCATCACCGGCCTGTCCTCGCCCAGCGTCGGCGAACGCCTGCGCCGCCTGGAAGAGCGCGGCGTGCTGACCCATTACACGGTCGACATCGACCCCAAACACTTCGGCTACCTGCTGCAAGCCATCGTGCGTATCCGTCCCCTGCCCGGCCAATTGCAGGAAGTGGAGCGGCAGATCCAGGCCATCCCCGAATTCACCGAATGCGACAAAGTCACCGGCGAGGACTGCTTCATCGCACGCCTGCATGTACGCACCATGGACCACCTCGACAGCCTGCTGGATCGGCTCAACGTCTATGCCGAAACCAACACCGCCATCGTCAAGAAAACCCCAGTGAAGCGGCGCCTGCCACCGCTGACGGACTAACGCCGACAAACCTTAGGTGGGGATAGCAGTGGTTCAGGCACTTATGCAGTGACTGACACTCCACTATCGGGAGCAAGCTCCCTCCCACAGGGCCGGATCAAGTCAGTCGTGCAGAGCCTTGGCCGCGCCCAACAGCCCCTGAAACTTGCGATAACGCGCCTCCAGCACCGGCTGTTGCGCCACGTCCGGTACATACCGCGCCTTGACCGGCATGCCCGCCGCGAGCAACGCCGCGCCCTGCCCGATGGCCAAAAAGCCCAACTTCGCCGCGCCGATGCACGCGCTCAGTTCACTGCCGTGCAGCGTGAAGATTTCCCGCTGCAGAATGTTGGCCAGCAACTGCGCCCAATACTCACTGCGCGCGCCGCCACCCACCAGCGCACAGGCGGTGACGTCGGCGCCGCTCGATTGCACCGCGCGCAACGCGTCGAGCAGGCCAAAACCTACACCTTCCATCACCGCATACCCCAGCATCGCCGGGGTGCAGTCGTGGCCCAGGTTCATAAAGCCGCCGCGTAATAAAGGGTCGTTATGCGGGGTGCGTTCGCCGGCCAGGTACGGCAGGAACAACGGCGTATCCAGCGGCACCGATTGGCCGATGGGCAACTGGGCCTGGACCTGATCCAACAGCGCCTGTTCATCCGGCATGCCCGTCAGGCGCGTGACCCAGCGCAAACAACTGGCGCCGGCCAGCATCGCGCCCATGGTGTACCAACGGTCGGGCAGCGCATGGCAGAAGCTGTGTACCGCGCTGGCCGGGTTGCCCGCCGCATGGTCGGTGATCGCGACAATCGCCGCGCTGGTGCCCAACGTGATGAAACCGTCGCCGGCATTGATCGCGCCGATGCCGACCGCCGCAACCGGGTTGTCGCCACCGCCGCCGGCAATCACCACCTCGGCGCGCAAACCCAGCTCGCGGGCGGTCAGACACGCGCTTGCCGCACCGCCCTCCACCAGCCTGGGCATTTGTTCCGGCGCCAGGCCGGTGGCCCGCAGCATGGGGCTGAACCATTGACGATTGGCCACGTCCAGCCACAGTGTTCCGGCCGCATCGGACATCTCGCTGACGCGCTCCCCGCTCAAGCGCAGGCGCAGGTAATCCTTGGGCGACAGCACGCAATCGATGGCCTTGAACACTTCGGGCTCATGCCGTTGCAGCCAGAGCAGTTTCGGCGCGGTCAAGCCGGCCATGGGCAAGCTGCCGGTGACGTCGGCAAACCCTGGGCCGAGCTGTGCCGCTTCGGCCACCGCGCGCGAGTCGTCCCACAGAATCGCCGGGTATAACACGCGATCGTCATCCCCCAGCAATACCGCGCCGTGCATTTGCCCAGACAGGCCGATGCACGCCACACGGGCAAACGATTCATGAGCGCGCAACACATCCAGCGCCTGCAAACAGGCTTGCCACCAGTCTTGCGGCGCCTGTTCGGACCAGCCGGCGTGCCGGCGCGAGACGCTCAAGCGCACGCCGGCCTGAGCCAGCACCGCGCCGCTGGCGTCCATCAGGATGGCTTTGAGTTCCGAGGTGCCCAGGTCGATGCCGAGGGAAACAGCAGTGTTCATACGCGAGTCATTCCAATCAATCACAGCCACAGGAGTTACGTATTTGCAGGGTCGGCTCCAGACGCACACTGCGGGTCGGCGCATCGGGTGCGGCCATGCGTTGCAGTAACAGGTTGACCGCACGAGCGCCGAGCGCCTGGACCGGCTGGGCGATCAACGTCAGACGCGGCACAAAGAAATCCGCCCAATCAAAATCATCGAAGCCCACCAGCGCCATCTGCGCCGGCACCTCGATATGTGCATCGCGCAAGGCCTGCATGGCGCCGAGGGTCATCAGGTTGTTGCCGGCCATGATCGCGGTCGGCGGCGCAGCCAGGCCCAGTAACTGCACCGTGGCCTGGCGTGCCGGTTCGGTGTTGGAGCCGCCGTTGACCAGCAGTTGCGGATCGAACGCCAGCCCCGCGGCCGCCAATGCCGCGCGGTAACCGGCCACCCGTTCATCCGTGGTGCTGAACCCCAGGCGCCCGGCGATAAAACCGATTCGGCGATGCCCATGGGCGATCAGGTGGGCAATCAGCGCCTGGGTGGGCTGGGTATTCGCCACCCCGACCTGATCGAATTGTTCACTCATCATCCGGTCCACCAGCACCGCCGGAATCTCGCTGGCCCGCAGATACTCCAGGGCCAGCGAACCGTTCGAGGGCGCCAATACAATGCCGTCGACGCGCCGGTGATGCAGCGCCGTGACCACCCGCAGCTCCTGCTCCGGGTCGTCGTGGGTATCGACGAACAGCATCATGTAGCCGTGCTTGGCACATTCGGTTTCGATCGCGTGTACGGTTTCGCTGAAGTAATGGTTGGAGAGCGCCGAGATCGCCACGCCGATGGTGTTGGTGCTCGAACGCGCCAGCGAACGCGCCAGGGTGTTGGGGATATAACCCAGTTCCTGGATCGCGCGCTGCACCGCTTGCACCGTGGCCGGGCTGACCTTGCGGGTGCCGTTCAACACATGGGACACCGTTGACGTCGACACCCCCGCTCTGCTTGCGACGTCATCCATGGTGACCACGGCGCTGTCCCCCCTCAATGACTCAGTGTTTACTCGACCAACCGCTGTACGTCGCGACGTTGTCGCGGGTGATCAGTTTGGGCGTGAGCAGCGTAACCGTTTCGGCCGGCGCCTTGTCGTTGAGAAGGTCATTGCCGATGTTCACCGCCGTCTGCGCCATGGCCCATGGGTCCTGGCTGGAGGACGCCTGGATCTGGGTGTCGGTCTTCAGCGCATTCTCGATATCCGGCGCGCCATCTACCGAGGTGATGATGATACCGCTGCGTTTAAGCTGCTTGGCCGCCAGGTCGCTGCCGATGGCCTGGGGGTCGTTGATCGCGAACAGACCGTCGATTTTCGCAAAACGCGTGAGGTAGCCCTGCATCACGTTCAGGCCGCCTTCACGCGAGCCCTTGCCGTCCTGGTCATCGGACAGCACCTTGATCTGCGGCGCAGCGGCCAAGGCGGCCTTGCAACCTTTGACGCGGTCGGTCACGGCGGTCACTTGCGGGCCGTTCTGGATAATCACGTTGCCTTTACCCGCGAGCTTGTCCACCAGGAATTGGCAGGCCAGTTTGCCGGCTTCGACGTTGTCGGTCTGCACGGTCGCGTTGACCCCCTTGGCGTCCACGTCCACCGCCACCACGACGATACCGGCATCACGGGCTTTCTTGATCGCCGAGGCCATGGCGGAGGGGTCGACGGCGTTGATCAGAATCAGGTCGACCTTGGACGAGATGAAGTTGTCGATCTGCGAAAACTGCTTGCTCAAGTCATAGTCGGCCGACACCGACGTGACCTTGACGCCCGGGTTCAGCTCCTTGGCGCGGGCCGTGGCGCCGTCGGCCAGGGTCACGAAATACGGGTTGCCCAGCGAGCCCATGCTGATGCCCAGGGCTTTCAATTCACGCGCTTCCACGGCTTGGGACATCAGGGCAGCCAAGGCAATGACGGGAAAGATGTGTTTTAGGTTCATGTGGGTCTCTCTTGTGATTGTTGTAGGAGTGAACTCAGGTCCGCGCACCGGACTGGCGATAGCGATCCAGCGCGACCGCGCCGATGATCACGATGCCCTTGATGATGTACTGCCAGATATCCGAGACGCCCAGCAGCACCAGGCCATTGGTCAGTACCGCGATGATCAGTGCGCCGATCAGCGTGCCGCCAATGGTGCCGACGCCGCCGGTAAAGCTGGTGCCGCCGAGGATCACCGCGGCGATCGCATCCAGCTCGTAGGATTGCCCCAGTTGCAGGCCATTGGCGGCGAACAGGCGTGAAGCACTCATCACCGCGCCAAGCCCGGCCAACGCACCGGACATCGCGTAGACGAACAGCAGCACCTTCCACACCTTGATCCCGGAAAGCCGCGCCGCTTCCGGGTTGCCGCCCACCGAATAGATCTGCACGCCCATCACCGTGCGCCGCAGGATGAACCACGACAACGCCACCACCGCGACCGCGATCACCACCAACCACGGCACGCCGAGGATCGAGTCATTGCCGATAAAGGCAAACGGCAGGTCGGGGTTGAACACGGTCTTGTCGTCGGCCAGCAAACGCGCCAGGCCGCGCATGGCGGTCAGCGCGCCGAGGGTGACGATAAACGGCGGCAAGCGCATGAACGCGATCAACCCACCGTTGACCAGGCCCAGCAACAGGCCAAAGCCAATCCCGGCGGCAATCCCGAACATGCCGAACTGCGGCGACATCGAGGCCTGCAACGCCACCACGGCGGACGCTGCGAGGATCGCACCGACGGACAGGTCGATGCCGGCAGTGAGGATCACAAAGGTCATGCCCGCCGCCAGCACCACGTTGACCGAGGCCTGTTGAGTGATGATCGACAGGTTCTGCACCGTCAGGAAGTTTTCACTGGCCAGGGCAAAGCCCACCAGCAGCAGGACCAGTACCGGCAACATGCCGACGCTGCGCATCAGTTCCCTGAGCCGCTCGGCCTTGCCGATTGGCGGGAGGGTCATTGTGTTGTTCGAATCAGCCATGGGCAGCCACCTGATCGCCACCGGTGGCGAGGTCAATAATACGTTCCTGGGAAATGACGTGGCCCGAAGCCCCGCCGACTTCGGCCACCAACTGGCCTTCGCGCATGATCAGCACGCGGTCGCAGGTGCCGATGATTTCCGGCAACTCGCTGGAAATCACCACGACGCCTACACCGGCCTGCGCCAGTTGATTGATGATGCGGTAGATCTCGGATTTGGAGCCGATGTCCACGCCGCGCGTGGGTTCGTCGAGGATCAGCACATGCGGCTTGACCTCCAGCAGCCGCGCCAACAAGACCTTTTGCTGATTGCCGCCGGACAACGCGCCGACGTTGACCTTGCCCGACGCCACGCGAATCGACAGCGACTTGATCGCGTCCTGCGAGCGTTGCGCGGCATGCCGTCGATTGAGCACGCCACCGGCATGGGCGTCCGGCACACAGGCGCAGACATTGATGTTGTCGGCCACGCTCATGTCCAGGAACAGGCCCTGGGCCTTGCGGTCTTCGGTGAGGTACACCACGCCGGCGCGGATCGCGTCGGCCGGGGTGCGCAGTTGGGTGACGGTCTTGCCCACCACTTCCAGGGTGCCGCCGGTGCGCGGGTCGGCGCCGAAGATCAGCCGCGCCAGTTCGGTGCGCCCTGCCCCCACCAGGCCGGCGATGCCCAGCACTTCGCCGGCATGCAGGTCGAAGCTGCAGTTGCGCACGCGTTTGCCGTCGGCCATGTCGCGCACGCGCATCACCACCGCGCCAGGGTCATAGGCCGCGTGTTCCTTCTTGTAGAAACCGGAGAGGTCGCGGCCGACCATCATCTTCACCAATACCTCGGCCGACAGCGCGTCGCGGGTCAGTTCGCCGATGTACTGGCCGTCGCGCAGCACCGAAACCCGGTCCGACAATTCGTAGATCTCAGCCATGCGATGGCTGATATAGATGATCGCCAGGCCCTGGCTGCGCAGCTGTTTGATCAGCGCGAACAGGCGGTCGGTCTCGCGCGACGAGAGCGGCGTGGTGGGCTCGTCCATGACCAGGATCTTGGCGTGGGCATGCAGGGCGCGGGCGATTTCCACCAATTGGCGTTCGGCAATCGACAGGCTGCTGACCCGCGTTGCCGCGGTGAACTCGGCGCCCAGGCGTTGCAGCACTTCCACGCAACCGGCCTGCATGCCCTGGCGGTCGATGGTCCAGCCACGGCGCAGTTCACGGCCCAGGTAGATGTTCTCGGCCACGCTCAGGTTCGGGCACAGGCTCAGTTCCTGATAGATCACGGCGATGCCGAGGGCTTTGGCGGTGGCGGGGTCGAACGTGGCGACAGGCTGGCCGGCGATGCGGATGGTGCCGCCCGGGTCGGCCTGGTAAGCGCCGGAGAGGATTTTCATCAGGGTGGATTTGCCGGCGCCGTTCTCCCCCATCAAGGCGTGGATTTCGCCGGGGTAGACTTTCAGGCTGACATTCTTGAGCACGCGCAAACCGTTGAAGGTTTTGCTGATGCCCTGCATTTCAAGCAAGGGTTCGAGGCTCATGACTGAGCTCCTGAATTTATTATTTTTGTATTCGCGCTCCTTGGATCAGAGCCGATCACCACCGACTCTAATCAGATAGATTTGCTTACGCAAGCGCTTGCGTAGCCCGTTTGTCGCTTGATGAAACGTTTCATCAAGCGACTTAACCGCAACCTCAGCGTTCTTAACGTTTTGGCAGCATGCGCAGCAAGGTGTTGTCCCGCACCCAATAGTGGTGGAACAAACCGGCGGCGGCGTGCAGGCCGATCAGCCAATAACCGGCGCTGCCCAACCATTCATGCCAGTGCTTGAACTGCCTGGCCAGGTCGGGGTCCGCTGCGACCAGGGTCGGCAAGGAAAACTCGAAATACGGCACCGGTTTGCCTGCGGCGTTGAGCATCAGCCAGGCCAGCAGCGGCGTGACGATCATCAGGCCGTACAACGCCAGGTGCATCAGGTGCGACATGCCCGTCTGCCAGGCCGGCGGGCGCGGCACGATCGGTGGGCGCGGCGTCAGGCGCCCGAGCAGGCGCAGCCAGACCAGCAGGAAAATCCCGATACCGAACAGCGCATGGGCGCCGAGGAACAGCCCCTTGAGTGCGTGCCCGCGGGGCAACAGACCTTTGATTTCGATGCAACCGTACACGCCGACAAACAACGCCAGCATCAACCAGTGCAGAATCATCGACAGCCTTGAGTAGCGCGCTGTCATCAGGTTTTCGCTCATAGAAAAGGCACCTTGTGCAGGGGGTGGGGCCGAACCCGGCCTTGATAAAGTCGCGATCACCCTGCCCGGCTAGTCTTAAGACAATCTGAAGATCGCTGAAACGATCATTTTCAGCACCTTCAGACTTCGTTAAGAAACGCCCTCGATACTCCTCCCAACTTCACTTGGGAGGCATAACGCCAATGCCCAGTATCGATTGGAAGATCCCCCTGCCCCTGCTGTTCGGCCAAGCCGACAGCGCATCGCTGTGCCTTTCCCGAGCACTGCCCCAAGACCCCCAACGCCCGGCCTTCGAAGCCTTCATCCAGCAGCGCTTTCGGATTGCCCACGGTGCCGATATCCGTCATTTCATGCCGCAGCTGTTTGGCGTCAGCCAGGCCAACGGTGAACTCTGCGCCGTCGCCGGGGTGCGCCTGGCGAGCGCCGAGCCGTTGTTCCTGGAGCGCTACCTCGACCATCCGATCGAGCCGCTGATCAGCGCCGCCGCCGCGCAACCGGTAGACCGCCGGGCCATCGCCGAAGTCGGCAACCTGGCCGCCAGCGACACCGGCAGTGCGCGCCTGAGCATCATCGCCATCACCTGGTTGCTGGCCATGGCCGGCCTGGAGTGGGTGGCATTCACCGGCAATATCGGCCTGGTCAACAGTTTCCATCGCCTCGGCCTGAAGCCCGTCACCCTGTGCGCCGCCGACCCGCAGCGCCTGGGCGATGAGCGCCATCACTGGGGCAGTTATTACGAAAGCCAACCCTGGGTGCATGTCGGCAATATCCGCGCCGGCTTCATCCATCTGCGCAACATGGGCCTGTTCTCGCGCCTGGGGTTGCCGACCACGATTGAGGATGCCAGCCATGTCGCCTGAAACCCGCCGTTTCCACGCTGTTCTTCGCGGCTATGCCGAACGCAATGACGGCGCCGTCGCCCTGTGGGGCGACACCTTGAAGATGGATTACACCGCGCTGTTTGCCGAGGTGACCGCTCGACAGGAACGCCTGCGCGATGAAGGCGTGAAGGTGGTGGCGCTGGCCCTGGACAATGGCATCGAGGCCATGCTGTGGGACCTGGCGATCCTGTTCGAAGGCTTGACCTGCCTGACCCTGCCGCCGTTCTTCAGCCCGACCCAACGCGCCCACTGCCTGGAACAGAGCCACGCCGAGCGCGTGATCGCCGAGCCCTACCTGGACGCCGAATTGCACGCTGGCGGTTACCGCAAAACCGGTGACTTCTGGTGCCGCGCGTTCGACGGCCGCCCTTCAATGCCCCTGGGCACGGCCAAGGTGACCTTTACCTCCGGCACCACCGGCACGCCCAAAGGCGTGTGCCTGAGTGCCGACAGCGTACTGCGGGTGGCCCGCGAGTTGTACCAGGCCAGCCATGCCAGCGACCCGCGCCATCACCTGTCATTATTGCCGCTTGCCATCCTGCTCGAGAACCTGGGGTGCTACGCCGCGCTGTATGCCGGCGCCACCTTGAGCCTGCCCAGCCAGAAGAGCCTGGGCATCCAGGGCGCCAGCGCGGTGGACGCCGCGCAATTGCTCGGTTGCCTGGCGGTGCGCCAACCCCACAGCCTGATCCTGGTTCCGCAGTTGCTGCTGATGCTGGTCATCGCCGCCGAGCAGAAAGCCTTCAACCCGCAAGGCCTGCGCTTTGCCGCGGTGGGCGGTGCGCGGGTCTCCAAGGCCTTGCTGCTGCGCGCGCAGCACTTGGGCGTGCCGGTGTTCGAAGGTTACGGCCTGTCGGAATGCGCCTCGGTGGTGTGCCTCAACCGACCCGGCGCCCAGCGCGCCGGCAGTGTTGGCCAGCCGCTGCCCCATGTGGAGATCCGCCTCGCCGAAGACAACGAGGTGCTGATCAAAGGCTCGACCTTGCTCGGCTATCTGGGCCAGACCGAACAGCCCGAACAATGGTGGCCCAGCGGTGACCTCGGCGCGTTCGACGACGACGGTTTTCTCTACCTCAAAGGCCGCAAGAAGCATCAGTTCGTCACCAGTTACGGGCGCAACGTCAACCCGGACTGGGTCGAGGCCGAACTGACCCAGGGCGGCGCCATCGCCCAGGCCTTCGTCTATGGCGAAGCCCTGCCGCAGAACCACGCGCTGCTGTGGCCTCATCGCGCCGACTGCTCCGACGCCCAACTGGCCGCCGCTGTGGCCCTGGCCAACAGCGGCCTGCCCGACTACGCACAGGTGCATCGCTGGACGCGCCTGGAAGAACCGTTCACCGCCGCCAACGGCTTGCTCACCGCCAATGGCCGGCCACGGCGTGACGCCATCGTCGCGCGTTATCAATCCCAACTTGCCCCTGCACTCAACGAGGAAACTTCATCGTGAACTTTTTCGACACACTGCAAGACGCCACCCAACAAGAACGCCAGGCCCTGTTCAGCCTGCCGATCATCCGTGATGCACTGGAAGGCAAGGTCAGCCTGGAGAGCTACCGTGAATTCCTCGCCCAGGCTTACTACCACGTGCGCCACACCGTGCCGTTGATGATGGCCTGCGGTGCGCGCCTGCCCTCGCGCCTGGAGTGGTTGCGCAAGGCAGTCAGCGACTACATCGAGGATGAATATGGCCATGAGCAATGGGTGCTCGATGACATCGAGGCCTGTGGCGGCGACCGCGACGCGGTACGTGACGGACGCCCGGGCTTGCCCATCGAGTTGATGGTCAGCTACCTCTACGACCTGATCGCCCGTGACAACCCGGTCGGCCTGTTCGGCATGGTCAATGTACTGGAAGGCACCAGCATCGCCCTGGCCACCCACGCCGCCGGCAGCATCCGCGATCATCTGCAACTGCCGGAGACGGCGTTCAGCTACCTGAGCTCCCACGGTGCCCTGGACATCGGGCACATGGAAACGTACCGCCGCTTGATGAACAGCCTGGACGACCCCGAAGACCAGGCCGCCGTGATCCGCGCCTCCAAAGTCGTGTACGCGCTGTACACCGACATGTTCCGCAACCTGTCGCGTAGCGGGGAGGCTCCCCATGCGCCTGTCTGAAGCCCGTGTGGTGCTGACCGGCGCCAGCGGTGGCATTGGCCTGGCGATTGCCACCGCACTGTGCGCCAGTGGCGCGCATGTGCTGGCCGTGGCGCGTCATCGCGAACCGCTGGAAGCCTTGTTGGCGCAATACCCGGAACAACTGTGCTGGGTCGGCGCCGACCTGACCTTCCTCAACGACCGGCGCAAGGTGCTGGCCGCCGCGCAAGCCATCGGCGGCGTCAACCTGCTGATCAACGCAGCCGGGATCAACCACTTCGCCATGCTGGAACAGCTCGACGAAAACGAGATCAACGGCATGCTCGCGTTGAACATCACCGCGCCGATCTGCCTGACCAAGCTGCTGCTGCCCATGCTCAAGCAAGCCGCGAGCGCGATGGTGGTGAACGTCGGCTCCACTTACGGCTCCATCGGTTACCCCGGCTATGCCACCTACTGCGCGACCAAGTTCGCCTTGCGCGGGTTTTCCGAAGCCCTGCGCCGGGAACTGGCCGATACGCGGGTCGGCGTGTTGTACGTCGCGCCGCGTGCCACCCATACGCGCATGAACAGCCCCGCGGCGCAAGCCTTGAACGATGCGCTCAAATCCAACGTCGACGACCCGCACAGCGTGGCCGCCGCGGTGATCAAAGCGATTGCCAACGACCGCCGCGATCTTTACCTGGGCTGGCCGGAGCGCTTTTTTGTGCGCCTCAACAGCCTGCTGCCGAACCTGGTCGACCGAGGCTTGCGCAAACAACTGCCGCTGGTCCGTCGCCTCAGCGATAAACCCGTGAAAAAGGATCTGAACCCATGAAACGCCTCATCGCCGCGCTGCTGCTCACCGCCCTGAGCCCACTCACCTGGGCGCTGGACAGCGCCGACCAGCAACGCCTGAGCGAGATCCAGACACGCTGGGCCCATATTCAATACAACTTGCCCGAGGAACAGCGCACCAAGGCCTTTGAGCAACTCGCCGCCCAGGCGACAGCCTTCACCCAGGCGCGCCCTCAAGCGGCCGAGGCCTGGATCTGGTCCGGCATCGTCAGCAGCAGCTGGGCCGGTGCCCAGGGCGGGCTTGGCGCGTTGAGCAAGGTCAAGGCGGCCAAGGTCGACCTGGAAAAAGCCCTCGCCCTCGACCCCAAGGCCCTGCAAGGCTCGGCCTACACCAGCCTCGCCGCATTGTATGATCGGGTTCCCGGCTGGCCGATCGGCTTCGGCGATGCCGACAAGGCTGACCAGTTACTCAAACAGGCCTTGCAACTGAACCCGACGGGCATAGATAGTCTGTATTTCTGGGGGGACCACCTGTACCGGCAGAAACGCTACAGCGAAGCCCGCGAGGCCCTGCAAAAAGCCTTGCTCGCCGCTCCACGGCCGGGCCGGGAAACCGCCGATGCCGGACGGCGCAAAGAGATCGAAAGCGTGCTGGCCGACATCAACAAAAAACTCAACTGACAGGAGTCCGCGTGCGCCTATTACTGATCGAGGACGACGAAGCATTGGGTGAAGGTATTCACCAGGCGCTGGTGCGAGAGGGCTACACCGTTGATTGGCTCAAAGATGGCAGCAGTGCATTACATGCACTGCTCAGCGAAACCTTTGACGTGGCGGTGCTCGATCTCGGGCTGCCGCGCATGGATGGGCTGGAGGTGCTGCGCCGCTTGCGCGACAGCGGCTCGAACCTGCCGGTGCTGATCCTCACGGCACGGGATGCCACCGAAGACCGGATCGCCGGGCTGGACGCCGGCGCCGACGATTACCTGATCAAGCCCTTCGACCTGGCCGAACTCAAGGCGCGCCTGCGCGCGTTGCTGCGCCGCAGCGCCGGGCGCGCACGGGTGATGATCGAACACGCGGGCATCTGCCTGGACCCGAGCACGCAACAGGTCAGCTACCACGGCGAACCGGTGCTGCTCACCCCCAAGGAATACCAACTGCTGCACGAACTGCTGTCGCCACCGGGCCGCGTCATGACCCGCGACCAGTTGATGCAGTTGCTCTACGGCTGGAACGAAGAAGCTGAAAGCAACACCCTGGAAGTGCATATCCATCACCTGCGCAAGAAGTTCTCCAGCGAGCTGATCCGCACCGTTCGCGGCGTCGGCTATCTGGTTGAGGAGCGCGGATGACTTCTATACGACGGCGAACCCTGACCCTGATCATCGGCCTGCTGCTCGTCGGCCTGCTGCTGATCAGCGCGCTCAACCTGCATGACAGCAACCACGAAATCGCCGAAGTCTATGACGCGCAACTGGCGCAGAACGCACGCCTGCTCCAAGGCGTGATGAGCATGCCGCTGGCCAGCCAGGACCAGGAAGACCTGTACCGCGCATTCAACAAAGCCTTGGGCGAAGCGATGCCCAAGGTGGATGGGCACCCCTACGAAAGCAAAGTCGCCTTCCAGGTGTGGAACCCCAAGGGCGAACTGCTGGTGTTCACCGCCAGCGCCCCGTCATTTGTCCCCGCGCCCACCCAGCCGGGCTTCAGCAACGTCGAAGACCTGAACGGCCGTCAATGGCGCGGCTTCGTGCTCAAGGACAAGGACAACGGCCTGCGGATCTGGGTGGGCGAGCGCGACGACGTGCGCGCCGACCTGGTGCAACGCATCGTGCGGCATACCTTGTGGCCCAACGTGCTGGGCAGCCTGATTCTCGCGGCGATGGTCTGGCTGGCGATCGGCTGGGGCCTCAAGCCCCTGGCCGACATGGCCGCCACCCTGCGTGCGCGGCATTCGGGCTCGCTCGAACCGATGCAACTGACGCCGCTGCCCACGGAGCTTGAGCCGATGCAGGCGGCGCTCAACCGCATGCTCGCGCAGATCCAGGAAATGCTCGGCCGCGAACGGCGCTTTATTGCCGATGCGGCCCATGAAATGCGTACACCATTGGCGGTATTGCGCGTGCATGCCCAGAACCTGCTGGAAGCCGGCACAGAAACCGAACGGCGCGAGTCCCTGGCCTTTCTGATCGCCGGCGTCGACCGTACCAGCCGCCTGGTCAACCAATTGCTGACCATGGCGCGCCTGGAGCCCAGCGCCGGGCAACCGCCGCTGCAGGCCGTCGACCTGGCGACAACGGTGCGCGAAACCCTGATTCAGTTGACCCCGTGGCTGTTGAGCAAAGGCCTTGAGCTGGTATTCGACGTCGAGGATGGCCCGTGCCCGGTGAATACCGATACCGCCGCGATCAATATCGCCCTGACCAACCTGGTGACCAACGCCGCGAATTTCTCCCCGGAACACGGGGTGATCACCGTGGGCTTGCGCAAGAACGCCATGCGTTTTGCCCTTACCGTCGACGATCAGGGCCCTGGCATCGACGAAAACCAGCGCGAGCGCCTGTTCGAACGCTTCTACAGCCGTGGCAATGCCCAAGGCGCAGGCCTGGGCCTGACCATCGTACAAACCATCGCCCAACGCCTGGGCGGCCAGGTCAGCCTGGAAAACCTGGCGGCCGGCGGCCTGCGGGCGACCCTGGAAATCCCTGCCTGACGGAGCATCAGCCGGCCCATGTGACCAGCCACATCGCGCCGACCAGCAAGACCTGGCCGACGATCACATACACCGCGAAGTAACGACCGCCGCTGACCCCGGCCACCACGCACTTGCTCAGCGCGTTGCAACTGACCGCGAGCAACACCGGGATGGACGCGGCCTCCAGGGACAGTTGGCCGCTGGTGGCCAGGGCCGCGATCGAGGCGATGGACGCGTGGGCATCGGCAAAGCCACTCAAGGTGGCAGTCAATATCACGCCAACCTGGCCGAAGTGATGGAGCATCAGCGACGACAAGAAGGTAATGCCGGTCAGGGTCACGACCATGATCAGCGCCAGCTTGAGGTCGAATGCGCCGCCCACCTTGATGGTTTGGCTGGCCGCCGCCGTCGGCGCGTGCCACATCAGGCACACACCGTACAACGCGGTGGTGGCAAACCCGGCGAGCAGCGGCCAGGCCATCTGCGACAGCAGCGCCGGTTCCACGGTGCCGAGGATCAGCGCCGCCTGGGCCACCGTCGCAATATTCGAGAAAATGGCCGCCGCCGCGAGGATGCGCAGGTGCTCCGGCTCTTTGGCGACCATCTGGCCCATGGCGGCAACGGTCACGGTACTGGAGGCGAACCCCGAAGCAATGGCGCTCACGACGTAGCCATAACGTGGTCCCAGCGCGCGCACCGCCACATGCCCCACCGCGCCGACCGCCATCAACAACACCGTCAGCGTGCAGATGGTGCGCGGGTTCAGCGCGCCGTAGGGGCCGATAAAGCGATCCGGCGCCAACGGCAGGACCACCAGCGCAACGACCAACAGCAACAGGCCGTCGCGCATTTCCACATCGGTCAATTGACTGCGAGCAAAGTTGTGCAACTTGTCGCGATAGGCCAGCAGGCCGGCCACCACCACGCCGACGGCCGTGGCCAGTTCGGGAGCGACCCCACACCAGGCGCCCAGCAGCAGCACCGTGAGCAACGCCACTTCACTGGTGATCCCCGGGTCGTTGTCCCGGCTCTTCCAGTAAGCGGTACTGACGATCACAGCCAGACACCCGGCGATCAGGCCCAGCAACAGGCCACCGCCGACTTGCTGCGAGACGTAGCCCAATAACGCGGTAATCGAATAGGTGCGCAAACCGGCAAACGCGCGCAACTCGCCCTGGCCCTTGTGGCGTTCGCGCTCAAGGCCGATCAGCATGCCGATGCCCAGCGCCGCGGCGGCACCGGCCAGCCCGAGGGTTTGCGTCATTTACAGGCGCCTTCAGGGCGTGATCGCGACCTTCATGACACCGTCGCGCTGATGGGCAAACAGCTCATAGGCGGCCTCGATATCGTCGAGCTTGAAACGGTGCGTCACCAGGGGCGACAGATCCACCCCGCCGCTGGCCACCACGGCGAGCAAACGGCGCATGCGTTCCTTGCCGCCAGGGCACAGGGTCGACACGATGCTGTAATCCCCCAACCCCGCGCTGAACGCGTCGTAGGGAATGCGCAGGTCGCTGGAGTAGACCCCCAGGCTGGAGACCCGCCCTCCCGGACGCAGCACGCGCAATGCCGACTCGAACGTACCCTGGGTCCCCAGGGCCTCGATCGCCACATCAACCCCACGGCCGTCGGTGATGGTCATGATCTGCTCGACCACATTGCCTTTCTTGAAGTCGACGATATGGGTGGCGCCCAGGCTGCGGGCGACGTTCATGCGCTCGCTGACGCCATCGACACCGATGATCATCGACGCGCCTTTGAGCCGGGCGCCCGCCACCGCGCACAGGCCGATCGGCCCGAGGGCGAAGACCGCGACGGTGTCGCCGATGGTCACCTCACCGCGCTCGGCGCCGGAAAAGCCGGTGGACATGATGTCCGGGCACATGAGCACTTGTTCGTCGCTCAGCCCATCGGGGATCGGGCACAGGTTGGCCAGCGCATCGGGGACCAGCACGTATTCGGCCTGGCAGCCGTCGATGGTATTGCCGAACTTCCAGCCGCCGGCCGCGCGAAAGCCATGCCGGGTGTCGGGGCCGTCCTGGGAGCCGCAGCCGCACAGGCAGGCATAACTCTGCCCGCTGGGCGTGATGGCGCCGGCGATCACCCGCTGCCCCTCAACGAAACCACGCACCTGGGAGCCCAGCCGCTCGATCACGCCCACCGGTTCATGGCCCACGGTCAGCCCTTTGGCCACCGGGTACTCACCGCGCAGGATATGCACGTCGGTGCCGCAGATGGTCGTGGTGGTGATACGCACCAACGCATCCAGCGGGCCGACTTCGGGGATGGGTTTGTCGTCGAGGACGATGCGGTTTTTTTCAACGAAGACAGCTGCTCTCATGGTTGCCACGGCGTGACCTCCTGCGTCTGGAAAAGCCTGAATGACATCCAGACTGCACCGCGATGACAACACGGGGGTTGATCATTATCAACAATCCTCTGATTGATCGAGACACCCGGCCGGATGTCGCTGAGCGTGCCCTGGCTCAAGGCGACTTGATGCAAGTCAAACCGGCGCCGGCGCCCGGCGCCATGATCTAGAGTAAGTATCATTGCCCGATGCTATCTGCTGGTTACCCAAGGGAGATTGCCCATGTCTGCTCAAGCACGTTTCTTACTGCTGGTTTCGCCACTGATGGAACACAGCCCCGCCTTCGACCGGGCCGCCGCCCTGGCCAAGGCTGAAGGCGCGGCGCTGCACATCCTCGCCTTCGATTACCTGGAAGGCCTGGCTACCGCCGGCCTGGTCAACGAGCAGGCCCTGGAACAGATGCGAATTGGCTATGTAGAGCGCCATCACCAGTGGCTGGAGGATCAGGCCAGGCCCTTGCGCAACCTCGGCCTGACCGTCACCACCGAAGTGGCGTGGGTGGAGCGCCCGCTGCAGGAGATTCTGATTCGTCTTAAGGAAGAGCCCATGGCCGTGGTGATCAAGGCGCTGGAGCATGAGTCCCTGCTGTCGCGCTTGATGTTTACGCCGCTGGACGTCCATCTGATTCGCGAATGCCCGGTGCCACTGCATTTTGTCAGCGGTGCGCCCCATGCGTTACCGCGCAAGATCGTGGCGGCCGTCGACCCGTTCCATCACGACGAGCACTACGACAGCCTTAACGACCGCATCCTGCATGAAGCCGTCAAACTGGCGACAGCCTGCGATGCCGAGGTCGAGGTGATTTATGCCCATGACCTGTCCGATCTCGGCGCTCAGGAGTATGGATTCGGCAGCGGTGCCGGGTTCTTCTCTTCGGTGGCCGCCAAACGGTTGTTCGACGAACAGGGGCAGGCCTTCAATGATTTGGCCGCGCGCAACGGTATTCCGCCAGCGCAGCGCCATATGATCTTGGGTAACCCGGCGAAAGTGCTGTCCAGCTATGCCGATGCCTACAACGTCGATGTGATCGTCATGGGCCGCGTCGGTCATCGCGGCCTATCGCGCCTGCTCGGCAGTACAGCCGAGACGCTGCTGTACAAAATGCCTTGCAGCGTGTGGATGGTTAAACCGGAAGTGCTCGACTGAGTACCGCGATCATATGCACACCCTCGCTGCTAATTCGCAGCGAGGAGCATGTTAAAGACATTCATTAGGGTGGCATAGCGAGGCCTATTACACTCAAAAGCGATCAGCGGTTCAAATATATAAAACTTGCACCTATCTTTCTCCAATATTTGGATGTTAAGTAGGAGGAATATATGTGTGTGTGCAAGAGGCTTTTGTGATGAAGTCAACTCCAGTTCTTGTACAAGTCCAACATTTAAAAACAACCTGCGCGAGCTGCAGCGTTTTAGAGTTGTGTTTACCCCTGGGTTTGACCGAGATCGAAGTGGGTCGCCTGGACACATTGATTCCACAACGCGTCAAAGTCAAAAAAGGCGCTTCGCTGTATCGCACCGCCGATCCGTTACGCTCGCTTTACGCCGTGCGTACCGGGTTCTTCAAGACCTGCATACTGTCCATGGATGGTCGCGAGCAAGTCACCGGGTTCCAGATGGCCGGGGAAATGCTCGGCCTCGACGCCATCAGTGCCGACACCCATGCCTGCAACGCGATTGCGCTGGAAGACAGCGAAGTGTGCCCTCTGCACTTCAACCAACTGGAGCGACTGGCCGGTCAAATACCGTCGTTGCAACATAACTTGAACAAAATCATGAGCCGCGAAATTGTGCGTGATCACGGTATGTTATTGCAAATGGGTAATATGAACGCCGATGAGCGGCTTTGTGCATTTGTATTGAATATATCAATGCGTATGAGTACGCGTGGTTATTCATCGCGATCTTTTATATTACGCATGAGACGAGAAGAGATCGGCTCTTATCTGGGCCTGCGCCTGGAGACGGTGTGCCGCAGCATTGCGCAGTTACGCAAACTGGGCCTGGTGCATATCAGCGCGCGCAATGTCGAGATTCTCGACCTGGCGAAACTCAAGACGTTCATATCCGGCTGTCATCGGCATGGTCCCGAGTAACAGGGCCTCATCTGATCCAAATCAGCTTTATCTGTCGGCAAAGGCGTAGAACCGAAGCAACAGGGGACCGCTCCTGTCGCCCCCAAACCTCGGAGCTCACACCATGCTTACCGTCGAAGAGCACAACAGACAAGCCGCCATCGCCTATAAAACAAGCCCGGAACCGCACTGGATCGATAAGCTCAATGACGGCCGCCATGTGCTGGTGCGCGCGTTGAGAATCGAAGACCGGGACCGCGAATATAACTTCATCAAGAGCTTGTCCCGCGAGTCCCGGCACGCGCGCTTCCTCGGCGAAATCAACGAGCCCGGCAAGACCCTGCTCGATCAATTGATGGATGTCGACAATCAGCAACGCGTGGCATTTATTGCCCTAGTGCATGACAACGGCAAACTGATCGAAATCGGCGTTGCGCGCTATGCCGCGGCCAAAGAGCACGAATGCGAATGCGCGGTCACCGTGGCGGACCCTTGGCAGCACCTGGGACTTGGGCACATTTTGATGCAACACCTGATGACCGCGGCGAAAGCAAACAACTTCACGTCGATGTACACCGTGGATGAAGCGAGCAACACCCCGTTGCGTGAGTTGACCAACGCGTTGGGCTTCCACACCGTCACCAATCCGGATGACGCTACCCAAGTGATCAGCAGCGTGAAGCTCTGAGTAGCACTGCACGGTAAAAGGGCGGCGCGCCGCCCTTGCCTTCCATACACTCGTTTGAGTGTATTCGTACCGAACCGAAAACGTCTGTTGCGCGAACGCCTGTAAGCAGGGTGAACCGCACCTGCGCCTGGCACTGCGTAATACCGGGTAACGGTGTTTTGGCTGAACGAAGGAATCAAGACCGCTTCTGTCGCTACACACGGTTAATGCCACGGGCACTGCCCCCCTGGCGTCATCTCGTAACCTCAGGCGACAGACCTCATGACCAGTGTTTCCACGCACATCACCGCACAACCCCAGCCATTCGCCCTATCCCACCTGCCACTCACCAGACACAAACGCGAAGCCCCTGCCCCCACCGAATCGGCAGGCGACGCTCGTACCGAAGGCGACCGCGCATTGGCGGCCGAATACAGTACTGCGTTGCTGCTGGCGGCCAATCGCGAGAGCAATATCAACATCCGCCCGATACCTGCCGATTCCTCATTCGGTCGGTGGTGGGGGCAGTTGCGTGCCGCCTTTCGATCACCTGACGTCGTTCAGTGGATGCGTGACAAAGGTATTAATGCTGAGTCGATAACACTCAAACCGGAATCGGGAACGATCACCTTCAAGCTCAAGCCTTCGGTTGATCCCGAACAGAAACTGCATACCGTCGGGCAAGACGACAGGCGCTGGGGCGCGATCAGCGGCCCCATCCTCCAGGCCGCGCGTGTGATCAACGCGGGCCACGAGGATACGGCCTTCACGCCGCCGGCAAGTGATCTCAGTGAATCCGCACCTTGGTTTATGGTGGGGCGGTTTTATCAAGAGCGGCAAGACCTTACAGGGCCGGCGATGCGCAGGCGCGCTGAAGAGCTCGACCGGGACCAAGGTTTTTCACCTCTCGACCCGAGCAGCGCGGCAGGCTTGATTGAATCGCGTAGCGCGGACGCGCTCCAAAAACAGGAAGCCACGGTGGGCGATGTGCTGAATCGGCATGAGGCCATCAACGAGCTGCGGCACCTGGCAAAGTCCGTGGACATCCGCAATCCCGAGCAAATCCCGGGCGAATTGAAGAAGCGGACGCTCTCTCTGTCTTCCCCGAGCACCTACCAACCCATCAGTGCTAGCCAATCGAACAGGGTCAGCCTCGTGCAATTCCTGGAAGATCATGGCTGGCATATTCCCACCCATCACGAACAGCTGGAGAACCTCGCAACCGCCCTCTCAACCCCAGCGCCCAAGATGCCGGCACACGGTAACCTCGGCGGAGCGCTGGCTTGGCCTGTGCCGCTGGATCAGGGAGACCTGCAACAGCTGAAGGCAGATATTGGTACGGGCAAAATTGGCGATATTGACTTAGGACCGTCAAAAAATGTCCTGGACTACCTGCTGAGCGGCAGGACAATTTCCGCGGCGGAACAGAGTAACCCGCGACGGCTGATCGATACCTGGATCACATCGCCCAGAGGCAAGGCGCTGGGTGAGGCCATTCAAACTGCGTTCGAGACGCGGGGTGTCAAAGGCAGTGCTTCTGACTGGCTGCTCACGGCCCTGAACAGCGAAAGCGCCAGCGTCTCTGGCGACGACGTCGATCACCAAGCCCCTGGTCAAATTGAAGGCTATCGGCTGGTCTCGGCGGAGAACTCGGGCAAATCACCGTCGACGGTTGTCAAGGAGCTGGAGGATCACCTGGTCGCCAAAGGCAAAGCCTCATCCCCGGAAAAAGCCACGATTCAGGCTCACCTGTTACTGGCCAGCCGGGCACCGGAACTCCTGATCAAGGACATCCCGGAAGGCGTCGTCGTGGGCACCCACAGCTGGGTCAGTCTTGCCACGGCGGTTGCCCGAATCGAAGCGAAAGCGCCAGGAAACACGGCGTCGATGAGCTACGCCGACGTTATGCTCGAAGCCAGCGTTGCGCCGATCTCTGACGACGAACGCACTGTCGAATATGTCGCCCAGACCGACGCAATCAAACACTGGAGCGTTGCCAACGGTATGGATTACCCGTCGACGGATGCCTCAATGACGACTGCCCGCGAGGCCTACAGCGCGCAGATTCGAGAGTTGAGAGAGGCTGCGCAAACGCACATCGGGCAAATGCCGACGACGAGGGGCATTGCGCTGGAACAGTTAAAAGTAGCGCTGCCTCACGTCGACCCGGAACTGTTCGAAGAAAAAACTATCACCCTGCAGCCTTCCAACCGACACTTCCCCGGGCCTTACTCGATACTGGACATGTATATCGATGGTCGAGGACTCAAAGGCGCACCGGACTCAGCGGATAATTGGGGGGAAGCGGGCCGTGGTTTCGTGAACCTACTGACATTTGGCGGCGTCACTCTGCGGCCGGACGGTCGTCCCAGCGCATGGGTGTCCTCCTCGGACGGGTTCAGCATTAGCGATGTGCTGGAACGGCTTAACGAACTACCGCGCCCGACGGAGATATTCAACGAGACGTTCTCGGATTACTCCAGTGCCGTCAAAAAAACGACCGCCGCGCAGCTCAAGCACCTTATTTCGAAACAGCCGCTGGAGGATCGGCAGAATCTGGAGTTTGGCAAAATAACAATCCGCAAAGAAATGTCGTTCCACCGCGCCGATCAGCCCAGGCGTGTTTCAGACGGTGTTCTGCTGGTCGAGACCGAGCGCAATGGCCAGCGCATGAGCTATGAAATCGACCGACTAAAAGGGACGGTGACCAAGCTGCCGGACAAGACTTATCGGGACTATGAGCCGACGGTTCATTCTATAAAAGCAGGCAAACGTTTTGATGAGGTAAAACCCGCAGGTCACTATGCAGCGGGGATAACCCATGAAAACAAAGATGCACAAGGCGCACCCAATAGTTTCAGTAGCGCTAGAACCCAATACATCGTTGATGCATTGGTAGAGGATATCAACTTGCCTGCGGTGGAGAAGTACGCCAAGGGCAGAACCACCTTTGACTCTGAAGTACCGCTGCATGAGACCGTTGAGGAGATCGCGCTCAACCTGATCCCGTTACGGTCAGCCATTGTTAATTTTACCAACGGCAATGTTGGTGGGGGCGTTGTCGATCTTGCCTTCGATATCTTTGGTTTCGCCGTCGGCTTGGGAGCCGCGGCAAAAGGCGCGAAAGTCGCGGCGGCCGGCGCATCGACAGTTGCCAAGGTTGGTCAGGTCGCCAAGATTATAGGGCGCGCGACCGTGGGCGCACTCAATCCATTGGACGGGGTTGCCGACCTGGTTCGTGGCGTGGCGAACGGCCTGCATCGAGGCGTCAGCACAGCGATCAAGGGGGTCAAACATCTGCGCGGCTCTTACCGAGGTGTCGATCTACTTGAATTGGCGAAAAAAACCGACGTCGCCGAAGGCACACTCAAAACAGCTAATGGCACACGCGAAAGCAAAGCGCTGGGCAAATTCGATGAGGCGACCAATAAGTGGTACGCCTACGATCCGCTCGCGAAGCAGGCATACGGCAGGCCGTTGGACAATTTCAGCGTTGACACGCCGAGGTTGAATGACCCCAATAGCCTGCACTCGATCGGCAGTAATGATGTGGTGAAGACCGCCAGTCAGCAGCACGGCGTGGCAGCAACCGGCACATTCAGCGTGGGGCAAGAGACGGTCGAAGGTAACGTGGTTTTGTTTCAAGGTAATTGGCATCGCTACGACGCGATCAATAAACGTGCCTTCGGCCCGCCGCTGACAGATTTCAAACCGAGCCGGGTCGCGGCCAATGGTGACGTGAGGTCGATGGACGCCGATTTGTTGGGCTATGAGGTCAAGTACATTGCGCCCCAAGAGTTATCGACAAAAGGCTTACAGTCCAATGTGTACGTGGGTCGCAGTAAAAAAGAATATGTAAAAATCGATGATAAGTTTTATGAGTCACACCTCAAGGATGGCCAGCGAGTTATCCGGCATCCGACGCGCACTGGGCCTGACCTACCGGTCAGGGATCTGGGGCTTTCCGGATGGGAACCACTCTCCAGAACCGACCGCCTCCTGGGGGGCGCGGGCGGCAACCCCTGGAACCCCGGAGAAAATACCTACTTAATCCCGCTGGACGATATCCACCTGACGGGAAACCCGACACGCCCCTATTCGCTGAACCACAAGGGCGTAGAACATGATGTCACCTTCAACATCTATGCCGGTACGTGGAAATCCAGCAACCTCAAACCAGCAAGCGGTGCCCAAGATCAGGATTACTTCTGGAGGAGTGGCAAAGGAAAATGGCAACGGGGAACGTTTAGTGAGTTTAAACACGCAAAAAAAGTCGATGCCCGCGCGTTTAAATATGTTGATGTTTCCCCTCCGACAATTTTACGGGTTCCAAAAGATGCTCACCCTATCCCCAAACAGATTCACTACTTTTGGGCCGGCAGTGACATTCCGCCGAACCTGATAGAAAACATCGCCAACAACTCTGCCAATGCACCTGGGTATAAATCCATTATCCATGTAGATGCGGACAGCCCGGCGATGTTCGAAAAAATCAAAAGCAAATTGCACACTCAAGCGCCTGGCCTAAGCGTCATGAATCTGCACGAGGACGATTTTTTCAAACAATTGAAAGACACTGAAATGTACAACTATTTTCGACAGGGGCAAGGTAAAAATCTCGCCGCCACTTCGGATGTCGCCCGTTACCCACTGATGAATAAATACGGAGGCATTTACCTCGACACCGATGATGCGATTCCAGTCAATATTGGCGCTACCGCATTGAAGGCGGGCTCCAGCGACATTCTGCTTAACAGACCCGTCGCCCATACTATTACGGACTACAAACCCTTCTACAACACCAGTAACTTTGCGACACAGCCTGGCAATCCGGTTATTAACGATATGATCGCGGAGATGAATAAGCGATTTTCCGCTAACAAAGCTTACTTTGAAAGCAACCGCCCCACCGTCACCAGAGGCCCCGGAGGGGAAATCCAATACACCTCTGAATTTCGCACCTACGAAAGTAAGATTTTCGAGACGGTAGGCCCAACAATGTTTGATGACGTGCTCCAGTCAAAAAGACCTGACATGTACCATCTGGGCCTCGATGGGTTGGCTAAAGAATCGAAGATTGTCGACGGTAAGCTGGTCTCATCCGGACCGATAGTCGATATTGAACGTGAAGCGCGCCAATATTATGCGAGCAAGGGTATTACTCCGCCGGACCTGCTGGGTAATCAGATAAAAAAGATGAAGGAGCACTACCTATCACTTCTTCACCAACTCCAGATAAAGATTGGCGCCGAACACTCCTGGATAGGAACATGATCAACTAATGCTCATACCGGCAGCCGGCCAACGCTGGCAAAGTATGAACAATCAGTCTTGATGTTCACCGCTGCCAGGGTCCGCCGCGTCATCCGGTTCCTTGAGCGGCACTTCTGCATCATCCATCAGCGACCCCGGGTCTTCGTTGCCGGGGTCGTTGAGGTCTTCTTCCGAATCTTTTGACATGACCGTCTCCTCTGATCGCCTTGACATAGCGTAGCTCTTTTGAATAACGCGGCCTGCGTCAAGATGAGGCCCTGCGCGGGTCGTTAAAGTTCCGATGAATCCCTGGCCGGGCATTCAGAGACGTTCAAGTTCGCGTATGCACCGTTGTAGTGCGCGCGCCGTTCCCTGGTGGCGAGTAAACGCGCTCGCCACCAGGGAATAGAGACGCTTTGCCGGTTTCGGCACAGGCATTGCTTAATCCATTCATCGTTCACCCGTCATGCCCGGATACAGGAGCATTCGTTACCCCCCGACCCAGAGCCGACCCCATAAGAAAGTAAGGACCTGGCCCGATGGCACCCTGCGCCACGGGCTCATAAAAAATGCGTTTTTCAAAGCGGCAGTGCCCCCCCGCGCTTCCCTCGGCACTGACAAGGTACTGGAATGGCTCGATCTTTCTTTGATGAAATGAATGACGCACACGGTGTATGCCGCGCGCACTATCAGGAATTCTCCCGCTGGCTGGCCAATACGCCGCCAGAACTGCTGGACCAGCGTCGCCGCGAAGCCGACCTGTTGTTCCACCGCGCCGGGATCACCTTCACCTTGTATGGCGACGAGCAGGACACCGAACGCCTGATCCCCTTCGACATCATCCCGCGCAGCATCCCTGCCAGTGAATGGAGCATCATCGAGCGTGGCTGTATCCAGCGCGTCACTGCGCTGAACATGTTCCTTGCCGATATCTACCACGACCAGCGCATCATCAAGGCCGGGATCGTTCCGGCGGACCAGGTGCTGGGCAACGAGGGTTACCAGAAGGCGATGGTCGGCCTCGACCTGCACCGCGACATCTACTCGCATATTTCCGGGGTGGACCTGGTGCGCGATGGCGACGGCACCTACTACGTGCTCGAAGACAACCTGCGCACGCCCAGCGGTGTGAGCTATATGCTCGAAGACCGCAAGATGATGATGCGCCTGTTCCCCGAAGTGTTCGCCAAACAGCGCATCGCGCCAGTGGACCACTACCCCAACCTGCTGCTCAAAACCCTGAAAAGCGCCAGCCGCCTGGACAACCCCAATGTGGTGGTGCTGACGCCGGGGCGCTTTAACAGCGCATTTTTCGAGCATGCGTTCCTGGCCCGGGAAATGGGTGTGGAGTTGGTGGAAGGCGCCGACCTGTTCGTGCAGGATCTCAAGGTGTTCATGCGTACCACCGACGGCCCCAAGGCCGTGGACGTGATCTACCGCCGTATCGACGACGCGTTCCTCGACCCGCTGGCGTTCAACCCGGAGTCGATGCTCGGCGTGCCCGGCCTGGTCGCGGCCTACTGCGCCGGCAACGTGGTGCTGGCCAACGCCATCGGCACCGGCGTCGCGGACGACAAGTCGATATACCCCTACGTGCCGGAAATGATCCGCTTCTACCTGGACGAAGAACCGGTACTGCAAAACGTGCCGACGTTTCAGTGCCGCAAGCCGGATGAGCTGTCCCATGTGCTGGCCCACCTGCCGGAACTGGTGGTCAAGGAAACCCAGGGCTCCGGCGGCTACGGCATGTTGGTCGGCCCCGCTTCCACGGCGGCTGAGATCGAGGACTTCCGCCAACGCATCAAGGCGCGTCCCCACGCCTATATCGCCCAACCGACCCTGAGCCTGTCCACCTGCCCGACATTTGTCGAAAACGGCATCGCCCCCCGGCATATCGACCTGCGCCCGTTCGTGCTGTCGGGCAAGGAGACCCGCCTGGTACCCGGTGGCCTCACGCGCGTGGCGTTGCGCGAAGGGTCGTTGATCGTCAACTCGTCGCAAGGCGGCGGAACCAAGGACACCTGGGTGGTGGAGGGCTGAGTATGTTGAGTAGAACCGCCGCAGACCTGTACTGGATGTCCCGTTACCTGGAGCGTGCCGAGAACCTGGCGCGCATGCTCGAAGTCAGTTATTCGTTGTCATTGATGCCCCAGGCCGGGCGCAGCGATGGCCTGGACGAACTGGCGATGTCGCTGCTCAGCAGCGGCACCCTGGACAGCTACCTGGAGCGCCACGGCCAACTGGATGCCGAGCGCATGCTGCACTTCTTCGCCCTCGACGAAGAAAACCCGGCCAGCATCTATAACTGTCTGCGCGCCGCACGGGGCAACGCCCATGCCGTGCGCGGGCGCATCACCGCCGACATGTGGGAAAACCTCAACGCCACCTGGCTGGAAATGCGCAGCATCGCCGCCGGCGGGCTGGCGCGCCATGGCATCAGCCACTTCTGCGATTGGGTCAAGCAGCGTTCGCACCTGTTTCGCGGGGCGACGTCCGGCACCATCATGCGCAATGACGCCTACCGGTTCATTCGCCTGGGCACCTTCGTCGAGCGCGCCGACAACACCTTGCGCCTGCTGGATGCGCGCTACGAGATGTTCGGCGAGGAATCGGAGGAAGTCAGCGACTTGTCGGCACGCGGTTATTACCAGTGGAGCGCCCTGCTCCGCGCCCTGTCGTCATTCGAGGCGTACACGGAGCTGTATCCGAATGCGCTGAATGCACGCTCGGTCTCGGAGTTGCTGCTGTTGCGCAGTGATGTGCCGCGTTCGTTGCATGCCTGTATCGAGGAACTGAGCCACATTCTGGCGGACTTGCCAGGCAGTTATGGGCGCACCGCGCAGCGCTTGGCCGCCGAGTTCGAAGCGCGGCTGCGCTATACCGGGATCGACGAAATCCTCGAAGCAGGCTTGCACAGCCGCCTGACGGAATTCATCGACACGGTACGCGAATTGGCGCGGGCGATTCACTGCTCGTACCTGGAGGTGGTTTAGACACCGAGGGGCGCGTGCTTTCGCTCGCGGTATTCCCGCGGGGAGCAGTTCATCAGGCGCTTGAAGGCACTGCTGAATGCGCTGTCCGACTGATACCCGAGTGACTGGCCGATACAGGAAACACTTCTGGCAGACGTGTTCAAGGCCTGTAACGCCAGGTGCATGCGCCAGCGCGTCAGATACTCCTGGGGCGCCATTCCGACCCGCTGCTTGAAGTGCAGGGCAAAAGTCGAACGGGACTGGCTCGCGACACCGGCCATGTCGCTCAAGGTCCAGCGGCGTGCCGGCGCGGCGTGTATTTGCTGCAGTACCGGCGCCAACCGCGGATCGTTCAACGCCGCCAACCAACCGGTGGTAGTGGCGCCCATGGATGACTGATAGAGGCGCAGGATCTGCACCAACATCATTTGCGCCAGATGCTCGGTCATCAACGCCGCGCCTTGCATCGGGCTGGCATATTCCCGAGCCAGGCGATCCAGACACCAGCGCAACACGCTGGCCTGCTCGGACCTCGCACTGATACGCACCACCGGCGGCAACCCCTCCAGCAATAGACGGGCGTCGTCACCGTAGCTAAAGCGCCCGCCTATCAGGAACAGATCCACAGTCTCACCCAGGCGAGCGATCCCCCCCACGGCGTCACGGTACACCGTGCGCGCGTCAACGCCCTCCAGTGCAAGGTTGCTGGACAACCTCCAGGGACGGTTCTGCGTCAACAAAAAGCAATCGCCCTCGCTCAAGGGCATCGGTACGGGCATGCCCTCGACTTCCAGCCAACACTTTCCCTCCACCACGGCATTGAACTTGATGCCCTCCGGCGGTGGAAAATCCAGGGCCCAATCACCGCCAGCCTTGAGGCCGGCGAAATAGGACCGATGACTCTTTAACAGCGCCACCACGTCGGACAGGGTATCCATAAAAAAAACTCCGGACGATCGCGACAGAAACACGGACTTTATGGCGTTTCGCGTCCGGCATCCAGGAGAGAACATAGCGGCTCCCCATGGAGAATTCCCTATGATCAATAAACAACGCCCTATCGAGAGTGGATTCGACGGCACGACAACCGCTATGCAAGCGTTGGCGGGTAAAGATTTGCACGGTATGACTGCCATCGTCACCGGTGGTTATTCAGGCATTGGCCTGGAAGCCGTTTTAGTCGCTATCGCCCACCACCGAGGCAACAGCTGCCGCACCCGCGCTTCGCCGAACCGGTCATCGATCAACATCACCACGCCTTGGTCCTGCTGGCTGCGGATCACCCGCCCCGCCGCCTGCACGACTTTCTGAATGCCCGGGTACAAGTAGGTGTAGTCATAGCCGGAGCCGAAGATCGCGCCCATGCGCTGCTTCATCTGTTCGTTGACCGGGTTCAGTTGCGGCAGCCCCAGGGTCGCGATGAACGCGCCGATCAAGCGCGCACCGGGCAGGTCGATGCCTTCGCCAAACGCGCCGCCCAGCACCGCAAAACCGACGCCCTGGCTGTGTTCGGTGAACTGTTCGAGAAACGCCCGGCGCTCGGCTTCGGCCATGCCGCGTGACTGCTGCCACAGTGCGATATGCGGGTGTCGCTCGGCGAGTAACAGCGCCACTTGTTGCAGATAATCGAAACTGCTGAAGAACGCCAGGTAATTACCCGGTTGGTGAGCGAACTGCTCGGCGATCAATTCAACGATGGGCTCCAGCGAGGCCTGGCGATGCACGAACCGGGTGGAGACCTCATCGACAATCCGCACCCGCAACTGCGCGGCATTGAACGGTGATTCCACGTCGACCCAGGCAGTGTCCGCCGGCAGGCCCAGCAGGTCGGCGTAGTAATGGCGCGGGCTGAGTGTGGCGGAAAACAACACGCTGCTGCGCGCCGCCGTCAATCGTGGGCGGATGAATTCGGCGGGCACCACATTGCGCAGGCACAAGGTGGAACTGCTGCGCTTGCCGCGCAACTGACGCAGGCTGATATCAAAGATGAAATGTTCGTTGAACAGCTCGGCGACCTTGGCAAATTGCAGTGCCTCAAAATAGAACGCCTGCAGATCGCCATTGAGTGCTTCGGGGTGGTCGTTGAAATAGTCGCCCATGGCGCTGGCGCAAAGGCTCAGGGCCTGGAGCATTTTGTCGGGTCTGGCCGCGTAGGCCTGATACGGCGCGAGTTGGTCCTTGTGCAACGCGTTCCACTCACGATTCAAGCGCTGCAAGGGTTTCTTCAACGGCTCCGGCGCCGTATCGCGCACGGTCTTGAGGGTGTACTGATCAAGGCTGGCGCTGTACATCGATCGTGCGCGCTCCACCAGGTTATGGGCTTCGTCCACCAGCACCGCGACGCGCCACTGGTTGAGTTGGGCCAGCCCGAACAACAGCGCGCCAACGTCGAAATAGTAGTTGTAGTCGGCGACCACCAGGTCGCTCCAGCGCGCCATTTCCTGGCTCAGGTAATACGGACAGAGGCCGTGCTCCAGGGCGACCTCGCGCAAGTTGTGTTGGTCGAGCAGGCGCACCTTGGCGGCCGCGATACGCGCGGCGGGCAAGCGGTCGTAGAAACCCTTGGCCAGCGGGCAGGATTCGCCGTGGCAGGCCTTGTCCAGGTGTTCGCAGGCCTTGTCCCGCGCCACCAGCTCCAGCACGCGCAGCGGCAGTTCGGGACTGCTGGCATACAGCACTTGCGCGGCGTCGAGGGCCAGCTTGCGACCCGGGGTCTTGGCGGTGAGGAACAACACCTTGTCCAGTTGCTGGGGCGCCAAGGCCTTGAGCATGGGGAAGATCGTGCCGACGGTTTTGCCGATGCCGGTGGGCGCCTGGGCCATCAGGCAGCGGCCGGTGCTGACGGCCTTGTACACCGACTCTGCGAGGTTGCGCTGGCCGGGGCGAAAGGCGCTGTGGGGGAACGCCAGGGCCTGTGCGGCGCGGTTGCGGGCGTCGCGGTGCTGCATCTCCTGGCGGGCCCAACCGAGAAACAACGCGCATTGCCGGTTGAAGAAACATTGCAGATCGGCGGCCGCAAAGCGCTGGTTCAGCGAGGTTTCGCCCTCGCCGACGATATCGAAATACACCAGCGCCAAATCGATGTGCGCAAGCCCGAGCTTCTGGCACATCAACCAGCCGTAGACCTTGACCTGGGCCCAATGCAATTGCCGATGGTTGGCGGGCTGGGCGTCGAGGTCGCCGCGATAGGTCTTCACCTCTTCGAGGCGGTTGCTGTCCGGGTCGTAGCCGTCCGCCCTGCCCCGCACCTTGAGTTCCTCGTACTCGCCTTCCAGGGCCACTTCGTTCTGGTAGTGCGCGCTGCGCCGCGAGGCGACCGTGCGATGGCCGGCGATGCCTTCCTGGGCGCTGGGCGATGGGGTAAAACGCAGGTCGAGGTCGCCGACCTTGGCCGTGAACTCACACAGTGCGCGCACCGCCACGGTGTAGCTCAAGCGGACTGCGCCCAGCGCACATAGCAGACGGTGACCGGCATCTGGTACTCGCCACAGAACTCCAGCCAGCGCAGTTGGTTGTCTTGCAGGCGATCGCCGGGGCCTTTGACTTCGATCATGCGGTAGGTTTTCTGCGCGGGCCAGAACTGGATCAGGTCCGGCATACCCGCGCGGTTGGCGCGAATATCCAGCAGCAGCCGCTCGAACCAGCAACGCAAGTGTTCGGCGGGCAAGCATGCCAAGGCCTGCTCCAATAGTTCTTCACTGAGCAGGTTCCAGAAGACAAAGGGTGACTGGATGCCCCACTTGTCCACGTACCGTTGGCGGATGGTGTGTTTGTAGCGGTCATCCTGCAGTTGCTCGAGACAGGCGGCAAACAGTGACGCACGGCGCTGATGGAAGTCTTCGCTGTGCAAATCCGCCGGCCCGCGCTGGAACGGGTGGAAAAATGCCCCCGGCAGCGGCGCGAAGATCGCCTCCCAGCACAGCAGGCCGAACAGCGAATTGATCAGGCCGTTTTCGACGTAGTACACCGGCGCATCGGGCTCGCTCAGATGCGCCTGCACGCAATACTCCACCGCCATCGAGGGCGGCGGCGGCGGGAGCGCCAGGTCCAGGCGCGTGACGTCCCGAGGCTTGGCCTTGGGCACGGCTGGCGCGCCCAGCTTGCGCCGCAGGCGCGGCAACACTCGCAGCAGGTGTTGCTGCTCGGCGGGGCTTTCCGGGGCCTCGTGGGCGGCACATGCCAGGGCCATCGCCTGGGCGTAGTCTTCCTGGCGCTCCAGCACGCGAATCAAGCGTGCGCGCGCGCCGGGATAAGCACAGGCCCGGTAGATCTGCTCGGCCAACGCCAACTCGGCACTGCGCTCGCAAGACTGGCCGACCTGGAACAACAGCTTGGCCCGGCGTTTTTCCAGCCAGGGGTTGTCGGTCTGCAACGTAGCGATCTGCGCCAGCACGCTGTCCAGCGCCTGCGCGGACTCAAAGGCTTGCTGGCACTGATGCAGGAACAGAAACCCCAGCACGTCATCGCGGCTGCGCAAACCACGGGACTGCGCGCAAAACTCGACTTTTTCGTAGGTATAGATGCCCAGGTCCGCCAGCACGAACTCCGACCAGTCCTGATGCAGGTTGCCGAAGAACATCAAGCGCAAGCGATCACACAAGTCCATCACAGTGACGCTGTAGAGCACGTCATCCAGCTCGGGGCACCAGTGGGCAAAGCAGCGACGCTCATCGAACTGCGGCGCCAGTTGCTCGAGCCAATCGGCCTTTTTGCCCTTGGGCTGCTCGATCCACGGCTGGAACACGCCCAGCAACTCGCCCTTTTGCAGCAACCCGAACAGTTCGTCAAAGCTCAGCAGGCACTGATCATCCACCCAACCCAAAGCCTTCAGCGGGCGCACTGCCGCATGAGCGCAGCCGATCTCCGGGTAATTGAGCTTGCCCGCTCGAAAATGCACGCCCTTGCGCATCACCAGACGTACCAGTAATGCCTGGGACGCCTGCGGCAACCTGTCGAATTGCTGAATGAAATGCGCTTCTTCAGCATCGAGCAGATCGGCATAGCGTTGTGCCAGCCAATCCAGCACCTGACGGAAGTTATGCAGGTAATACAGGGGGTTTTCGAGGGTTTCGGGCATAGTCCGCAGCGATTAAGTACTGGTTATGCATACAGAGTGCCGCCGCTGACGCGTTGTTGCAATCGGTAATAGATAAATGGCGCACGCAACTTTTTGCGTAAAAGTGATCAGATAGGGGAATTGATGGCGTAACATTTATGGCCCGCTGCCTCAGGCCGCGGGACTTTTCAGGGTTAAGGTAAGGGTTATGAACATGAAGAATTTGGGTCTGCCACTGGTTGCACTCACTTTTCTGGTATTGGCCGGTTGCGCGACGCAAACCGTAGTGACATTGCAGAACGGCACGCAGTATTTAACCAAAGACACGCCGAAGACCAAGACCGCCGACGGCTTCTATGAATTCACCGACATCGCCGGCAAGCGCATCCGCGTCAGAGCCGATGATGTGGCCACGGTTCGCAAGGAAGACTGATCCCGCCCTGCATCCCTCATCAAACATGTGGGAGCCCGCTTGCTCCCACCCTTTGAACCGCGTGCCAACGCGGTTTCAACCGATCACGACACCCTCCCCCGACCAGTTGCTCACCCCCACCAGCGTCACCGAATCCGCGCCAAAACTGATCACCGTATCGTCGCCCACCGCCTTGGCGTGCTCGCGATAATCCAGGCTGCCCTGCACATCCGTGAACACCAGTTTGTCGCTCGATTGATAGCCGATCACCCGATCCTGGCCAAACGGCCCGCTGAACAGAAAGGTGTTATGGCCACTGTTGTCGCGAAGGGTGTCGTTGCCCTTGCCGCCTTCGATGAAGTCCGCGCCCTTGCCGCCCTGGATCAGGTCATTACCGTCACTGCCGATGATGAAGGTGTTGCCCTTGTGCGGCTCGGCATTGCGGTTGAGGTCCTGCACCCAGGTGGTAGCCCGCGCCGGGTCGGACAGGTTGGCGACGATCACCGTCGAGTCCCGGCTCATCTGGTCGTAGAACCCGGATTCGAGCACGCGGGTCATGCCGTCGCCATAGCCGCTGGGCAAATGCGACACCCAGGTCGGCAGGTTGGCAATGGAGAACGGCAGCACGTTCCACAGCGTCGAGGCGTAGTGATCGTTGAAGCTGACGATGTTGTCAGTGGTCGATTCATGGGGTTTGTCATGCACGCCCAGGGACGACAGGTTGAAGGATGAACCGTCCAGCACCCGGAATACCGGGTCGTTTTCATAGCCGATGTTCAACACCTTGTCGCCGGCGCTCTGGGTCGGCGACGCGTAGGCCACATAGTTGGCGTCCTTGTAGAACCCCGACCATCGCTGGTCGCTCAACTCCGCCAGGCTGTTGACCGCCAGCCCGCCGAGGCTGTGGCCGCTGACCAGCACGTCGGAACCGCTCAGGCCATGGGCGCCGGCATACTCGGCAACCGCCTTGAGCAAACCGCCGAAGGCTTCGCCGGCGTAGTTCTTCGCATAATCCTTGGGGCCCAGGGCGGCGAGCAGATCGCTGAGCAGATCACCGATGGAATCGCTGATCAGGCTTTCCCGCGGCCCCGACGTGCCGCGAAAGCCGATGCCGATTTCGAGCAGGCGGCCGGCGTCATCGTACTTGCCCAGCACTTCGGCCTGCGCGGTGGTGTAGCCAGCCTTTTCACCGAAAAACGTGCCCCGGGCGTCGACCTTGCCGGCGTAACCCAGGGTGCTCGCGCTGAGCGGCGTCCATCCGGCGTGTTGCAGCGCTTCCAGGGCGGCCTTTTCCGAATCGGGATTCCACGGGATACCGGGAATCACGCCTTGGGAGTCGGCACCGCCGAGCAATGCACCGACCAGCGTCGCCGGCAGGCCAACGCCCAAGCCGTGGTGCTGATAGCCCACCGCAAAGCCGTTATCCAGGTTGTGGTAGGTATACAGCGTGATCGCCATCGCATCGGCGAACAGCGCCTTGGAACCCTCGGTGCCAAGGTTTTTATAATCAAAGATTCCCATCGGTAGTGCCTCTCTGTTGTTGGAGTTGTCGAGAAAGCGCAATGACGTCCCAGGTGCAGCTACGGCTGCTTGCCCACCGGCCCAAAGGCCTCATCGACTTGCGCCAGGTCGGTATCGCGCAGGTTGCCGGCGTAGTAGTGCAATTTGGTCCAGGCCATCAGGTAGTCATAACGCGCCTGGGCCAGGTCGCGCCGGGTGCTGTAGAGCTGCTGCTCGGCGTTGAGCGCATCGAGGTTGACCCGCTCGCCGCCGAGGATGCTTTGCCGGGTCGACACCACCAGCGCCTCGGCCGAGGTCAGGGCTTTCTGGTAGGCGCGCAGCTTGCTCACGCCCGACAGGCAGGCGCTGAACTGGCGACGCAGTTCGATCAGGGTTTCGCGGGTCTTGCCTTCCAGCTCGTATTCGGCCTGCTCCATGGCACGGCTGGCCTGGCGCGTGGACGCGGAGACAGCGCCACCGGCATACAACGGCAGGCTGACTTCGACGCCGATGGTGTTGGTGTCGTAGCGCTGGTTGTAGGTGTTGCCGCTGTCGGATTCCTGCTGGCGCGAACTGGCATACGCGGTGATCTTCGGCAAGTGCCCGGCACGGTTGCGCTCCACTTCATAACGCGCCACTTCCAGGGCCTGACGTTGCGAAGCCAGCGTCGGGTTGTTGCTGATCGCCAGCGCGTGCCAGGTGTCGTAGTTGGCCGGCGTCAGGCTGAAGACGGCGAAGCGCTGATTGAGCGGCGCGAGGTCGTTGATATTGACACTCTGCACGCCGATCAGCGCGCCCAACGCTCTTAACGAGGCGTCCTGTTCATCCAGCGCCTGGATTTCTTCGGCGGTGGCCAGCTCATAGCGCGATTCGGCTTCAAGGATGTCGGTGCGCGTGCCCTCGCCCTGCTGGAACAGGTGCTGGTTCTGCTGAAACTGCTGCTCGAAGGCGTTTTTCTTGGCGCGGGCGATCTCGATCTGGTCTTGGGCGAACAACGCTTGGGTGTAATAGCTCAACACCCGCACCAACAGCGCCTGGCTCTTGTCACGAAAACTTTCATCGGCAAACAGCGCCTGGGCCACGCCCTTGCGGTAGTTGGCATAGGCTTCGTAGTCGAACAGCGGCTGCTGCAGGCTGAAGGTCGAGCCGTAGCTGTTGTAATTGCGCGCGTCGCGATAGCTGCCGCCACGCCCGTCAGGCAGGTGCGCTTCGGAATTGTTGCGCCCCTTGTTGTAGTTATAGGACAGCCGCGGCAGCAACCCGGCGCGGCCGATGGTGCGGTTTTCCAGGCCGGCGTCGCGTTCCTTGAGCGCGCCAAGGAACACCGGATCGTTGCGCAGAGCCTGCTCGTACACATCGAACGGGCCCATGGCGGCCTGGGCAGGCGCACAGCTCAACAGCACGGCAATGAACAGCGGTTTCATGTTCATTCCTCGGTCAACGCAGAGCCGGCGCGGTCGAGCAGCGGCTTGAACAGGTAATTGAGCAACGAGCGCTCGCCGGTACGCACGAACATCTCGGCGGGCATGCCCGGCTTGATCACCAGGCCGTGGAGTGTTTCCAGCGCGGCCTCGCTGACGCTGGTGCGCAGCACGTAGTACGGCGCGCCGGTTTTTTCGTCGAGCAGTTGGTCGGCGGAAATCAGGCTGACCTGTCCCGGCACACGCGGGGTACGGCTCTGGTTGAACGCGGTGAACAGGATGTCGACCGGCAGGTGGGTGCCGACCTTGTCCACCAGGTGGACCGGCAAATGCCCCTCGACTTCCAGCCGCGTGCCCTGTGGCACGATCTCCAGCAAGGTCTCCCCGGCACGCACCACCGCGCCTTCGGTGTGGACGCCGAGGTTGACCGCAATGCCATCGGCCGGCGCGTTGATTTCGCTGTGTTGCAGGTCGAACCCGGCGGACGTGAGTTGCTGCTCCAGGGTCAGGCTGCGCAGTTGCGCGTCGGCCAGTTGGCTGCGCACTTCCTTCTGGTATTCGTCGCTGTGCTGCTGCAGTTTGAGCCGCGATTCGAGGATGCCCTGCTCCACTCGGCCGCTTTCGCCGGTGTTCTGCGCCAGGTCCTGTTGCACCTGGGACAACTGGCGCTGGTACTCCATCAAGCGGTTGCGCGGGATGTAGCCATTGTCGGCCAGGGGCTGCAGATTGCTCAGTTGATCGCGCAGGGATTGAGCCTGGGCGCTCAGGTCGCTGCGTGCGCGGCGCATGCCATTGAGCTGCGCCGTGGCGCCGTCGATATTCGCGCGAATCCCCGCCTGTTCACGGGCAAAGGCTTCGCGGCGGCTGCTGAACAGTTGGCGCTGGCCTTCGAGCACCAGGGCCAGCGCGGGGTCCGGGGCGGTGCTGAGTTCGGCGGGAAACACGATGGCCGCGCGATTGTCGCGCTCGCTCTGCCAGCGCGCCACACTGGCCCAGGCCAGGCGGTACTGCGCTTGCAGCGATTGCACATCGGCCTGGTTCTGGGTCTGGTCGAGACGAAACAGCGGCTGGCCCTGTTTGACCGTCTCACCTTCGCGCACCAGGATCCGGCTGACCACACCGGGGCTGAAGGTCTGCACGGCCTTGCGCTTGCCCGAGACCACCACGGTGCCCTGCACCGGAATGCCCTGGTCCAGCGGCGCCAAGCTGGCCCAGAGGAAAAACCCACCGGCGCCGACCACCGTCAGCCACCAGCCCAGACGCACGAAAAAAGCGGCGTCGCGTTGTTCCACAGTGAGCATGCTCATGCGCCTGGATTCCTTGCGGTTTGATACTGACGACTGAAACTGACGCCGGTTTTTTCCTGCGTCGCCGCCTGCTGGCCGGACAACGCGCGCAGCACGTCCTGGCTCGGCCCAAACGCTTGCAGGTGGCCTTCGTTGAGCACCAGCAACTTGTCGGCCTGGGCCAGGGCCGAAGAGCGGTGGGTGACGAGAATCACGCTGCTGCCCTGGGCCTTCAACTGCACGATGGCGCTGGCCAGCGCGGCTTCACCGACGGTGTCGAGGTTGGAGTTGGGTTCGTCCAGCACGACCAGCCGCGGCCCGCCATACAGCGCACGCGCCAGGGCCACCCGTTGCTTCTGGCCGCCGGACAGGCCGCCGCCGTTGTCGCCCAACACGGTGTCGTAGCCTTGCGGCAGGCGCAGAATCAATTCATGCACGCCGGCCTGTTGCGCCGCCTGGACCACTTGCGCCGGGTCGGCATCGCGAAAGCGCGCAATGTTGTCGGCGATGCTGCCGCTGAACAGTTCGATGTCCTGGGGCAGGTAACCGATGTGCGGGCCAAGATCGTCACGGTCCCAGCGATGGATATCCGCGCCATCCAGGCGCACGGTGCCGGCCAGGGTTGGCCATACGCCCACCAGCACCCGCGCCAGCGTGGACTTGCCGGACCCCGACGCGCCCAGCACCCCCAGCACCTCGCCGGCGCCCAGGTGGAAACTGACCTGATGCAGCGTCGCCAGGCGTCGACCCGGCGGGCCGGCGCTGACCTGCTCGAAACTCACCTGGCCCTTGGGGGCGGGCAAGGCCATCGGCTCGACGTCCGGCGCAAATTCGCGCAGCAGTTGGTCAAGCCGCTGATAGGCCAGCTTGGCCGAACTCCACTGCTTCCACACGGCAATCAACTGGTCGATCGGGCTGAGCACCCGCCCCATCAGGATCGAACCGGCGATCATCATCCCGGCGGTCATCTCGCCCTTGATCACCAAGAATGCGCCCAGGCCGAGCACCAACGATTGCAGGCACAGGCGCAGGGATTTGCTCAGCGCGGTGATCACCGAGCCGGTGTCGCTGGCCGCGTTCTGCAAGCCCAGGAACTGCGAATGCACGGCAAACCAGCGCTGGCGCAACGCGCCGAGCATGCCCATGGCCTGGATGGTTTCGGCGTTGTGCAAATGGCTGGTGGCCAGTTGGCTGGATTGCTGGGAGTAACCGCCAGCCTCAGCCAGGGGCTTGTTGGTCAGGTATTCATTGAGGCAGGCCAGGCCGATCAGCAGCAAGGCCCCCGCCGTGGCCAGCACGCCCAGCCACACGTTGAACAGGAAAATCACCAACAGATAGATCGGAAACCACGGCGCATCAAAAAACGCGAACAGCGCCGGCCCGGTGATGAACTGGCGCAGATGGGTCAAATCTGCCAGGGACTGCCCGGCATGCCCCTGGCCGCGTTGCAGGTTGCGTTCGAAGGCAGCTTTATACACGCGCAAGTTGAAGCGCCGTTCCAACTGGCTGCCGATGCGGATCACGATAAAACTGCGGATGACTTCCAGGCTGCCGATAAAGGCGAAGAAACCGACGACCATCAGCGTCAACATCACCAGAGTGGTTTCATTCTGGGAGGACAGCACGCGGTCATACACTTGCAGCATATAAATGGATGGCACCAGCATCAGCAGGTTAATTAATGCAGTGAAACAGCCAACGCTGATCAAAATACTTTTATATTCACCCAGCGCCTTGAATAAAGGCGCAATAACAGGGGGCTTCGCCATGGTGTTTGATCTTCCTTGAACCCAATGACCGGCAATAGTTGCCCCAGCCCCTGAATAAGCGGCGGCCAACTATTAAATTCGAGTTATAGCGTTATAACTAAAAACTAAGGTATTCGTTGCAATGTCACGATATCGCCAGATGGCGTGCGCGCCTGGTATTCGCCGTCGCGCTGACGATTCAAGTGGGTAATCCCGGAACCTTCGGCATTCATCAACCAGATCCCGTCCGGCGTCGGCGACCATGTCAGGGGTTTGTCTCCCAGCCATTGCTCGACGCAGGCCACATCGCCCCCCACGGCGGTGGCTTGCTCCAGCAAATCCAGGGCACAGACCTGATCCTGTCGGTGCAGTTGCCAATGTCCGGCCAACTGCGCGGTGGTGGGTAAAACGAGACTGCTAGCCATTGCGTGGGCTCCTGCCGACACGAACAACACCTGTAGGACACAGGCGATCAAATGCACAAAACGCGGCATGTGTATGCCCCTCCTGGAAGCGCGGCGCCACAACGCCGCGCCGGTGCATCAGGCCACGATGTCGCTGACCGCTGCCTGGCCCACGGTGGTGACGAGGAAATCCGCCACGCCGTGCCCGGAGAAGTCCACAGCCAAGGTACCCAGGTGGGTGCCCGAGGCATAGCTCAATACTGCGTCGCCGGCATGCCCGGTGAACGCGTTGACGAAGCTCAGGCCCGCACCTTTGGTGATGCCGCTCAGGTCGATCTTGTCGGCGCCGCTGGTGAAGTCAAAGATCTTGTCCGCCGCACCTGGCTTGGAATCGGAACTGGCACCGAACACAAAGGTGTCGTTGCCGGCGCCGCCCCACAGTTGGTCCGCACCGCCAGCGCCGTAGATGAGGTCGTTGCCGGCCCCGCCCTTGATCAGGTTGGCGGCAGTGTTGCCGATGATCAGATCGTTGCCTGCGCCGCCGAAGGCGTTTTCCACGGTGACGCCCTTGGCGATGGACACGTTGCCCACCAGGCCGCCAACGTCGGAGAACGAGGTCTCATTGAGGTTGATCTTCTGGTTCTGGGTGAAACCGGAAAAATCCAGGGTGTCGTTGCCGCCGCCGTCCCAGACCGAAAACACCAGCTTGTCGGCGTTGGCGGTGGCGCTGAGGAAATCACGCCCGGTGTTGGAGTTGAAGCCGTAGGTGGTGTCGCCAGCGCGGGTGGCGTAGTTCGCGCCGTAAAGCTTCTGGATCGCCGCGATATCGTCGATCAACGGCCCGGAGGCATAGGCCTCGCCCCCGCCCTTGCTGAAGTTCTGGTTGGTGTTGCTCTCGCTCCAGTAACTCATGAGGCTGTAGCCGCGCGTGTCCTGTCCATAGGTCGCGTCGTTGTAGGTCGGGTTGCCGTTCCCGGCGTTGTAGTCGCCGGGGTGAGCCAGGCCCAGGGTATGACCGATCTCGTGGGTCAGGGTCTGCCGGCCGTAGTTGTTCAGGTCCGGGGTCTTGTTGGGTGTGTAGCTGCTGTTGGTCAGGTACCACGAGGTGCCGTCGTAGCCCGCGCCGGTGCCGGGCAGGTAGGCGAAGGCCGCCGCGCCGTCCTGGCCGCCGCTGTAGTTGCCGAAGGTCATATGCCCATCGCCGCCGCTGGCCTTCTCGGTGAAGGCAACGTTGGCGACATCCGACCAGGACTGCATGGCCAGTGCGGCCTGGGCTTTCTGCTGGCTGTTGAACTGGCTGAAGCCCGAGATGCCATGCTTGTTCAGCGTGCTCGAGGAGGCCGAGGTCAGGAAGGTGTAGGTCAGGTCGATCTTGCCGTTGCCGTCGACGTCCCGGTACGCGGCGCCGTCGCGCAGCAGCTGGGTGGCGGCCTGGTCAACGGAGTAGGAGGGTTTGCCATTGATCGTGAGGTTGCCGCCACGGTCGTACAGATGGCTGAAACTATCGATTTGCGTATACGCAGTGCTGGCTTGCGCGGCAGACACAATAGCCTGGTCTTTTACTTTTGACATAAACGTACTTCCTTGTGTGCAAGTGCATCAGTCTTGGGTCGATAGGAACCCCGCTGGCGAGATCGTCCTATCACTCGCCTCTTTTGAAGGCGTCACGAAACTGACACAACTTGAAATCTTTCGTCTACATCTATTTACGCAGTGAAAACCGACAAGTCGGCAACTTAAGCAAGTCGCGTGCAATGTTTGTAGGGGGTTAGTTGCTTTTGTCCGACAAAAAGCGCCGCGCTGTTATTTAAATATTAAATAGCGGTAAAGCCGCTCAACTTGAGCGGCGCACTTGTTTAGATGGATCCAATATATTGTCACGGTGTCATTCGCCGCATTAAAGAGCCAGCATCTTTATAAATACACCGGATTATCGGCAGCTGTTCCAGCCCGTCTCGCGCAATGCCTGCAACAGGGTTTCGCCGTCCAGACCCGGCACCCGCACCCCGTCGTCGGTGGTCATGCTCTCACCGGCCAGCATGGCGTTGACGATCGCCTCCTCCACCGCCTCCGCCGCGGCGAGGAACAGCGGGGACATATGATCGTTATTGACCATCTGCACCGCGCTGCTGAACGCCAGGTCCTTGCGCCCATAGTCCGCCGGGGGCAGCGCCTGATTGCCGGTGGCGAAGGCCAGGAACAGGTCGCCGCTGGAGTCCTCGGTGCCGCCGCCGGTGCGCGCAATGCCGATGGACGCGCGTTGCGCCAGGCGCCGGCATTGATGGGGCAGCAACGGCGCGTCGGTGGCCAGGATCACCACAATCGAGCCCATGCCCGGCGTGCCCCGCTCGGCGAACGGCGATGGGATCGTCATCAACTGCCGGCCCACCGGGTAGCCGTCAACCCGCAGTTCCTGGCGCTTGCCATGGTTGGCCTGCACCAGCACGCCGACCGTCCAGCCGCCCTGCTCCGCCGGCAACCGGCGCGACGCGGTGCCGATGCCGCCCTTGAATTCATGGCAGATCATCCCGGTGCCGCCGCCCACTGCACCTTCCTGTACCGGACCACTTTCGGCGTGGTCCAGCGCCTCGCGCACATGCGCAGGCTTGACGTGCTGGCCCCAGATATCGTTCAGCAGGCCGTCGTAGGTTTCCATCACCACCGGCATGCACCAGTACACGGCCGGGTCCGCCAGACGCTCGCGCTCCAGGGCAATCAGGGTGTCGCGCACAATGCCGAGGCTGTGGGTGTTGGTGATCGCCAATGACGTGGTCAACAGCCCTGCTTCGCTGATCCACTCCAGGCCCGTGGCGTCGCCATTGCCGTTGAGCACGTGATACCCGGCAAAGCACGGCTGCTGCCGCGCCTCGCCGGCACGCGGCTGGACCACTGTGACGCCGGTACACACCTGTTTACCGTCGACGCGGGTCTTGAGCGTGCTGTGGCCGACCCGAACGCCGGGAACATCGGTGATGGCATTCAACGCGCCGGGCGTGCCCAGCCCCAACGTGATGCCCAATTGACGTGCGCGCATAACCACTCCTTACAGTTTCTGATACGCCGGACTCAACCGGCCACTGATGCAATACAGAATCACCGACAGCGCCAGCAAGCCGATGATGACCATGATGTCGCGCACCGAAGCCTCCGCGATCAAGGTCATCAACAGATACCCGGCGCCCAGCACCGCCAGCAATGCCGGCAGCGGCCACAAGGGCATGCGATACGGATGTGCGCGCTCACGCAGCAGCACCCGGCTCATCAGCGCACTCAAGGCCACGATCAGGTACACCAGCATGATCAGCAGCACACTGAACGAGGTGAGGTCCGCCAGGTTGGAGCTGAAACTCAGCAGCGCCGAAGGGATCGCCAGGAACAGCGTCGCCAGCCAGGGCGAATCCCAGCGCGGGTGAATGCGCGTGAACAGTTTGTTGATGGTCGGCGTCCACAGGGCGTCGCGGCCGCTGCTGAATACCACGCGGCCGATCTGGATCACGATGGCGACGATGGCGTTGAATACCGAGAGGAAGATCCCGGCACTGACCAGGCGTGACAAGGTTTCGTTGCCATGGCTGGTCAGCAGGTAGCCGATGGGGTCGGGGCTGCTGATCATCGCACTCAGCGACGGCGCGCCGATCAGCAGTGCGGTGATCGGCACCAGTTCGATCACCACCACCAGCCCCAGGGACCACAACACCGCTTTGTGTACGCCCTTGCCGCCGCATTTCATGTCTTCGGCCAGCAGCACCGCCGGCCCGTAGCCATTGAAGGAGAACAGGCCGATGCCGACCGCGCCGATCACCAGGGCCCAGGGCGCCAGGTGCAACATGCCGTTTTCGACGATCTGCGGCTGAAACAGCACGCTGACCGGCTGCACCGGATGGCCGAAGCCGAGGAACACGATCACCAGCAAGGCCGCCACTTCCAGCAGCAGGCAAGTGCCGGTGATCCAGGCATTGAGCTTGATATTGAGGATGCCCAGGGCGTAACTGCACACCACAATGACCAGCGCAACGGTCTGGGCATCGAACCGGGTGCCCAGGGCGTTATTCAAGTAGGTCGCCGCGCCCGTGGCCAGTACCGGTGGGATAAACAGCAACATCACCAGTACCGTCAGGAACGTCGCATAGCCCGCCATGCCGCCGAATACCCGCTTGGCATACACATATTCACCGCCAGCGCTGTTGTGGGCGCGGCCCAGTTCGGCGTAGCAAAAGGCGAACATCAGCGCGAGCAAGGCGGCCATGACAAAGGCCAGGAACACGCCGCTGCCGGCCTGTTGAATGGCGAACGGGGCGATCACGAACACCGAACTGGCGGGCGTCACCGCCGAAACGGTAATGGCCACCACATCGAAGACGCTCAGGGTGGGCTTGAGCACGCCGTCAGGCGCGGGGGAAGCACTCATATCGTTATCCTCTGTCGTTGTTTTTGGTGTGAGGCAGAAACGAAAAGTCTGAAAGTCGTGGGATATGTTTCCCACTCAATGATCGCGAAGTTAAAGCCAGAGCTGTTGTCAGCCAATTCCCCTATTGGCGTACTCCCCTTGACGACACCCGGCAAAAGCCGAACCCTTGGCCGATCTTTTGATGAGGGGAACCTGTGACATGAGCCTGTTCAGGGAAGTCGGCATGCATGCGGGGCTGGGGCGCACCCTGTCACAGATCGGCAGCGAGCGATTCTGGAAACAGCTGGTGCTGTTGTTGCACCAATGCCTGCCGTTCGATAACGCCCTGGCGATTTTCTACCCGCTCGACGGCCTGCCCCAGGCCCTGGAGGAATACGACGCCCAGCCCAGCAGCAAACCGGCGTCGATGCTGGTGTACCTCAACGGCCTGTACGTGCTCGACCCGTTTTTCCAGGCCTGTCGCGAAGGGTATGCCAGCGGCGTGTACCGCCTGGAGGAAGTGGCGCCGGACCATTTCCGCCAGAGCGAATACTTCCTCAATTACTTCCACGACAACGTGCTGGAAGACGAGGTGCAATTCATCCTGCAACTACCTGGCGCGGGCACGTTGTCGCTGTCACTGGGCATGCAGCGGCGCTTCAGTGCTGAAGAAACCGGGCTGCTGACCACCTTGGCGGCGTGGGTGCTGCCGTTGATGCAGCAGCATTGGCAGCAAAGCACCCAGCGTGTACCGGCAGCGCAGGCGATGGCCAGCCAGATTCGCGATGCGCTGAGCCATTTCGGCTGCGGCGTGCTCTCGGACCGCGAACTGGAAGTCGCCCGCCTGGTACTGCGCGGGTTCTCCTCCAAGGCCATGGCCGAACGCCTGAATATCTCGCCGGACACGGTCAAAGTGCATCGCCGGCATCTGTACGCCAAGCTGGATATTTCTTCGCAGCCGGAGCTGTTCTCGTTGTTTATCCAGTCGTTGGGGCATGACCTGGAAAACCCCTGAATCCAAATGTGGGAGGGGGTTTGCGTCCTCCCACATCAGTTCTTCAGCGCCCGGTACGAATGGTGTTCCACACCCGCGTGCGAACCCGGTCGATATTCAGCGGCATCGCTTCCAGCGCGAACAACTTGCCCATCATTTCCGCGCTTGGGTAGATCTTGGTATCGGCCTTGATTGCCGGGTCCACCAGGCTGTCCGCCGCACTGTTGCCGTTGGCGTAATGAACGGAGTCGGTGATGTCGGCCATCACTTGGGGCTCCAGCAAGTAGTTCATGAAGGCATACCCGGCCTTTTCATCCGGGGCGTCGGCGGGCATGGCCACCATGTCGAACCAGATCGCGGCACCTTCCTTGGGGATCTGATAGCCGATGTTCACGCCATTCTTGGCTTCCTTGGCGCGGCTTTCGGCTTGCAGCACGTCGCCGGAGAAACCGACGGCCACGCAGATGTCGCCATTGGCCAGGTCGCCGGTGTATTTCGAGGAGTGGAAGTACGCCACGTAGGGGCGAACTTTCATCAGCAGCGCCTCGGCTTTCTTGTAGTCCTCAGGCTTCTTGCTGTGGGGTGGCAGCCCCAGGTAATTCAGAGCGATCGGCAACAATTCCGGGCCATTGTCGAGGATGGCCACCCCGCATTTGCTGAGCTTTTGCATGTATTCGGGCTTGAAGATCAGGTCCCAGGAATTCACAGGCGCGTTATCGCCCAGCACTGCCTTGACCTTGTCGACGTTGTAGCCGATGCCGGTGCTGCCCCACAGGTACGGGAAGCCGTGGGCGTTGCCCGGGTCGTTGTTTTCCAGGGCCTTGAGCAGCACCGGGTTGAGGTTCTTCCAATTGGGCAATTGGCTCTTGTCGAGCTTCTTCAGGGCGCCGCCCTGGATCTGCCGCGCCATGAAGTGGTTGGAGGGGAACACCACGTCATAGCCGGAGTTACCGGTCATCAACTTGCCATCGAGGGTTTCGTTGCTGTCGTACACGTCGTAGCTGAAACCGATGCCGGTTTTTTTCTGGAAGTTCTTCGTGGTGTCCGGCGCAATGTAGCTCGACCAGTTGTAGATCTTCACCGTCTCGGCGGCCTGACTGATAGCGGCCACCAACATCAAGGGCAACAGGGCAATGGCTTTCATGGTTCGATTTCCTGGCGGTTTTAGGGCTGTTTTTATGGCAGGCGATCAAGGATCAAAGCGTTACAGGATCAATACATAGGTCTTGCGCACGGTTTCCTGGATATCCCAGGTTCCGCTGCTGTTGGCCGGCAACATCAGTGCATCGCCGGCTTGTAGGTGGACGATTTCACCGTCGTCAGGGGTGAAGGTGCAGCGGCCCTGGATAAAGTGGCAAAACTCCTGGGCTTTGATCTGTCGACGCCAGCGGCCAGGGGTACAGGCCCAGATACCGGTTTCGACGCCGTCGCTGCGCTCGACGCTCAAGGTCGACGCCACGGCGATCGGCTCGCCCAGGGGCACGGCGACCGGTGACGAATCCGGCAGGTGGGCATTCAGCGCGTCTTTGAATTGAGTGATGCTCATGGGGCTACCTGTGTGAGTGGAACGGCTCAGTGCATGAAACTTTCCATGAACCCGGCCACGCCGATCGCCAACTTGCGGCGCCAGGGCGCGGTATTGGGGTTGGCCAATACCTGGTCCTCATGGACAAAACTGCGAATGATCGCGTTGTAGCCCAGCCAGCGGCACGGCTCCGGCTCCCAGGCCTTGAGCGCCTCCAAGCCACGCTCGCGGATCACCCAGGGTTGATGGGTCAACGGCGTCTCCTGGCCCAGGATCAGGTCGGCCAGGGTGCGGCCGCCCAGGTTGGTGGCACCGACGCCCTCCCCGCCGTAGCCGCCGGACAGTGCGATGCCGGTGGCGTGATGGCAGAGCATGTGTGGTCGGAACTGGCGCGACATGCCGAGGTTGCCGCCCCAGGAGTGGGTAATCCGCACGTTTTTCAACTGTGGGAACAGCTCGCCGAACAGGTAGCGACGCAGCGCCACTTCGCTGTCGGTCAAATCGAAGTCGTGGCGCAATTTGCCAGCAAACTGATAACCGCCACGGGCACCGAACACCAGACGGTTGTCGGCCGAGCGCTGGCCATAGGTGACCTGGCGGCTGCTTTCGCCGAAGGCCTGGCCATGCCTCAGGCCGATTTCGTCCCAGGTGCTGGCGGGTAATGGCTCGGTGGCGACGATCAGGCTTTGCACCGGCAGTTGGTAGCGACCCAACGGCGCCAAGGTGGTCGCGTAGCCCTCCACGGCCGGCACCACCCAGGCGGCACGCACGCCGGCTTTTGCAGTGCGCAGGCGGCCGGACTGCCAATGGGTAACGGGCGAGTTTTCGTAGATCTTGACGCCCATGCGTTCCACCACCCGCGCCAGGCCGCGGACCAACTTGGCCGGGTTGATCGTCGCCACATGGGGCGCATAAACCGCGCCAAAGGGCTTGGCGATTCGCAGTTGCTCAGCCAGTTGTTGCGGGTTCAGCCAGCGGTAGTTGGCCTCGGTGAGGCCTTGGGCGTAGAGCTTGTCCAGATAAAGGCGCAGGCTGCTTTCCTGCTCGGGGTAACGCGCGGCGCAGTACAGGGCGCCGCCCTTGCGGTAGTCGCAGTCGATGCCTTCGCGGGCCAGCACCTGCGCCACTTCGTCGGGAATGCCGTGCAGCAGGTCAAACGAAGCACGCCGCTGCTCGGGCGTGAGGCCGGCGAGTAAACGGTCTTCCCCCAACAGGTTGCCCATCAACCAGCCGCCATTGCGCCCGGACGCGCCGAAACCGGCGGTTTGCGCCTCGATGATGGCAATGTTCAGCTCGGGCGCCTGGCGCTTGAGGTAATACGCGGTCCACAGACCGGTGTAACCGGCGCCGATGATGGCCACGTTGACGTCCAGGTCGTGCTCCAGAGACGGCCGCGCCAGCAGCGGGTCGTCCAACTGGTCCATCCATAAACTGATAGTGCGCCATGCCGACATGCCAGGTTCCCCTACCTCGTTTCGATAGGCTGGATCCTAGAGTGGGATGTCAGGGGCTGTCTTGCGCGCGTGCACGCAGGGAAATGTTGGCGCGACCTGCTGCCCCGTCAACGCCGAATGATTGGCGCTAACCGACGCGGGCAGAGGCTGCGGGGCCGACTATTTATTCTACCCCTTGAAGGAGTACTGGACGTTTACGATAGTCGTTCGACCGCCAACACTGAACTCACAACTCACTACCCCGAATAACTGTTTAAGGGGGATGCTCCTGGTGAGCGACACCTCGCCTTTGTCAGCTGTATAGCTGTTACCGGTTTGATGGTCGACGTAAATAACATCTTTAACACTCTCCCCGCCCACGTGGTATGTACCCGTCGAAATGGTGGGCGGTGTGAGTTGCACTTGAACCGCTTCGAATTTATCCGGGTTCTCGTCAACGGTTCGGGCACCGAAAAATCTCAGCGCACCGTCTTGCTCATCCATAGACACACGGTCCGCTTGAAAGGTGTGACCCGTTCCGTCGATGTTAATGATTCCGTCCATGCGGCCTTCACTCTCTGGACCGTTCGGGTGGGCGGATTTATTGTGCTTAGACATAGCGACACTCCAACTGAAAGAAAAGATGCCTGGGCATTACACTACGAATCCGCGAATGAAAAACCTGTCGAACATGACAGGTTTAACCCACATCTTTTTTATTGCCAGTTGATCTAGCCGACTCGCCCTCAAAGCGCCCTTTAATGTAAGCCTTCGGCGTCAGGCCGGTGTGCTGGCGAAAAGCGCTATAAAACGCCGATAACGAATTGAACCCCGCCGCATAGGCCAAGTCGTCCACGCGTATGGGCGGCCTGGCTTTATCCAGCGCAGCCAGCAAATGCACGAGCCGAGCCTGATTGACATAGCGATAGAAGGTTTGCCCGAGGACTTGATTGAGCAAGTAGGAAATCTGATTGCGACTGTAACCGCACTCCTTGGCAACCCGTTGCAGGTCCAACTCCGGGTCCAGGTAGGGTTGTTGCTGCTGGAAGTAGTGCTGCAGGTCGTTGGCCATATGCCCTAGTTGCTGGGGCGACAGGCCCAGGCGGCTGACGCTCGGGCGCGTGGTTTGGGGGCTGTGCTCATGCACCAGTGACGCATATTCGTTGACCCGCCAGATCAGCCCGTCGCGCACGGTGATGGCCTCACTGGTACGGAACGACACCAGGCCCTGCCCGCCGCGCAGGGTGATGCGGTACTGGATGAACGCGGTGTCGCCATCGGCGCGAATGCGGTCCATGTGCTCGATGGCCTCGTCGGGCCCGCGCGGCATGCTGGCTTGCAGGTACTCGCGCAGTTCGGCGTAGCCGACGACGCGGTTCTGGAAGAAGTCGTGGTACTGGATGTGCGGATGGTAGTAAGACATCACGCCATCCAGGTCACGATGACGCCAGCACAGGTGGTGGCGCGTCACTAGCTCGCGCGTGGCGTGGGTGTGCTGGCAATCATCGTCCGCGGCGGTGTGGGGCATGCATGGCTCTACGACGGGTAAAAGGTGGAGGTTGCCGAATTTCAGCGCTGCCATCAATGGCCGACGGCAACTTCTGACTAATGGCCTTTTGCCCAGCCTTTAGCAAGACATGACACACGTCAAGCTATAGGAAAAGAACCGCCGAACGGGGCGAAAAAACTGCCCTTGCATTTATGAACGAATGCTATTTTTACACTCTCACTCGCTGTGACCAGTGACGGTCATGGCCCCCTGCCGCGAGCTAAAGGAAGCGCTCAATGAACAAGGTGGGCAACATGAACAAAGTGACATTCCCCAACGCCTGCCAGCTGATGCGCTGGCATTTCCATCCCATGGGCTTCGAAGGGAGCATGGACGCTCCCGGCAGTATGGTCGCGCGTCTGTTCGACCGCGCCAGCGGCGAGACGCTGATCGCCATCGCTGGCATCCCCTGCGCCACCGTGATGAATGCTACCGATGTAGAGCGCATCATCGAAGCGGTGGAAGCGGAGCTGGAGTGTTTTGTGCCGCCACATTTGTTAAGGGCTTGAACACGACCAGCGGTGCGCCAGTCGAGCGGTCTATCGACTGATGCACCGCTATTGCGGGCAAGCCCCTACATAGGGCCTGTGCCAGGCAGTGCTTAGCGCTGATCGTCAAAGAACGCTTTCCTGGCGTCGACCCGCTCCGAGGCCTTCGGCACATTCACGGCCTGGCCTTCGGGTTTTTCCACATACCAGTAGCAATGGCTGACCGCGCGGGTAATGCCGACATACGCCAGGCGCAGCACTTCGTCTTTTTGCGCGTTGTCGTAGGGTTCGGCGTCGCCGGCCTTGCCCAGGCCCGCCATGCGGTACACCTGGTTCTTGTACGGCGAACGGGTGACATGCTGGCAATCCCCAAGCAGGAACACCGCATCCGCCTGCAGGCCTTTGGCGCTGTGATAGGTCAATTGCTTGAGCCTGCGCGCCGCGGGCGGCAAGCTAGAATCCACATTAACTACAGATTTAATATGCTCATTAATCAATAACTTATCGCTACTTTTTCGATACAGCATTAACACCGAATCGCCCTTCTGATAGTGCTCCTGCAGGCGCCGGCCCAAGGCCGCATCGTCGCGTTCCAGTACCGTAACGGGCACCAACGCCTTGGGTATGCCGCTGGCTTTGGCCTTCTTGCCGGGGATCGCCGGCGCGGCGCGCACAATGTGTTCGGCGGCATCGATGATGTGCTGATGGCTGCGATAGTTCTCGCCGAGCATGACGCGGGTGGTACTCGGTGCCGGGAATTCCTGGTTGAACTGCATGAAGTACTTCGGCGAACTGCCGCGCCAGCCATAGATCGACTGCCAGTCATCCCCTACGCACAGCAGTGACGAATGCTGGGCGCCACGTCCTACATGCATGGCTGGCCCACGGCTGCGGATTTCACGCAGGCTGGCGCGCAGCCAGGAGACGATCTGCGGCGAGACGTCCTGGAACTCGTCGATCATCAGGTGTGACAGCGGCCGCAACAGAGGGTCGCTGAGCAGCTTGAGGTTTTCCGGGGTGTTTTCGCCAAACAGCGAGAACATGCGGTTGTAGGTCATGATCGGCGGCGACTGGTCGAGCAGATGGTCTTCCAGGGCTTTCCAGAAAATGCTCAAGGCCTCGAAGAAGGCGCGGTCCGGATCGTCTTTGGCGAAACTCATCTGGCCCACGGCACTGGGCACGTCCAGACCGAGGTTCTCGATGAAACCTGCGGCCATGACAAAACAGTCCAGCAACGGCGCCGACGCCAGCTCGCCTTTGACCTTGTAATCGAACCCCGGCCCCGCACTGGCATCACCGGCCAGGCTGCTTAAAAGACGCTTGGACGACTCATAACTATCCAGCCATATCAAAGGCTTACGGCAGAATGCTTGAAACAGGGTGCGCTTGACCGCCCATTCCGCACGCACCGACAGCTTGGCATTGGGGCGGCTGAGCTGGGCGTTTTCCCGCGAATCGAAGCCCAGCACGACCCAGGCATCCAGCTCGGGAATATAGCCATGGCAATGGAATTGCGCGCCATTGATCTCCACGGTCTGGCGACTCGGCTCGATCCCTTTGATCGGCCAGGCGCCCGCGCGAAACCACAGGTCTTCAATCACGTCACACAGCTCTTCATCGCGCTTGGCGGCCAGTTCTGTCACGGCCATGCGCTTCTGCACGTCCGGGTGATCACGCTCCAGCTCCTTGAGCTGCAAACCATGGCGCGCCAGCGGTGCAATCAGTTCGCGAAAGCGCGTGTGCTGGCCGTACAGCCGGTGGTAGCAGGCGTTCATCTGCTGGCGTTGCGCCTCGTTGAGGCGCAGGTCGAACGGGTTGCTGTCTGCGTCCTCGAAGCCCGCACTGAGGTTCTCGAACGCCTGCAGCCGCTCGAAGCCCGGCAGGCTGCGCACCATCGGCAGGATGCGCGAGTGAAAGGTCCGCACCACGGCCTGGGCTTCTTTGATATCAAGAGGTTGCCCCCATAAGCTGAGCACTTCCATGAGCTTGTTGATGAAGTCCTTGCGCGACTCACGGGTGAACGTCACCACGGTCATCGAGCTCAGCTCGAAACCCAGGTAATGGGTGAGCAGCAGGATACGCAACACCAGCGAGGTGGATTTGCCCGCACCGGCACCGGCGATCACCGAGGTGGACGGCGTGTCGCTGAAGATCATCTTCCATTGGGCGGCGCTGGGCTGCGCGTGAGCCGGCAGCAAGCGTGCCACATCGGCCTTGATGCGTTTTTTCAGATCGGCCGTGAGGGGCAGCCGCCAATCATCGAACAGGTTGTCATCCACCCCCGGCGCACGGTGTTCTTCCGGGCGGAAGTCGCGAATCAGCAGGACCTGCCGACCCTCTTCGATGCCGTCGGCCTTGCCCTCGCGATAGCCGTACTCCACACCCGCCTCGTGCCCACTGCGAAAACCGTCGGCCTGCCCATGCAGCCAGGAGAACCGGTGTTGCGCGCGCAAGCGGGTCAAGCCATGCCCGAACAAGCGGGCGGCGAGCCGTTTCAACCATGGCATTTCGGCCAGGGGGCGCAATTCAGGGGGCAGATCAGGCTGTTGCTGCGGCACGCGGACTCCTGCGATGAGCTGGGTGTTGACGAGTGCGCCATGGTCGCCGGAATCGCCGCGCAGTTCCAGCCAATTGCTTTGCCGTCATGCAGTTAGGCGATGAAGTGAAAGTCAAAACATCCGAAACCAATCCAATTGATCGATAGGAATAAGGCATTTTTTACGCTTTTTATCGATCATGCACTGTTGGATGATGACCCCATCAACTGGAGACGATCATGCTCGAATTACGACCTTTCACCGCCCTGGGCGGCGCCCATCATGGCTGGCTTGACGCCCATCATCACTTTTCATTCGCTGAGTACCACGATCCCCAGCGCATGCACTGGGGCAACCTGCGGGTCTGGAACGACGACATCATCGCGCCCGGCACCGGGTTTCCCCAGCACCCGCATCGCGACATGGAAATCATCACCTATGTGCGCGAAGGTGCCATCAGCCATGCCGACAACCTCGGCAACAAGGGCCGCACCGAGGCGGGTGACGTGCAGGTCATGAGCGCCGGCACCGGGATTGCCCACAGCGAATACAACCTGGAAGCCACCCCCACCAAGATTTTCCAGATATGGATCATCCCCAACGAAGCCGGCCTGCCGCCGTCATGGGGCGCCAAGCCGTTTCCGAAAGGTGACCGCGAAGGGTTTGTGACCCTGGCCAGCGGCAAGGCCGGTGACAGCGAGAGCCTGCGCATTCGTGCGGATGCGCGCCTGGTGGCGGCCAACCTGAAAGCCGGGGAAACTGCCGAATACCGCCTGGACAGCGGGCGTCGCGCCTACCTGGTGCCGGCGACGGGGGTGATTGAGGTCAATGGCTTGCGCGCGCACGCGCGAGACGGTGTCGCGGTGGAAGATGAACAGCTGTTGCGCGTGACCGCGATAGAAGACAGCGAGATCGTGCTGGTCGACCTGGCCTGATCTCGAGGCGAAATGTAGGCGCGGGCTGACCCGCGCCTATATTGACTGAGGCGTGTCAGCCAGCGCTGATTGCACCGTCAACCAGTACCTGCGCCTCTTGCACCAGTTGCTTGAGGTGATCTTCACCGATGAAGCTCTCGGCGTAGATCTTGTAGATGTCCTCGGTGCCCGATGGCCGTGCGGCGAACCAGCCGTTTTCGGTCATGACTTTCAAACCGCCGATCGCCTGGTTGTTGCCCGGCGCATGGCTGAGGATCTGCTGGATGCGCTCCCCGGCCAATTCGGTGGACGTCACCTGCTCCGGCGACAGTTTGCCCAGCAACGCCTTCTGCGCCGGGGTGGCCTTGGCGTCGACGCGAATCGCGAACGGTTCGCCCAGAGCGTCGGTCAGGCCACGGTAGATCTGGCTGGGGTCCTGGCCTTTGCGCGAGGTCATTTCTGCCGCGAGCAGCGCCGGGATCAAACCGTCCTTGTCGGTGCTCCACACGGTGCCGTCCTTGCGCAGGAACGAAGCGCCGGCGCTTTCCTCACCGCCAAAACCCAGCGAACCGTCGAACAGACCGTCGGCAAACCACTTGAAGCCGACCGGCACTTCGTACAGGCGCCGTCCGATGCGCGCCGCGACGCGATCGATCAAGCCGCTGCTGACCACGGTCTTGCCCACGGCCGCATCGGCGCGCCAGCCGGGACGGTTCTGGAACAGGTAGTCGATGGACACGGCCAGGTAATTGTTCGGCGCCAACAGGCCGCCGGACGGGGTGACAATGCCGTGGCGATCGTGGTCCGGGTCGCAGGCGAAGGCCACGTCGAAACGCTCCTTGAGTCCGATCAAGCCCTGCATGGCGTAGCTGGACGACGGGTCCATGCGGATCTGGCCATCCCAGTCGACGCTCATGAAGCGGAAGGTCGGATCGACTTCGGTGTTGACCACGTCCAGGTTCAAGCGGTAGTGCTCGGCAATCGCCGACCAGTAGCGCACCCCGGCGCCGCCCAGCGGATCGACGCCCAAACGCAGGTCGGCGCTGCGAATGGCGTCCATGTCGATCACATTGATCAGGTCGGCCACGTAGCTGTTGAGGTAGTCATGGCGATGGGTGGTGTCGGCTTTGAGCGCTTGGGCGTGGGTGATGCGTTTGACCCCGGCCAGCCGATTGGCCAGCAGCTCGTTGGCCTTGGCCTCGATCCATTTGGTGACGTGGGTATCGGCCGGACCGCCGTTGGGCGGGTTGTACTTGTAGCCGCCGCTTTGCGGCGGGTTGTGGGACGGCGTGATGACAATGCCGTCGGCCAGGCCGCTGGTGCGACCGCGGTTATAGCAGATGATGGCGTGGGAAATGGCTGGGGTCGGCGTGTATTCATCGCCCTCGGCGAGCATCACATGCACACCGTTGGCCGCCAGGACTTCCAGCGCGCTGGCCCCCGCAGGCGTCGACAATGCATGGGTGTCGAGGCCGACGAACAACGGCCCGTCGATACCTTGGGCTTCGCGGTACAGGCAGATGGCCTGGCTGATGGCGAGCACATGCCATTCGTTGAAGCTCAGTTCGAACGAGCTGCCCCGGTGCCCGGAAGTCCCGAACGCGACGCGCTGGGTGGAGATCGCTGCATCGGGCTGACCGGTGTAATAGGCCGTAACCAGTCGCGGGATATCTACCAGCAACTGGGCTGGCGCCGGTTTGCCCGCAAAAGGACTGATTGTCATGCATAAACCTCGGAAAGAAGGATTCGGAAAAAATGACAGTTTACTGAGAGTTGGACTGCCGCGCGATGTTATAGATCCCACACCAGCAAGAGATTTTTCACACGCTAGGCGCTCTGCGCCTGCAACAAGGCCTGCGCCAGCGCATCCAATGCCGCGTCCAGGTTCGGGTGCCCGTTGAACGCATGGCTCAGCCGTAGTTGCTGATGATGCAAGCCACTGAGGCTGAACAATTCCCCCGGGGCAATCACCACCTGTTGCGCCAGCAGGCGCTGGAACACCTGGCGCATGTCCACCGGCACCGACGCGTGCAGCCAGAAACTCGCCCCGGCCAGCGGCATGCGGTAAGTCACCCGCCCTGCCAGGCGCTGATCCAGGCGCTGGCTCATGGCGTCGGCCTGTTCACGCAGGCGCTGGCGCAACGTCTGCAGGTGCTGGTCCAGCCGCCCGCTTTGATACAGGTGGGCAATTGCGCGTTGGCGGATCGACGACAGGCGAAACGAACGCAGCAGGAACTGGCGCTGCAGCTCACTGCTCAGGTGGCGTGACAGTACATAGCCGAACGGTGCTTCCGGGCCGAGTACTTTTTCGAACGACGAAAATACGATCAGCCGTTCGGGGTTGACCTGGTTGCGCAGCGCCGTGTGGTTCTGCGCAAAACCCAACTCGCCAAAGGTGTCATTCTCCAGCAGCCAGCAGCCATATTCTTCGAGCAACTGAGCCACCCGCAAGCGCTCATAGTTGAGCATGACGTTGCCCGACGGCATGCCCACCACCGACGACAGCAGCACCAAGTGGACGGGCTCATGGCGCAACAGGTGTTCGAGCCGCGCTAGGTCCAGGCGACCGTCGACCTGCCAGGGCAACTCAATGACGCGCACGCCAGCAGCCTGCAGCAGGCGCAGTATTAACCAGTCGCAGGGGGACTCGACCAATACCGCGGCGCCCTTGAGACCCAGTACATCAATGAGTATTTCCAATACACCGCGCAGATCGGCACCGATGTAGACGTCATCGGCCTGCCAGCAGCGGGTCGGCGATGAGGTGTAACGCGCCGCCAACGCGGCGCGCAGCTCCCAGACGCCGCAAGGCTGCGACCAGGGTTGCAGCTGGCGTGGGTGGCGGCGCACCAGTTGGCGTTCGAGCATCAGCAATGCGCCGTCCAGCGCTCCCAGCAGCGCCGGTTCATCGCCGCTGAGTACCACCATTCCGGGCCGCCGCGCCGCCGCATACAGGCGCTCCAATAGATCGGCGCCCGCCGCCATCAGCGGATTGGCTGCCACGGGCCAGGCGAAATAACCCGATTTGGCCACCGAATACACCCGCCCTTCCTTTTCCAGCAGGGAGTATGCGTATTGAATCGTCGAGATCGACACATTCAGGCGCGTCGCCAACTGCCGCAAAGAAGGCAGTTTGACGGGCATGTCCAGGCTGACTTCGTTGATCAGGTTGATCATGTAGCGGTACACCGCCTGGTAGGCGAAATCCGCCTGCCGCTCACCTCGCAGGTTCATGACTGTCTACCTGGACGCACACACCGACGCACCCGCCTAGCGCCCGAACAACTGAAACGCCCGCGCCTCGGCGTTGGTCTGCAGGCGTGCGGCCCGGCGCTTGCGCGCATCGGCGCCCTGTTCAACCGCCAACGGGCGCTTGCGGTAAAGGTGCTGGAGCAGAGGCAGCGGCAAGCCGCTGGTGTCGATCGCCCATTGCTGCAGCATGTCGGCAGCCGGCTTGCCCTGGAGCACCTTGTGCAACTCGGGGAGTGCCACCAGCATGCCGGGGTGGCATTGACGCAGGTAACCCTCCAGCCGCTCACCATGATGGATGAAGGGCGAGAACAACAAACAGGTCAACTGGGCCTCCTCCAGGCCAAAGAACTCTTGGGCGTAGGCCGTCGACTGCACACGCCCTTCCCCACCGCAGGCCTCTGCGATCAAATGTTCAGGAATTTGCCGGCGACACAGGTAGTCCATCGCCTGGCGCAGAAAACCCGCCACGCCGTCCTCGTAGGACAGCTCGCGCAGGCACTGGGCCTGCACCCCGCGCAGGTGAGCCATCAGCAGCGGGTTGGGGTAGGCCGGATGACTGAAGTGAAAACCAAACGGATCGGGGACGTAGCCCAGGAAGTCGCTGAGCAGAGGGGTTGAAGCAACGTCGACGTTATTAAGCAGGTCGGCGATACCAATGTAGGCCAAATGGCGGTGCCCACCCCGGCCGGGGCTCTCATGGGCAACGTATTGCTCGCCATAGAGGTCTTGATAACAGCCGTTGCTCCACTCCTCCATGCGCGCGAACAATCCGGTGAGCGAGGCCGGCTTGCCCGGCGCAGTGCTGACGCCGGCCGCTTGGGCCGCCTTTTTCAACCACGCCAGGTACTGGCTCTGCTTGCGCGGTGAATCACCGCTGACCAGCGCATGCACCCCTCCGTTCCAGGTGGTGACACGCTGGTAGAAATCCCCCAGGGACAGGTAAGTATCGTTACACAATGTCGCGCGAATATCCCCGGAGGTCAGGTGCCCCACCATCAGCATATTGCGCTGGCTGACCTCCCGGCCCGCACCTGAGGCCGGGCGCTGGTGGTTGAACGGCTGCACTACCTGGTTTTCCACCATCAGCAGCTCGACCCGCGGATCGTCGTGGAAAAACAGTGTGCTGTAGCCATGCTGCAGGCTATCCAGCGTGGCCTGGGTCATGCCGGCATGTCGGAGCGTCGCCACACGCAAGTTGAAAGTCCTGGGCGCGCGGCCCGCGATAGTCAGTTGCGCCGCACGCAGCAGTGCCAGGGTATAGCTGCTGACTTCGCCGCCCCCATGGGCAACCAACACTTTGTAATCGCCCACTTGTTCCATGCCACCGGCAGCCACGACAATTCGCTGAATCAATAATTGAAGTGCAGTACGTTCGGCGCGCGTGAAGTGCCCGACCAAACGTTGCAGAACTTGCTGATAAACATAGTTCATGGCTTGTTCGTGAATTGCGCTCATAGTTCTACTACCTGAGTTGAAATATCAGTTCCAAGTAACTGCCGAGGTTATTTGCTCGACCCATTAGATGCGTAGGAATGTCGTCACACCGCGTGGCGTAACGATAAATAAACCTTAGCACGCCGTAACAATTCGACAGGGAACGCCAATTGTGTGCCCTTCGCGCCGCCTCTCCTTGAGACCCTTGCGCCAGGGCGTCCTGGCTACCCTAGGACCGTTCCGACAATGCCCTACACCGGCTTAAGCAGGAAACTAAGGATGCATCCGACATAAAGAAAAGATCCAGTTCAACCAATCAAACTTCAATAAATTGGAGTTACCTATCCCAACAGCCGCACCCTGTCTCGCAGGCAAGCATCGCGATAATTTAATTTCATATGTATCAGGCCGGAACGTCAGACATTCAATCATTGCTCAATCCTTGAGATGAGAGTGAAGTCACGATTATCGGCACTGGCATAATGATTAACAGATACAGAACGCCGCAAGAAACCAGTTCAGATGGCAATTGGGCAAGCCGTTGATTACGCGCACACACAGATGCCGCGCTGGAATACAGCGCGGCATCGGGGGGAAAGCTCGTGTTTTGCGGGGCCTGGCGCCCTGATGGCAGCTTAAACGCCGCGAGGGTTAAGCCCTGACAAATGGCGCATTTGCCCCATCCGCTCAGACGCCGGAGTATTCATTTGCGAATACTCCTACAGCTCAAACAGCTTCAACCTGCAATGCGACGCGCTCACGGCACGGGCATTCGTCCATGTAGCGGTGCGCTTCGACGAACTGACTGAATGGAAACACGGTGGTTTTCAGCGGGACCAGCACACGGTCGGCGGTCATCTGGTTGATGTCGCGCAACGCGCGCTGCAATGCCACTTGGTCCTGGGCGATGCCCAGCTCCGGTTTGCCGGTGAAGTTGCCGATGCAATGCACAAAGAACTGAATATTCTTCTGGAACGCCGCACAGGCCGGGAATGGCGTCTGGTTGCCACCTTGCAGGCCATACAGCACCAGGCTGCCACGCGGCGCCAACACATCACCGAGTAACGACATCTGCGGGCCGCCCAAGCCATCGAACACCACGTCAACGCCGCGATTATCGGTGAACTTGTTGATTTGCATGAGCAGGTCCTGCTCTTCGGTGACGATGACCTTTTCCGCCCCGAGGGACAGCAGGTACTCGCGCTCCGCGCTGTCCTTGGTCGCGGCAATCACACGCACACCCAAGGCCTTGCCCAGTTGCACAAAGGACGGGCCGGCGCAGTGGCTGGCGTCGGTCACCAAGGCAAACTGGCCGGGTTTGACCCGCGCCAAGTCCACATATGCAAAATATGCAATCAACAGCGGCGTGTAATGCACGCTGGCTTCGATCGGGCTCAAGACATCCGGATAACGGGTCAACGCCGAACGGGGCAGGACGATTTGTTCGCCATATACCGGGTAATCATTGGGGCTCTCGGCGGGAAAACTGGCGACTTTATCGCCCACGGCCAAGTCATCCACGCCGTCGCCCAGGGCTACGACCACCCCGGCCATCTCGTGGCCAAGGCCGGACGGCAAACGTGCATGGGAAGACGCCAGGTTCTGGCGCCACAAAATGTCATACCAACTGATGCCAATTGCCTCGACTCGTACCTGCACTTCGCCCGGTGCAGGCTGCGCGGCTGCATGCTCTTCGCACTTGAGCACCTCAGCCGGACCAAACTTGTGAAAACGGATCGTGCGGGACATCGCAAACCTCGTCAAAGTAACCTCTATTGCCCTGAACTCTATCTGGGCTTTCCGGGTAAGACCACCGGTCGCCGTTAATAGTCGACATGTCTGTCATTGATTCCGCGACTGAGGAATAGACCTCAACTATCGTAGGAAAACTCAATTAGCCGGTGCAGAGTACCAGCCTTTCCCCGTAAGATTCATGCCGGTCATGCTCCGAGCATGGAGATCATAGGGATCATGTATGGCCGCTCTCGTCAAGTTTACAGACTCATCCAGGACACAAGATGAACCGTAACGACCTGCGTCGTGTCGACCTTAACCTCTTGATCGTATTCGAAACCTTGATGCATGAGCGCAGTGTGACCCGTGCCGCCGAGAAATTGTTCCTCGGCCAGCCGGCCATCAGCGCGGCACTGTCGCGCCTGCGCGGTCTCTTCGATGACCCTCTGTTTGTGCGTACCGGGCGCAGCATGGAGCCGTCGGCCCGCGCCGTGGAAATTTTCGCCCTGCTGTCCCCGGCCCTGGACTCGATTTCCACCGCCGTCAGCCGCGCCGCCGAATTCGACCCGGCCACCAGCACCGCCGTGTTCCGCATCGGCCTGTCGGACGACGTCGAGTTCGCCCTGCTCCCCCAACTGCTCAAACGCCTGCGCGCCGAAGCCCCCGGCATCGTGCTCGTCGTGCGCCGTGTCAATTACATCCTGATGCCCGGCCTGCTCGCCTCCGGCGAAATCTCCATCGGCGTCAGCTACACCGCCGAGCTACCGGCCAACGCCAAGCGCAAGGTACTGCGCCGCAGCCTACCGAAACTGCTACGCGCCGACAGCGTGCCCGGCGCCCTCAGCCTGGACGACTTCTGCGCCCGCCCTCATGCGCTGGTGTCGTTTGCCGGGGACTTGAGTGGGTTTATCGACGAAGAACTCGAAAAGCTCGACCGCAAACGCCATGTGGTGTTGGCCGTGCCGCAATTCAACGGCCTGGGCACCCTGCTTGCCGGGACCGACATCGTCGCCATCGTGCCAGACTACGCCGCCGAGGCCCTGACCGCGGCGGGCGGCTTGCGAGCCGAGGATCCGCCACTGCCGGTGCGCTCGTTCGAGTTGCACATGGCATGGCGGGGCTCGCAGGACAATGATCCGGGTGAGCGTTGGTTGCGATCGCGGATTCAGATGTTTTTTGGGGACCCCGATAGCCTGTAATGAAGCTCCACTAAACTCCATAAAACCTTTCTATAACAACTACTTATTGATAATTTAAGTCCACTGCCGCCTGTCTAAATCCAATGTGCTCGGTGTCCAACTGCATTTCAGCTCCATGACGAATGCTTGGCCAGTGGAATTTGCCCTGGTTCAACCGACGAGCAGCCAGCCAGACACCGAAGCCGTCATGTACCAGAACTTTCATGCGAGTAGCGCGGCGGTTGGCAAACAGATAAGCACAGTGCGGCTTCGCCGCACCGAACACCGCGATCACCCTGGCCAACGCGGTTTCGGTGCCCGCTCGCATGTCCATCGACTCGGTAGCGAGCCAGATGAAGTCGATGCGGATCATCGCAGCAGGTCTCGAAGAAAGGTCGCGCAAGCAGCAGCATTTTCGGTTGGCCAGTTCACTTTGACGGTGCCGCGCGGGTGCTGGATCTCGACGTAGATATTCGACGATGTAGCTTGCGAACTTGCTCCGCCCAACTGCATGGGTAACGGAATAAATGCAGGTTGCAGCGCCATGCTTTTCTGCGCGTGCACCCGAATCCATTTGTGGACGAGGTTTGCGTTGAGGCTATGGCCGAGTGCGATGTTGGCAATAGAAGCGCCGGGCTGGGCACACTCTTGAATGACCTGGACCTTGAAGGATTTTGAATAGGAAGGGCGTGTTGGTTGCATGAAATATCCGCTTAAAAGGCTAGAACTGGTGCCCACTTAAATTTAAGTGCACACCATGTCTTGGCCTTGCGAGGCTGGGTGGATGACTTGGCCGGACGCATACACTCCTGATTACTGGCCAAGTGAATCGCCCCAAATGGCCTCTATCGCGCAAACGTTGATTGAGAGGCACGTGTCCTTAGCTCCGGTAGGAGCGAGAATAGTGCCAGTACACCTAGGCCAGCGCCAACCCAAAGCGCCCCCTGTAGTCCCAAGCCAGCTGCAATACCCCAGCCGCCGATCCACGAGCCGGCCATAACGCCGAGCATGATGCATGCCGTATGTACGGAGTTGACCAGCATGTTGTTATGTCCAACACGTGCCCCTCGGGTAATTAGGGCTGGGTTCATCGAAACACCGGTCAGACCGATTACCACCAGTGCCACGATGGCGACGGCTTTAATTTGGCCGAACAAAGCAAAGATCACCATTGCGGCAATTGCTGCCACATGCTTCGCGGCCGCTTCCATCGTGAAGTCTTCATCAAAAACATCACAGGCGTATTCGAAGTCCACCTGCACATCACTATGGTCATCGAACTCCGACACCCATATCGCCAGTGCATCCTGATCATGAGCATGGGTCTGCGCTACGGTTTCACAGGTTACGCCAGGGATCGAGACGGCCTTCGGCCAGCGCATATAGGAAATGGTGGTATCGAACAACGGCGCCGAGCCCTTGGCTACGTCCCCCAGCGGCACACGCTGATGGCGCAGCAACGTACGAATGCCTTGCCGCAATTGCGCAACAAACTCCTCGATGTGTTGGCCTGGAATAATCTCAACGCGCAACGGCAAAGTATTGGCGAAATGCCCAACCACCGCCTTGGCCCTGCGGTCAGCACGGTTCAGTACCGGAATCCCGAGCACGACCTCATTACGTTGGTGCACACGGGCCAGATAAAGCGCGATCGCGGCGCTGAGAAACAGGAACGGGGACTCGCCACGGTCTCTGATGGTGGCCAGCAGCGGCCGCTCCAGGGTGATAGAGTAACCAGCGTTACTCCGCGCGCCAGCAGCCAGCTTGCGGCTGAACAGGGCGGGCTCGACCCCACTCAATACTTGGGAAAAGTAGGCACGATCTTCCCTGTACGGTTCCAATTGCGTGTAGTCGTCGGCCTCAATGACCGCCAAAAAGGATGTCGCTTGGGTTTGCGTTTCCGTCACCGCATTTGCGGTCAATCTCAGGTATTCATCACGTACCTGACCCATGAAGTACTGCAAACCCCAGGCGTCGCATACAACATGGTGCGCCCGGACATAGACATACGTTGAATCACTTGCTCGAAGCAGGAACAGGTCAGCCAATTGGTTGCCGTCCAGGGCGTAACTGAAGCCAAACGCATTGCGCAACCAGGCCTGGATATCAGCGTCGGGATCATATTCATGCGTAAGGTCAAGGGTCGTTATCGAGACATCCAACTCGGCGGCGAGCCATTGAAAAGGTTCACCGTCTTCTTCCCCAAGACGCAGGCCGAAGGCATCGGTGCGTCTGGCAACAGAGGCCATTGCGTGACGCAAAGCCTGTTCATCCACTTCGCCAACGAGACGGTCGTAGCAGAAGAGCGTGTACTGATTGCTTTCGGGGAACTGAGCAGCGGCAACCCAAATGTCGCGCTGATAAGGCGATAACGGCTTACGGATCATCCCTGTATCCTCTTGAAGAAACTCCAAGGCGTGGAAGCACGCAATGCGCCAACATGCCAATCAGGCATTTGGCTCGTCCTCATCCTGAGTACGACTTTATCCGTCAGAAGAGTAGGAAAAACTTCCACGTCTCTGTAAGAACATTTCGAGCGTAGAAGCAAATTTTTCCTTTGCAAGCTTGCTTCGCATATTTTTTTGAAGCTGCCCATCGTGACGGCGCGATGCATTTTTGTGTTGCACTTGGCTGAAACTCGGAAGATCCAACGGTGAGTTTCGTCGGGTCGATGGCTCACCAAGGTTCTAGCAAGATGCCGCCAAAGGCTTTGACTTACATCCGGCCGAACGCCTAAAGTCTCAACGGTTTACGATTCGGGAGCTGCTTATGCTCCCTTCGGCCAGAAGGCACGCCCGTGGATATGGTTTGCCTAAAATGGAACTTTGAATAGGTCTGGGAGACGCTATAAACACCGACGAACAAGAGCAGGACAACAAAGAACAACAGGGCGCCGTCAGTGCCAAATTGATGGAGTATGCGATCAAGGCTCGTAAGGTATTCATCACGGGAGTGGTGGATGAGCGGATGGCCAAGGACGTTGTGCAACAACTGCACATTCTTGCGTCCATTAACGATGATCCTATTTACGTCTTCATCAATTCGCCGGGTGGGCATGTTGAGTCGGGCGACATGATCTTCGATGCCATTCGTTTTATTGCCCCGCCGGTGGTCATGATTGGCTCCGGCAGCGTCGCGAGTGCGGGCGCTCTGATTTACGCCGCTGCCAAGAAAGAAAATCGCTACTCGCTTCCGAACACACGATTCCTGCTGCATCAACCGTCGGGAGGCTTTCAAGGGCCAGCGAGTAATGTCGAGATTTATATGAATGAAATTGTCAGGATGAAAAAACGCTTGGACAAAATCTTCGCCCAAGCCACCGGACAAACGGCAGAAAAAATCAGCGCTGACACCGAGCGTGACTTCTGGCTCAATGCTGAGGAAGCATTGGAATACGGATTGGTCAACAGAGTCATTGTGTCGGAAAAAGAAATCACGCGACCGACCGCCTGATTGTGCAAAGTGGATTAGCCCCCACGCCTTGGGCGGAACCTGTCTCGCACTGCGTACCAGGGGGTTAGTTTTTTTATCCCGTGTCAAGCTCGGCGTTTTGAGCCTCATGCAAGCTTTCACATCACGCCGCCTGACCACAACCTATTCTCAGTCTCTCATCAATTTTTATTGGGCAATCGCTGTTGCAAGCCCATTAATAGAATTGGAATGGAGAAAAATGAGAGGTGCTTAAGCTCGCGTTCAAAAATGCATCGGTGTGACCGCGGTAGTTATGCAGTTATTCGGCGACGCAGAGTGGGTCGAGTGCTGTGCTGATGCCGGAGAAATTACCACACCTAAAGCCCCAATTTACCTACGCTGCCAGCATCCTTAGCAGCTTGTCACAATCATCAAAACTGAATGATGAATGTCGTCCCCACCCTTGGCGGCAGATCTTCGAAGAGCTATTTACTGGCTGCTGCTAGCTTTGGGTCTTTCAAAGTTTCTTCGCCCAACGCCAGCATCACGCTAAGTAAAGTGAGACTGAAAACCATAACAAGCGTACGAATTACATTCTCAGCGCTCAACGAGTCCGGTTCGACCCAGTGCCAAACCGTCAAAAATCCCAGTATCGCTCCTAGACCCGTTCTGCCTGCGGTCAAAAAACTTCCACCAATGTCACCTAAAAAAAGATGCACAGCGTCGAGCCAACGCTGATACCGAACGGACATGAACCTCCACTTGTATTTAACAATTGCAGCCACCGCGAATGCTAAACACAGCCATGCGTAGTAGCCCATCAAAAAAGGTGCCGCGAGTAAAAGGTCCAGCATTGCCTTGAACTGTGCTGACGACTCTGAATTTAACAGAACTGGCACTCCTCCCAACGCGAAGGCGAGTGCCAGCTCCCGGGATGCCCTCACAACAACGTGCAACTTTGGACGTGTTTTTTAACCTTGAACATATAAACCCTCATCGTGCGCAGTCGTTGGATCTGCGCTGGCTTTGCTCGGAGCGGCAACGATTAATGAAGACAACGAAAGCAGGCAACGGAGCTTACCGGGTTCATAACTGATATGTCCTGCCGAAATAGTCAAGCCGGCAGCTCGTTCAACCAGCAAGGTACGCCACCCCTCAAGGTCATATGACAGCACCTGCCACACCTGCCACAGGTAGCTGAGTTGGAACACTACCCAGGTCAATCCTGGCTATCCACGGCCGTCAAACATGGCGATAGTCACGCCCGGCCCTAGTTCGCTTCCTGACGCGGGGCACGGCCCAGCGACCAACCAAAATTCATGCCCGCCGCCGCCAGCAGGATCGCGCTCGCGCCAAGCACTTGCAGGGCGCTGAGCGGATGGGCGAAGGCAAACCAGTCGACCAGGATGGCGACGATCGGATAGATGAACGACAGCGCGCCAACCAGCGCCGTTGGGATTTTCTGGATGGCGCTGTACAGTAGGGTCGACATGAGCCCGGTATGGACCACGCCGATAATGATCAGGTATGTCCAGGCGCCCTCGACCGTATCGACCCTGCTGAAATCCACGAACGGGGCCAGGACCAGCACGCCTACCAACATCTGGATCAGCACGATCAGGTGCGCGGGCAGGTCCTTGAGGCGCTTGGTGATCGCCGCCGCCACAGCGTAGAAAAAGGCCGAAGCCAGGGCCAGGCAGACGCCGAGCAAGTAGTCGGCACCGGTGGCCTGCCCACTGCCCTTGGCGGACACGATCAGCATCAGCCCGGCGAAGGCCAACAGCAGCCAGCCAACCTTGGCGGCGCTGAGGCGTTCAGCGAAAAACAGCACCCCCAGACCGACCAGTATGAACGGCTGAACGTGGTAGACCACCGTGGCAATGGCGATAGAGGAATGTTTGTAGGCACTGAACAGCAGCACCCAGTTGAGGATCAGCGCCACCCCGCCCAGGCATACCAGAATGAACTGCCGAGCGCTGATCAGGGACCGACGCAGCACCCCAAGCACCAGGCACGTGACCAGCATCGCCAGGGCACCGAACAAACAACGCCAGAACACCACAGCCTCCGGGGCCTGCCCCGACATAATGACGAACCAGCCCACCGTGCCGGAGATGACCATGGCCGAGATCATTTCGAGCGTCCCACGGGATTGCGACTTCATCACTCACTGCTTCCTTGCTGTCGACATTGCCGTAACCTAAGCCGCCATTCGCGGACGCTGCCTCGGCAAAAAACGAACTTTATAATGAATTAGTGACCACTATAATGAACACGGTACCAAAGCGCGTCAACCCAGTTAAGGATGATTTATAAAACAAATGAACAACATAACGAACACCCTGCCGAGAAATAACCCGAGCCGAATCGATCTGCTGGCGCTTTCAATCAAACGCGAACGCTTGGCCGCAGGACTTTCCTTGACCGAGTTGGCGAAGCGCGCCGGGGTGGCGAAGTCGACCTTGTCTCAATTGGAGTCAGGAATCGGTAACCCCAGCATCGAAACCTTGTGGTCGCTGGCGATGGCAATGGGTTTGCAAGTCACCCGGTTCTTCGAGCAACCCCAACAGCCGTTGCGGGTGATTCGCGCCAACGAGGGCATGACCGCCTATGCCGAGACTGCCAATTACGCAGCGACACTGCTTGCCGATTGCCAGGCGGGAGTACAGCGCGACATCTACCGGCTCAAGGTGCAGCCCGGCGAAGTTCGGCTGTCTCAGCCTCACCCAACGGGAACCGTAGAGCACGTAGTGCTGTGCAGCGGCAGCGCCCATATTGGCCCGGCGACTGGGCCTGTATTGCTGAATGCCGGCGACTACATCAGCTACCTGGCGAATGTGCCTCACGTGTTCGAAGCACTTGAGGCGGACACTACTGCAGTGATGGTGATAGAGCATTCCTGAGGTAGGCGCCATTTTTCGTTCGCTCGTGTATCACGAGCGACCTGGGGGCAACATTGGGGGCATATTTGAAATTTTTCTGCCTGAAAATGTTGTCCTAGAGCCCAGTCAAAATGTTTTTTGGGTGGGCGCTGATTGGCGTTATGTGGCGAGCAAGACCAAGCATCTGGACAAGAGCAAACACATCGTGCCGTTGCCTGAGCAAGCCTTGGTTCTGTTACGCGAGCTACATAAAACCCGCGTGGTGGATGAAGAAGGCAAAGGCTGGGTGTTCGTCTCGCCGGTCTATCCGGGACGTCCCATAAACCCGACCTCCATGCTCAAGTCCTTTCAGCGTATCTGGCCAGAGTACGACATCACTGCCCACGGCTTTCGCGCGACCTACAGGACCATTGCCCACGAGCACTTGGGCATCGATCCAATTGTGCTCGAACTGTCGTTATCCCACCGGATGCCGGGGGCGCTAGGGGCTGTATACGCGCGCGCCCAACTGCTGGTACAACGCAGGGAAGCGGCTCAACAATGGGCTGACTATTTAGATCAGTTGCGGCAAAACGCTGCGCGAATAACCACAGATTGACGATACAGCGAATAAAAATCAGGAGATTGGAGCGGGAAACGAGACTCGCATCTGGCGTCCTCCCCATTGACATCCATGGGATTTCTTTTTTTGATGGGCCAAGGAAAGTCTTAATTCTGGACTTGCAAGGCTTTTGGATGCTGCCCGTAACCAATGGATGTATTGAAATAAAACACCCGCATCGAAACTTAGGGAGTGAGTGGTACTACTCCCCTCCGCGCCTTTGGTACTAGGCGCTTTTGTACAATTGACGCCGCTGTTCAGCCCTCGCAATACTTACCGCCGTAAACCAGCCAGCAACAACAATAATAATTACTGCAGGGCGCCTAGATGCGCCGATGAGACAAGGAGTTCTTAAATGTTTGGTTACTATGCGCAATACAGCAAGGAATACATCACCACCCTGATGATCGTGACCACCCTGTTCTTTGCCTTACCCATCTTCCTCGCCCCGCTCCAATGGGCCCGGCTCATGCGCTGGACCATCCCCGAACACCAACACCTAGCTATCTATTTCGGCCGTTGCCTCGGTGCGTTCATTCTTGTCGTTGAAGTAGCGATGTTGCGTTCGGCCACCACTGGTACCAGTTTCAGTTATGCCTTCGATATTCTTTTCGTGGTCTTCACGCTGATGTTCTTCGTGCATGTCTACGGCGCAATCAAAAAGATCCAGCCTATTACCGAAACACTGGAAATCGGTTTCTGGATGATCCTCTTCGTACTCAATATTTTGTTCTACCCCACCACCAGTATCACGCTGTAAACCTTCGCCGGACCGTGGCCGGAAGTTTGCCGGTCGCCGTTCAACCCCGTTAAAAGTACGCATTTCCTGGCGCCTTCGCGTCGGCGGTCCCGTGTCCGCCGAACGCTGCGCCATGGCCGGTTCAAGGAGTGAACATGATCGAGTCCAGGGAAGACGCCGCGCTCAAGCCCGTCCTTAAGGAATTAGTGCGCGACCTGCTCCTGCAGGCCACCGGCCTGGCCCCGGCAGTGCTGCACGATGAGGCGCCGTTCCATGAGATCGGCCTGACCTCCCTGGCGATCCTCAACTTCAACGAGCGCATCCAGCCGGTGTTCCCCGGCCTGAACAAGACCCTGCTGTTCGACTGCAGACACCTTGGCGATGTGGTCGAGCATCTGCTGCGCGAGCACCCCGAGGCCTGCGCCCGCTACCTGCAACAGCAGCACCCCACACAACAGGAACCGCCCGCGGCGCCCTGGCCGCACCTCGCTCCACTTGCCCTTCGGCGGCCGGACAGTGACGTCCTGGATATTGCAATCGTCGGCCTGCACGGGCGTTTTCCCGATGCCGACAACCTCGACCAGCTCTGGCAGAACCTGCTGCACGGCCTGGATTCGATCAGCGAGATACCTGGCGAGCGCTGGCCGCTGGAGGGCTTTTTCCAGGCCGGGGCCGATGCCCGCGACAACGGCCTGAGCTACGCCAAATGGGGCGGTTTTCTCAACGATATCGAGCGCTTCGATGCACAGTTTTTCGGCATTCCGCCACGCGAAGCGGCCTGCCTCGACCCGCAGGAACGGCTGTTCCTGCAATGCGCCTGGCATGTACTGGAAGACAGCGGCCACCTCGGCGAACGCAGCCGCGTGCTGCGCCACGCCAACGGTTCGCTGGATATCGGCGTGTTCGTCGGCATCACCAGCAACACCTGGCCACTGCTTGGACCTGCGCTGTGGCAGACCGGGCATACGGCGATCCCCAGCGGCCTGCCATGGTCGGTGGCCAACCGCGTGTCCTGGGCTCTCGACCTGTGCGGGCCGAGCCTGGCGGTGGACACCGCCTGCTCGTCATCACTGACCGCCCTGCACCTGGCCATCGAGAGCCTGCGCAAAGGCCAGTGCCGCGCGGCGCTGGTGGGCGGGGTCAACCTCTACAGCCACCCGGCCAAATACGTGCAGTTATGCCAGCAGCACATGCTCTCGCCCAGCGGCCGCTGCCAGGCATTCGGCAGTGGCGCCGACGGTTTCGTCCCCGGCGAAGGTGTCGCGGCAGTCCTGCTCAAACCGCTGTCGGCGGCGCGCCGCGATGGCGACCGGATCTTTGCCGTGCTCAAGGGCAGCGCGGTCAATCATGGCGGGCGCAGCAACGGCTACACCGTGCCTAGCGCCCGCGCCCAGGCCGAACTGATCCAACAGGCGCTGAACGACGCGCGGGTGCCGGCGGCCAGCATCAGCTACATCGAAGCCCACGGCACCGGCACCCGCCTGGGCGACCCGATCGAATTGCAGGGGCTGAAACAGGCCCTCGCAGCGACCGACAACACGCCGTGCGATGTCGGTTCGGTGAAGAGCAATTTCGGTCATCTGGAAGCCGCAGCGGGCATGGCCAGCCTATGCAAGGTGGTGCTGCAGTTGCGCCACCGCAGGCTGGCGCCATCGCTGCACGCGCAGACCCTGAACCCCTACGCGGCGCTCGAACACAGCCACCTGCGCATCGTCCGCGAAGCTCGCGAGTGGAGCCCACGTGGCGTGCGTCGCGCCGGCATCAGCTCCTTCGGCGCTGGCGGTGCCAACGCCCATGTCATCGTCGAGCAGGCACCCGAGGCCATGGCACGCACCGCCAGTACCGGGCTACCGGTGTTCGTGCTCTCGGCGCGCAGTGAACACCAATTGCGCGAACAGGCCAGCGCCTTGCTGGACTGGCTCGCCCCCCACGGCGACGACGCCCTTGGCGCCCTCGCCTACACCCTGCAATGCTGCCGCGCGGCCTTCGATCACCGGCTTGCACTGGTCGCCGGCGGCACCCAAATCCTACGCGACGGGCTGTCGCGCTTTCTCGACGGCGAGCCCTCGGGCTATCAGGGCCGCGTGCTGGGGGGGACATCCCCGGATGCGCAAGCGCCCGGCGAGGATCCCCATGCAGTGGCCCGGGCCTGGGTCGCCGGCCAGTTCGCCGATTGGAGCCGCTTCTGGCCGCAAGCACCGATCCCGCTGGCCGCGCCGCTGTACCCCTTCGCCCGCGACCTGCATCAACTGCCGCGCATCGCCGCCGTCAGCGTGAGTGACAGCCGCCGTATAGCGCTCGATCCGCAGCAGTTCTTCCTGCGCGATCACCGCGTTCAGGGCCAGCCGGTGCTGCCGGCCGCGGCATACCTGGATTTCTGCGTCGATACCGCGCGGCGCCACGGCCTCGACCTGCCGCTGGAACTGCGCGCCCTGACCTGGGCCAGCCCGGTGCGCTTCGACACCCCGCAACCGCGCACCCTCGACTGCCACCATGAACGCCACGACAGCGGGCTGCGCCTGAGCTTCCAGAGCAACGGCGAGACTCACCTGCGCGGCGAATGCCGGCCCCTGGCGCAAGCGCCGCACGCCCCGCCGGACCTGGCCCGACTGCGTCGCGACTGCTGCGAGGCACTGGACCTCAGCCAGTTCTACCCGACCCTCGAACGGCTGGGTATCGCCTACGGCCCGACCTTCCAGTGCCTGCACGCCGCCTGGCGCGGCGCCGACCAGGCGCTGACCGAAGTGCGCCTGCGCCCCCGCCACGACGAAGCGCTGACCGCCCTCGACCCGGCGCTGCTGGATGCGGTGTTGCAAAGTGCTTTCGTCACCGCGGGCCAGATCGAAACCACCTTCGTGCCCTACGCCTGCCAATCACTGCGCTGCCATGGCGTGCTGACCGAGCGGCTGTATGTGCAGGTGCGACCCCATCCGGCGCAAAGCGGGTCGATGCACATCTATGACTTCCGCGTATTCGCTGATTCCGGCGCACTGCTGCTGGAGATCGATAGCTTCGCCTTCCGCCAGTACCGAGTTGCCGCAGAGCAACCGGTGCATTTACTGGAGCCGTGCTGGCTGGCGGCGCCACCGGCGCAAACCGCCTCGCCGGCCACCACCCTGCTCTACCGCGCCAACCCGGACCTCGCCCTGCCCGCCGCCGTGCTGGACAGCAGTTGGCACCTGCACACTGCCAGCCACTTCCACTATCTGGCGCCGCGCACGGTACAGGCCGACCTCAACGACCCTCGGCATATCGACCTGCTCCTGCGCCTGCTGACCACCCAGGGACTGAGCCCCCAACGCCTGCTGCTGGACCTGCGTGCGTCCGCGGCCCGTGAGGCTGCCCTGGGCGACGGCCTCGACGCCGTGCTCGCCGCCGCCGACCTGTTGCGCCACCTGTGCCAGGGCCTCGGCACACCGCGCCTGCAGGTGCAGGTGCTGGTCGATGGTGGCCCAACCAGCGCCATCGAAGGGCTGCTGCGCTCAGTGGTGCAGGAGCTGCCGAGCCTGAGCGCCAGCCTGATCGAGGTCGACGGCAATCCCCCTGGTCTTGAACATGAACTGCTGGCCGCCGCGCAACCCGGCGTGCAGCGGATTCGCCTTGGCGACGGCCAGCGCCAGCGTGCCGCGCTGCGCTTCATCGCGCCCAACGAGCGCGGCCAGGCCATCGATTTTGCCCCTGGCGACACCCTGCTCATCAGCGGCGGCCAGGGCTCCGTGGGCCGGGCCCTCGCCGGGGCGCTGGCGACGCTGGGCGGTTTGAACCTGGCCATCCTCGGCCGCCGCGACGCCGACGCCAGCTGCGAACAGTGGCTGCAACAGCTCCGCCAACTGGGGGCGGCCAACGCCGGTTACTGGCAGGCCGACTGCGCCGACGCCGACTCGTTGCACACCGCACTGACCGCGATCCGCCAGCGCTTCGGCGGCTGTCAGGGGGTGATCCATTGTGCAGGCGTATTGCACGACGGTTATTTCCTGCGCCAACCGGCCAGCGAACGCCATGCGGTATTGCAGGGCAAGACCCTCACCGCGCAGCGCCTGGACCAGGCCACGGCGCAGGACCCGCTGAAGCTGTTCATGGTCTGTTCGTCGCTGGCCGGGGTCTACGGTAATGTCGGGCAGAGCGCCTACGCCCTGGCCAACGCCTGGCTCGACCGCTTCCTCGAACGCCGTCAGCAGCGCGGCGCCCCGGGCCGCTCACTGTCGATCGCCTGGCCGCTATGGCAAACCGAACACGGCATGCAGGCACCGGAGCCAGTACGCCAGTGGCTGAACCGCAATGGCCTGGCGCTGCTGCCAGAGGACCAGGGCGTGGAAGTGTTCCTACGTTGCCTGGCCCTGCCACAGACCGTGCTGGTGCCGGTGTGCGGCCAGCGCGAGGCGGTGGCGACGCTGTTCGGCATCGCCGCGCAAGCGCCGGCCAGCGCGCCCGTCGTGCAACCGGGCGTGTCGCTGCTGGACTACCTGAGCCAGCAACTGGCCGAGGTCACCGCCACCGCTCTGGAGCGTATCGACCCGGACACCTCGCTGGAAGTCTTCGGTCTCGACTCGATCCTGGTCATGGAACTGAACGCTCGCCTTGAACGGCACTTCCCTGACCTGTCGAAAACCGTGCTGTTCGAAGTGCGTAACCTGCGCGAGCTGGCGGCGCTGCTGGCGGCCGAGCACCCCGAACAGGCCGCCCATCTGGCGCCGGCCGAAATCGCCAGCCCGGTAGCGCAGGCGCAGCCGGTGCCGGTGCCGGTGCCGGTCATGGAACCCGACGCCGGGCGCCAGGACATCGCGATCATCGGCCTCGCCGGCCGCTATCCTGGCGCCCGCGACGCCCAGGCTCTGTGGCAACACCTGGCAGCGGGCGACGATCTGGTCAGCGACATCAGCCACCGCTGGCAACAGGCGGACGACCAAGCCCCACTGTACGCCCGCTGGGGCGGGCAACTGGAAGACTTCGACTGTTTCGACCCACTGTTCTTCGGCATCTCGCCCCGTGACGCCGAGCGCATGGACCCACAAGAACGGCTGTTCCTGCAGACCGCCTGGCATGCCGTCGAAGATGCCGGCTACACCCCGCAGACCCTGTCCGGCCCGCGCCTACCCGGCATGCCACGACGGCGGGTGGCGGTGATCGCCGGGGTGATGTACGGCGAATACCAGTTCTACGGCGCCAGCGCCTGGCCGCAGAAGCCGGCGACCCTGGCCAACTCCTCCTACGCCTCGATCGCCAACCGGGTGTCGTTCTGCCTGGACCTGGAAGGCCCGTCGTTCGCCGTCGACAGCATGTGCTCCTCGTCGCTGACCAGCCTGCACCTGGCCTGCGACCTGATCCGCGGCGGCAGTTGCGAACTGGCCCTGGCCGGAGGCGTGAACCTGTCACTGCACCCGTACAAATACCGCACCTTGTGCGAACTCAACTTCGCCTCGACCCAGGGCCAGTGCCGCAGCTTCGGCGCCGACGGCGACGGCTACGTGCCAGGCGAAGGCGTCGGCGTGGTGCTGCTCAAGCCGCTGGGCCAGGCCCTGCGTGACGGCGACCACATCCACGGGGTGATCCGCGGCAGCGACCTCAACCACGGCGGCCGCACCTCTGGCTACACCGTGCCGAACGCCGACGCCCAGGCTCAGGTGATCGGCCGCGCGCTGGAACGCTCGGGCCTGCCGGCGTCGCGGCTGGGCTATATCGAAGCCCACGGCACTGGCACCAGCCTTGGGGACCCTATCGAAATCCGCGGCCTCAGCAAGGCCATTGGCGCCCAGGTGCCCCAGGACTGGCAGTGCCCGATCGGCTCGGTGAAAGCCAACCTCGGCCATCTGGAATCGGCCGCCGGCATGGCCGCGCTGACCAAAGTGCTGTTGCAGTTCAAACACCGGCAACTGGCGCCATCGATCCATGCCGAGCAGTTGAACCCGAACATCGACTTCAGCAAGACGTCGTTCGTGGTCCAGCAGCACCTCGCACCATGGCCGGAACCCCGCGATGGCCTACCCCGGGTGGCGGCGATCAGCTCCTTCGGGGCCGGCGGCGCCAATGCCCATATGCTGGTGGAAGACGCGGCGCCGAGCGCCCTGCCGCCGGTGACCGGCGCGCAGGTGTTCGTCTTCAGCGCCCGTGGCCAGGGGCAATTGCGCGAGTACCTGCAGCACTTTGTCGATCACCTGGAACACGAACGCGCTCTGGCGCCACAGCAATCTACGGCGCGCCTGGGACGCGAGGGCTTCACCACCGCCGAAGTCGCCCGGACCCTGCGCGAAGGGCGGCAGCGGTTCGATGAAGCGCGCCTGGCAGTGATCGCCGGGGACTTCGATGAATTGCGGCAGTTGCTCGGTGAGTGGTTGCTGGAGGGGCGTGAGGGTAAGGCGCGGACGCTGTTGGGGGATGGCAGGTTGCAGGATGAGGCAGCGCGCTGGCTGGAAGGAATGGATATCGAGCCTGCCACCGAGCCGGAACGGAAAGTGCCGCTGCCGGGGTATGCCTTCCTTCGGCGGCGGTATTGGGTTGAGACTATCGCGAGCAAGCTCGCGCCTACAGGATCGCGCGCCACTGTAGGAGCGAGCCTGCTCGCGATGGACTGCACAGCGGTCCCAAAACAACCCAGCCCCCAAGACATCCTCGACCGCCTGTCCCGCCAGGAAATTACCCCGGACCAGGCCAGAACCCTGCTCAAGGCCCTGCTTTGACCACTCCAACCACAAAGGGAATCGACGCTATGCAGCAGCCGACAATCGCCATCATCGGCGCCGGGGCCAGTGGCCTGGGCGTGGCCAAGGCCCTTCGGGAAGCCGGGGTGAACTTCGAGATCATCGAGGCCACCGCGCGCTTCGGCGGCAACTGGCAGCCCGACGGCCCGGCGTCGAAGATGTACGAGTCGGTGCACCTGATCAGCTCACGGCATAACACCCAGTTCGTCGACTTCCCCATGCCAGCCGACTACCCCGACTACCCGCGGCACAACCAGGTGTTCGCCTACCTCACGCAACTGGCCGAGCATTGCCAGCTCACCGCGCACACCCGCTTCAACACCCGGGTCACGCACATGGCCAAGGACCGTCAGGGCTGGCAATTGACCTTCACCGACGGCAGCCAGTCACGCTACGAGGTAGTGGTGGTGTGCAACGGCCTGCTCGGCGTGCCGAAGATCCCCGATTACCCCGGCACCTTCAGCGGCCTGAGTCTGCACGCCCGGGACTACCGCTCTTCGGAGCAATTGCGCGGCAAGCGGGTTCTGGTGGTGGGCGGCGGCAACTCCGGCTGCGACATCGCCGTGGACGCCGCGCAGACCGCCAGCCGCGCGCTGCACTCGACCCGTCGCGGCTACCACTACATGCCCAAGTTCATCGACGGCCAGCCGACCCAGGAATGGCTGATGGACCAGGCGCCGAAGTTCAGCGACGAGGACGCCTACTGGGCCCATGTCGAACGCAGCTTCAAATTCGCCGGCTTCGACGGCCGCGACTATGGCCTGCCGGCGCCGGACCATGATATCCGCGAATGCCACCCGATCCTCAACTCGCAGATCCTCTACTACATCGGCCACGGCGACCTGCACGCCAAGCCGGACATCAGCCGCTTCGACGGCCAGCAGGTGCACTTCAGCGACGGCAGCGTGGAGACCATCGACCTGATCGTCTGGGCCACCGGCTACGGCATCGACCTGCCGTTCCTGCCGCTGGAGGTGTTCGACTGGAAGCGGGAGTTCGACGGGCTGTTCATGCGCATGCTGCCGGTCCGGCACGATGACCTGATGTTCGTCGGCTACCTCAACACACCGTCGGGCATCGGCAACCTGGCCAACATGACCGGCCGCTTCATCGCCGCCTGCATCCAGGCCCGCGCCGCCGACAGCCCGGCGTGGCGGCAACTGCAACAAATCAAGCTCACGCCGGAACGGCTCGACCTTGGCCAGCAGCGCTTCATGCAGACCCAGCGACATGCCCATGAAGTCGACCTGTGGAAACTCATTCGCACCCTGAACTTCCTCACCGCCCGCCTGCAAACGGCGCAACCCCTGGCCCATAGCGCCTGAATCCGAAGCTTCGCGAGGCCCGACCATGAACCAGCCCACCCACCTGCCATCTGCCAACGAACTGAGCGCCCTTGAAGCGCTGCGCCTGCTCGACAGCCTTGCCCCACCGCCAGCGCTGGAAGCCCGGCTGCTGGATGACTTGCACGAACTGCTGCTGGGCGTACTGAAGATCGCCCCCGAAGACTTCTCGCCGACCCAGCCGCTGATGGACTACGGGCTGGACTCCATCGCCTCGACCGAAATCGGTACGCTGTTCACCCGACAATTCGGCATCACCGTGCCGCCGACGGTGTTTTTCGAATTTCAGGACCTGCAGAGTTTTTGCGGGTATTTGTTGGCTGGTCATCGGCCACAGCTGGAGAACCACTATAAAACCATACCCCCTGTAGGCGCGAGCTTGCTCGCGCCTACAGGGGCAGAGCCGATCGTCACGGATTTCTCTGGCGGTACCGCCTCGTCAATCGAAGCGCTCTGGCAAGCCCCCCCCCAACAGGAACCCGCCCAATCCCTCCTCGACCAGCATCTGCTCACCTGCCGCCAAGCCACCCGCATCCAGTTCCAGCGCCCCGCCGCGCCGCGCCTGGAATGCGCGACCTATGGCCAGGGCAGACCAGTCCTGCTGCTGGGCGGGCTGGTCATGCAGTACGACGTGATGTGGCGCCTGCAAATGCAGGCCCTCGGTGAAGGCCACCGGCTGATCATGTTCCACCTGCCCGGCTGCGGCGAAGCAGAGCTGCCGGACGCCTTCGATATCGCGCATTTGGTCGCCGATCTCGCCGACCTGCTCGACCAGCTTGGCATCACTGCCCCGCTGCCGGTGATCGGCTACTCCTTCGGTGGCGTCCTCGCCCAGGCCTTCGCCCTGGCCCATCCCGAACGCTGCGCCGGGCTGTGCATCACCGTCAGTTCACCGTTCAGCGAGGGCGCCTCCGACTTCCCGGTGCTGATGCGCGAGCTGCAAAAGAGCCCGCGCTTCATGACCCTCAATCGCGGCTGGAACATGCCAGCGCTGCCGGCGTACCAACAGGTGATCGGCGATTTCGACCTGCGCCCGCGCCTGCTGGCACTGAACTGCCCGTGCCGGATCATCTGCGGCAGCGACGATGCCTACCAGCCACCCGCCTACTCGGCACTGATCGCCAAGGCCATGCCCCACGCCGAGCTGATCGAGGTGACCGGCGCCGGACACCTGCTGGGCTTCACTCACCATGAGCACTACAACCGCCTGCTGCTGGAATTCCTCGCCGGGGTGCCGACGCCGGGCACCCCGGCGCCGCTTCCGCGCCCCGGGGTGTTCCAGGCGGCCAGCGCGCAGACCCTGGAAACCCTCGGTGACTATGTGCGCCAGGGCGACCAGGGCCATTGCGCCATTCTCTCGGCGCCCGCAGCGCAGACCGCGTTGCTGCTCAATCACCTGGGCCAGCGCGGCAAGCACGAACCCGGTGATTACCGCAGTTACTTCCTGACCTCGCTGGAAGAAGCCCTCGACGCCGCCCTGCGCCTGGCTCGCCACCACGCACGCAATCGCACCCCGGACGGCGAGGCCGGGCTGTTGCTGGTGGATGCCAGCGGCTACTGGGCGCGCTATTTCAACCCGCTGCAAGGCACCCACGCGCAGGCACTGGTCCCCGGCTTGCGGGTGGTCGGCAGCCTCGCCGAAGCCCGGACGCTGCTCGCCAGCCTGGGTCCGCAACAACTGGCGGCGGTGGCCTGTATCGAGGCTGCCGATGCCAGCCCGGACGCCTGCGATGCGCTGATCGCAAGCCTCGCCGGCAGTGGCGTTCTCAGCCTGTTCGTCGAACACTGCCGCGGTGCAGGCGACTGGTCGCTGGCGGCCCTACGCGAAAGCCCAGACCTGCTGGTCTTCGGCGAAGGCATCAGCGGTTTCCAGGCGCCGCTCGGCGCTTGCCTGGTGCATGAGCGGGTGAAGAATCCGTGGCTGATGACGCCCAACGAAAGCTATGTACGCCATGTGATGACCAACTTCGGCCTGCCGCTGCGCCTGGCGGCCGAGCACCTGACGCAGCGGTTCGCCGGCGAGCTGCCCGGCACGTTGCTACGCCAGTTGCGCCGTGTCGAATCGAGCAGCGAAGCGACCTTCCAGGCGCACCTGCGCCACGGCAACAGCGGTTACGCGCGCATCGCCCGCATGCACGGCTTCGATGCGCGGTTCTACGAAGCCCACGGAGTGCGTTCGCGGCTGCAGGTGGATGGCGAACCGTCGCGGGAGATCATCGACTGCTTCGTCAATGTCGGCACCTGCCAGCGCGGCCTCAACCCGGCGGACGTGATCGAGCAGGTGGCCGGGAAACACGACCCGCACCACGACTACTGGGGCGAGCTGACTCACCTGCTCGCCGAGCAGACCGGCCTGCCCCTGGCGCTGCCGGCGTCGAGCACGGTCACGGCGGTAGAAGCGGCCCTGACCCTCGGCCTGCTCGGCGCCCCCGGCGAACGGCGCAAGCTGCTGTGTTTCAGCGGCGGGCTGGGGTTTTCCATGCTCAGCGCGGCGGCGTCGCGCAACGAAACCTTCGATATCTTCCGCCAGCCGTTCGAACCGCTGCACGCCAACACCCTGTTCGTCGACCCGCAGGCGGCGGACGCCGAAAGCCGTCTGCAAACGCACCTGCTCAGCGGCGAGGTCGCGCTGGTCTGGTTCGAAACCCTGCAGGTCGACGCCAACGCCTCGCGGCCGATTCCACCGGCGTTGATCGCCCTGGTCGAACGCCACCGCGAGGCCAGTGGCTATCTGGTGGGCGTCGATGAAACCCAGACCAACCTGGTCACCGGGCACTTCCTGCACAGCCAGGCGCAGGTTTCGCAGCCGGATATCGTCGCCCTCGGCAGCGCCCTGTGCGACAGCCTGCTGCCCATGGGCGTGGTGCTTTACCGCGACGTGCTGGCGCAACGCGCCGTGCAACGCCAGCCCGAGCGCCTGCTGGATCTGCAGACCCGCGGGATCAATCAACTATGCGCCCACCTGGCGCTCAACTGCCTGCGGGCCATCGCCCGTGATGCCGGCCTTGCGCACGCCCGCGACCAGGGCGAGTACTTCAAGCAAGGCCTGCTGGGGCTGCAACGGGAGTTTCCGCTGATCAGCGAGGTCCGCGGCGAAGGCCTGCTGCTCACCGTCGAGCTGGACCTGCGCGACACCCCGGCCTTCGTCGAGCGCAGCTTCGGCTACCTGCTCTGGGGCAGCCTGCTGCGCGACCCGCAAGGCGGCGTCGCCGCTGCCGTGTGCCCGATCTACAACAACTGCCTGCGTTACCTGCCCCCTCTGACGATCGACCGCGAGGCCATCGACCTGATGCTCAGCAACCTGCGCCGGGCCCTGGTCCGGGGCATCGATGGCGTGCTTCAGGACTGCGCCGCGCACAACCGGCGCCAGGGCGATTCGCGCACCGCCGACTTTCTCGCCGGACTGATTCCGGCAAAAAAAAAGGAGCCACGCTGTGACTGAGCACACCCGCGTCAACCCGTCGCGCCCCGCCGAACCCGGCGTGGCTTCCATCCGTCCCTTGCAGGGTCGTGGCCCGATGATCTGCATCATCGGCGCCGGGGTCGGCGGCCTGTCCATGGCCCGCGCGCTAAAGCGCAAGGGCATCGCCTTCGACTGCTTTGACCGGCGCGACCGCATTGGCGGTATCTGGGCCTTCGAGCACAGCGGGCAGCACACTTCAGTGTGGCACAGCATGAACATGAACACGCCCAAGGGCCTGTACCAGTTCAGCGATTTCCCGATGCCCCGGCACTACCCGGACTTCCCTTCGCATCGCCAGGTACACGCCTATCTGAACAGCTTCGTCGAACACTTCGAGCTACGTGATTCGATCCACCTCGACTGCCCGGTGCAGCGCACCGAACGCCTGCCGGACGGTGTCTGGCGGGTGACCCTCGGCTCGGGCGAGGTCCGCCACTACGATGCACTGGTGGTCGCCAACGGGCACCACAACACGCCCAACTTCCCCGACTACGCCGCCAACACCACCATCGACGCCATCCACTCCCAACAGTACCGCTACCGCCACGGCTACCGGGAAAAGCAGGTGATGGTGGTCGGCGTCGGCAACAGCGGCGCGCAGATCGCGGTGGACGTCAGCCACGACGCACGCATGACCTACCTGTCGCTGCGCCGTGGCGTCTACGTGCTGCCGCACTACCTGTTCGGCATCCGCATCGACAAGGTCATGGGCGTCCTGAATGACTGGTGGGTGAAGAAGATCCTGCCCTACCCGCTCAGCGGGCTGATGTTCACCGGTTTGTACAAAGCGTTGATCGCCAAGCGCAAGCAACTGGGCATGCCCAAGCCCGACCACCTGATGATGTCGAGCCTGCCGACCCTCTCGGAAAACTTCGCCAACCGCGTCGGCGACGGCAAGCTCAAGGTGGTGCCACAGGTGCAGCGCATCGACGGCAACACCGTACACTTCGTCGATGGCAGCCAGCTTGAAGTGGACGCCGTGATCTATGCCACCGGCTACCACACCGACTTCCCGTTCCTGCCGGCCAAGCTGCTCAAGGTCGAGGAAAACCGCATCCCGCTGTTCCAGCGGATCTTCCTGCCGGACATGCCGAACATGGCCTTTATCGGCCTGTTCCAGGCGGTGACCTGGGGCTTCCTCGACATGATGGAGCGCCAGGCCGAACTGACCGCTGACTACTTCGCCGGCCAGTACCTGCGCCCCGAGCCGGACAGCGAGCGCCGGCACATCGCCGCCGAGCGCAAGGTGATCGAGCGCGAATTCCTTGCCACGCCGCGCAACAACTATGAAATGCACGGCCCGACCTACATGCACTACCTGGCCAAGGAACTGCGCCAGGGCCGCGACCGCGCCAAGGCCACCGGCAGCGTCAGCCCGCTGCTGGTCCAGGCCTACGCCTACGACGCGCTTAGCACGCTGGCCAAGCCGCAGGCGAGTGCCGTGGAGAGCGATCCATGCCAGGGATGAGCGCACCGGTCCTGGCCGTCGTCGGCATGTCCGGGCGCTTTCCCGGCGCCCCGGACCTGCGCGCCTTCTGGCACCTACTGCGCGACGGCGGCGATGCCGTGCGCCAGGTGCCGGCCGAGCGCTGGAACTGGCGCGACTACGACAGCGAACTGAATGCCGGCGAAGACACCAGCTATTGTCAGCGCGGCGGTTTCATCGAGCATGTCGACCGCTTCGACGGGCGCTTCTTCGGCATCCTGCCCCGCGAAGCACAGAGCATGGACCCGCAACAGCGGCTGTTCCTACAATGCGCCTGGGCCGCGCTGGAAGACGCCGGCTACGCGCCGGCGCACCTGGCGAAGCGGCGGGTCGGGGTGTTCGTCGGGGTCGGCCACGCCGACTACCCGACGCTGATGCGCCGCGACGGCGTACCCAGTGACGCCTGGCGCGGCACCGGCATCGCCCTGACCGCCATCGCCAACCGGGTGTCGTACTGCCTGGACCTGCACGGCCCCAGCGAAAGCATCGACACCGCCTGCTCCAGCTCGCTGGTGGCGCTGCACCGTGCCAGCCAGGCACTGCGGGGCGGCGAGTGCGACGTGGCGATCGTCGGCGGCGTCAACCTGCTGCTCGGCCCGGAACTGTTCATCGCCTTCGCCAAGGCCGGGATGCTAAGCCATGCTGGGCATTGCCAGACCTTCTCCGCCGACGCCGATGGCTACGTGCGCGGCGAAGGCGTCGCCGCGCTGGTGCTCACTTCGCTGGACGTCGCCCGGGCCAATGGCGACTACGTCTACGGCGAGGTGCTCGGCAGCGCGCAGAACCACGGCGGACGGGCCCACAGCTTTACCGCGCCCAACCCCTGGGCGCAGAGCGAAGTCATCCAGCAGGCCTGGGCGCAAGCCGGTCATTCGCCACGCCAGGCGCGGCTGATCGAAACCCACGGCACCGGCACGCCGCTGGGCGATCCGATCGAGATCAACGCGCTGAAAAAAGCCGTGCCTGCGGGCGACGGTGCGCCGATCGTGCTGGGCGCGCTGAAAAGCCAGATCGGTCATCTGGAAGCCGCCGCCGGGATCGCCTCGGTGATCAAGAGCCTGCTGTGCCTGCACCATCGGCAACAGGTCGGCAACCTCCATCACCGCCAGCTCAACCCGCAGATCAATCTGGACGACAGCCCCTTCCAGCTCGCCAGCGGCACAACCGCGCTGACGGAAAACCCGGGCGAACCGCTGCTGGCGGGCGTCAGCGCCTTCGGCTTTGGCGGGGTCAATGCCCATGTGGTATTGCGCGCCGCCGCCGCGCCCATCGTGGAAGATGCCAACGCCCAGCCGTGCCTGATCCTGCTGTCGGCCAAGGACGACGCCGGCCTGCGCGCCCGCGCCCGCCAGTTGCTCGACGCCTTCGGCGAGACCGGTGCACCCGGCAACGGGGCGCTGCGCCAGGCCCTGCTCGAACGCCTGCGCGACCTGCTCGGGCTGATGCCGGCGAACAACACTGCGCCGACCCGGCTGGCGACCTTGAATGTCGACGCCGGCTACTTCGTCGGCTGCCTGGAGCAAGTGCTCGACGCCCTGCAACTGGACGTGCCGATCGACGCCTGGCGCGGCGCGGTCAGCCTTGAAGACGTGGCGCAGCGGCTGGCCGCCGAAGCCCAGCCCCAAGCGACCGCCGAACCGCGCCTGGACACCTTCGCCGCCCTGCCCGCCGCGAACCTGGCCGAAGCCAGCCTCGCCAGTATCGCCCGCACCCTGCTGGACGGCCGCGACGCCATGTCCAAACGCCTCGCCTTCGTCGCCGACAGCCGCGAACAGTTATTCCAGCGCCTGCGCGACTTCCTCGAGGGTCAGCACGACGGACTTATGTGCAGCGGCAGCGCAGAAGCGGTCGCCGCGCCGAAAGACGCTGGGCAACTGACGCAATGGGCCGCGCATTGGGCCAGCAGCAAGGTGCCCAGCCCGGACTGGGCCAGCGTCTACGGCGAACGGCCACGCCCCGGCAAGATCCCGTTGCCGGCTTATCCCTGGTGCCTGGAGCGGGTCTGGTACACCCCGGTACTCACCGCCACCAAACGTACCGCCCCGAGCTCCGCGCAGGCCTGGCTCGACCTCTGGGAAAACGCTGCCGCCCTGCCCGGCTCGGTCATGGCGCTGGCCGGACTGATCACCCAGGCGCTTCGGCAGAACCCTGTTGAGCCGCTGGCCTGGTGCGACCTGCGCTTCGGCCCGCCGCGGGAACTGGAAAGCGCCGAGGCGCTGCGCTTTACCCCGGTCGAGCCGCACTGGCAGGTCAGCCAGGGCGAGCAGGTGCTGCTGCACGTGGAACGCGGTGAACCCGCGCCGATGCCCGCCGCCCTGCAACCTCACGCCGGCACCACCACCCTGGCGGCCAAGGCGTTGTATGCCAGCCTCGCCGAACAGGGCTTGTGCTACAGCGCCCTCGGCCGCGCCCTGCAAGACCTGCGCAGCACGCCGAACAGCCTGCACGCCAGCCTCGCCCTCGGCTGCCAGGGCGTGGATGACCTGTCGTTCTGGGCGGCGCTGCTGGCCAGCCTGTGCGTCGCGCCGGCATTGCTCGGCCAGGCTCCGACGCCGTGCCTGCCGTTCAGCATCCGCCAACTGTCTCTCGACCCCGAGGCGCTGCCCGGCGCCCGGCACCTGGGCATCGTCCGCCAGGGTGACGAACTGGCCGTCAGCCTGAGCAATGCCGATGGCCGCTGCGCCCTGCACCTGGAGGGCCTGGTCATGCGTGCCATCCCGCTGGCCCTGAACCGGGTGAACGCATGAACGCCTGGCTGTTCCAGGGCCAGGGGAGCCAGCGCAAGGGCATGGGCGCTGAGCTGTTCCCACGCTTTGCGGCGCAGGTAGCCGAGGCCGACCGGGTGCTCGGCTATTCCATCGAACGCCTGTGTCTGGAAGACCCCGACCAGCAACTGAACCAGACCCGCTACACCCAGCCGGCCATCTACGTGGTGTCCTGGCTGGGCTGGCTGGCGGCGCGGGAGGACGGCGCCACGGCGCAGTTCGCCGCGGGTCACAGCGTAGGTGAATACGCCGCGCTGACCGCCGCAGGCGTGCTGGACTTCGTCCTCGGACTGCGTATCGTCGCCGAGCGCGCGCGGTTAATGGCCGAGGTCGAGGACGGCGGGCTGGTGGCGGTGCTTGGTCACGGTGAGCAACAGGTCCGCCACCTGCTGGCGGAACTGCCGGACGGCGGCCTGGCCATCGCCAACATCAACAGCCCGCGGCAGATCATCGTCGGCGGCACGCACGCCGCCCTCGACCACCTGCTGACACTGTGCGCCGGCCGTGGCATCCGCGCCCTGGCGCTGAAGGTCAGCGGGCCGTTCCACACCCCGCACATGGCGTCGGCCGAACGCGGGTTCCGGGATTTCCTGCACAGCGTCAGCCACCGGTTTCGTGACCCTGTCTTCCCGGTGATCGCCAATATCGACGCCCGCCCGCACCGCCGCGAAGCGCTGGTGGACGCCCTGTCCCGCCATCTTTCCCACCCAGTGCAATGGCAACAGGTGGTGCAACACCTGCTGGCGGCGGGCGTCGAAGATTTCATCGAAATCGGCCAGCCGCCGATCCTCGCCGGCATGCTCAAGGACATCCGCGAACAGACGTCGGTGCCACCGCCACGCGCGGTACGCGAACGCCCAGTGCTGGTGGCGGCGCTGCCCCCGAACCTCGGCGGCGAAGCGCTGCTGCTCGAACTCGCCCGCCATGGCGCCATGGGCCTGCTGGACGCCCACGACCTGGACGGCCAGCCCCTGCGCGAAACCCTGGAGCGCTACAACGCCAACCCGCATCTGCGCGGCCGCTTCGGCGTCAGCCTCGGCGGTACGGCGCGACTGGCCGACGTCGCCGGGCTGGGCATCGGTTGCATCGAGATCGCCGCACACTACCTGACTGCGCAATTGCGCGAACGCTGGCCGGCGGTGCACTGGCTGGTGCGCATGGAACACCAACGCGACCTCGACGCCGGCCTCGCCCACGCCGACGCCCTGCTGATCGCCGCCGACCAACGCCTGCCGCTGTTGCTGGAAGCCCTGGCCCGTCGCGAACGACAGGTCCGTCGCCCGCTGATCGGCGCTGGCGGCCTGATCGGCAGCGCCGCCAGCGCCCAGGCCATGTTCGAACTGGGGGTGGATTTCATCGCCCCCGGCGCGGTGTTCCTGCTCGCCGCCGAGGCCACAGTGCCGGCGCCACGCCAACAGCAACTCGCCCGACTGGGCCGCCAGGCGCACCAGTGGCTGGCCGACTGGCGTTATCCCGAACTGCACAGCCGCAGCCAGGGCTACGTGCTCGACCGCGCCGCCCAAGAACAGAGCGAGGCCTCGCAAACCTTCTACCTGAGCGACGACGGCGACAGCGGCGAGGGCCGTCGCGTCCTGCACGCGCGTATGCAAACCACGGTGCGCGAAGCGCACTTACGCGGCGATGCCTCGCTCTGGCTGTTCAACCACTGGCGTCGTCAACACGCCCCGGACCTGACGGTCCCCTTACCCGCGGCACAGTTGCTCGACCTGCTGTGCCCGATCGCCCCCGACGCACCTTCAAGGACAAGCCCATGAGCCTGATCGAACACCTGCAAACCCATATCAGCGACTTCATCTGCAAGGAAGCCGAGCTGCCGGAAGACGAGATCGACCTGCATATGCCGCTGGGTGCCCTGGGCGTCGGCTCGCTGGTCGGCACCCGGCTGATCGGCAACCTCGAAGAACACTTCGGTGTGCGCCTGTCGCCGACCCTGGTATTCGAACACCCGAACATCAGCGAACTGGCCGCGGCCATCGCCGAGATCGCCAGCCAGGCCAACCGCGAGGAACCCGCGCATGTTTGACAAGACCTGCCTGAGCCCCCAGGAACTGGCCTCGGCCACCGGCAGCCTGGCGATCCACGACAGTCTGGCCCTGCGCGCGCGCCTGCACCCGGACAAGGTGCTGTTCACCCTGCTCGACGACAACGGCAAGGAACAGCAGCGCCTGACCTACCGGCAACTGCTCGGCCGCGTCAGCGCCATCGCCCGCCAGTTGCGCGAGCACAGCCAGCCGGGCGAGCGCATCGCGCTGTTCTTCCCGCAGGGGCTGGAATTCATCGCCACTTTCCTCGCCTGCCTGGTGGCCGGGCGCATCGCCGTGCCGGTCAACCTGCCGACCCGGCGCCGAGTCGAGCGCTGCCTGAAGATCCTCGACGACAGCGGCAGCCGCCTGCTGCTGGTGCCCGACAGCGAGCGCGCCGCGCTGCAACAGGCGTTCGACGGCAGCGCCGCGGCGGACCTGGCGATGCTCAGCCCGACCAGCACCTGCGACGACGACGTGCAGTGGTCGCGCCCGGACGACAGCGACCCGCAGCGTATCGCCTTCCTGCAGTACACCTCCGGTTCCACCTCGGCACCCAAGGGGGTAATGGTCAGCCACGCCAACATCAGCGCCAACCTTCGCATGATGCGCGACTCATGGGCGCTGGATCACACCAGCGATTTCGTCACCTGGCAGCCGCACCACCACGACATGGGGCTGATCCTCGGCCAGTTGCTGCCCATCGTACTGGGCAACCACACGGTGATCATTGCGCCCTCGACTTTCGTCCGGCAGCCTCTGATCTGGCTGCAGGCGATCGCCCGCTACAAGGCGCGGCTGGCGGGCGGCCCGAACTTCGCCTACAACCTCGCCGTGGAACGCTACGACGCCCAGCGCCTGGAAGGCCTGGACCTGTCGAACTGGAGCCACGCCCTCAACGGCGCCGACGTGGTCCGCCCGGCCAGCCTGCAACGCTTCGCCGAGTGCTACGGCGCCCACGGTTTTTCCGCCAATGCCTTCCTGCCCTGCTACGGGCTCGCCGAGGCGACCCTGTTCGTCAGCGGCGGCCCCCACGGCCAACCGGTGCGCTCGGTGCTGGCCGACCCGCTGACCATGGCCCTGGAACAGCGCCTCAGCGCACCGGCCGACCCGGCCGCGGCCCAGGTCCTGGTGGGCTGTGGCGAGCCGTCGTGGGAAGTGCGGGTGGCGGTGGTCGACCCGGCCACACGGCAACGCTGCGACGCAGGGCGCATCGGTGAAATCTGGCTGCGCGGCCCGGCCATCGCCAGTGGCTACTGGCAGAATCCCGAGGCCACGGAAGCCAGTTTTCGCGCGCGGCTCGACGATGGCAGCGAACAGACCTGGCTGCGCACCGGCGACCTCGGTTTCGTCGAGGAACAGGACCGCCAAGTCTACATCTGTGGCCGCCTCAAGGACCTGATCATTTGCGAGGGCCGCAACCTGCACCCGGAAGACATCGAGCACACCGTGATCGAAGCCCTGAAGGACGTCCGCCCGCAGAGCTGCGCGGTGTTCAGCCACGACAACGAACAGCAGCGCCAGACCATCGTCGCCGCCATCGAACTCAACCGCGAGATCAAGCGTTGGCTACAGGACAACCCGCGCCAGCTCAAGGCCGCAGTGCGCAGCGCGGTGGTGGAAAACCACGGCATCACCCTCAACCGCATCGTCTTCGTCCAGCCCACCAGCATCCACAAGACCACCAGCGGCAAGATCCAGCGCAGCAAGATGCGCCAGCTCTACCTGGCGGCGGAACTGGACCTGCTCAATGAAGCCGGCTGACCCGACGCTGGTGCAGTGGCTGGCCGACGCCGCGGCGCCGGTCAGCCTGGTCTGCTTTCACTGCGCCGGCGGCAGTGCGCAGAGCTTCTTCCCGTGGAAAAAACCGGCAACCGGGCTATGCGAACTGTACGCGGTGGAACTGCCGGGCCGCGCCCGCCGTCTGCGCGAACCTTTCGCCCACTCGGTGGACGCGCTGGCCGACCGCTTCGCAGAGCAATGCCGCGCACTTCCGGACAAACCCCTGGTGCTGTTCGGCCACAGCCTTGGCGCCCTGCTCTCCTACGAAACAGCGCGCCGCTTGCTGGCCGGGAGCGAGCGGCGGCCAGTGGCGTTGCTGGTGTCATCGCGCCAGAGCCCGGACTGGCTGCCGGCATGCGCCGGCTTGCCGGAACTCAACGACCAGGCCCTGCGCGACTACCTCATCGACCTCTCCGGCACCCCGCGCGAGGTTCTGGAAAACAAGGCGATGATGGACATCGCCGTGCCGATTCTGCAGGCGGACCTGACGTTGATCCTCGACTATCGGCACCCGCATCCCCGCCCGCTGGAGATTCCCGTGCGGGTGTTTGGCGCCATCGATGATCCGCAGGTGGGGTACGAATCCCTGCTGGCCTGGCAGCGGGTCAGCGGCGCGGACTTCAGCCTGCGCATGATCGACGGGGGGCATTTTGCGGTGATGGAGCAGATGGGGTGGGTGTTGCGGGAGGTGGGTGTCGGGGTGTCCTGAAAAACGCTGCACGGGGAGACCCGATTGGGAGTGAGATAAATCATGGGATTCTCCGAGGGACGGAGAGAAACGTCGGGGGCGTGCTTCCTTGAGGCTGGTTTGCGGGTAACAACCCAAGGACATGCGCTTCTGCTTGCCCGTCCAGTAGCAACGGAAAAGCCAGACTTTTCCGCCGCTGGCCGTCACATTGAGTGTGAGACCAACGCTGTCACCGAGGGTGTAGTCATTACCGGTGATTCGGGCGTGCCGAACTGTCATTTCTGAGAGTGCCATAGCGAGCGCCTGAACAGAGTCAGGGCTAGATGCTCATCTCGCTATGCAAACTGCTCCAGCAACAAACCGATTCAGTACGCGTCAGAATCCTGGACTTAATCCTGGACTTAAACGCACCGGATGGTGCTGGATTTCAGTGGTTCCCGCCGGAACGAAAAAAGGACCCGAAGGTCCTTATTTCAATCGCTTACAGAATTCAGTGGAACTCTGCGGCGCTATGTTTGGAGCGGGAAACGAGACTCGTATCTGGTGTCCTACTCATTGAAATCTAAGGGGTTTATTTCATTCCTGAATCAGGAAAGGACTTGATTCTGGACTTATTTTCAGGATGCTTCAAGAACAAAGAGTCAGTGATTCCAGGCAACGCTATTGGGTTCTGCTCATATCCAATTGGAGAATACCAATAACCTGACAGTCTCAATTACGCACGCTCAGCTCGAGAAGCGTACCCGCCGACAAAGTGCCCCCATCCCCAATACAAAACCGACTGTTGGCGACCCAGCGCTACCTGTGGTGACGGGCAGCAATCGGCTGTGGATTCAACCGCTCGACCCAAAATTGACTTTCTGGTCCGAGCAAAACCAATTTAAAGATAGGCACCGAGGGATATACGGGGTTGCTTAGGCGCAGCAACCGAGGACTGCCTTCGGCGCCGCGTCAGCAGTGGGTAAAGTCTGCGGTGGCTCAGTAGGTTTCCAACTTGAACGGCGCGTCCGCAATGGCGGCGTTGCCGGTGCTGAGCAGACCTGCCACATTTGGCCGCGACCCCACTGGCAGCAGTATCCGGGCACATGGGCTATGCGTTTGTATTCTCACCGCGCATACCACCGCGCGACATAGTCATCCAATGTTTCGATCAAAGTGGAGTCTAGGCCAAGACTGGCTGGATGCAGACGTATACGTATCAACGTATTTGACGCCCTTGCAGTCCACTGCTACACCGAGCTAGCCCCCTCACAATAAAAAACTGACCTGAAGCATCCGAATACGGTCCGCCTGAGCCCCATAACCGTCCGGAAGTCAAAGCACAGCAGCTGGACTGCTGGAGCTAGTTTCATGGTGCTCCACTTTTCTCGGCACACTCAGTCAAGGATATGACTTATGGAAAGTGTTGGTCGCTCTAGCAATACCTTTCGGAAAACGTTAATCAATCCGCCCTGCTCGTCGTCCGTTCGACGCCGCGCTGCAGGGTTGGCTTTCGCAGGACTGCTATTGGTTGGAAGCCACGCAGCCGCACAGGATGAACCCGCTTTTTCTCCCAACCTGCCATCTCCCCTCAGCCCGGTTCTACCCTCAGACGTTAATCCCGCAATGATTGGTGCATTGACCAAAAAGGGTGAGTTTGCACAGGTACAACGGGTGTTCGATATTTACTCCTGGCAGCAATTCCTGGCACTCAATTGGCCGACAGGAGAACAAGGCAAGCCAGCTGAGCGAATTACCGACGTGGCATTCGGGCCACCTGCATGGACACGCTGGCACGAGTCATTCGAGATCTTTGGCGAGCATGGTCAGCCGCCCACCTTGGCGCAAACGCTGGCGGCGCGACCGCAGCGCATGGCCGTAACGTCTCGCCATGGCGTTGCCCTGGGACCTTTGACCACTACTGATCGGGCAAAACGCGTACTGTCGATAGTCAGTGCGACCAAGGCGCTGACAGTCCTGAATGAGACGGAGCAGGCCTTTACCCATCCACTATGGGATCAGCACGGTAGTCTCGCCTACTATGAAATCCTGATAAACGACGTCGAAACCCAGTACATCGTAAAAAATGAGCTCTACAATCTGGATGGGCAAATAGCCTTCGCCAGCACGCACAATGCCTTGAATATGCCTGCTGGATTGTTTGATCACCCTGAGCAGCCAGGGGCCGTCGAGCTAAAGCTGGCATGGCGTGTGCTCGATGAGGCCGCCGGCGACATCCCGCAACGCTTTTTCACCGCCGATGCTGCAGTTCTCAACAGCGATGGTAAGGGCTGGCATGATGTGAAGGTCGGTCTGGTTGGAATGCACATCGCTCACAAGACCGGCACGTCCCCGCAATGGACGTGGTCAACGTTCGAACATGTCGACAACCTCCAGGTCAATTCCCTTGAGACTGTCCAGGTAAATGGCGAGCAGCGACATCTCCGAGCGTCGTTCAACAACCCTGACTGTGAAACCTGTCTAGTCAACACCTACCCACCCACCAAGGACACCGCAACCGGCCAATTGCGTACACAAGTGACCCGCGTGATCCCAATCCCCCCCGCCACCCAGCAGCTCAATCGGCAAGCGCAAGCGCTGCTGCACGACATGGGCTCCGTCTGGCAATACTACGAGTTGATCAACACCCAATGGCCGACAGATCCTGGCGCGCCTCCTACCACGCCGGGGCCTGATACGTTGCCGGCGAGTATCGACAACAAATCGGGTGGGAAACCGACGCCGGTCTATCTGGCCAACTCGATCATGGAGACCTATTTCCAGCTGGGCAATCAGCCTGTAGGAACGCAGGAGGAAGGGTCTCCTGCTGTTTCCGACAAGGTCTTTGGTACCGAGAGCTGTATGGGGTGCCATTATTCGGCGGGTATCGCGAGCGCCTATACGATCAGTCCAAGCGGAATCAAAACGGCTAATTTCAGCGGCCCAAATACCTCTGACTTCAGTTGGATGTTTCAACAGCTGGCGCACTTCCGTTCTGTCAGCAAACCCGCCACGGACGCAAAACCGACCCCCTGAGAGGCCTGTGCACGATTGCGAAAGCGTGGCTTTCAAGCCACTTCCCGGGATCGTGCACTTCACTCTCACACTCGGCACCCTTCACGGAGGAACTTCATCATGAGTCGTCCCCTTTCTCAAAACGCATACCTGATTGCCAATGGCGCCACTGACTTTCTTAAAGCGGACCCGGCTGGCTCGTATCAGTTTGTGACGACTGACAACTTCACCCCCAACCTCGGCCACTGGACGCCCTTCGGGAACGTTGCGGCCGTCACACAGACCGGCAACACCTTCCAGCTGACAGCGCAAAACAACAATGTCAGCCTGCAGGTATCCATTTTGTCGCCCAGTTGCTTTCGCGTCCGCTTCAACCCAGCTGCGAACGCAAGCTACGACCAGGACAACTCCTATGCCGTGATTAATCGTGACCTCGGCCCAGTGACACTCAACATCCTACAAAAAACGCACGATCTTTTACTCATCGATACCGGCACGATTCAGTTGCGTATCAACTTGCAACCCTATGCATTGCAAGTGTTCCGCGATACGGGCAATGGGTTGCAGTTGATTCATGGCGATACGATGGATGACAACCAGTACTACAATCTGGTCTTTCTGCCAGGCCATGAAGTCATTGCCAACTTCAAGCAAACACCGGCAAATGCCTACTACTTTGGGTTTGGCGAAAAAGCCGGCGCCCAACTGGCAAAAAACGGGTTCACCCTCACGCAATTCAACTTCGATAATTTCGAGTACATGTCAGGCCCATTACCGGCGGGCGAGCAGTCCGGACCGCTCAACCCAAGCGAAGCTCTTTACTGCTCAGTGCCTTTGCTGATCGAGAACAACCCTGCCCCACAGGGCGTCAATGCTGGCCCGGTTTATAGCTACGGGCTGTTCTTCGACAACCCTTCCCAGTCCTACTTCAACATCGGCGCCAACGACTATTCCAACATGGACGGCATGTACTATTTCGGCGCGCTGTATGGGGAGCTCGACTACTACTTCATGCTCGGGAACCAGGCGTCCGAGGTCGTTGATCAGTACACACAACTGACAGGGCGACCGACGTTTGCTCCCAAGTACGTACTGGGTTACCACCAAGGTTGCTATGGGTATTACGACAAGGCCAAATTGATCGAAGCTGCCGCCGCCTACCGCGAAGCCAACATCCCCATCGATGGTCTGCACATTGATATCGATTTGCAAAATAACTATCGAACATTCACCAACAGCAATATCAAGTTCGCCGATCTCGACGCAATGTTCTCAAGCCTCAAGGCCAACGGTTTTAAGTGCAGTACCAATATTACCGGGATGATCACCAATAACCCCTGCGACGAGACCGGGAATACGGTCCCCTACCCGACGCTTGACGAAGGCATCGCGCGAGGTTTCTTTCTGACCAATACGCGGGTCGGCTTGCCAACCGATGGCTCGCTGTTCCTCGGGGAGGAAAACTACGGCGTGAACTATGGCACCAACCCTTACAAATATCCGCCCTTGGAACCGGACGACCAAGGACACACTCAATTGGGTTCCGGTGGTTACTACCCCGACCTTGGCCGCCCCGAAGTCCAAACGTGGTGGGGACAGCAGTATCAATATCTGCTGTCTGCCGGTTTGGAGATGATTTGGCAGGACATGACCGATCCGGCGATCTATGCCTATTACGACACTCCGCAGATGCAGCAAGCCGCGAACGACATCGTGGATTCCAACCCACCGTATGGAGAAGCCCCTCCTCCCGAGGAAATCAGGGTGCTGTCCCCTTGGAAAACAGCACCACTGGACTTGATGGTGACAAGCTTCGGCAGCCAGGTACCGCACGCTGAAGTCCATAACGCCTACGGTCTTTTGTTGAGTGAAGCCACCTACAACGGGCTTGGCCAGTTGCGCCCCCAGCAACGAAATTTCATCATCGCGCGTGGCGGTTATGCGGGGTTGCAGCGCTACGCGGCGCTGTGGACCGGTGACTCAGCCTCAAGCTGGGACTTCCTAAGGATCAATCTGCCACAGGTACTGAACCTGGGGCTGTCTGGAATCCCCATTTCGGGTTGCGACATTGGCGGGTTTGGCCCTGGCGACGGCAGCGTAGGCGAAGGCCAAATCACTAATTACGAACTGTTCACCCGCTGGATGCAGCTGGGTTCCTTTTTGCCTTGGTACCGCAATCACTACGATGGCTATGCCAAGCAGTTTCAAGAACCGTTCAAATACGCAGAGCCTGTGCCCAGCAATTGCCGGAAATACATAGAGCTGCGCTACAGGATGTTGCAGATTTACTATGACGCACTCTACGAATCAACGCAGACGGGCATGCCGATTGCCCGTGCGTTGTTCCTTGAAGCGCAGGACCCCGGCGTCTATGACCATCTGGACGACCAGTTTTTTGTCGGTAGCAATATCCTCGTGGCCCCGATCATCGAATCGCACGAAACAGCCCGTCCGCCCACCCCGCCAGTCCGCGATATCTACCTGCCCAGCGGCTCCGAGTGGTACGCATTCGTGGATGATGATTTCCCTCTAGGGGCGCCAGTTGAAGGAGGAACACTGGTGACCGCCTATTATGCGGGGCTGGATCAGGTGCCTATCTATATACGCGCCGGAGCGATCCTTCCCATGCGTCAGTTGGAACAGTGGGTAGGGCAACTGGAAAGCAACCCGCTGACTTTCAATATCTACCCGGGCCAGGATTCAACTTACAAACTCTATCTCGATGACGGTTACACCACCCAATACGCCAGCAATAACAGCTACCGGTTGACCGAAATCAGTCATAGCGGCATTTCCAATGGTCAAAACATCCGTATCCAGCGCGTGTTCGACAACTACATCCCTTCAGAAACGTTTTACTACGTATCTTTACTCGGAGCCGAAGCGCCTCAGTCAGTGACGGTTGACGGCGAATCATTAGGCAACGCGGGGAGCCCGGAAACCCTGGCGCAGTCCAACGTCAATGCTTACTACTACAACAGCACGATAAAACAGGTCTACGCCAAGATATTCGATACAGGTCCTGACGTGACTGTGTTGATTCTCTTTCCTTGAGGAAGATGCTGCAGGTGAACGCCCTACAACGGGATAAGTGACTGTACTCATAGTCCATCAGCGATGCCGTGGCAAACCAGCTGGTTTGCCCGGTATCAACGTGCAAGGCACCGGCACACACCGGCAGCAGTACCTGGTTAAAGTAAACATTAGCCACCGACAAGTCGCACAGTCAGGCAATGCCCATCTGCGCAGCAGGCAAACGGTGGTGGTCAGTCGCTCACCCGGACCTCTGGAGCCAAGGCCGACGGGCGTTTCAATAACGATGCCTTCATCTATGACGCGGCAAAAAACGAATACATTTGTCCAACTGGCGAGGCGCTGATCTGGCGCTACTCCTACGTTGAAAAAGGCCTGAAGCTGAATCGTTATTGGAGTTCGAAATGCCAAGGCTGCGCGTTGAAATCGCAGTGTACTCCGCGCACAGAACGACGAGTTCGACGCTGGGAACATGAAACTGTATGGGAGGAAATGCAGCTTCGGCTGAGCGCCAGGGTGCGACGGACACTGGCGACAATGTCCGCGGCGCGCTTCACACGATCGGCGAGAACGCCGGAGACATCAAATAGGGCTTGGCTAAGCTGAGGGCCGAAGGCCCGCACTAATCAAGCGGCCCCTGGCGTCCCGCCTGCGGCAGCCTTTTTTGGACTTTGTGCGCTTGCAGTCCGGAGCCAGAACGCGCTGTTCGGCACGAAGGATGACCCCGTACAACACAGTTCGTCAGATACACATCCCAAACTATATGCCTCTAGGTAAAATGGCATAATATGCCAATGGCCGAAAGAACCTATTTGCCCAGAGCTGGAGCTCATTATGGCGACGCGAAACGTTGTGCTCACCCCTCACCAGGAACAGGTCATCCAGGACCTGGTACAGTCCGGCCGTTATCAGAATGCCAGCGAAGTGATGCGAGAAGGTTTGCGGCTATTGGAACAACGTATCGCCGAAGACACCGCCAAAATTGAGGCCCTGCGTCAGGCGAACTCGATCGGCATCATGGATCTTGAGCACGGGCGCTTTACTCAGGTGAACGAAGGGGATCTGGAGCCCTACCTCGAGGGCTTGAGCCTGGAGGCCACCCTCCCCGCGAGAGAGAAACACTGAGCATGCCGCAGTATCGGATTTCCAACCCGGCGCGCGCCGACATTGTCGACATCCTCAGGCTCTCCCAGACGCAGTTCGGTGATCAAGCACGTCAGCGCTACCAGGCGCTGATCCTCGCGGCGCTGCAAGCGCTTGCCGACACGCCTTATCGCATTGGCAGCCACGACCGCGATGAGCTTGCACCGGGCCTTCGCAGCTATCACCTTATCTATTCACGCCAGCAGGCCAAACAAACCCATGGAACGGTCAAAAGCCCACGCCATATCGTGTTCTATCGTGTGGCAAACGACGACGTGATCGAGGTCGTCAGACTCCTTCATGACGCCATGGAAGTGCAGTTGCACTTGCCTAACGACTGATCAGCGACCTGGCCCAACGGCTTAACTGGCCAGGAATAGCGAAGGTAAGGCGCCACCTCTATATCTCAACCTGAGCACCCTCGTTGTCAGCCGACTTGGCGGCCAATTGAAGCGGGAGGTTCTGGGTCCAACCGGGCTATCGAGACCCACGACCAGAAACACTATGTTCAACTTTGCGTACCACTTTCAATGCAGAACAACCGCTTCTTAGGCGTTTTCCGTGACCAGGCGCCTAGCATTACGCTCCAGCTGTCGATGGACACGCGGATCGATGCCCCTAGCGACCAGAGCCCTCGCAACATCACGCAGAGCACGAGCATCTCGCGAGTCAATTTCAGGATAGGTGCAGAGAGACAGACCCGACAACTCCACTTAAGGATATCGACTCATTACCCATATCCTATTCCGAACGACCACGGATTTGCCACATTTGGGTTGCTCAATCAGTATACGGAGGCGCACTGAATACCAGCGACCGCCACCCAGTTCCGTGTCAGAATTCGCCATTCGCGATCGCTGGCACACACGGTGCGAATGGGGGCAAAACTGGGGGCACAATTCGTTTATTTCAGGCTAAAACCGCCGAGCTAGAGCCCAGTCAAAATGTTTTTTGGCGACCCGGATAGCCTTTGAGATCGACCAGTTCGCATTTCAAGGCAGCCAGCCGCCATCACTCATGCGTGAGTGAGGTACCAGCGCCAGTCCTGCTCCCCGACTTCAGCATTGAATGTACGGAACTCGCGCCACTTGATCGCCAGGAACACCTTCAGGAATTCAGCCCCCAGCACCTCACGTGCCCACGTTGAACGTTGCAGTGCCTGCAACGCTGTAAGCCAGTCGGTGGGTAGAAAATCGGTCGCCTGTTCATAGCCATTGCCCACAATCGCCGCGCCAGGATCGCTTTGATGAGTGATGCCGTGGTGAATGCCCGCCAGTACTGCGGCGGCAGCGAGATAGGGGTTGGCATCGGCACCGCAAATACGGTGTTCGATGTGCCGACTTATCGCGGGGCCGCCGGGTACGCGGAACGACACAGTACGATTGTTGACGCCCCAACTTTTGGCCAGCGGCGCGTAACTGCCGGTCTGGAAGCGTCGATATGAATTGGCATGCGGGCAAAATATCGCCAGCGAGTCAAACAAGGTCTCCATCATCCCACCGATGGAGTGCCGCAACAGCGGCGTGCCCTGTGGGTCTTCGCTCGCATACAGGTTGTGACCCTGCTCGTCGGCCAGGCTGACGTGCAAATGCATACCGCTACCGGCCTGATCGCTGAATGGCTTGGCCATGAAGCACGCTTGCAGCCCATGTTGGTTGGCCACGCCTTTGACCAGGCGTTTGTAACGTACACCTTCATCAATGGCTTGGAGTGCGTCGAAACGATGCTCCAACGTCAACTCGAGCTGGCCCGGAGCGTACTCGGAGATCGCCGTGCGTACCGGCAGCCCTTGCAGCGCGCAAGCTGCGTAGAGGTCATCAAGAAAAGGTTGAAGCTGTTCCAGTTCGTATACGCCATACACCTGTGGCGCATGAGGGCGTAAGCCATTGGTCTGCAACGCTGGCTGCGGCCGACCGTTGACGTCGCGTTGTTGGTCCAGCAGGTAAAACTCCAACTCAACGGCCATGACCGGATGGAATCCATCGGCTTTCAACCGCTCGATGGTGTTCACCAGGACATGGCGCGGGTCGGCCGGGGCGGCGGGAATACCTTGGGTCGGGTGCATGCTCACCTGCACTTGGCCTGTTGGGTTGGTACGCCAGGGTTGCAAGGTCAGGCTTCCCGGCAGGGGGTAAGTCCAGCAATCAGCATCAGCGACGTCCCAGACCAGGCCAGTCTCGTCTACGTCTTCACCCTGCACGGTCAAGGCGAGAATCGAACTTGGCAGCGGCCGACCATTTTCGTAGATCGCCAGCAGTTCGTCGCGATGCAACAGTTTGCCCCGTGGAACACCATTGGCGTCGATAAGAAACAACTCGATGCTCAGCACTTCAGGGTGGGCGGCCAGATAATCCTGAGCCTCTTTTTTATCAGCAAATTGCATGTCAAACCTCTCAGCGCTCATTCAAGCGACTTGGCAGTATGTGAGAAAAGTGGGGCTTCAGACGTCCAGTCATGAAGGGGTGACGCGAGCGCCAGGTAGGGCAAGCAGCGTGGTCAGCGCGCTATCCAACTCACCGATCAGCCTGTCGATATCCGCCTGACTTGTCTGCGGACAGCACAGGGTCATGTTGTGAAAAGGCGTGATCAGGATGCCGCGGTTGATTAGATAAAGGTGCAGAGCCATTTGAAGGCTGTCATGAAAAGCCGCCTCGGCTTGCGCGCCTGTTCTGGGCGACGTGGCACAGAATTGAAACTCACAACGAGCCCCCAACTCTGTGACAGACCAGTTCAGTTGGTGGCGCTTGAACAACGCTCGAAATCCCTGGGCGAGTCTTGAGGCCAGGGGCAGCATGTGCTGGTACGCAGACGCTGTCATGACCTCTTCAAGACTGACTCGCATGCAATGCATCGCCAGGGCGTTGGCGGACAGCGTCGTTCCCATCCCACTGTGGCCATGCCCGCCACTCTCTTCGCTGACGGCCTTCTGCGCGTCGCGCATGGCCAAGGCGACTTGCTCGCTAATGCCAAACACCGCGCATGGCACGCCACCTGCGATGGGTTTACCCACCACGAAAAAGTCGGGTTTCAAATCCCACTGGCGAGTGCATCCACCGATGCCGGTGGAAATAGTGTGGGTCTCATCAATGACCAACAGGCTGCCATATTTAAGGGTCAACTCTCGGCACTTTTGCATGAACCCCGGATCGGGCAGGACCATGCCTATGTTCGTCATCGCCGGCTCGCACATCAGCGCGCACACATCGCCCTGGGCTAACGCCGCCTCAAGCGCGTCGACGTCGTTGAAGGGAATGGATCGACTGTATTGGGTCAAGTCGTAGGCTTGGCCCACAAGGCCGGCACGGTGCACTGTTTTGCCGTCGCGGTAGCGCACCATCACGTCATCCACCGTGCCGTGATAACAGCCGTCGAACACCAGCAAGACATTACGTTTGGTGATCGCGCGCGCCCAGCGCAACACATAACGATTGGCGTCCGTCGCATTGGCGGTCACCTGCCAATAAGGCAGCTCGAATCGCTGAGCCAGCAACTCGCCGCAGACCACCGCGTCTTCGCCAGGCAGCATGGTGGTCAAGCCATTATTTGCCTGCTCGGCGATGGCGCGGGCAATAGGGTCCGGTGAATGGCCAAACATCGTGCCGGTGTCGCCCAGGCAGAAGTCAATGTATTCATGATCGTCAACATCGGTGAAGCGTGCGCCTTTGGCACGCTGGACGAAGAGCGGTGAAGGCATCGACCAATCGCTCATCCAGTGCATGGGAACACCATTGAACAGATGAGCCTTGGCACGCTTGGCGAGCGCCATTGACGTGGGGTTGTTTTGTATAAAACGGGCACGTTCGGAGGCGGTAAAAGCAGCAATCGCTGATTCACTAATTCCACTTTTCGACATGATAAAAACCCTCTTTTAATTATTACATTAATTAAAATTCGTCACCGTCGAGATAAAAAGACAATCCATCGCCACACTCACTCCCCTCTCAGTTCGTGAATGACTGAAAACAACGTGCCAACCTCTTACAACTTGAGTATTCGCCGTCAGTATTTGCAGCGCGGATTAACCTATGCCTAGGTATATTGCGGTGAGCGCAGAAACTTTATTTGGATCATTAATTTATCCCGCTGAATAATCTGAGGCTCAGGGAATAAACCGACGTAACTCGAAGTCAGGCGTGAGGAGCCTTGTTCTCGACCAGACAGTTCCCGCCGTCCACCACAAGGACTTCACCCGTGATGTAACTGACGTCAGGCGACGCCAGGAATGCAACCGCCGCCGCCACTTCGCGGGGGGTGCCTGCCCGTCCAATCGGGGTAAAGCGCCCCGCCGCTGCTTCAACGGGCGTGGTTGAGCCGGTGGTGATCCATCCGGGAGCCACGCTGTTTACAGTAATCCCCTGCTTGGCGACTTCAAGTGCAAGCCCCATGTTCATGCCAACCATCGCGGCCTTGGCTGCGCTATAAGCGGCCTCGCCCGGATTGCTCCCACGGGTGCCTGTGGTGGAACTAATATTGACAATGCGTCCGTAACTTCGCGCCCGCATACCGGGCAAAACGGCCCGAGTTAAAAGAAAAGCCGTGGTTAAGTTTCTTGCCAGTGAAAGATTCCATTCCTGCAGTTCCATACTCGCCAATTCCGAAAAAATCTCAGGGCTTCCTTGCATGGCCATACCGGCGTTATTCACCAGGATATCGACCCGCCCCCAGACTGACTCTGCCCACAGGCCGAATTCACGCACTTGGATTTCATCGGTGAGGTCAGCTGGCCGGCCTTCAACTTCAAACCCTTCAAGGCGTAGCTCTTTAACCCGATCCGCGATGCGGCTGCTGCTGGCAGTGACGATCAACTTCGCCCCGGATGCACCTAGCCTGCGAGCGATCGCCATACCAATGCCAGCTTCACTTCCAGCACCACTGACAAGTGCCACATGCCCCATCAACTCGGTATTTAACATGGTGTTCCCCACGTACTTAATTTGTAATAGGAGTGGAAATTAGGCTAATGAATCTGATAAATAAAGACGATCATTATCAGAAAATCTGACAACCACAATGGCGTTTACCAGCGAGTCACTTAAAATTTTCCTTTCGGTCGTGGACAGCGGCTCCTTTTCCGCCGCAGCCCGAAAGTTAGGCCGGGTTCCCTCCGCTATCAACATGGCGGTGTCGCAGCTTGAAGCAGAGTTGGATCTCTTGCTTTTTGACCGATCAACCCGCAAAGCCATTCCGACCGCAGCCGCCAAAGCACTTGAGCCCCAGGCAAGACAGGTCGCTAGCCAGTTAAACCTGCTGGACGCGCATGCCCTCCAGCTTCATCAGGGGTTGGAGGGGCGCTTGGTCCTTGCGATGGCGCCAGAGCTACAAACAGGCGTGTGGAATCGTCCGCTGTCCATTATCGCCAAAGAGTTTCCCACCCTTGAAATCGAGATTCGCTCCGCGTCCCATCCGGAGGCGATTCGCATGCTCCATGAAGGACGTGTGCAATTGGCACTTGGATTTGAACGACCCGGGCTTGACGAGCGGGAGACGTTTCTTGAAGCGGGGAGCCAATTGTTAGTCGCAGTTGCCTCTCCAGATCATCCTGCGGCCGCCGGCAAGAAAAGCCCTTTAGGTGAAGAGCAACTGGTGGACGTTCGGCAGATCATCGTTGCGACTGGAGGACCTACAGACTCTGACCCACGTGTTGTGCTGTCGCGGCGGATTTGGCTCAGCGACAGTTATCTGGCAACGCTGGATCTGGTGCAGCAAGGGTTGGGCTGGGCTTATCTTCCACAGCCGCTGGTACAACCGCTAATCACTTCGGGCGCATTGACGGAGGTGGTGTTTGACAACATGCCAAGTCAGATGCGGTTATGGGTCGACATCATCTGGGTAAAGAACCGACCTCTGGGGCTGGGCGCGCGTCGTTACCTGAGTCTGATGCGCGAAATTGCCGAGGGCGAGCCTCGTCGTACTTGAGAAGTAAACAATTTGGGGGGGGTTAGTGGCCACCAACGGCCTCCTCTGGCATGACGCGCCCCATCAACCTCTCACGCATCGCAGGTATTGTCCTCGAGGTCAACCCAAGGTTCTTTAGCCAGGACGCCTTGCAACGCATGGCGGCATCCTCCAGTTGCCGCCATTCGTTGCTGACTCAAGGTCTCAAGGGCTCAGCAGATTCTCGGCAGTTGTTCGCCCGACAACCAGTCCACCACCCTGCGCCCGCCGAATCGGGTCTGCATCTGCACGAAACCGTGGGCGTCTTCAAGGACCGTACCGATACGCACCGCATGTTCGCCCAACGGGTTGAGGCGCATACAGTCGAGCAGCGGCTGGGCGTCTTCTTCGGCGCAGATTGCGATCAGCTTACCCTCGTTGGCGATGTAGAGCGGGTCCAGGCCCAACAGTTCGCAGGCGGCCTCAACCTGCGGCTGCACGGGAATCGCCGCTTCGTCCAACAGCATGCCGACTCCGGACTGACCGGCAATTTCGTTCAGCGTGGTCGCCAAACCGCCTCGGGTCGGGTCGCGCAGTACGCGCAGGCCGGGAGCGACCGCGAGCATCTGCGCCACCAAGCCATGCAGCGCCGCACTGTCAGACAGGATTTCGGTCTCGAACGTCAGCCCTTCTCGCTTGGACATGATCGCCACACCGTGTTCGCCGATGCTGCCGGACACCAATATCGCATCGCCGGGGCGTGCGCGATGCCCGCCCGTCTCGACCCCGTTGGGGATAATGCCGATGCCGGTGGTGCTGATAAACACGCCGTCGCCACTGCCGCGTTCCACGACTTTGGTGTCGCCGGTGATGATCGGCACCCCGGCATCGCGGGAGGCGCGGCCCATCGACTCAACGATGCGCTTGAGGTCAGCGAGGGCAAAGCCCTCCTCGATGATGAAGCTGGCAGAGAGATAAAGCGGCCGCGCGCCGCCCATGGCGACGTCGTTGAGGGTGCCATGCACGGACAAGCTGCCAATGTCGCCACCGGGGAAAAACAGCGGCGACACCACGTGTGCGTCGGTGGCCATGACCATGCGTTCGCCGGGTTTGAGTTCCGGGCTGAAGGCGGCGCCATCGTTGCCCTGGCGCAACCACGGGTTGTCGAAGGCGGCGACAAATAGCTCTTCGATCAACTGCGCCGAAGCGCGCCCGCCAGCACCGTGGCCCATATCGACCACGCCGTCGCGAAAATTGAGGGGGCGTACATAACCGCGTTTTACGGGGGAACGGCCGGTCATACTGCAACAACCTCGATGTCTTTATAGCGCCCGTAGGCGTAATGAGCGGCGCAGGCGCCTTCGTTGGAGACCATGCACGAGCCCATGGGGTTTTCCGGGGTGCATACGCTGCCAAACAGGCGGCAGTCGGTGGGCTTTTTCTGGCCGCGCAGGATCGGCCCGCATTCGCAGGCTTTGTTATCGGCCACGGCGCGGTAATGCAGGTCGAAGCGTTTTTCTGCATCGAAGGCGGCGAATTTCGCGCGAATGCGCAAGGCGCTGAACGGCACCTCGCCAAGCCCGCGCCATTCGAAGCTCTCACGCAGTTCGAAGATCTCGTCCATCAAGGTCTGGGCGGCGCTGTTGCCATTGCGGCCGACGGCGCGGACGAATTCGTTTTCGACCTCGGCGCGCCCGTCGTTGACCTGGCGCACCAGCATCAAAATCGCCTGTATCACGTCCAGCGGTTCGAAACCGGCAATCACCACCGGCTTGCGGTATCGGCGGGCGAACTCGGCGTAGGGTTCGGAGCCAATGATAATGCTCACATGCGCCGGGCCGACGAAGCCGTCCAGTTCCACCGCCGCCGGATCTTGCCCGGGGGCCGCAAGGATATGCTCGATGGCCGCCGGGGTCAGGACATGGCAGCACAGCACGCTGAAGTTTTTCAGGCCGCGAGCGGCGGCGTCGCGGATCACCAGGGCGGTCGGCGGCGTGGTGGTTTCGAAGCCAATGGCCAGGAACACCACTTCACGCTCGGGGTTGGCCTCAGCGATTTTCAGCGCATCGCTGGGCGAGTAGATCATGCGGATATCCGCGCCTTGTGCCTTGGCGCGCAGCAGCGAGAGGCCACCGGACGCCGGCACGCGCAGGGTGTCGCCATAGCTGCAGAGGATCGCTCCGTCCTCCAGCGCCAGCTTCACCGCCAGGTCGATACGCCCAATCGGCAAGACACACACCGGGCAGCCGGGGCCGTGGATCATGCGGACATTGGCGGGCAGCAAATCGCTCACGCCGTAACGCGATATCGCATGGGTGTGGCCGCCACAGAATTCCATGAAGCGGTATTGGCGTTCCGGCCGGACTTCGTCGCGGATGCGCTCGGCAATGCGTTGTGCCAGTTCGCCGTCGCGGTATTCATCGATGTACTTCATAGGGCTTCCGGTTGCAGGCGGTCCAGTTCTTCGAACATGGCCAGGGTCCGCTGGGCTTCTTCGGGATCGATCAGGCCGAGGGCGTAACCGACGTGGACGATCACGTAGTCGTCGACCTGGGCTTGCGGCACCAGCGCCAGGGAGATTTCCTTGCGGATACCGCCCAAGTCGACGAGTGCGTTATCGCCGTCGCGCAATTCGATCACGCGTGCGGGAATGGCTAGGCACATGCTTGGGATTCCTTCAATGGCAAAGCGGGTTGGCGCTGCGGGTCGCGCCAGTGCGCGGCAACCCAGGCTTGACCCAGGGCCAGCCCGGCATCGCCGCAAGACACAGCCTGCGCGCTGAAAACCGGTAAGCCCCTGGCGCTCAATCGTTGCGTGAGCCGGGCACTGAGCAGGCGATTGGCGAAGCATCCGCCCCCGAGCAGCACCGGCAGCGTGGTGGATTGGTGCTCGATCCAGTCGGCGAGAGCGGCGGCCAGGGTCAGGTGAAACAGCGCCGCGCCTTCTGCGCTGCGTGCGCTGTCGGCGAGTTCGAACAGGCGGGTCAGCAGCGGGAGCAGATCGAGCACGCCGTCAGCGCGGAGATGCCACAGGCCGTCGATGGCGGGCTCGGCGTGGGTTGCCAGGTATTCAGCGGCCAGACGCTCCAGGGCAATGGCCGCCTCGGCCTCGAATTGTTGACGCACGCTGATGCCGAGAATCCCCGCAGCGGCATCGAACCAACGGCCGGCGCCACTGCTCGGCGGGCAGTTGAGATTGCGCGCGAGCATCTGCGCGACAGTGTTCGCGCTTTGTTCGCCGACCAGCGGCCCGAGCCGCCTGAGGATTTCATCGTCGCGCCCCAGCAGGTGCAGCGCCGCGGCGGCCAGGCGCCAGGGTTCGCGGGCGGCCACATCGCCACCGGGCAGCGGCAGCGGCAATAGATAGCCAAGTCGGCGCCAGGCATCGCTGGCCACCCAGAGCAACTCGCCGCCCCAGGCTGCGCCATCGCTGCCAAGGCCCACGCCGTCCAGCGCCAGGCCGAGTACCGGGCCGTCGAGGCCATGTTCGGCCATCAGCGCGGCAATGTGCGCGTGGTGATGCTGCACGGCTACGGCGGGCACGTTGAGTTTTTCCGCCAGCGTCACCGCCAGTTGCGAGCTATAGAAATCCGGGTGCAAGTCATGGGCGATGGCTTGCGGCGTGACTTCAGCGCACGCCAACAGAGCGTCCAACGACGCCGCCAGGTCCAGGCAGCTTTGCGGGTCGCCCAAGTCACCGTGGAGTGGCGACCACAGCACCTGATCGCCCTGCAACAGGCAGGCGGTGTTCTTCAGCCACGCGCCACAAGCCAGCACCGGCGGCCAGACCTGCGCGCCAGGCAGTTTTTCGCTACGCATGCGGGGCCTCCACCTGAGCTTTGAGGCGGGCCAGTTCAGCTTCCAGCTCGGCGATGCGCGCGGCGCGGCGGTCAACCGCGGGGGCGCCGGCCAGCAACCAGTCGAGCCAGGCATCCAGCCCGGTGCCGTCGCGGGCGCTGAGCTGGATGATCTGGATCTGCGGGTTGACCTGTCGCGCATAGTCCAGGCAGCGCTGCACGTCGAAATCCAGGTGCGGCAACAGGTCGATCTTGTTGAGGATCATCAGGCGCGCCGCGGCGAACATGTCCGGGTACTTGAGGGGTTTGTCTTCGCCCTCGGTCACCGACAGGATCGCCACTTTGCCCGCCTCGCCCAGATCCCAGAGCGCGGGGCAGACCAGATTGCCGACGTTCTCGATGAACAGCATGCCGGCCGGCTCACCGCCGTCATGGGCGTGATGGCTGTGTTGATGCTGTTGAGTCTGTACGTGGGCGTGCGGCTGCTGATCAACGTGGCTATGCACAAACGACTGATGCGTGTGACCGGCCGCGTGCAGCGCGTCGTGCAGCGGCAGGCGGCTGTAGGCTTCGGTGATCATCCGGGCATCGAGGTGGCAGCCTTTGCCGGTGTTGATCTGGATCGCGGGTACGCCGGTTTCGCGGATGCGCTCGGCGTCGTGACGGGTTTGCTGATCGCCCTCGATCACCGCCAGCGGCAAGTCGGCGCGGCGCTGGCGCAGGGCCATGAGGGTGCTGCACAACAGGGTGGTCTTGCCGGAACCGGGGCTGGACACCAGATTGAGGGCCAGTACGCCGTGGGCGGTGAAGTTTTCCCGGTTACGCGCGGCGTGCCGGTCGTTTTCGCCGAGGATGTCTTGCTCCAGGCGGATGGTGCGGGCCTGGCTCATGCCGGGCACTGAAACCCGCGCCTGACCCGCGCCGTAATGCAGGTCGCCGGTAGCGTCGACCTGCACATCGCTATCGGTGGCCGGAGCTTCGGTCTTGTCGTGTGAATGCCCGGTTCCGCAACCGCAGACGACGCACATGGTGTACCTCCAAAATCAAACGATTAATGATCCTCGACCTGCAGGTCGAGGATGCGCAATTCAGTCCCACCGGTGGGTTGCAGCCAAAAGCCGCCGCATTGCGGGCAGCCGGCGCCGCGCTCGATCAGCGGCACGCTGATGGCGCAATCCAGGCACCAGGCCTGGCCCGGGGGTTGTTCAATGTCGATTTGCGCGCCGGCCAGCAAGGTGCCGGGCGCCAGTGCTTCAAGGGCGAAACGCAGCGCCTCGATTTCAACGCCGGCCAGCGTGCCAGCCTCCAGGCGCAGGCGGCTGACCCGCACGAACGGATCGCGCCTGGCCGCCGCCTCGACGGCGCTGAGAATGCCGCCCGCCAGACTCACTTCATGCATGAATAATGTCCTCGTTCGATGCTGCTTCTAGCTCGAGGGTGAACCCGATGCACGGGTCGAAAGCCGCGATCAACAGCTCAGCGCGACGTCGCGTGGCCGGATCGCCGGCTGACATCGTCGCCAAACCCTGGGCCAGCGCGCCGTGGGGATGAAGGTTCCATTCGGTCGGCGCGATGACCTGATAGTCGCGGATCAACACACCGGCATTCATTCGCTCCAGACAGACCCGGTGCAACAACAGGCCGCGCGACGTTTCGCTCCAGGCCAACGCCTCGTCGGGCCCCAGCGCCAATGCGCCGAGTGCCAAGCCAGCGGGCTGTGGCAGCGAGAGCCGCGCCAGTTCGGCGAGGCGCGCGCCCAGACGCAGCCAGACGCTGGCGTAGCGTTGTGGGTCGGCCTCACGCGCGCGGGTCCAACTGCCCGTCTCACAGGGTAGCCCGAAGGCCACCGGATGCAACGCAAAATCGCTGGCCTCTCGCAGTTGGGCGGCCACCACCTGCAGCGCTTGGGTGTTGCCGGCCAGTGACAGGGCATGCACCGGCAGTTGCAGGGCGTGGGCATCCTCGCGGCAATCGGCCAGGGCGTGCGCCAGCCAATGATCGCTGCGCTGGCTCCACTCATCGAGCGCGCTGAACGGCTCGGCGTCCCACCGTTCAAGCCATTGCGCCACCGATTCGCCCAGCCAGGCGGCCATCGCCTGTTGCGGGGCGTGTTCCCAGGCATGCAGTAGGCTGAGATCGGGGCGCACCGACGGGTTACCCAGCAACCGCGGCCATTCGAGCAGCATACGCCGCATATGCTCGCGGCGGGTTTCGGCCTCCAGCATGCGCTGGGTGTTGGGGTCGATGGGGGTTTCGCCATGCAGTGCGGTGGCGACGGCCAACGCTGCGGTCAAGCGGTGCGCTTGCCCGCACAGGCTATAGAGCAACGGCAAGTGGTGCGCGGCGGTCTGTGGCGGCTGGCCGCGCAACAAGGTGGCGGCCAGCGCCGGACGCCCGCCGACAATCGCGGGCTGCTGGCCGGGACGCACCCGCAATGAGCCGCCGAGCCGCGCCAAGCTTGCCATGGCGGTCATTGCGCGCCCCCGGACACGCGTCCGAACAGCAAGCCACGGCGGCTGATGGCCGGGCGTTCCGGTGCGCGTTCGGGCGCATCCCGCAACAGCGCCAGCACCTGCTCGGCGGTTTGCCGGGCCGCGTCCTGATCGGCAAATTCAAACATCGGTGAAAACAGCGAACAGCTCTCGTAGCCACCGATGTCTTCGCCGTCTGCGCCAATGAAGGTCAGGCGCTGTCCGCCAAATTGATGTTCGCCTGACGCCCCCTGGGCCAGGAGTGTGTCGCGGTTCTCCGGCAGCCAGATCAGGTTCATGAACCAAGGGGTGATCAGAACACCCAGCACCCCGGTTGCCGCGTTTTCCCCGGCGATTTGCGCGCTGAAGCCCACCGCCTCGACCGCCAGCTGTTGATTGAGAAACGGCAACCCGCGCATGCGTGTCTCGGCGATGCCCTGGAAGTGCGCGCACAGGGTTTGTGCCTGTTGCGCCGGGCCGTCTTGGCGCTCAGACAGGTTCATCGATCACCATGAACTGCTCGGCATCGCCATCGCAATTCGGGCAACGCCAATGTTCCGGCAATGCGGAGAACGGCGTACCCGGCTCAATCTGCCAGACCGGGTCGCCGTCGCGCGGGTCATACACCCACCAGCAGATTTTGCATTCCAGGCGGGTGGCGTCGCTGATCCGGGCGTTGTCGCCGCCGTAGCTGCCTTCGAAGCCGGTTTTTTCGTTCATCGTGACCTCACTGCCCTTCGAACCACTGGATAACGTCTTCGAAGCGCTCCAGTGAGTCGGCCAGGTCTTCGGGGGCGGCGCAGATCACTTCCGGCAGGTCGGTGATTTCGATGGTGTCGAGGATTTGCGCATCCTGTGAGTTGAAGTACGTGATGCGCCAGCAGTTCTGGATCCGGGTCGCGCTGATCAGGCAATTGCCATAGCCACGGGCCAAGGCGCGCACCGGGCCGGCGGGCAAGTAGGCGTCGAGGAAGGCGATGTCCTGTTCGGACAACGGCAGCAAGGTCAGGTTGATGACATGCACCTGATCGCCGGGTTGCCAGTGTTGGCTGCGGTCTTGTACCTCGGTCAGGATCGCCGGGGCGTTCATGACGCCGAGCGGCAACGTTGACGACAAGTCGAAATCCGCCGGTCGGGCCGCCGCGCGGGCATTGCCGCGCAGTTGCGAAGGCGCGGCGCCCACTTCGACGTGATCGTAGCCCTGGCCGTAGATGCGCCATACGCCGGCGAAGATCGATTCCTGGATACGCAACGACGGCTGCGCGGCAATGATCGCGCTGACCTCGCCTTCACCCAGCAATTGGTCGAGCAGCTTGCGGTCGCCTGTTTCCAGGCCACTGAGGTCGACGCTTTGCGTGGTCAGGCCGTTATTGCAGTCGCGCAGGCATTGCAGCAACGCTTGCAACGCGTGCCGCGCACCGGGCAGCGCCGCAAGCTCTTCAGGTTCGGGCAGCACCGGAATGCTATGGGTATACATGCCCTGCGGCATGCTGATGTATTCGAGCACGTCCTCATCGTCGGGTTGCGAGCCGGGGCCGATATCCACCACGGGGATGTAGTTCAGCGGATCGAACTCCACGGCGTGGCTTTGTGCATCGCGGTGATTGGCATCGTGGTTCATTGGCAACCTCCGGGGGCGCTGACCGGGGCACCGGCAAGCAATGGAATGCGCGCGTTGCTTTGGCTGACGGCAGCTTCCGCCAGGCGCAGGTATTCGTCCCAGTCGAGCATGCCGCTGAAGGTGCTGACGTAACCCGCATCGCGCAGCCACACCAGCGACGGCCAGCGGCGCACGGCAAAGCGCGCGGCGATGGCTTCTTCATCGGCGCGACCGACCACGCCCAGGCGCAGGCTCAATTGGTGGCGGCGCGCGATTTCCACGCGCAGTTCCGGCAACACCACGGCCACGTCCAGGCATTCGGGATGGCGTACCGGGTCACCGCACAGCAGCAACAGGCAGTCGCCCCCTTCGGCAAGCCAGGCATCGAGGTTGTCGGCGTCGATCCAGGTCGCGTCGAATTGCTCCACCAGCCGGCGGATCAAGGCCGGGATGGCGGGTGTCACGGGAATGGGCGCCATGAAAACAGCGGAGTCGCTCATGTGGGGTCCTTGACTGACGGTTGAGGTGGGGTGAGCGCGGCAGGCGCAACAAGGGGTGGCGACGCGTGGCCCAACAAGGCCGCCAGTTGCTCGGCGTTCATGGCCGAGGGCAGGCTGAAACCCGGCACGCTGTCGGGCTGCGGGGCCGTGCCGAACAGGGCCGCTTCGAGCAGGCGCAGGGTGGAGTCGATTTCGCTGGCGCGTTGGGCGTCGAGGCGTTCACGGGCGGCGTCGAGAAAGATCAACAGCCAGTCGCCGACCGCACACGGGCCGACCAGTGACAGGTCGATACGGCGCTCTTCGCCGTGGCGGTCGCGGCATCGGGCGAAGCCCAACTCGGCCGCGATCACTTGCATGGGCAATCCGATGCACATATCAGGCGCGCCTGGCGAGGATGCGTTCGTCGCCGATCCGGCAGGCTTGCTGTTCGGACGGGCGTTCGTTTTCGTAGCGTTGCAGTTCGAGGTGCGGCAGGGTCACCGCCTCTTCACCCGCGAGTGGCGAAGCGCGTTTGTGCGGTGCCGCGCCCCAACCCTCGAGCACGCGCAGCGCCTCATCCAGCGCGCCTTCCATGGCGGCCCTGACGCTGGGGCGCAGGCTGCCGCCGTAGTCCATCATGTTTTCCGGCTGGCAACCGATCAGCAGCACGCGTGTCGGGTAATGGCCGGTCAGTTGCGCGAGCATCAGCACCTCCTGAAAGCCTGTCTGGTGCAGGCTGAGCTTTTTGATGCCGAGGAATTTGGGGACATCGTCGTCGGCGATGAACTTCAGTTCGCCAGGCGCGAGGTTGTAATCCACGGCGTCGAAAATCAGCAGGTAATCGGCTTGCTGAACATGCTGGATCAAGTACAGGCCTTGCGTGCCGCCATCGATCAGCGCCACGTTGTCGGCGAACTCATAACGCTGTTGCAAGGCTTCGACGCAACGAACGCCGAAGCCTTCGTCGGCCCACAGGAGATTGCCGATGCCCAGCACAGTGATCTGCGGCAGTGTCGGTTGGAGAGGACTCATGGCGGTTTCTACCATTCTGGTCATTTTTTAAAGGTCTTGTAGCCGGAAATCATTGCCCCGACCAAGCTCAGGCGCCCGTTGATTTCTTCGCGCACGGCGGCATAGATGTGGAACATGACGAATAGCACAATCACCCACATGCCCAAGTGATGCAGGACATGCACATTGTTGGATTGCCCCAGCAGCGGCAGTACCCAACCGAAGGTGCGTTCCTGCCAGGAGCCCATTTGCGCGCCTTCGCCATACAGCGCGAAGCCGGTCAGGATCATGAACAGCGAGGACAGCAAGAAGATGAAAAACATCGCGAAACGCGACAGCGGGTTGTGGCCGAACATCGGTTTTGGCGTCGGCCCGATGAACAGGTAGTAGCGCACCCAAGCGAGCATGTCGGTCCAGTAGACCTTGCTGGTCAGCGGCACCGAGAACAGTTCGCGGGCGTGGTGATTGCCCACCAGCGCCCAATAGGCGCGCCCGATCATGGCGATGGTGAAAATGTACGCCGCGCTGAAATGCACAAAGCGGATGTAGCCCATCACGAAATGGTCGCTGGCTTCGCCCGGTTGGGTCGCCAGCGGCGAACCGATCAGGTAGCCGGTGATGGCAAGCACCACAATGCAGGCGGCATTGATCCAGTGCCACAGGCGCACGGGCGCCTCGTACACGTATTCCGACGCGTCGAGGGGGCTTTGAGTAGGTTGGGTCATAGCGTCACCTTTGGATGGGCAGGCGCCGTGGCGCCTGCCGAATGCAGCGTTGAACAATCGATCAACTGACCTTGACTGTGCTCAGCTCCGCGCCGTCCTCGCTCATCACGTGGGTGGCGCAGGCCATGCAAGGGTCGAAGGAATGCAGCGTGCGCAGGATTTCCACGGGCTGATCGGGGACGGCCACCGGCGTGTTCATCAGCGCGGCCTCGAAAGCACCGATCTGACCCTTGGCGTCACGCGGGCTGCCGTTCCAGGTGCTGGGCACGACGCACTGGTAGTTCTCGATCTTGCCGTTCTTGATCCGGATCCAGTGGCCGAGTGCGCCGCGTGGCGCGGCAACGATGCCGACCCCTTTGGCCTCGGCAGGCCAGGTGGACGGGTCCCATTTTTCGACGTTGGCGGTGGCACGGTCGCCGTTGCGGATGTTGGTCATCAACTCGTTCCAGTCGTCGACCATCATTTCTGCGCAGTACTCGGCTTCCAGGGCGCGGGTCAGCGTTCGGCCGATCGTGCTGGGCAACAGTTGCTTGGCGCTGAGGTTGGTTTCCGCCAGGCCCAGGGCTTTTGGCAAGTCGAGGTTGACGGCTCGCAGCGAACCTTCCAGTTGTTCCTTGACCCGCTGGCAATGCGGGTTGCCTTTGAGGGCATGGGCATAGCCCAGGATGTAACGCGCCAACGGCCCGACTTCCATGGCATGACCGCGCCAGCGCGGCGATTTGACCCACGAATATTTGGCGCTTTCGTCGACTTCTTCGATGTTGGTGCGGGTGCCCTTGGTCTTGGCGCCCAGCTCGTAGTTCGGCTCGGTGATGCCGTCCCACGGGTGCAGGCCCTTGTCGTTGTCCGGGTAGTTGTACCAGGAGTGGGTCACGAACTCTTGCACTTGCTCGGGGTCGCGCGCGTCGACAGGCAGGATTTCGTCCCAGTTGCCGTTGAGGATCGCCCCGCCCGGCAATTGGTTGGTGCTGTCGTCGTAATTGACCTTGGCGTAGGTGCCGTAATCCATCACGTTGGTCGCCGACAAACCGCCGCCGTGCAGCCAGCCTTTTTGCTTGTAGATAGTGCCAATGGCCAGCACGTCCGGCACATACACGTTGCGGCAGAAGGTCAGCGCTTCGTCGATGCGCGCCCGCACGAAGTTCAGGCGTTCCATATTCAACGGCGCACCGGCGGCCAGGTCGCCATCGATATTGATCGCGCAGGGCACGCCGCCGACCAGGTAGTTGGGGTGCGGGTTCTTGCCACCGAAGATGGTATGGATCTTCACCCACTCTTTCTGCAGGTCGAGGGCTTCAAGGTAATGGGTCACGGCCATCAGGTTGGCTTCAGGCGGCAGTTGGTAAGCCGGGTTGCCCCAGTAACCATTCATGAACGGCCCGAGCTGACCGCTTTCGACGAACTTCTTCAGACGGTTTTGCACGTCGCGGAAATAACCCGGCGAAGACAACGGGTGAGCCGGCGAAACGGTCTGCTGCAATTCCGAGGTGCGCTTGGGGTCAGCCTTGAGCGCAGACACCACGTCCACCCAGTCCAGTGCATGCAGGTGGTAGAAATGCACGGCGTGGTCATGGACTTGCAGGGTCTTGGCCATCATCTCGCGAATCAAGTGCGCGTTCGGCGGGATGCGAATGCCCAGCGCGTCCTCTACCGAGCGCACCGAGGCCAGCGCGTGGCAACCGGTGCAGACGCCGCAGATGCGCTCCACGAATGCCCAGGCGTCACGTGGGTCGCGGCCCTTGAGGATGACTTCGAGGCCGCGCCACATGGTACCGGTGGAAACGGCGTTGCGGATAACGTTGTTGGCATCGAGGTTGACCTCGACGCGCATGTGGCCTTCGATACGGGTCACAGGGTCGACAACGATACGTCGGCCTGTGTTGTTGAGGTCGAAACCCTGAGTCGAATAGGTGCTCATTGGTGCTTATTCCTGTCTTGTCGCTGGGGCGTCGGGCGAGGTAGTGGGCGCTTTGCCGTTGCTGGCGCGTTTGAGGGCGGTGACGGCGGCATGGGCAGTGATCGCTGCGCCGACGGTGACGCCGGCAACCAGGCCGATTTCGTCCGCGTTCGCTTCAACGCCAAACTGGTTGATGCCGCTCAAGTGCTGATAGAACGAGCCCTTGTCCCAGAACCCCTCCTCCGAACAACCGATGCAGCCGTGGCCGGACTGAATCGGGAAGCTGGTGCCGCCATTCCAACGCACGGTCGAGCAGGCGTTGTAGGTAGTCGGGCCTTTGCAGCCGACTTTGTAAAGGCAGTAGCCCTTGCGCGCCGCGTCGTCGTCCCAGGACTCGACGAACTGACCGGCGTCGAAGTTCGGACGGCGGTAGCACTTGTCGTGAATGCGCTGGCTGTAGAACATTTTCGGCCGGCCCTGACGGTCCAGCTCAGGAATGCGGTCGAAGGTCAGCATGTAGGTGATCACCCCGGTCATGACTTCGGCGATCGGCGGGCAGCCCGGCACTTTGATGATCGGTTTGTCGGTGATGACCTTGTGAATCGGCACCGCCTGGGTCGGGTTCGGCTTGGCGGCCTGTACGCAGCCCCAACTGGCGCAGGAGCCCCAGGAAATGATCGCCTTGGCATCGCGAGAAACGCGCTTCAACTGCTCGACGAAGGGCTTGCCGCCAATGATGCAACTCATACCGTCCTGGTTCAGTGGCGGGTTGCCTTCGACGGCCAGGATGTAGTTGCCCTTGTACTTGGTCATGACCTCGTCAAGGATTGCCTCGGCCTGATGCCCGGCGGCGGCCATCAAGGTGTCGTCGTAATCCAGGGAGATCATCGACAGCACCACGTCCTTGGCCAGCGGATGCGCGGAGCGGATGAATGACTCCGAGCAACAGGTGCATTCCAGGCCGTGCAGCCAGAGGACTGGCGTGCGTGGCTTGTTCTCCATGGCCCAGGCGATTTTGGGCATGAATGCCGGGCCCAGCCCCAGCGACGTTGCGGTCAAGGAACAAAATTTGAGAAAGCTGCGGCGCGAGATGCCTTGTCTGCGCATCACCTCGTAAAACGTTTCCATTACTTTATTTCTCCTCCCCGAGAAGGTGCTTCAACGGGGGCTGCACTCGGTGTGTTGGAAATCTGTGCCCGACCAGGTGAGTCAGGCGCCATGCCGTCGGCTACAAAGGCCATCAGTTCTATGGGGTGTTGAGGCTGCAGCCTGGGCATGATTGCGACGGCTGCTGGAAACATGCGGGTAACCCATGACGTTCAGTTATCTGGTAAGTACAAGACCTGTGCCATTTCGCCGCGGTGTAGATAAATTGCTTACTAATTAATTTATCTATCTGTTTTTAAAGGACTTTTACTTTTTTACCGAGCACATTGAGACACCTTGTAACAAACCTCAGCTGGAATGTTTGTTTCCACTATTTATGCAGCCTGGAAACTATATGTCCGGCCTGGCAAGTGGCTGGCGAGAGAACCTCGCCAGGCGCTGAAAGGAAGAGAAGGCTCAGGCGGGCGTCGCGTCCAGGCGGTCGTAGCCTTTGAAGCGGTAGAACAACACGGAAACGGCCCAGGTCAGGATGAATATCCCGACGATCAGGTAGCCGATCATGCCGAAGTTGTCGGTCAGCGCAGTGATGAAATCCCACACACCGCCGTGCAGATCCCAGCGCGCCGCGACCAGCCCGAGCACTTCCACCCCGCCCACCAGCAATGCCACCAACACCGACATGGACGTGATGGTCAGGTTGTAATAGAGCTTGCGTGCCGGGTTGACCAGTGCCCAGTGGTAAGCACCGGTCATCATCACGCTGTCGGCGGTGTCGACCAGCGCCATGCCGGCCGTGAAGAGCGCCGGGAACACCAGAATCGACCAGATCGGCAGGCTCTGCGAGGCTTGCACCGCAGCGATCCCCAGCAGGCCGATTTCCGTGGCGGTATCAAACCCCAGGCCGAACAGCAGGCCCAGCGGATACAGGTGCCAGGGACGGCTGATCAGGCGGAACAGCGGGCGCAACAGTCGGGCGATGGGGCCACCGCCGGTGAGTATCGCGTTCATTTCTTGCTCGCCGATCCGTTCGCCGCGCCGCACGCGGCCAAACGCCTGGTACACCGAGCGCAGGATGAGCAGGTTGATCAACGCCACCAGCAACAGGAAGGCGGCAGACACCGAGGTGCCAATCAGCCCGCCGAGGCCGTGAAAGGCTTCGATTTCGCTTTTGAACGCCGTGGCCGTCAGTGCGATGCCGAGCGAAGCCAGGATTACCACGGTGCTGTGCCCGAGCGAGAAAAACAGGCCGACACTCGCGGTTTGTCGGCCTTCCTGGATCAGCTTGCGGGTGGCGTTGTCGATGGCGGCGATGTGATCGGCATCCACGGCATGGCGCAGGCCGAAGCTGTAGGCCAGAAAGGCGGTGCCGAGCAACAGCGGATAGTCATGGAAGGCCGTGAAAGCCCAGGCCCAGGCCAGCAGGTTGGCAGCGACCAGGCCGGCAAAAATGGCCAGGACGCGATGTTTGAACGTCAAAGGCGCACGAGTCGGTGAAACAGGATGCAAGGGCATGCGAACTCCAGAAAGATGGGTTCAAGTATGAAGAAACGAAAAAACCTCATACAAACCCTGTGCCAGTTTGCGTGCCGAGTACCATTCAGGCGTGGTCGGGCGCTCGCAGAACATGGCGGCTGGACAGTGACTGTCCAGCCGAGCCGATAACTGGACAATGAGCTTCCAGCGCCGCTGCCGGATTATCGGCTCAGGCGGGCCCGGCTTCGGGCAGCGTCACGGTGAACTGCGCACCGCCCTCGGGGTGATTGGCGGCCACCATCCGACCGCCACAGCGTTCGATGATGCCGTAGCTGATCGACAGGCCCAGGCCCGTGCCTTTGCCCACGGACTTGGTGCTGAAGAACGGGTCGAATACCTGGCTCAGGTGTTTCTCTGCGATGCCCGCACCGTTGTCGCGTAAACGCAGGGTGACCCAGCCCGGCTCCTGGGTCACCTCGATCCAGACTGTCGGCAAGGCCTGGTTGGCCGCTTGCGCGGCATCGTAGGCGTTCTGCATCAGGTTCATCAGCACTTGCAGCAGTTGCCCGGCATTGCCGCGCACCGGCGGCGTGTCAACGGCCTGCCAATGCACCTGCAGATCGGGCGCGACGCCACGGCAGACCCAGTGGATGGCGCGCTCGATGACGTCATTGAGGTCGACCTCGCCCAGCGCTTCACGATCCACCGCCGAGAAGCGCTTCAGGGCGCTGACGATGTCGGCGGTGCGTTGCGCGCCTTCCATGCTGCCCTCGATCAACGACGGCAAATCGCTCAGCAGCGGATCGATGCGTAGCTGTTGGCGCAAGGCTTGAAGACTGGCGTGCGACTCGCCGCCGTGGACCGCTTGCAGGTACTGCTGCAGGCGTTTGCCATAGCTGTCGAGCACATGCGCGTTGGCCAGCACGAAGCTGATGGGGTTGTTCAGTTCGTGGGCGACACCAGCCACCAGGCGCCCCAGCGAGGCCATTTTTTCCGCGTGCAACAGTTGCTGTTGAGTGCGCTTGAGCGCCTCGTGGGCCTCGTGCAGTTGGCGATACGCGTGCTGGAGTTCGCCCAGCGGTCGCCCCACCAGCACGTGCCCGATAAAGCGTCCATTGCCCGTGCTGCGCACGGTGCAACTGACGTCCACGGGCACCGGCGCGCCGTTGACATCCTTGAAGTTGACCTCCAGCGAGGCGCTGGCGTTGGGATGGCGCAGGCTGGCGAGGGTCTGGCGCAACTGGGTTTCACTGTGGGGGTCAGCCAACAAGACATAGGCCGGGCTGCCGGACAATGACTGTTCATCACGGCCGACCAGCGTGCGCAGCGCGCTGTTGCTCTCCTCGATGCGCCCTTGCGGGTCGCAGGCCAGCAACACGTCGGACATCGACGACAGTAACCCGGCGATGAACTGCTGCGACTGCTCCAGTTCGACGTTCTTCTCTTCCAGGGCGATTTCATCTTGCACCAGCTTGGAATAGACCTCGTCCATCCTCGCGATGACTTCGATCCAGGCGTCTTCGTCGAGGCTGCCGGGTGGCGGTTTACGGGCCATGGTCGTCAGCTTTTAGGGTGCAGATGCAGGTGACTGTGGGCCTGCTCGTGGCTCGCGCCCTGCTCCACCGGGATCAGGTTCAGCGAGCCATGACGCACACCGCGTTCGGCGCACACGCGATGGGCAAAATCGCGCACTTCATCGGACGAGCCCTTGAGCATCAGGCTTTCCAGGCAGTTGTCGTGATCCAGATGCACATGCTGGCTGGCAATGGTCAGGTGATGATGCGCGTGCTGCAGGTCCATCACCCGTTCGGTGAGGGTGCGCGAATGGTGATCGTAAACGAAGCTCAGGTTGGCCACGCAATGCGGCGCCTGGCCTTGCTCCAGGCGCGCCTGTTCGATATGCCGCCGCAAAATGTCGCGCATGGCCTCGGAACGGTTGTGGTAACCCTGGTCGCGAATCAGCGCGTCCAGTTCCTCAGCGAGGCCACGGTCCAGGGAAATGGTCAGGCGTTCCATGGGATTTCCTTTTCAATGCACCGTGCAAACCATGCACGGGTCAAAAGAACGAACGATATGTTGCACCGCTACCGGGCTTTTTTCGCCGGGTAGCACGGGAGCACCCTGCAAGGCTTGTTCCAATGCCCCGGGCTGGCCCCGGGCATCGCGTGGCGAGAAGTTCCAGGTGGTCGGGGCGATGATCTGGTAGCGGGCGATTTTCCCGTGCTCCACCTCCAGCCAATGCCCCAGTGCGCCACGTGCCGCTTCGGTCAGGCCGACCGCGCGGCCTTTGTCGGGTAATGCCGCGGCGCGGTAATACGGCTCGCCGGGGCGCAGGGCGATCAACCAGCTTTCCATCAGCGGCACCACCTGCGCCAGCTCCAGCAAACGCGCGAGCAGGCGGGTATAAACCGTTGCCGAACAGCGTGCCACGGCGTCGCGCAGCAGCGCTTGGCCGGCAATCAACTGGCGTGCAATGGCGCCGGTTTCCAGCACCGCGCCGGCCAGGCGCGGGGCTTTGTTCCAGGTATACGCGTCGGTTTTTTCCATCAACGGCTGGGTTTGCCCGTCGGCCGGGTGGCGCGGGCCGCCAGCGTCGTCGAGCCAGGCATGCGCGCTGTCTTCGCGGATATCGTCCAGGTCCAGCGCTTGTGCACACTGGGTGACGCCATTCCACAGGCCGCGCGGGAACACCATCGAGCCATCGGCTCGCGGATACGCCCCGTAGGAAAGATAAAGCCCCGGCCCCGGCCCCAGATGCTCAAGCCCGGTGTCCAGGGCGATTTGCAGAAATTGGCGAAAATCGCCCTGCCCCAGCGCTTCGGCGTGCCATGCCCAGAGCTCGCTTTCGCTGCTCAAACCATTGATACGCTCCAGCGGCGCGGCGAACAGCTCGCTTTCCAGAAACTGCCGGAACTCGCGAACGCGGGTCAGCAGGCGCAGGCGCTCGGCGGCATCGATGGCGCGGGTCGAGCCACCCGGTTGGATCGAGCCGGTGTGCGGCCACTTGCCGCCCAGTGTGCCGATCAAATCCAGCCAGCGTTTGCGCGCAGAAATGGCCAGGCGCTGCTGGCTGCCCTGAAGCGGGGTAAAGCGCGCCACCGCGTCTGGATACCAAGGGCGCTCGGCGTACACCGGGCGCACGAAATCCGGCATGAAAAACAGGTAGAAATGGCTCAAGTGATCGGCGAGGTTTTCGGTGGCGGCCATCAGGTTGATTGCCAGCAGGCCGTTGTCCGGCGGCTGTACGCCGGCCAGCCCGGCCAGGGCGCGGGCGGCGGCGATCGATTGCGACACCGAGCAGATTCCGCAGATGCGTGGCGCGTAGGTCAGCGCATCGAGCGGTGCGTGTTGCAGCAGGATTTGCTCGAAGCCACGGTACATGGTGGCGTTGACCCGTGCCGAACGCACATGACCATCTTCCACGTCCAGTTGTACTTCCAGATCGCCTTCAACCCGATTGAATGGGCCGACCACCAAACGTGACATGCAAACTCCTAACGGCGGGGGGTGCGTACCGACGGCGCGATCAGCGGGTGATCGGACGTCGCATTCTGTTTGACGCGCTTGGGGGTGGCGGACTTGGACAGCGCCGACAGGGCGACGAACCAGGCCTTGGGCATGTCGATGGGCAAACCGATGGGAATGCCCGCCAGCTTCGGCGTGCGCTGAAACGCGTGCCCCGGTTCTTCGAAGCCCGGGGCGGTGCAGTTGATGCAGGCAAACCCGCCACGGGTACACGAGCCCTCGCCATTCCACAGGCGAGTATTGCAGTCGCCGTGGGCCTGGGTGCCTTTGCAGCCCAGGTTTTCCATCATGCAGCCCAGGTCCGAGGGCTTTTCCGCACTGGCTTTGTATTCGTAGAACTCATTGCGCGTGCAGCCCTGATGCACCAGTTGGTCAGCGTAGAAACGCGGACGCCCGATGACGTCCAGATCGGCCTCGGCGAACAGCCCGGCGGCCAGCGCCATCAAGGTGTCGGTCACCCAGCCGGGGTGCGTCGGGCAACCGGCCACGTTGATCACCGGCAAGCCGCGCAACGACCGATAATCGGCACCCAGCAGGCCGCCGCGATGCTCACCGTCAAATTGCAGGCCGCAGGCGTCGGTCGGGTTGCTGCCCGCAGCGGTGATGCCTCCGTAGGCCGCACAAGTGCCGATGCCCAAGGTGTATTGGGCCACCGCCGCGAGTTTGCGCACCCAGTCGATCATCGGCGCATCGGTGCCCGCCAGCATGTGAAAGCGCCCGGTGCCGTGCGGGCCGCGCAGCAATGAGCCTTCGATGCACAAGGCATCGAGCCGGGTGCGACCTTGCAGGCAGTCCTCCAGGATATCCAGCACCTGATCACCGCTTTCAAGGGACAGCGATGGATGCCAGAGCAACTCAATCCCCGCACTGCGCCACATCGCGGAAAAATCCTGGGTATCGGCGCACAGCAAGGACATGTTGCAACCACCGCAACCGCCCGATTGCAGCCACAGCACTCGGAATGGGGTGTTCATCGGGCTTCCTCCAGGCCAAGACGGCGCAATTTCTGGCGCAGGCCCACGCGCGACAAGCCCAGTTCACGGGCCGCATGGGTTTTGTTCCAGCGGTGACGCAGCAGCGATTCCTTGAGTATGGTCGCTTCGATAGCGTCCAGTTGTTCTTGCAACGTACCCGTGGGGGGCGACAGGCGTATGTCGTTGGTGTTGCGTCCCTGGCCCTGCATGACGCGCCAGGAAAACGAATGAGCACCGATTTGCGAGCCTTCCGACAACGCAGCGGCGCGGTAGATTTCGTTGCGCAACTCGCGAATATTACCGGGCCACGGGTAACCGATCAGGCTCGCCAGGGCGTCGTCGGCGAAGTGCAGGTTTGGCAGGTCCAGTTCCAGGCGGGCATCGTCGAGCAGCTTTTTGGCGATGGGCATCAGGTCGGCGGTGCGCTCGCGCAACGGCGGCAAGCCCAGGCTGACCGTGGACAGCCGGTAATAAAGGTCGCTGCGAAAACGTCCGGTGGCGACATCCTGCTCCAGATCGCGATGGGTCGCCGCGATCACCCGCACATCGACCCGTACCGTGCTCGAGGCGCCGACCGGGCGCAGTTCGCCCTCTTGCAAGACGCGCAACAACTTGACCTGAAAAGCCGGCGAGGTGTCGCCGATTTCATCGAGTAGCAAGGTACCGCCATTGGCACGCTGGAACAGCCCGATGTGATCCTGATGCGCGCCGGTGAAGGCGCCGCGCTTGTGCCCGAACAGCTCGGACTCCAGCAAGGTATCAGGCAGCGCCGCGCAGTTCTCCATGACGAAGGCATTACTCGCACGCGGGCTGGCGTAATGGATGGCGCGGGCCAGCAGTTCTTTGCCCGTGCCCGATTCGCCCAGCAGCAGCACCGACAAATCATAGCGGGCGACCCGGGCGGCCAACTCACAGACCGCATCCAGCGGGCCGCCGGGGCTGCGCACGATGCGCGAGAAATCGAAGGTGTCGCGTACCCGCTCCAGGGTTTCGCGGCTGCGGCGACGCAGCGCTGGCGTACCGGCGCGCAGTTCCAGGTCCAGCCGCTGCATATGGTTTTGCAACGATTGGCTCTCGACCGCATTGCGCACGGTGTTGAGCAGGTTTTCAGGCAGCCAGGGCTTGAGCAGGTACTGATAGATACCGGCCTGATTGACGCCCGCGATGATGTCTTCCGAATCGGTGTAGCCCGACAGCACGATGCGGACCACCCCCGGCCAGCGCTCGCGCACTTCCTTGAGAAATTCGATACCGCTGACATGGGGCATGCGCTGGTCGCAGAGGATCACCGCGACCACATGCTGTTCCAGCAGTTCGCGTGCTTGCCCGGCCGACTCGGCCAGCAGCACCTGGAATTCCTGATCGAGTACCCGGCGTAACGATTCGCGCGAACGCAGCTCATCGTCCACTACCAGGATCATGGGCAAGTCGGATTGCGAGTCGAATGGGGAGGTCATGAGTCAGCGAAAGGCCGATTATTGAAGTTCATTGCAACATTATGTTGCTGCAAGTCATGGCGTCGATGGTAGCACGGTGCCAAAAGCAGACGAGGGTTTTCCTTCTGAGGAGGCCGCCCTGTTCAATTGTTTTCTGGTCTGCTTTGTCGTCCTCGCCAGCAAATTCCCAGGAGGCTATGGCGCCGGGCGCGGCGCAGCGACCAGCCGAAGTTCATGCCCACAGCCGCCAGCAGGATGGCGCTGTACAGCAGGGTCGACATGAGATCACACCGATAATGGCAGGTAACTCCAGGCGCCCTCCCCGGGCGCCTTAGAGCACGTGGTGCTGTGCAGTGGCGCAAATCCTAGCCCGATTCAGGACACCTTCGGCTGTCCATCAGACGCCGTCACGCCCCCATCCACCGGCAAGTTCACCCCATTGACGAAACTCGCATCCGGGCTGGCCAAAAACGCAATCGCTGCCGCCACTTCGCTGGGCAAGGCCTCGCGCTGCATCGGGATGCGCTCGTTGAATTTGTCACGAATAGACTGCTCCCAATCCCAGGTCATCGCCGTACGCGTCAGGCTTGGGCATACCGCGTTGGCACGCACACCCTGGGCGCCGTGATCCAGCGCCAGGGCCCGGGTGAAGTTGACTACCGCGCCCTTGCTCGCGCAGTAGAACGCCGCGCCCCAGTCGCCGCCCAACCCAGAAACAGAGGCGGTGCTGACAATATTGCCCTTGCTTTGAATCAGGTGCGGCAACGCCAGCTTCGAGCAGAAAATCACCCCGTCGATGTTCACCGAGGCGATCTTGCGCCAGTCGGCTTCCGTGGTTTCAAGGGTGGTGCCGGGAATATGTACGCCGGCGTTATTGACCAGCACATCCAGCCGACCGAAACGCTCGATGGTTGCGTCGATCATCTGCTGTACCGAAGTCATGCTCGACACGTCGACCTTCACCGCCAGCACCTTGTCGGCTGGTAGCTCGCTGGCCACCGCTTGGGCTTTTTCAAGGTTCCAGTCGGCCAACACCACATTCGCACCCTCATCGGCAAAACGCCTCGCGGTGGCTTCGCCGATGCCGGCTGCGGCGCCGGTGACCAATACGACTTTGTTCTGAAAACGTTGCATCGCTGCTTCCTTCTGCGGATGAACAATCGCGGTTCCAACACTCCGGAACCGCTGTCTTTTACTGATGCAGAGCCTTGCCACTGGCGGCCAACACCGCTTCGTGCATAGCTTCGCTCAATGTCGGGTGGGCGAAGATGACCTGGCTCAAGGCCTGGGCAGTCGCCTCCAGGCTATGGGCGATGCCAAAACCCTGGATCTGCTCGGTCACTTCCGGCCCAACCATATGTGCCCCCAGCAACTCGCCGCTGTCCGCATCGAAAATGGTCTTCACAAACCCCTTGGCCTCGCCCAACGCCAGGGCCTTGCCGTTGGCCTGATAGTCGAATCGGCCAATGTTCAGGTGCTTGCCGCTGGCCCTGGCCGCCGCTTCTGTCAGGCCCAGGCTGGCCACTTGCGGACGGGCGTAGGTGCACCCCGGAATAAAGGCTTTGTCCAGCGGGTGAACCCCGTCCACCCCGGCCAGTTTCTCGACACACAACACCCCTTCATGGCTGGCTTTGTGAGCCAAGCACGGCGCGCCAGCGACATCGCCGATGGCGTAGAGCCCGGCGACATTGGTGCGGCACCAGGGGTCTGTCTTGATAAACCCGCGCTCAATCTCCACCCCCAGCGCCTCCAACCCCAGGTCTTCAGTGTTGGCCTGAATCCCGGCGGCCAGCAGCACACGCTCCACCGCCAGCACCTCTTCGCGACCATCGGCCAGGCGCAAGGTGCAGCGCGCCTGATCGGCCTCACTGAATACGTCGGTCACAGTGGCCTGGGTCAGCACCCGGATACCGCGCTGTTCGAACTCGCGCTGCACCAGGCTGGCCACTTCCTGGTCTTCGACCGGCATGATCTGGCGCGCCACTTCCACCAGGGTCACGGCGCAGCCCAGGTCGTGGTAGAGGCTGGCAAACTCCACGCCAATGGCTCCCGAACCCACAATCAGCAAGGACGCCGGTACGGTCTGCGGCACCAGCGCCTCGAAGTAGCTCCAGATGCGTTGCCCGTCCGGCACTATCGCCGGCAGCGAGCGCGGCCGGGCGCCGGTGGCGAGGATGATGTGCTTGGCCCCAAGGGCCCGCTCACCCTCGCCCGAGGTGACACTGACACGCCCCTTGGCAGTCACGCGGGCACGGCCGTCAACCACCGTCACACCGTTTTTCTTGAGCAAATAGGCAATACCACCGGTGAGCGTTTTCGACACGTCCCGGCTGTGGGCCACCAGTTTCTGGATATCGAACTGAATGTTCTCGGCGCTGAAACCAAAGGCCTCCAGGTGCCGCAAGGTATGGGCCACCTCCGCGCCCTTGAGCATGGCCTTGGTGGGAATGCAGCCCCAGTTCAGGCAGATACCGCCCAAGTGCTGTTTTTCCACCAGGGCGGTATTGAGCCCCAGTTGCGCGGCACGAATCGCCGCCACATATCCGCCAGGGCCACCGCCGATAATCAGCACATCAAATTGATCGCTCATGGCAACTCCTAGACCAGCATCAGGGTGGGGTTTTCCACCAGGCGCTTGAGTTCCTTGAGGAAGGTCGCCCCCAACGCACCGTCGATAACCCGGTGGTCGCAAGACAACGACACGCTCATTTGCGTGCGTACCGCAGGTTGTCCTTCATGGGCCACCACGCGCTTTTCTCCGGCGCCGATGGCCAGGATTGCCCCTTGGGGTGGGTTGATAATCGCGTCGAACTGGCGCACACCGAGCATGCCCAGGTTGGAGATGCTGAAGGTGCCACCCTGGAACTCCTCGGGTTTCAAGGTACCGGCCTTGGCCCTGGTCGCCAGGCTGAGCATTTCCCCGGAGACTTCGGCCAGGCTCTTGCGATTGGCCTGGCGGATGATCGGCGTGATCAGGCCACCGGGCAGCGCCACGGCAATGGAAATGTCTGCATCGCGGTAACGCCGTACTTCCTGGCGCTCGTCATCGTATTGCACATTGACGTCGGGCACCTTGACCAGCGCCTGGGCGCAAGCCTTGATCAGCAGATCGTTGACCGAGATTTTCACCCCCGGCACCGAGGCGTTGATCTCAGCGCGCAATGCAAGCAAGCGCTCCAGATCAAAATCCGCATGCAGGCGAAAGTGCGGCGCATCACGTTTGGAGGCTTGCAGGCGCGCGGCAATGGCCTTGCGCATGCCGTTCATGGGCAGGGGTTCAAACGCCTCGCGACTATCAACTGTCGGCGCAGCCTGGGCCTGTGGCACCGCATCGGCGCCCCGGGCTTGGAGTACATCGGCCTTGCACACCCGACCGCGAGTGCCTGTAACGCGGCAGTCGTGGAGGTTGATGCCCCACTGCTGCGCCAGACGCCGGGCCACCGGTGTGGCGAGAACCTGGCTGTCATCGAGGCGCGAAGGTGCGGCCTGATTGGCTTTTTGCGCAGCCGCTCGGCTGGCGACTTGCCCGCCCTCGGCGCGCACTGCGGCTTCAATATCCGCCACGCTGATGCGCCCTTCACGGCCCGAACCAGGCACCCGGCTCAGGTTGATATTGAGCTGCGCCGCCAGTTTCAATGCATGGGGCGTGGCGAACAACGCTTCGTCACTGGCGCCCAGCAACGCCTGTGGCACCTGCCAGGCACCCGGCGTCTTGACCGACGGTTGCGACGCAGCGGCCGGCGCGCTGGCGGCCAACTTGACCAGCGGTTGTGCCGTGGTCTCAGCGGGTACAGATTCAGAAACTGGCGCCGGCTCAGCGACGCCACGCTGCGCCAGATACGCATCGATCTCGGCATCGCTGACCGAAGCGTCGGCGACAATCCCCAGCACACCGCCCACGGGAATGGTTTGCCCCGGTTGCGCCACTTTGCGCCGCAACACACCGGCAAAAGGCGCCTGCATCACGTTGGAAATCTTGCTGGTTTCAATCTCGCAGACTTCCTGCTGCGCGGCGAAGCTGTCGCCTTCCTCGATCAGCCAGTCAGTCAGCGTGCCCTCTTCCATCGACAGTCCCCATTTGGGCACTTCGATTGCGCGGATATCACTCATGGTCAGCCCTCCATCACTTTGCGAACGGCGGCTTCGATGCGTTGTACGCTAGGGATCCACGCTTGCTCCAGCACCGGTGAGAACGGAACCGGGGTGTGCGGCGGCGTGACCATGATGATCGGCGCCTTGAGGTGGTAAAACGCCTGGGACACGATCAGCGCGGCAATGTCATGGGCAAAGCCGATGCGCGCGGCCGACTCGTCGACAATCACCACGCGCCCGGTAGAGGCCACGGATTCAAGAATGCCCTCTTCGTCCAACGGCGACACGGTGCGCGGGTCCACTACCTCCACAGAGATCCCTTCAGCCGCCAGTTTGTCCGCCACCTCATTGGCTTTGTGCACCATGGCTGCCAGGGCAATGATGGTGACGTCGGTGCCTTCGCGGGTGTAGTTGGCGACGCCAAAAGGGATGGTGTAGGCGTGCTCGGGCACTTCGCCCTTGATGTCGTAGAGGATCTTGTGTTCACAGAACACCACCGGGTCGTCATCGCGGATCGCCTGGATCAGCAGGCCTTTGACGTCGTAAGGGCTGGACGGCACCACCACCTTGAGGCCCGGGGTGGTCGCGAAGATGTTGTAGGGCGACTGCGAGTGCTGGGCGGCCGCGGAGAACCCGGCGCCAATCATGCCGCGAATCACCAGCGGGGCCTTGGCCTTGCCGCCGAACATGTAACGGAACTTCGCCGCCTGGTTGTAGAGCATGTCGTGGCACACGCCGAAGAAATCCATGAACATCAACTCGGCCACCGGCCGCAGACCGGTCACCGCTGCGCCTGCGGCCATGCCGACGATCGCCGACTCGGTGATCGGTGTGTCGATCACCCGGGACGAGCCGAACTGGGTCCACAAGCCTTTGGTCACCCCCAGCACGCCACCGAAGGCTTCGCCCTTGCTGCCGACCTCGGCGGTACCGGCCTGGCCGCCGCAAACGTCTTCCCCGATCAACACGACGCGCGGATCGAGTTCCATCTCCTGGGCCAGGGCTTCTTTGACTGCTTCACGAAAAGTACGAATTGCCATATTCCAAATCCTCAGTAAGAGACGTAAACGTCGGTCAGCAGGTTGTCCACCGATGGGTAATCGGCGATGCGAGCCTTGGCCACCGCGTCATCGACCTGGGCCTGGACCTCGTCATCGATGGCTTGCAGTTCCTCTGCGGATATTTGCCCCTCGACTTGCTTACTGAAAATTTGCAGCGGGTCGTTGTCTCGGCGCAGGCGCTCCACTTCGCCGTCGGCGCGATACAGCATCGGGTCGCCTTCGAAATGCCCGTGCCAGCGGTGGGCAACAGCCTCGATGGCACTCGGGCCTTCACCATTGCGTGCCCGCTCCACCGCGACGGCTACGGCTTCGTAGACGGCAAAGAAGTCGGTACCGTCGACCTTCACCGCAGGCATGCCGAAGCTGGCGGCGCGGTTGGCGATATCCCGGCCACCGACCGCGTAATCGTGGCCGGTGGCCTCACCGAAACCGTTGTTCTCGAACACGAATACCGTTGGCAACTTGAGCACCACGGCCATGTTCATGGCTTCAAATACCAGGCCTTGGTTGGAGCCACCGTCGCCGGTGAACGACACCGCCACATTGCGCGTGCCCAGGGTTTTCGCCGTGAGTGCGGCGCCAATGGCCAGAGGCGGTGCGCCGCCGACGATGGCGTTGGCGCCCAGCATGCCCTTGCTCAGGTCGGCAATGTGCATGGAGCCGCCCTTACCCCGGCACAGGCCCGACTCCTTGCCAAAGATCTCCGCCATCATGCCGTGCAGGTCACAGCCCTTGGCGATGCAGTGGCCGTGACCACGGTGAGTCGAGCCGATATAGTCAGCGTCTGTCAGGTTCTCGCAGACGCCAACGGCGATTGCTTCCTCGCCGCTGTACAAGTGGATGAAGCCGGGGATATCCCCAGTGGTGTTTTCCTGGTGCAGCCGCTCCTCGAACACGCGAATCTCGCGCATCTTGCGATAGGCCTGAAGCAGTTTTGACTTGCTAAGCGACATGGGCTCGCCCTCATCTCTGGTTTTTTATAGGGGGGTCGATGACCTGAATCAGGCGAACGACGATGGCGTGGCGGTACGGTAAGAGGCTCTGGCCGATGCCATAACTACCCGGATGGGGGGGCGGTAATTGCCGCTTGAGGGGATTAACCTTGCAAAACGAGGGTCTACAAAAATAATGATCGATACTCGACCACACCAAGACGACCATCCATGGATCACCTGACATTGCCTGCCTACAGCCAGGGCGCGTTCAGCCTCCGTCATGGCTTGCCGCTGATCAGCACCAAGCTCGGCCCGCCCCGCGCGGCCGGCACCCTGCTGAGCCGCTCGCGCCTGCTGGAAAAACTCGACCTATTGCACGAACGCAGTCTGGCACTGGTGTGCGGCGCGGCCGGTTTCGGCAAGACCACCCTGCTCAGCCAATGGCGCCAGTGCCTGCTCGACCAGGGCCACAGCGTGGCGTGGTTGAGCCTGGACGAGCAGGACGATAGTCCCGAATACTTTCGTCGTTATCTGCTGGCCGCCCTGCGCAGCGCCGACCCGGCCTTGGCCGATTTGACCGGCGACCTGCAGCCGTCCGCACAAGGCTTTATGCGCGCCTTGATCAACCAACTCAACCTGCGCCAACAGCCGCTGTATTGGGTGCTAGACGATGTGCATCTGGTCCGCCATCAGTTGATAGAGCAAGACCTGCTCGAACTGGTGCTGCACGCCCCCGCTTGCCTGCACCTGTTGATTGGCAGCCGTAACGCCGCGCAATTGCCCTTGAGCCGCCTGCGCGCACGCGACCAACTGGTGGAAATCGACGCCAACGCGTTGCGCTTCAACCTCGACGAAGCAGCGGGCTATTTTTCCCGCACCACCGATCTCAAGCTGGACACCGCCGACCTGCAACGCCTGCTGAGCCTGACCGAAGGCTGGATCACCGGGATCCAGATGGCATCCTTGGCACCGCCCACCGGCAGTGACCCGGTGCGCCGCTGGGCACATCTGGAACGCGGATCGCGGGTGATCGGTGGTTATCTGCAAGACGTGGTGCTGGAGCCTCTGCCGCCCCGGGTGCAGAGCTTCCTGCTGCACACCTCGATCCTCAATCGCTTCACCGCGTCTTTGTGCAACGCCATTACCGGGCGCGAGGACGGCGAACAGATGCTAGGGTTCATCGAACAGCACAACCTGTTCATTTGCTCCCTCGATCCCCAGGGGCATTGGTTCCGCTACCACGCGCTGTTTGCCGAGACCCTTCACCAGCGCCTGTCCGCCAGCAACACCGATGTTGCCCAACTGCATCAACGCGCCAGCAACTGGCTGGCCGCCCATCAATACTGGGCTGAAGCCATCCGCCATGCCTTGGCCGCCGGACAACTGGCCAACAGCACCACCTGTGCCGACAAGGGTGCCCAGTCCCTCGCCGAAGAAGGCGATATCGACACCCTGGTGCGCTGGCTGCAAAACCTGCCGCTGAGCGCCTTGTCGCCCCTGGACGAGCAACGCATCGACCTGCAACTGAACCTGAGCTGGGCCCTGGCCCACCACTTTCGTTTCGACGAATCACGGCAGTTGCTGCTCGACCTGCACCCGTTGCTGGAACAGCCCGGCGTCAGCCCGCGCCTGCTGATCAAACGCCAGGTGATCTGCGCGATCAACGAGTCCTTCGCCGAACGCATCAGCCAGGGCCTGGAGCATGTGGAACCGCTACTGGCGCAGTTGCCCAGCGGGGATCGCTGGGTCGATGGCCTGGTGTGCAACATCCTCAGTTACGACTATCTGGTGCGCGGGCGTTATCAGGATGCGCAAGCCGTGCAACGGCACATGCCATGCCCGGCGACGCCTTCGGAGAACCTGTTTGTCAGTGTCTACCGCGCTTTTATTCTGGGCCTGAGCCATGTCCGCCAGGCGGACCTGGAGAGCGGCGAGCACTATTACCGCCAGGCCCTGGTACACGCCGAGCAACTGACAGGGGCGCAATCGAGCGGCAGCGCCACCCTCACCGCGCTGCTCGCCGAACTGTGGTACGAACGCGGTGACTGGCAGGCCTTGCACCGCGAACTGCAGCCACGGCTGCGTCAGGTGGACGCGATTGCGCCGCTCGATGCCCTGTTCAGCGCCTACCGCGCCCTGGCCCGCAGTGCGTTACACGCAGGCGACTACAGCCAGGCGCATCGTTTGCTGGAGCACGCCCAACAACTGGCAACGCTACGGCGCTGGCCACGCCTGCAAGGGTTGCTGCTGGCCGAACAGATTCAGGCGCACCTTCACGGCAACGCCCCGTCCCAGGCCCGCCACTTGCTCCAGCAACTGGCCGACTTGAGCAGCTACCACCGGGCCGAGGCACCTTTGCACCAGGCCCTTGAGCGCAACCATCGAGTCAGCCATGCGTGCGTATTGGCCAATGACGGCAAACATGGCGAAGCCGCCCGCACCTGGGCACTGCAAGTGGATGAGGATGAGCGCGGCGGGCAAGTCCTCGATGGCTTGCGCGCACGTACGCACTGGGCGCTGAGCCTGTGGCGCGATGGCCAGGGCAAACAGGCGATGGAGGTGTTGCTGCCGGTGCTGGATACCGCACGCCGCCAACATATGAAACAGACATTACTCGACAGCGGCGCCGAGCTGACGGCCCTGCTCAGCGCCCTCAAGGATCTCAAGGCACCGTTCAAAGACTACATACAACGCCTGCTGGACTCGACGCCCATCACCGAGCCTGACCTGGGCTGTGCCCTGAGCGAGCGCGAAAGCCAGACGCTGTCGCTGGTGGCTCAAGGGCAATCGAACAAGGAGATCGCCCGCAGCCTGGACATCTCCAGCGAGACCGTGAAATGGCATTTGAAGAATCTCTACGCCAAGCTCCAGGTCACCAGTCGCATCCAGGCCATGAGCCGGGCCCGGGAGCTTAGTCTGCTCGATTAGGCGCCGGGCGCTGGCCTAGAAGTTCGCCGGGGTATTCGCGCTGATGATTTCCGCCTCATCCTGCCCGATATTGCGGAACCTGTGGGGCAAGGTGGTGGGGAAGTAATAACCATCCCCCGGGTTCAATATGCTGACCTGGCCATCGACAGTGAGTTCGACGGTGCCACGGGTGACGAGGCCGCACTCCTCGCCTTCGACATGCACGATCGGCTCTTCGCCGGAACTGGCGCCGGGTGCGTACTGCTCGCGCAGAAAGCGCATCTGGCGGCTGGGGATCGGCGCGCCCACCAGCAGCAGGCGCAGGCCGTCGCGACCCAGGTCGGGCTGTTCGTTGGCGCGAAAGACGTATTGGTGTTCGCGTGGCGGCTGGTCGAAGGTGAAAAAGTCCGCCAGGGACATGGGGATGCTTTCCAGCAGCTTTTTCAGGGAACTGACAGAGGGACTGACGCGATTCTGTTCGATCAGGGAAATGGTGGCGTTGGTCACGCCGCTACGACGGGCCAGCTCGCGCTGGGAGAGTTTGTAGCTTTCGCGAACGAGTTTGAGTCGGGTGCCCGTGTCCATAGCTGCCTTATATAAGGGGTGAGTGTCGTGATGTTTATTGGTTGCGATAGCGCTGCAGGAGCTGGGGCGAGCGCGGGCAGGCAATGTTGCGAAATTCGCCGATTACCCGACCCGGAAACCTGAAAGGCGGCTATTAAATCACGTTTGCGGGTGGAGCTGTAGCGCTGCTGAATATGCCTGCATGCGCAAAAAAAGCAAGCCCGCGGCCGCGGCCGAAGGTGGCGTGGGCCGGGGGCTCGCGGCGCGTGTGTGGCTGACCGGTCAAATACCGAGTCGGTCGCGCAGGGCGTAGTAGGCGGCGCCCATGGCCGTCAGCGGGGCCTGGAAGGTGCGGCCGCCGAACATCGGCATGTGCGGCAGCGAGGCGAAGGCGTCGAAGCGTTCGGCGTCACCGCGGATCACTTCGCTGATCAGCTTGCCCGCGAGGTGCGAACAGGTGACGCCGTGGCCGCTATACCCTTGCATGTAGTAGGCGTTCTTTTCGATACGGCCGAATTGCGGCATGCGCGACATGGTCAGCAGGAAGTTGCCGGTCCAGCGGTAGTCGATCTTGACGTTTTTCAACTGCGGGAAGGTCTTGAGGATCTTCGGCCGGATCAGTTGTTCGATGTCGTCCGGCTCGCGGGCGCCGTAGACCACGCCGCCGCCGTACAGCAGGCGGTTGTCAGCGGTCAGACGGTAATAGTCGAGCAGGTAGTTGCAGTCTTCGACGCAGTAATTGTGGGTAATCAGGCTGCGTGCCACTTCCTCTGACAGCGGCTCGGTGACCACGATCTGCGAGCCGCAGGGCATGCTTTTGCGCGTCACCCGTGGGTCGAGATTCTGCGGCAGGTAGGCATTGCCGGCGATCAGCAGGTACTTGGCGCGAACCACACCCTTGGCCGTGCGTACCACGTTGGGTTCGCCGTAGGTGATTTCCTCGGCCGCCGATTGTTCGAAGATCTTGCCGCCCAGGCCGATAATCGCGCTGGCTTCGCCCAGGGCCAGGTTCAGCGGATGGACGTGGCCGCCCTGCTTGTCCAGCAGGCCGCCGATGTAATTTTCACAACCCACTTCGCCTGCCATGTCCTTGGCGTCGAGCAGTTGCAGGTTGCGGTTGCCATAGCGCTCCCAACTGCTTTTCTGTTCGACCAGGCCTTTGAGCTGTTTTTTGTTCAACGCGGCGAAGATCCCGCCCGGGCGGTAGTCGCACTGGATGTCGTAGTGCTGGATGCGCTGGCGAATGATCTCGGCGCCTTCGAACATCATGCTGCCGAGGATTTCGGCGCTCTTTTCGCCGTAGCGCTGCTCGATGACATCCACGTCACGGCTGTAGGAATTGACCAGTTGCCCGCCGTTGCGCCCGCTGGCGCCAAAGCCGACCTTGGCCGCTTCGAGCACGGTGACGCTGTAGCCGGCTTCCGCCAGGAACAGCGCCGACGACAGGCCGGTGTAGCCGGCGCCGACGACACAGACATCACACTCGACCAACTCTTCAAGCACAGGGAAGTCGCCGGTGTGGTTGCGGGTCGCGGCGTAATAGCTGTTTACATGGGGTTGCATGGTTAGGACTCCCTGGCGACTGGCCGGCACGCGCCGGCAATCGCCGTTGTTATTTGGGCTTAGAGCTTGATCCAGGTGGCTTTGAGCTCGGTGTACTTGTCAAAGGCGTGCAGCGACTTGTCGCGGCCATTGCCCGACTGTTTAAAGCCGCCGAACGGCGCGGTCATGTCGCCGCCGTCGTACTGGTTGACCCACACGCTGCCGGCACGCAGGCCCCGGGCAAAGCGGTGGGCGCGGCTGAGGTCGGCGGTCCACACTGCGGCGGCCAGGCCGAAGATGCTGTCGTTGGCGATCGACAGCGCTTCTTCTTCGGTGTCGAAGCTGATCAGCGACAACACCGGGCCGAAGATTTCTTCGCGGGCGATGGTCATGGCATTGGTCACGCCGTCGAAAACCGTCGGCTCCACGTACTGGCCACCGGTGTCTTGCAGGGTGCGCTGGCCGCCAACCAAGAGTTGGGCGCCCTGCTCCTTGCCGATCTCGATGTAGCGCAACACGTTGTCCAGTTGCCGCTGATCGACCACCGCACCGACCTTGGTCGCCGGGTCCAGTGGATGCCCCGGTTTCCAGGCCTGGAACGCCTCCACCAGCAGCGCAATGAAGGGCTCGCGGATCGACCGCTGCACCAGCAGGCGCGAACCGGCCACGCAGACTTCGCCCTGGTTGAAGGCAATCGCTGCAGCCGCAGCGGCGGCGGCAGCGCGCAAGTCCGGGGCATCGGCGAACACCACATTGGGGCTCTTGCCACCGGCCTCCAGCCACACCCGTTTCATATTGCTCTGGCCGGAATACACCAGCAGTTGCTTGGCCACCGCGGTGGAACCGGTAAAGGCCAGCACATCCACATCCCTATGCAAGGCCAGCGCCTTGCCGACGGTGTGACCGTAGCCCGGCAGCACGTTGAACACGCCTGGGGGAATGCCGGCCTCAAGCGCCAGTTGGGCCAGGCGAATGGCGGTCAGCGGCGACTTTTCCGAAGGTTTGAGGATGAATGAGTTACCCGCCGCCAGGGCCGGCGCGAACTTCCAACTGGCCATGATCATCGGGAAGTTCCACGGCACGATGGCCGCGACCACGCCGCAGGGTTCGCGGGTGATCAGGCCCAACTGGTCGTGGGGCGTGGGCGCCACTTCGTCGTAGAGCTTGTCGATGGCCTCGGCGCTCCAGCGGATCGCGTTGGCGGTGGCCGGTACGTCGATGGCCATGGAGTCGCCAATCGGCTTGCCCATGTCGAGAGTTTCCAGGAGCGCCAGTTCTTCCTGGTGTTCGAGGATCAGATCGGCGAAACGGATCAGCACGCGCTTGCGCGCCGCCGGGGCCTGCAAGCGCCAGATCCCGGATTCGAACGCCTGGCGTGCAGCGATCACCGCGGCGTCGGCGTCGGCCTCATCGGTGCTGGCGACCGTGGCCAGAAAACGCCCGTCCACCGGGCTGATGCTGTCAAAGGTTTCGCCGCTGGCGGCCCAACGGTATTCGCCGTCGATAAAGGCCCGGCCTTCAAGGTTCAGGGACTGGAAGTACTGCTCCCAGTCGTTGCGATGCTTGGTCATAGGGTGTGCTCAACGCAAAAAGTGGGAGGGCCGTCAGACCGTGTGCAGGTACCAGTTGTACTCAAGGTCGGAGATCGAGTTTTCGAACTCGGCCAGTTCGCTTTCCTTGCACGCGACAAACACGTCGATGTACAGCGGGTCGATGTACCGGGCCATGACCTCGCTGTCGTCCAGCTCGCGCAGGGCGTCGCGCAGGTTGTTGGGCAGGCTCTGTTCGTTCTGCTCGTAGGAGTTGCCTTCGACCGGCGCCCCCGGCTCGATCTTGTTGGTCAGGCCGTGGTGGATACCGGCCAATACCGAGGCCATCAGCAGATAAGGGTTGGCGTCGGCGCCGGCCACCCGGTGCTCGATACGCACGGCATCCGCCGCGCCGGTCGGCACGCGCACGGCCACGGTGCGGTTGTCGATGCCCCAGCTCGGCGAGTTCGGCACATAGAACTGTGCACCGAAGCGGCGGTAGGAGTTGACGTTCGGGCAGAGAAACGCCATCTGCGCCGGCAGGGTTTCCAGCACGCCGCCGATGGCGTGACGCAGGGCGTCGTTGGTCTCGGGGTCTTCGCTGGCGAAGATGTTGTTGCCCTGTTTGTCGAGGATCGAGATGTGTACATGCAAGCCATTACCGGCCTGGCCCGGGTAGGGCTTGGCCATAAAGGTGGTGTCCATCTCGTGGTCGTAGGCGATGTTTTTCACCAGGCGCTTGAGCAGTACCGCGTAGTCGCAGGCTTTGATCGGGTCGCTGACATGGTGCAGGTTGACCTCGAACTGCGCCGGGGCGCTTTCCTTGACGATGGCGTCGGCAGGGATGCCCTGCTCTTTCGCGCCTTCGAGGATGTCCTGCAGGCAATCGACGTATTCGTCGAGGTCATCGATCAGGTAGACCTGGGTCGAATGCGGGCGCTTGCCGGAGATTGGCGAGCGCGGCGCTTGCGGACGGCCGTTCACGTTGTCCTGGTCGATCAGGTAGAACTCCAGCTCGAACGCGGCGCAAATGGTCAGGCCCAGTTCGTCGAACTTGCTCACCACCTGGCGCAGCACTTCCCGTGGGTCGGCGAAGAACGGCTGGCCCTCGAGTTCATGCATGGTCATCAACAGCTGCGCGGTGGGGCGCTTCTGCCAGGGCTCGATGCTCAGGGTGTCGGGGATCGGGTAGCAGATGCGGTCGGAGTCGCCGATATCCAGGCCCAGGCCAGTGCTTTCCACAGTGGAGCCATTGATGTCCAGGGCAAACAACGACGCGGGGAGGTTGATGCCTTTTTCATACACCTTATGCAAGGCGGTGCGTTCGATACGCTTGCCGCGCACCACGCCATTCATGTCTGCAATCAGCAGATCGACGTACAGGACCTCCGGGTGTTTTTTCAGAAAGGCGTTGGCTTCGTTGAGCTGAACGGTACGCAGTGGGACCGACATGATGCACCTATGTGTTAATTATTATGTTCAAAGCTGTTTCGTGGCAGCAGTCAATCCGAAAGCCAAAGTGAAGTCAATAGCGAGAACGGGCACCACACGTTAATTATATTGGTAGCTATAGCACCAAAATTGGGCGCCAACCCAACCAATCAACACAAACACACTCGCAAGCGTTTAGAATTTTTTACATTGAAGTTGTTAATTAAAATCAACGGAGATAAGCTCTGGAAAAACTCGTTCCAGCGTGAATTTCGAGGTGATAAAAATGGCACTCAAGCCATTGATCGGTGTTACAGCGTGCGTCAAAGAGATTGGCTTGCACCCCTACCATGTCAGCGGCGACAAGTATTTGCGTGCTGTCAGCGTCGCGGCCCTCGGGCTGCCGGTGATCATTCCTTCCCTGGCGGACCTCTGCGAGATCAAGGACCTGCTGCACTACGTCGACGGCCTGCTGTTCACCGGCTCGCCGTCCAATGTCGAACCCTTCCACTATCAAGGCGCTCCCAGCGCGCCGGGCACCGCCCATGACCCGCAACGCGACGCCACCACCCTGCCCCTGTTGCGGGCTGCGGTGGCGGCCGGCGTGCCAGTCCTCGGCATCTGCCGCGGCTTCCAGGAAATGAACGTGGCCTTTGGCGGCAGCCTGCACCAGAAGGTGCATGAACTGCCGGGCTTTATGGACCACCGTGAAGCCGACGACCCGCGCCTCGACGTCCAGTACGCCCCGGCACACCCGGTGGCGATCCAGCCCGGCGGCATGTTCGAGGCCATGGGCCTGGCCGGCGAGATCCAGGTCAACTCGATCCACAGTCAGGGCATCGACCGCCTGGGTGACGGCCTGCGGGTCGAGGCCCTGGCCCCGGATGGCCTGATCGAAGCCGTTTCCGTGGAGCACAGCCAGGCGTTTGCCTTTGGCGTGCAGTGGCACCCGGAATGGCAGGTCCTGTCGAACCCGGCCTACCTGAGTATTTTCCAGGCCTTTGGCGATGCCTGCCGGCAACGTGCCGCGCAGCGTCAGCGCCTTTGACACCAGGCGGCCCGCGCCGGGCCGCCAGCACTCGCTTTACCGATTGACACGCCCTGCCCACGCGGCGCGCGCACCTGTGTGCGCCTGCCGTGCGGCGTGAACGGCAATACCCGAACAACAACAAGCAAGGCCAGGCAGCCAGGACGGCGGTGCCGAATAAACCTGCATTGCACTGAGGGTGCAGGTTTGCAATCAACCTTATTACGTCAGGCCGCATTGGCCCGACGACCTGTTGGGAGTTTCACATGGCAAACGCCTCCAGCATTTATCGCAAGGCACTGGAAGGTCATCAGCAACCGCAAAAGGTGCTGGTGAAGATCGACCGCGTGACCAAGAAGTTCGACGAAACCGTGGCCGTGGACGATGTGTCCCTGGAGATCCACCAGGGCGAGATCTTCGCCCTGCTCGGCGGTTCGGGTTCGGGCAAATCCACCCTGCTGCGCATGCTCGCCGGTTTCGAACGGCCCACCGAAGGCCGCATCCTGCTGGATGGCGTGGACATCACCGAGATGCCGCCCTATGAGCGGCCGATCAACATGATGTTCCAGTCCTATGCCCTGTTCCCGCACATGACCGTGGCCCAGAACATCGCCTTCGGCCTCAAGCAGGACCGCCTTCCAGCCGGCGAGATCGAGGCGCGGGTCGAGGAAATGCTCAAGCTGGTCCACATGACCCAATACGCCCGGCGCAAACCCCACCAGCTCTCCGGCGGCCAGCGCCAGCGCGTGGCCCTCGCCCGCTCCCTGGCCAAACGCCCGAAATTGCTGCTGCTCGACGAACCCATGGGCGCCCTGGATAAAAAGCTGCGCTCGCAGATGCAACTGGAACTGGTGGAAATCATCGAACGCGTCGGCGTGACCTGCGTGATGGTGACCCACGACCAGGAAGAAGCCATGACCATGGCCCAGCGCATCGCCATCATGCACTTGGGCTGGATCGCCCAGATCGGCAGCCCGGTGGACGTTTACGAAGCGCCGGTGAGCCGCCTGGTCTGCGAGTTCGTCGGCAACGTCAACATCTTCGACACCCAGGTGGTCGACGACGCCGAAGGCCACGCGGTGCTCAAGTGCGCGGACCTGGACCGCAACATCTACGTCGGCTACGGCATCGCCACCTCGGTGGAAGACAAGTCGGTGACCTACGCCATCCGCCCGGAAAAGCTGTTGGTCACCACCCAAATGCCGACCTGCGCGCACAACTGGTCCAGCGGCAAGGTCCACGACATCGCCTACCTCGGCGGGCACTCGGTGTTTTACGTCGAGCTGCCCAGCGGCAAGATCGTCCAGTCGTTCATGGCCAACGCCGAACGCCGTGGCTCCCGACCGTCCTGGGGCGACACTGTGTACGTGTGGTGGGAAGACGACAGCGGCGTGGTACTGCGGGCATGAGTACATCGACCATGAGCACTTTCCATCAAGCGTTGATCCGTGTGCTGCCCAGCGGTCGCAAGCTGGTGATCGGCATTCCCTTCCTCTGGCTGTTCCTGTTTTTCATGCTGCCGTTTTTCCTGGTGATGAAGATCAGCTTCTCCGAAGCGACCGTCTCGATTCCGCCGTATTCGCAGATCTACGGCTTCGTCGACCAGAAACTCCAGGTGCTGCTGAACCTGGGTAACTACAGCCTGCTGGGCGCCGACGAGTTGTACATCTCGGCCTACCTGGGCTCGCTGAAGATCGCCCTGCTCAGCACGCTGATGTGCCTGCTGATCGGTTTTCCCATGGCCTATGGGATTTCCAAGACCCGCAAGGAAATGCAAAACGTATTACTGCTGCTGATCATGATGCCGACCTGGACCGCGATCCTGATCCGCGTCTATGCCTGGATGGGCATCCTCAGCAATAACGGCCTGCTCAATGCGTTCCTGATGGGGTGCGGCCTGATATCGAGCCCGATTGAAATCCTCAACACCAACACGGCGGTCTACATCGGCGTGGTCTACGCCTACCTGCCGTTCATGGTGCTGCCGCTCTACGCCAACCTGGTCAAGCACGACCAGAGCCTGCTGGAAGCCGCCTCGGACCTGGGTTCGAGCAACTTCAACAACTTCTGGAAAATCACCGTGCCGCTGGCCAAGAACGGCATCGTCGCCGGCTGCATGCTGGTGTTCATTCCGGTGGTCGGCGAGTTCGTGATCCCGGAACTGCTGGGCGGCCCGGAGACCCTGATGATCGGCCGCGTGCTGTGGCAGGAGTTCTTCAACAACCGCGACTGGCCGGTGGCCTCCGCCCTGGCGGTGGTGATGCTGGCGATCCTGATTATTCCCATCGTGCTGTTCAACCGCAGCCAGGCCAAAGAAATGGAGGCACGGGCATGAAGCGTTTCAGTTTTTCGACCCTGATGCTGGTACTCGGCTTGTTGTTCATCTACCTGCCGATGCTGATTCTGGTGATCTATTCGTTCAACGCCTCCAAGCTGGTGACGGTCTGGGGCGGCTGGTCGCTCAAGTGGTACCTGGGGCTGTTGGACAACACCCAACTGATGGGTTCGGTGGCCCGTTCCCTGGAGATTGCCTGCTACACCGCCGTCGCCGCCGTGGTCCTGGGCACCCTGGCCGCGTTCGTGCTGACCCGGGTCACCCGCTTCAAGGGCCGGACCCTGTTCGGTGGCCTGGTGACCGCGCCCCTGGTGATGCCGGAAGTGATCACCGGGCTGTCGCTGCTGCTGCTGTTCGTGGCGATGGCGCAGATGATCGGCTGGCCCATGGAACGCGGCCTGGTGACGATCTGGATCGCCCACACCACGTTCTGCGCCGCGTATGTCGCGGTGGTCGTCTCGGCACGCCTGCGCGAGCTGGACCTGTCCATCGAAGAAGCCGCCATGGACCTCGGCGCGCGGCCACTCAAGGTGTTTTTCCTGATCACCATCCCGATGATCGCGCCGTCGTTGGCAGCGGGCGGCATGATGTCGTTCGCCTTGTCCCTGGATGACTTGGTGCTCGCCAGTTTCGTCTCCGGGCCCGGCTCCACCACCCTGCCGATGGAGGTGTTCTCTGCCGTGCGCCTGGGGGTCAAGCCGGAGATCAACGCCGTGGCCAGCCTGATCCTGATGGCGGTGTCGCTGATGACGTTCATGGTCTGGTATTTCAGCCGCAAGGCCGAAGCCAACCGCAAGCGAGCGATCCAGGAAGCCATGGACCAGACCGCCAGCGAAACCTGGCAGCCGCAACGCACACCCGCGACGGCCTAGGCCGTCGTGTGTTACCCCAAATGAACCCCTGCGCACCTTCACTCGGCGCGCCCCGCTTCCGTTCCCGTCGCGCCTTACCACCGCGACCATTGCTGTGAACGGCTTCACCCGGCTCCCTCGGTCAGGGTGAACCCCTTGGCGCCTTCGGGCGCCTTTTTTGCGTTCAGTGGGCCGACAAAGCGCCTGGCCCCCTGGGTTTTTCATTGGTGCGCGACACTGAGCAATTAAAAAGCTTGAGGATGCCCTGCACTTTCTGGCCCACTTGATCCTGCGCTCGTGCGAACCCGGCACCTCGTGGAACCCAAAATGACAACGCCCTACCCACCCTACATGGCCTTCGGACACCCCTTATGAACGCCAGCGTCAGCCACTGCGCTCTCCCGCTCGACTCAAGTATTGCCCGCCATGCCACGGGTGCCAGTTTCATCGATTGTCAGAGCACCTTCGCCGATGACCGCGAGCGCAGCGCGTTGCGGCATGGGCTGCGGCTGATGGCCCGGACACCGGTCTGGATCGACCGATTGATGGCGCTGCGCAATCGACTGGTGCAGGTGTTTGGCCTCAAAGACCTCGGCAGGCTGACACGCATCGACCTTGAGCGTGCGGACGCCGACTATCGGCCCGGCGACCGAGTGGGGATTTTCACGCTGGTGTCGCAAACCCCCGACGAAGTGCTGCTGGTCGACCAGGATCGGCACCTGGATGTGTACCTGGCCATCAACCTTATGCCACTCGACGCGCAAGGGGCGCGCCGGGTGGTGCTCTCCACCGTGGTCCGGCCGCACAACTGGCTGGGCCGCCTGTATATGCTGCCGGTGGCGCCGTTCCATCGCTTTATCGCGCCACGCATGCTGGCCATGCTCAATCAGCGCTAGCGGGGCGTTCGGCGCGGGGCAGCCTCAACGAGGGAGATCGGTCCAGCCGGGAAATCCCTCTGCCAGGTTGCGACCAGTCACCGTGAAAAAACCGAAAGCCGCCGCAGGCGTCGGCAGCGGCTCGGACAGTTCAATCCGTTCGACCTCCCTGGCGCCTTCCAGGGACTGGGTTTTCCAGGCACAGACCAGGTCGGGCAGATCCGCGCCGGCCAGGATGATGCCGTTGCACTCGGAGCGATCACCGGTGGCCCAGCGCGCGGCCGAGGCCCCCATCAGGTTGTAGCGCAGGGTCGGCGTCAGTTGCTGCCGGAACGGCGATTGTTGCAGCCAGACATCGACCCACAGGTAATACGTCCAGTCGAGCGACAAGCGCTGCTCGGCGGCCCAGCTCATGAACGGACGGAATATCGCCAGCCCATCGGGCCCCGAGAGTTCCAGCAGGCCCGGGCAGATATCGAACAATGCGTGCCAATAGACCCGCAGGCTGCTGTCGATACGCACGAATGCGCGCGAGTCGCGAGGGTAGTCACCCTGGCGTTCAGGCACGCTCAAGGCGTCCAGCAGGTCCGAGTCGGTGCGGGCGAATAAACCCAGAGCGCTCATGACTGAAGCGCCTGTGCCGACGGCGCGAACACACCGCGCAGGCGCTGCAGGTCGGCAACGATCTCGTGCTCGTCAAAGCGCTGGTCTCGCTCGTAAGTCATGGTCGCGTGCGGCGTGTCGAACTGCGTTCGGTAACGCTGGAGAAAGCCCAGGGTGGCGTCGGACAGTGCCTGATCGTGAGTGTCGAGGATCAGGTGGGGTTGCAGGATCGACAGGTTGTAGCCTGCGGTGTGGAAGTGCGAGGACGATTCGATGATGCCCTCCCACGCCTCCAGCGGCACACCGCAGTTGAGGTGCGCGCAGACCGCGTTGGACGCGTCGAAGAGCACCCCGGCGCCAGTATCGCGGTAAAGCCGTTCATGAAAGGCCGGCGCATCGTGGCCGCCATCCATGATCGAGGGGTAGTTCTCCAGCAACAATTGGCAGCCCAGTGCCTGTTGCCACCAGTCGACCCGTTCGCGGACTCGCGAGTAATCGTTGATGTAGTCGATCTCTGCCAGGTGGTAGAGCTGGCGCCCATTGTGGCTGAAACGCGCCACATGGTCGGAGACATACAACGGCCGCAGTCGGTCGATCAGTCCACGCAAGCGATGGGCCAGGCGTTCAAGCGCCGGCGTGTCGTTTTCAATGAACTTGGAAAACATGATGTGAAAACCCACGGGGGCGGCAAAACCGTCCATGAGTGCTTCGATGGGTACGGCCAGGAAATTGTCGATCAGCAGCTCGACGTAGTCGATGTGCCTACCGGCCAGCAGTTTTCGCACCAGCGGCGCGGTGTCGCCCAGGGTGTAGTTGAAGCCTATCAGCATGGTCTTGCACCTCCTTGATCAAGGCCCCCCACGGAGGCGCTGGCCCCCGTGGAGGGGATGCTTCAGTTCACGCCAACAGGGGCGCAGCACGAGGCACAGCAGGCACCGGCACGGCCGGCGATTTGCAGGGTGTGTTTCTTGGCGATTTTGATGCTCATGGGGTGTTGCTCCTTTTCAATGCGCGGACATCCGCGGTTTGGCGAATTCGCCGTTTATGTACAGCAGGGTTGTCGCCGCTTCGGTTTGACGGCGGGCAGCCTCCTTGCTCCCGAAGGGAACGTCCGTGGTTGGGCTCGGATCAATGCTTGTGCTTCCAGGGATCGCTGAAACGCGGGTCCTTGAGCAACGACTCATCGGTCAAGGACTTGAGGAATGCCAGCAAGTCCTGCTTTTCCTGCGAGCTGAGGTCGATCCTGGCAATCAACCCGCTCTTGTACGGATTCAGTCGCCCATCCCCCCGATTCGGGCCGCTCTCGATCACTCGACCACCGTCGGAGTACGCGTCGATCACCTGCTCCAGGGTGGCGATACTGCCGTCATGCATATACGGCCCGGTGACCTCGACATTGCGCAGGCTCGGCGCGCGAAACGCCCCCATGTCCTGGGGCTTGCCGCTGCTCTCGTAGAGCCCGCGATTGGGAAAGGGAAAACCGCCGGCACCGTCGATGTTGTAGAGCCCGGTGTTGTGAAACAGGGTGTCCACCACCCGGCTCTTGGCATGCACCACCTGATCGTTGAAGTTGAAACTGCCGTGACAGTGGTGACACTCGGCCCGCTCGCCAAAGAACAGCGTCATGCCGCGTTGCTCGGCCGCACTCAGGGCCGCCCTGCCCTGCAAGTAGCGGTCATAACGACTGTCCACTGACACGATGGAGCGCTGGAAGGCCGCGATGGCCTTGATCACCGTGGCCATGTTCAGTGGCTGCGCCTGGTCCGCGAAGGCTTCGCGGAACAGCGGCGGGTACAACGGCTCGGCCCGCAAGCGATCAAGGATCTGCTGGCGATTGCCATCGTTAACGCCCATTTCGATCGGGTCATCGCCGAACAGCGGGATCTCCATCTGCCGCTCCAACGTCACCACCGCCGGCGCCGCCCAGTTGTAGGTGGCGTTCCAGGCGCTGTTGGCCAGCCCCGGCGCATTGCGGTGGGTCAACTGCCCGGTACCGCCCTCGGAAAGCGCCTTTACGTCAGTGAAGGCACGCTCCTGCTGGTGGCAGGAGGCGCAGGAGCGGTTACCGCCCGCGGACAACCGTGGGTCATAAAACAAGCGCCGGCCCAACTCGACTTTGACCGCCGACATCGGGTTGTCCTCTGGCACCCGCGGCGCCGGTACATGGGACGGCAACCCCCATGCCCAGTCCTGGGCCGCCACGGGCCACGCCAGCGCCCAGCTCAACAGCAGCCCCCCGGTCAGGCGCAAGGCCGTTCGCTTCATGGCCTGGCCCGCACTGAAAACGCGGGGGAATAACCGGGTTCAAGGGGTGAGCCGCTGCTCAACGACACGCCCAGGCGCTTGAACACCGCGACGCACTCAGGGTCGGTCGGCCCGCTCATGCAGCCCACAGCGGCGCCCTCGTCCACGGCCAGGCGACTGTCGCGCAACAACGCGGCCACATCCAGCACCACTGCTTGCGTCACCGGGTCAAACCCTTCGAAGCGCAAAGGAATACGGTTAGCCCGCTGACACGCCACCGTCTCGCCGGTCACCGGGTTGCCGCTACAGCCGGTGGAGCCAAGGTGCAGGTACCAGGTGTTGGCCCTTGAACCATCGGCTTTGCTGACCCCGCCTTCGGGGTCGACTTCAAGCTTGATGAACTTGCGCCCGGCCTGCCAGCTCCAGCCCATGGCCGCCAGGTCCAGCGGCGCGCCTTGCAACTCGGTGCTGGTGTGATTCAGGGACTGCGGAACGCCGAGGGTCACGCTCACGCCGCGGTAACGTCCGGCCGGTATGCTGCCGATGACCTGGGTGTTGGTCGCTGGCGTGCCGCCGACGCAATGAGCGCTACCGTCCTCAAAGTCGAGCAGCGCGACCTGGGTGTCCTGCCAGTCATTGACCTGCAAGCGCAGGGGTACCGGCTTGCCGGTGTCGTCGATCAAGGCGACGTCCTGCACATAGAACCGCGCATCGCGCAGCGACACGCGTTTCTGGTCGCGGCCCACAGGCCCAAAGACAGTGCCGCAGCGCACCGGCTGCTCGCCGGCCACCAGCGCAAAGTTCAGGCTCACCGGTTGTTCCGCGGGCGATTGAGTCGCACAGCCCGCCAGGCACGCCACAGTGGTCAGGCTTATGGATAATGAACGCATGATGAGGCTCCAGGGGATCAGAAACGTGCAGTCAAGGCGAGGTTCACGCTGCGGCCTTCCTCATAGGTGAACGTATTGGCCAAGGACTGCTGGTAGGTGCTGTAGACCTTGTCGAACAGGTTGCTAACCCCCAGGTCGACGCGGTACTGCTTGTACTCATAGGCCGCGCCGATGTCGTGGATCACATAGCCCTTGCGCCGCCGCAGTTCGGTGGCGTCATAGTCCTGGGCCCACACGTATTGGCCCTGGTAACTCAGCGACCAGTTGTCATCCACGCGGTACTGGCTGCCCAACACAAACTTGTCCGGCGGCGCATACAACTGGGCACCGGTCTCGGCGTTCCTGGAGCGCAACCGCGAATAGCCAGCGCCCAACGACAGGCGCTGCCAGCGATAGGTCAATTCAAACTCACCGCCATGGCGCTCGGCCTGCGCCACGTTGACTCGCTGAAAGACCATGCCGGTTCCGGCAAACGGCGCCTGACGGCTGTAAAAGCCGACCACTTGCTGATCGATCAGGTCGTCAACATCCTCGGTAAAGTAGGTGACCTTCGCCCGCAGGCTGTCGCCACCGGCCACAAGGTCGTCGAAGGCCAACGTCGCGCCCACTTCCTTTGTCTTACTGGTTTCCGGCTTGAGCCCAGGGTTCGGGCGGAAGTTGAACAGCGCACGCCGGGTGTTCAGGTTGCCGAACATCTCGGTCATGGTCGGCGCGCGGAAGGCCTCGCCATAGCTGACAAATACTCCCAGGAACTCCCAGGGCTGGTACTTCAAGGCGACTTTGGGCGAGAGCCGGTGGTGGCTGGAGTCCTCCTGGCCAGGAGACGTGAGGCGGTAGTCGTCGTGGCGCAGCGCCGCAATCAGGCTCCAGTCGTCCAGGAACGCCATTTCGTCCTGCAGAAAGCCGCCCAGGGCGCGCATCTGCCCATTGGGCAGGACGCTGTTGGACTGACCGTCGGAGGCGTTTTCATTGGTGTCGCGGTAGCCATCCACCCCATAGGTCAAACGATGGGACGACCAGGCCCCCGCATCGAAGCGACTGCTGTTCTGCAGGCTGGCCCCCAGAGTCTTGGTCCGGGTCGACGTGGTGGGTTGAGCGGGCACCGAGCGGCTGACGCCATCCAGAGTGAAGCGGGTCTGATAGAGCGCCAGTTTGCCGTCCAGCAGTCGCTGCTCGGCGTCCTGGAACGCCCAACTGGCGTTGTACTGCTCCTGCTCGCGCTGGAGCTTCTGCGAAAACGGAAACAGCAGGTTGCCACCAGGGTTGGTGGGGCCGACCATCTCATCCGAGAAGCGCTGGTAGCCCAGCTCGAAACGGTTCAATTCATTCGGCGAAAAGCTGGTTTTGAACAGGCCGCTCTTGAGTTGCCCATCGTTCGGATACTTCGCGTCATCGCCGCTCGCCCCGGTGTGAATCGTCCCGTAGTCGCGGTACGTGGCGCTGGCAAGCACATCGGCGCGCTCGCCGCGAGCAGCCACGGTCAGATTATTGGACAGTTCTTCGTTGGCACTGTGATAGCCGGCCTTGATCCGGCCTCCCAGGGTTTTGCCCGGTTCCAGAATATCCTCGACGCCCAGCGTCTCGATCGCCATCACCCCGCCCAGCCCGCCACTGCCGTAGGCGGCAGACATCGGGCCGCGCACCACGTCGATCTGCTTGATCAAGTCAGGATCGATCAGTAAGGGCGTATTCACGCCGCCATCATTGTTACGCCGTGCGCCATCTACCGTCAGGATGATCCTCGGCCCCTGCAGGCCACGGATCGCCGGGCTTTGCGCCGCCGCCCGGGGACCACCGCCGTAATTCACGTTGGGCAAGGCCCGCAACACCGTGGACAGCGTATTGGCTTGGGCATCCTCCAGTTGCTGGCGATCAATGGTCGACACCGACGCAGGTAGAGCAAAGCGACTGTTGGGGGGGCGGGTTGCGGTAATCGTCGTGCTATCGAGCTCGTAGGGCAGCGACGCGTCGTCATCGGTAATGGGCTGCGCATAAGCACCCGTGACAGACAAGGCGCATGCAACGGCCAATAGCGACAGCGCTAACCGATCGACGTCCGGCCCGCCCTTGATGCAAGGCAGGGTCTGAGGAAAACGGCGCGCAGTGTTCGGTTCGGCAACGCGCAAGGCGGCCGCGACCTGGGTCATAGCAGGCATGACAGGACTTCCAGAAATAATCAGGCAAAGCGCCGGGCCCCGAACACTCAGAGACGGCGTGGAAAGCGCAACTCAAGCGATGCTGGGAGGGGCCCGGGCCTGAGAAATCTCGAAAGTGGTGACAACAACCGGGTTGGTGTTCGCGATCGCGGCATAAAGGTATTGGCCAAGCACAAGCGCCGGCAGAACGGGAACCGCAGGCGTCAGGGCCAGTCCGCCGACAAAGGCACACAGAGCACAGCCGGGTGATGCGTCCGGGGCTTCCCTGTCATCCTGGCGCTGCCCGGTACGGGCCTTGAAGTCGGCAAGAGACAGGCTCTGCATGCCGTTGGCAGTGCAAAAGACTACCCGCTCGCCCGTTGAAACGGCGATTGGCACGGGCATGCTGGCCCAGGCCAGGGCTTGAAACAGGCACGCGAACAGGCAGACCAGAAGGCCGAGGGTGGGCCGAGCGTGCGGTGGGTGCCTGTTGGAAAGCATGCAAGAATCCCTGCAATTGTTATGTCGTCAGCAATGCCCGTGGACAGGACATATTCCGTGCTTCAACCGTTAATCTGCAGAGCCCGCAACCGTTGGTTGAGGCTCGAACGCACATTGAAGGAGCGCCAGGAACCTTGCGATTCCCGGCGCTCAGTAACGCGACCAAAACCCTGCCAAGGGAAAATGTCGTGTCGACGCAGAATCTAGCATGCCCGTGCGCGCCACCTGACCTGCGACAAACCACCACAGGCAGCGCCTCATTGCACAATCAAGAACCACGCCTTGGCGCTCTGCCCTCCTGACTGTGGCGGGCTGTCGCACCGGGCCTCCTCGCTCAACGCCAACAACCGCAGTGCCGAGCCCCATGAACCTGGCTCATGAACGCCAAACCGGCACGCGGGCGAGTGAGGACCGGATTTATCAGGCAAAAAAAAGCCCTCTGGGAAGAGGGCCTGGCAACCGGCACATGAACGGGTTCAAATGCCGCGCTTCGAGCTACCGTGGAAGTGTCTGCCTCCGCTCAAAGCCTGCACACTTTATGAGCACAGTCTCAGGGTAACAACTGCGACAATCGGCCACACCTCGTGCGCTGATCGGCACGATCCGCGGTGCTGGCGGCGCGACTGATCAATGCTGATCAGGCGTGGTGTTTTGTCGCAGCCCACTGGCGCCCTCCTGGGTCAACAGTGCGTCAAGGAATCGGCAGCCAGCGGCGAAATCCCACACCGCCCTTGCCGGTCAACGGGCACCAGGCAAAGTCCCAGGGCACGGGCGGAAACTCCTCCAGATCAGCTTCAAGCCCGGGCACCGGACGGGGTGCCTGCTTCCAATCGAACACCATTTGCGGCGCGCCCTGCCAGGCCAACACCAGCCCCCGAGCCTGGCTGTCATCGCTATTGATCCAGCGTGCCGCCGCAGCGCACATAAACGACTCGATGTGCTCTTCGTTGATCCGCGCCTGATACTTGGAGCCCAGGAGCCAGCGGCATACGCTCAGGTAATAGGTCCAGTTCAACGGCGGATGATTGCGATAGGCCCAGGTCATGAAACCACGAAATATATTCAGGCCATCGGGCGGATCGAGCTTGAGCAAGCCGGGACACACATCGAACAAGGTGTGCCAGTACGGCAGCAGTCGGGCATCCAGGTGTACGAAACTGCGCGCATTACCTGGGTAATCCGGAAACGGCAGCAAAAAGTCCGCTTGATTACGCAGACGCGAGGCTTTGCTGACCAACCGCGAAGCCCCCGATGGAACGGCTAGCGCGCACATGGCGACCTCCGGCCGATTGGCGCAGTCGCGAACTTTGCGTGTTTTTTTGCGTAAACGGCCGCAGCCAATCCTGGCAGTAGCCGGCGATTGAGACGTGCCAATACATGAGCCATTGTGTGCTCCTTCCCGTGTCACCTTTAACCGTGGAGCCCCCCGCAACGCCTGGCTGACCGGGGTCGACAGGCACAAGGGGGCTTAGACAAACGCGGTCATGCGCAAAGTGCGGGGGAGGCTCTGGGATTGGCCGAGGGCCAGGAATAACGCGGGGGTGCCTTGCAGCGCTGTTCGCGGTCAGGCCGGCGTACCTGCCCGATCCGCAGCATCCAGCTCAAACAAAACAGTAAGGCGATGCTCAAGGTCACAGCCGAGCAGATCGGACACGAAAAACTCCCGGCCCAGCCACTGGCGGACAGATCGGCGGGATCCGCTTTCGAAGCCGGTGCAGGGCTGCTCTGGGACGAGCAGAACTGCCCGCCTACGCCATTGAGCGCCAAGCCCATCGTCTGTCCGTGCGCCAAACCGCAGGCAAACACATTGAACAGGACGCAGAAATACAACGTCCAGGCAATGAGCGAGCGGTCTGAGCGGGTCAGTTTCATGGCGGCGACTTTACCACCGAACGGCCGGTCGATTGAAGCGCAACCCGGGACGGCAGTACATCGCCCCCATGCCTTCCAGGGCGTTATCGATTGGCGAAGTACATTGTCACTTCAAAACCAATGCGTACATCGGTATAGCTCGGTTTGGTCCACATGGGCACCTCCTCTTGGGGTCTATTGGGGTTTAACGCTGCGCTGCGCCATTACAGGCGAACGTCACCCGCCCCGCTTGACTGAGCGTGACAACGCTGCTTGTCATTTCGTGCCAATCAGGCCCGCTGAAAAATCATTAACTTCGAAACAAATTGGTAAAACCTGCGAATCGCGCTATCCGGATTAAAAATAACATGTTAACTATATTCTAGCCCCTGACCTAGCAGAGGGCCATACCAACAAAAACAACATAAGGAACGCCCCTCATGCATTCGTGCCTCTTTCGCACGGCGGCAAGCGCTGGCCTGTGCGCCGCGTTTACCCCTCTGGTTGCCCACGCCGATTTTTTCCAGGACAGCAAAGCCAATCTGGATCTGCGCAATTTCTACATGAACCGCGACTTTCGCCAGAGCAATGCACCGCAGAACAAGGCGGACGAATGGGCGCAGGGTTTTGTATTGCGCATGGAGTCGGGCTACACCGACGGCGTGGTCGGATTCGGCGTGGATGCCTTGGGAGAACTGGGGTTGAAACTCGACTCCAGCCGAGACCGGCGCGGCACCGGGCTGCTGCCGTCCGGCGCAGACGGCGAACCGGCTGATAGCTACAGCGAACTGGGCCTGACCGCCAAACTGCGGGTGTCAAAAACCGTGCTCAAACTGGGTACCTTGCAGCCGCTGTTACCCGTGGCTGCCTACAACGATACCCGGCTGCTGCCGTCGACCTATAACGGTGAACTGGTTACGTCGCAGGACATCGATGGGCTGACCCTGAACGTCGGTCGCCTGGAAAAACAGAACCTGCGCGACTCCTCCAACAACGAGTCAATGAGTTACGGCGGCGTCACCAGCAGCCACCTGGACCTGGCCGGGGGCACCTACGCGATCAATCCGCACCTGGCGGCGACGTATTACTACGCGCAAATGCAGGACATCTACCGTCAGAACTTCATCGGCCTGGTGCATGACCTGCCCCTTGCCGAAGGCGTGAACCTGCGCAGCGACCTGCGCTATTTCGACACTCGCGAGCAAGGCAGCGCGCGGCTGCGCAGCCCTTCGAGGGTTGACGGCGGGCGGATCGACAACCGCTTTTTCAACGGCATGTTCAGCCTGTCGGTGGGCGCGCACAAATTCGGCCTGGGCTATCAAAACCTCTCCGGCGACGGCGACTTTGCCTTCCCGGGCCAAGACCCGTATTCAGTCAATCTGGTGACCATCAATATCTTCACCAAGGCCAACACCGATGCCTGGCAGGCGCGCTACGACTATAACTTCGCAGCCCTCGGCGTACCCGGGCTGACGTTCATGACCCGCTATGTGGACGGCAGCCACGCGCAAACCGCCACCGTGCGTAATGGCCGCGAATGGGAGCGCGATACCGATCTGGTCTACACCGTTCAAAGCGGCCCGCTGAAGAACGTCAACGTGCGTCTGCGCAACGCCAGCCTGCGCTCAAGTAACGGCCTGACCAGCGACATTGACGAAAGCCGGATCATCGTCGGCTACAGCCTGGCCTTGTGGTGACCGCTGCGGTGTGAAATGTGCAATCGCTTCCCCGTAAAAGCCATTTTTCGGGGAAGTGACTGCAACCATCATGAGCGCACCGACGCCCATCGAGAACACACTATGGCGGCTTCACCGCAACCCCGATTGCCGCTGGCGGTATTCCCCCGGCGTCATCTGCGCGTAACGCTGGAAGAACCGGCTGAAATAGGCCGGGTCCTTGAAACCCAACTGGTAGCAGATTTCGTTGGCCGAACTGCCGGTGAACAACAACAGCCGCTTGGCCTCCTGCATGACCCGCTCGAGAATCAGCCGCTTCGACGGCAGATCGGCAATGCGTCGGCAGACGTCATTGAGCCGCGCCTCGGTGACGCCTACACCGTCGGCATAGCGCGACAGCGGCCAGTGCTGCAGGTAATGGTCCTCGATCAACGCGTTGAAGCGATGGAAGATCCGCAGGTCTTCATGGCGCGCCGGCCGGGCTTGCAGGGAGTTGGAGCAGAGCCGCAGCAAGCTGATCATGATCAAGCGGGTCAGGCTGTCCAGCGCCGCACTGCGCCCGGCCCCGGCGGCGTTGATTTCGTCGCTCAGCGCTTCGAACATAAACTCCAGCCGCCTGATTTCCCGTGGAAACTGCGCCAGTGCGACACAGGCCGCCGGCAACTGCGAACCGGGCACCAAGGTCGGATCGGCATCGATCAACCCCCAGACAAGCTGTTGACGCACCGTCAGCACATGCCCATCGGCGTCTGCCTCCGTGACAAAGGCGTGGGGCACCGTCGGCGGCGTCAGAAAGAACATCGGTCCCGACTCCAGATACTGCTGGTCATCCAGGTAAACACGCACCGCGCCGCTCTTCACGTAATGCACCTGGAAGAACCGGTCGTGCCGATGCACCGGCATGTTGCGGCCGAAAAACTCCGCCAGATTGCCGAGTTTGTCGTAGTGCACTTCGGCATCACTGTAGCGCTGGTCGTAGACCTGACCGATGTTGATATTGGGGATCGGTTTACGATCGATCATCGCGGATTTCTCTTTTTTATTGGGCTATCAACCAACCTGCAGAGGCCATCCTGCGCCGGATTTCAGCGGCTCGCCAGGCTCGAAAGAGTTTGCCACGCTTGACGATAGTTAACATCTTAATTATAACGTTAATAGGTTAACGAATATTCCTCGGAGCAGTCTCTGCCCCGCCACTGCCAGGAGAAAAGCATGAGCCGTGCTCTGCATGATGTTGCGAACGGCACCCTGTTCGGCGTTGCGCTGAACTATCAGGGGTTGCTGAACCAACGTATCGCCGAATTCGAGCAAGCGCCTTACCAGAAGCCGCCGCTCAAACCGGTGCTGTTCATCAAGACCCCCAACACCCGCAATGGCCATGACGGCAGCGTCGTGCAGCCCACCGGCGAACGCCTTCAGCCCGGCCCGGCGCTGGGCGTGGTGATCGGTAAAAGCGCCAGCCGCGTCAGCGTCGAGGACGCCATGGCGCATGTGGCCGGCTACACCATCGTCAATGAGTTCAGCCTGCCGGAAGACAGCTACTACCGCCCGGCGGTGAAAGCCAAATGTCGCGACGGGTTCTGCGCGCTGGGCCCGGAACTGGTGGGGCGCGACCAGATCGACAACCCCAACCAATTGAGCCTGAAACTGTTCGTCAACGGTGAGCTTCGCCAACAAAACTCGACCGCCAATTGGGTGCGCGATATTCCTCAACTGATCGCCGAAATCAGCGAGTTCATGACCCTGCACGAAGGCGATGTACTGATCACCGGCACGCCCGAAGGCCGTGTGGACGTGCAACCCGGCGATACCGTTGAAGTCGAGATCAGCGGCCTGGGCCGTCTGGTCAACCACATCAAGGCAGAGGAGCTGTCATGAAACACGCCCGTATTCGCTTTGAAGGCGCCGTGCATCAGGTTCTGGTCGAAGCCCAAAACGCCGTGCGCCTGGCCGACGGTCGCCTGCTCGCCGAAGACCAGGTCGAGTGGCTGCCACCGGCCACCGGCAGCATGTTCGCCCTCGGCCTGAACTACGCCGACCATGCCGCCGAACTGGCCTTCACGCCACCGACCGAGCCGCTGGCCTTCATCAAGTCGCGCGGCACCTACACCGGCCACAACCAAGTGACCTGGCGCCCGGACAATGTCGCCTACATGCACTACGAGTGCGAACTGGTCGCGGTGATCGGCAAGCCGGCGCGCAACGTCAAGCGCGCAGACGCCCTGGACTACTTGGCCGGTTACACGGTGTGCAACGACTACGCGATCCGCGACTACCTGGAAAACTACTACCGCCCCAACCTGCGGGTGAAGAACCGCGACGCGACCACGCCGGTAGGCCCGTGGATCGTCGACGTCGCCGATGTGCCGGACCCGAGCAACCTGAAACTGCGCACCTGGATCAACGGCGAGCTGCGCCAGGAAGGCAGCACAAAAGACATGATTTTCGACATCCCGTACCTGATCGAATACCTGTCCAGCTTCATGACCCTGCAACCCGGCGACATGATCGCCACCGGCACGCCGGAAGGCCTGGCCGACGTGGTGCCGGGCGATGAAGTCATCGTGGAAGTCGAAGGCGTGGGGCGCCTGGTCAATCGAATTGTCAGCGAGGCGCAATTCTTCAGCGCCGGTAAAGAGGCTTGAGCAGCATGATCAAACACTGGATCAACGGCCGTGAGGTCGAAAGCAAAGACACCTTCATCAACTACAACCCGGCCACCGGCGAAGCCATCGGTGAAGTTGCCAGCGGCGGCGCCGAAGAAGTCGCGCAAGCGGTTGCAGCGGCCAAGGAAGCCTTTCCGAAGTGGGCAGGCACACCGGCCAAGGAACGAGCCCGCTTGATGCGCAAGCTCGGTGAGCTGATCGAACACAACGTGCCCCGCCTGGCCGAACTGGAAACCCTCGACACCGGCCTGCCGATCCACCAGACCAAGAACGTGTTGATTCCACGGGCCTCGCACAACTTCGATTTCTTCGCCGAAGTCTGCACCCGCATGGACGGCCACACCTACCCGGTGGACGACCAGATGCTCAACTACACCCTGTACCAACCGGTGGGCGTCTGCGCGTTGGTATCGCCGTGGAACGTGCCGTTCATGACGGCCACCTGGAAGACCGCGCCATGCCTGGCACTGGGCAACACCGCCGTGCTGAAAATGTCCGAGCTGTCGCCGCTGACCGCCAATGAACTCGGGCGCCTGGCCGTCGAGGCCGGCATTCCCAAAGGCGTGTTGAACGTGATCCAGGGCTACGGCGCCACCGCCGGTGATGCGCTGGTGCGCCACCCGGACGTGCGTGCGATTTCGTTCACCGGCGGCACCGCCACCGGCAAGAAAATCATGCAGACCGCCGGGCTGAAAAAGTACTCCATGGAGCTGGGCGGCAAGTCGCCGGTACTGATCTTCGAGGATGCCGACCTGGAACGCGCCCTCGACGCCGCGCTGTTCACCATCTTTTCGCTCAACGGTGAACGCTGCACCGCCGGCAGCCGGGTGTTCATTCAGGAGAGTGTCTACCCGCAGTTCGTCGCCGAGTTTGCCGCCCGCGCCAAACGCCTGATCGTCGGCGACCCGCAAGACCTGAAAACCCAGGTCGGCTCGATGATCACCCAGGCGCACTACGACAAGGTCACCGGCTACATCAAGATTGGTATAGAAGAAGGCGCCACCCTGCTCGCCGGCGGCCTGGAACGTCCGGCCAACCTGCCGGCGCACTTGAGTCGCGGGCAGTTTATCCAGCCCACGGTGTTTGCCGATGTGAACAACACGATGCGCATCGCCCAGGAAGAAATCTTCGGCCCGGTGGTGTGCCTGATCCCGTTCAAGGATGAAGCCGAAGCGCTGCAACTGGCCAACGATACCGAGTACGGCCTGGCGTCCTATATCTGGACCCAGGACATCGGCAAGGCGCATCGCCTGGCCTACGGCATCGAAGCCGGCATGGTGTTCATCAACAGCCAGAACGTGCGCGACTTGCGTCAGCCGTTCGGTGGGGTGAAAGGCTCAGGTACCGGACGCGAAGGCGGCCAGTACAGCTTTGAAGTGTTCGCCGAAATCAAAAACGTGTGTATCTCCATGGGCAGTCATCACATTCCGCGCTGGGGCGTGTGAGTCAGGCCGCTGGCGAGGGCCCTTGCGCCCTCGCCACACAATGCTTCCAAGACAAAAACAATTATTCAGGAGAATCATCATGGGCGAAGTCGTCCTGGCTGCAAAGATCTGCCACGTACCCTCGATGTACCTGTCGGAACTGCCCGGCAAGCACCATGGTTGTCGCGAAGCCGCCATTGCCGGGCACAAGGAAATCGGGCGTCGCGCCCGCGAGCTGGGCGCCGACACAGTGGTGGTTTTCGACGTGCATTGGCTGGTCAACAGCGGCTACCACGTCAACTGCGGTGAGCATTTCAAGGGCACCTATACCAGCAATGAGTTGCCGCACTTCATCAAGAACATGGAGTACGACTACCCCGGTTGCCCGGAACTGGGGGAACTGATCGCGGCTGAAGCCAACCTGGCCGATGTACGCACGATGGCTCACAACATCCCGAGCCTGGAGCTGGAATACGGCACCCTAGTGCCGATGCGCTACATGCACATGGGCGTGCCGGACGAGCAAAAATTCGACGTGATCTCGATTGCCGCCTGGTGCGCCTGGCACCGCCTCGAAGACAGCTTCACGTTTGGCGCCGCCGTGCGCCGGGCGATCGAGAAGAGCGACCGCAAAGTCCTGGTGCTGGCCTCGGGCTCCCTCTCCCACCGTTTCTCCGACGACCGCGAAGCCGAAGCCAACATCCACAACTGGACCCGTGAATTCGACAAGCAGATGGACATGCATGTGGTGGACATGTGGAAGCAAGGCCGCTTCAAGGAGTTCTGCGCAATGCTGCCGGACTACGCCGAGCACTGCTTCGGCGAAGGCAAGATGCACGACACCGCGATGCTCCTCGGCCTGCTGGGCGGCCCGGACTACAACAAACCGGCCGAGATCATCACCGCACCGTTCGGCAGCTCCGGCACCGGCCAGATCAACGCCATTTTCCCCCTCTGACCCAGGGCGAAGACACCCTGTGGGGCCGACAGCGCCCACAGGACACATCCGCGTCACCGATCAAGGGAGGAGACACCCATGCCGCACTTCATTGCTGAATACACCGACAACATCGAGCAGCAGGCCGACTTGCCCGCGCTGTTCGAGAAGGTCCACACCGTGCTGGGCGACAGCGGTGTGTTCCCCCTGGGCGGCATCCGCAGCCGCGGCGTGCGCCTGGACACCTGGCGCATGGCCGACGGCAAGCACGATTACGCGTTCGTCCACATGACCCTCAAGGTCGGCCATGGACGCGACCTGGACACGCGCAAAACCGTCGCCCAACGCCTGTTCAACGTGATCACCGAACACTTCGCCGAACTGCAATCGCAGCGTCTGCTGGCGCTGTCGTTCGAGATGATCGAGCTGCACCCCGAACTCAACTTCAAGCAAAACAACGTGCATGCCTTCTTGAAAAACCAGGCGAGCTGAACACTGCCCGCCTTCCGCCAACGGCCACTCAAAAAAAAGTACAACATCATGAGCACAGCCAATACCGCCGACAGCACCACCCTGCTCGAACACCAGCGTACCCATAGCGTCGTTACCTGGCGCCTGATGCCCTTGCTGCTGATCTGTTATCTGTTTGCCCACCTGGACCGCATCAACATCGGCTTCGCCAAGATGCAGATGAGTACCGACCTGCACTTCAGCGACACCGTTTACGGCTTCGGGGCCGGACTGTTTTTCATCGCCTACGCGCTGTTCGGCGTACCGAGCAACATCGCCCTCGACCGTGTTGGGCCACGGCGCTGGATCGCCTGCCTGATGGTGGTCTGGGGCGTGCTGTCCGCTAGCATGTTGTGGATCGAAAGCTCCACCGGTTTCTACGTGCTGCGCTTTTTGCTGGGGGTGGCCGAAGCCGGCTTCTTTCCGGGGATCCTGGTGTTTCTCAACCGCTGGTACCCGGCCCGTCGCCGCGCGCAAGTCACCGCGCTGTTTGCCATTGCGGTGCCGATGGCCGGCGTGATCGGCGGGCCGTTGTCCGGCGCGATCCTGGAACACTTCCATGACTTTGGCGGCCTGCGCGGCTGGCAGTGGATGTTCCTGATCGAAGGCGCCCCGGTGATCCTGCTGGGCCTAGTGGTGCTCAAATGCCTGCCGGACAGCTACGAGACGGTGAACTGGCTCAGCGCGCTGCAGAAACAGCAACTGCGTACACAACTAAGCAGTGAGGAGCAGCGCAAATCCATCACCTCGTTCGGCGGCATCCTGCGTGACCCGCAGGTCTGGCTGCTGGTGGCGATCTATTTCGCGGTGATGCTCGCGGTCAACACCCTGGCGTTTTGGATGCCCACCCTGATCCACGGCGCCGGCATCGGCCGTGACAGTCAGGTCGGCCTGCTCAGTGCGGTGCCTTACCTGGCCGGATGTTTCTTCATGATCGGTTGCGGGCGCTCATCCGATCGCAACCGTGAGCGACGCTGGCACTTGTGCGTGCCGCTGCTGATGTCCGCCGTCGGTATCGCGGTGGCCGGGCTGTCGCCCACCAACCCGACCCTGGTGTTGTGCGGCCTGGTGATCGCCGGCATGGGGGCCAGCGCCGCGCTGCCGATGTTCTGGCAACTGCCTCCGGCCTTCCTGTCCAACAGCACCCAGGCGGCCGGCATTGCCCTGATCAGCTCGTTCGGCAGTATCGCCTCGTTCCTCGCGCCCTACCTGATCGGCTGGATGCGTGACACCACCCAAAGCGCCAGCCTGGCCTTGTATGTGCTGGCGCTGTTTATCGCCCTTGGCGGCTTTTTGGTCCTGCGTACCCCGGCGGCCATCGTCAACCCACAGTAAGAGAACTTCGTCATGCTCGATCAACAGCAGATTCTGCAAGCCGCCGCACACCTGGACCGAGCCGAGCGCTCACGCGAACAGGTCCGGCAATTCTCGCTGGACTACCCGGCGATCACCATTGACGACGCCTACGCGATCCAACGCGCCTGGGTCGCACAGAAAATCAAGGACGGGCGCAAGCTGGTCGGGCACAAGATCGGCCTGACCTCGCGTGCCATGCAGGTGTCGTCGAACATCAGCGAACCGGACTACGGCGCGTTGCTCGATGACATGTTCTTCGACGAAGGCACCGACATTCCGTTTGAGCGCTTCATCGTGCCACGGGTCGAGGTGGAGCTGGCGTTCATCCTGGGCAAACCGCTGAAGGGGCCGAACTGCACGATTTTCGACGTGCTCGACGCCACGGAGTGGGTCATCCCGGCGTTGGAAATCATCGACGCGCGCATCCAACAGATCGACCCGCAGACCCACGCCACCCGTAAGGTGTTCGACACCATCTCCGATAACGCCGCCAACGCGGGCGTGGTCATGGGTGGGCGGGCCGTGCGGCCGACCGAAATCGACCTGCGCAAAGTGCCTGCCGTGTTGTACCGCAACGGGGTGATCGAAGAGTCCGGCGTGTCGGCCGCCGTGCTCAACCACCCGGCCAAAGGCGTGGCCTGGCTGGCGAACAAACTGGCGCCCTACGACGTGACGTTGCAGCCCGGGCAGATCATCCTCGGCGGCTCCTTCACCCGCCCGGTGGCGGCCAATCCCGGCGACACCTTCCACGTCGACTACGACATGCTGGGCTCGATCTCCTGCCGCTTTGTCTGACCCTGGAGGACCGTTCCATGGATATGCCCATCAACCGCTTCAAGCAGCGCCTGTGCCGCGGCGAGACGCAGATCGGCCTGTGGCTCGGCCTGGCCGATGCCTACTGCACCGAGCTGGCGGCCAATGCCGGGTTTGACTGGCTGCTGATCGACGGCGAACACGCGCCCAATGACCTGTGCGGGATGCTCGGCCAGTTGCAAGCCATCGCGCCCTATGCGAGCCAAGCGATCATTCGTCCGGTGGTCGGCGATAGCGCACTGATCAAGCAATTGCTGGATATCGGCGCGCAAACGCTGCTGGTGCCGATGGTCGAAAGCGCACAGCAGGCGCGGGAACTGGTGCGCGCGATGCATTATCCGCCCCAGGGCATTCGCGGCGTCGGCAGCGCCCTCGCCCGTGCGTCGCGCTGGAACAGCATTGCCGGCTACCTGGATCAGGCCGACGCACAGATGTGCCTGCTGGTACAAATCGAGAACCTCGAAGGCCTGGCCAATCTGGAGGCGATTGCGCAGGTTGAAGGCGTCGACGGAGTGTTCATTGGCCCGGCGGATTTGAGTGCTTCGATGGGCTACCGCGGTAACCCAGGGCATCCTGCCGTGCAGGCGGCGATCGAAGACGCGATTGCGCGAGTTCGCCAGGCCGGCAAGGCAGCGGGGATTCTCAGCGCAGACCAGGCCCTGGCCAGGCGCTATATCGAATTGGGCGCCGCGTTTGTCGCCGTCGGGGTCGATACGACCGTGCTGATGCGCGGCCTGCAAAGCCTCGCGGCAACGTTCAAGGACGGCGTCGCGCCACTCAGGCCCGGCTGTGTGTACTAACCCCCTGCACGCAGCACCACCAGCCCATTCGCCTGTTCGCGATGGGCTGGCACTCAGCGCTTGATAGCCTTCAACTCATCCAACAGCCCCAGCAGCGTCTGCAGCTTCTCTTCGCCGAACTGCGCCTGCAACTTCTGGTAGTTCTCCTCCATGCACTGGCTCATGGAGTCGAAGCTGGCCTTGCCCTTATCCGCCAGGGTCACTAGTACGCGCCGCTGGTCCTGCTCAGCCTTGCGCCGATGCACCAGGCCGGCAGTCTCCATGCGCACCAGCACGCCGGTCATGCTCGGTTTGAGAATGCAGGCCAATTCGGCCAGTTGATAGATTTCCAGCTCATCGTGCTGGCTGAGAATGCGGATAACCCGCCATTGCTGCTCGGTCAGGCCGTGCTCATTGAGCGAGGGGCGGAAAAAACTCATGGCCGCTTCGCGGGCCTGCAACAGGGTCAATGTAAGGGATTGTCGGAGTTTACGCATGGGTCTGGGCATCACAACTCAGTTAGTTAATATTTTAACGAAACTCTACCACTGTCCTCTTCACTGCGCGCTATAACTTGCGGCAGCGGCCAGGTCGCTGGCGCGCAGGATCAAAGCGGCGGCACACAGAATCAAGACAAGTGCGACGCCATGGCCCTTAATAAACACCATCACATCGTCACTTTCAGGCTGCGCCATGATCACTATCGAAACACCCACCTATTACACGGCCACCAAGAAATACAACCTCAGTTTCCCGTGCCTCGAACAGGACATAGACGCCGACGTGGTGATCATCGGCGGCGGCTTTTCCGGCATCAACACAGCCCTTGAACTGGCGGAAAAAGGCATCACCAACATCGTCGTGCTGGAAGCGCGCTACCTGGGTTTTGGCGGCACCGGACGCAACGGCGGGCAGATCATGGCCGGGATCGGCCACGACCTGGAAAAGATCAAAAAGGAAGTGGGCGAGGACGGACTGCGCCGGATCTTCGAGATCAGCGACCTGGGGGCCGGCATCATCAAGGACCGCATCGCCAAGTACGATATCGATGCCGACTTCTGCCACGGCTATGGCTACATGGGCTTCAACGCGCGTCAGGCCAAGACCCTGCAGGCCTGGGAAAAAGACTTCCAGTCGATCGGTACTGCCCACGAAATTCGTTTTCTCGGCGGCTCGGACGTCAAGCAAATCATTGGTTCCAATGCCTACAGCAGCGCCTTGCTGCACATGGGCGGCGGTCACGTTCACTCACTGAACCTGCTGCTCGGCGAAGCCAAGGCCCTGGCGGGGCACGGCGTGCGGATTTTCGAGAATAGCCCGGCCCTGGAAGTCAGCTATGGCGAACGCATCAGCGTGCGTACCGGGCGCGGCTCGGTCAGGGCCAGCAAGCTGCTGTGGGCCTGTGACAGCTTCCTCAACAAACTGGAGCCCGAGCTGCACCGATCGACCATCAATACCTATGCGTTCCAGATGATGACCGAGCCGTTGCCGGAACAGTTGATCCAGCGGATCAGCCCGATTCGCGGGGCCTACAGCGATATACGCCCGGTGATCGACTACTACCGTGTCACCAACGAAAACCGCCTGCTGTTCGGCGCTGCCACACCGCTGGTGGAGCATATCCCCCGCGACCTGAAAGCCTGGAACCGCCACCTGATGCTGAAGATTTTCCCGTACCTCAAGGACGTGAAGATCGACCTGGCCTGGGGCGGCCCGATGGCGTGCAGCCCGAACCTATTCCCCCAGGTCGGCACCCTGCCCGGCCGTAGCAACGCTTTCTATGTGCAAGGTTATTCCGGCTTCGGCGTGACCCCCAGCCACATCATTTGCAAGGTGCTGGCCGAAGGCATGAGCGAAGGTTCGGCGCGCTACGACCTGCTCAGTTCGATCCGCCGCCCGACCATCCTCGGCAAAGACGCGATCCGCCCGCTGTTGCTGACCGCCGGCAAGTCCTGGCACCAACTGTCGGGCTATTGGAACGGTCGCCGCTAATTTTTCCCATCAGGAGTACCTGCCATGACCCTCACCCCCCTCAAACACGACATCCAGCTCTCGGAACTCGACGCCTGGGGCACCGTGACCGACCTCGGCTCGCAGTTGCTCGAAGGCGATGGCAAAGCCTTCGGCAAGATGACCTTCGGCACGCCGACGGACCCGGTCAGCAGCGCCTATTTCGGTACCACCCAGGGCAAGTTCCGCATGGTCTACCCGTTTACCGAACAAGCCACGGTGGTCACCGGCGAAGTGCTGCTGACCGACGAAACCAGCGGCCAACAGACACATTTCAAGGCCGGCGACAGCTGGTTCGTGACCAAAGGCACCGCAGTGCTGTGGGAAATCGTCAGCCCCAGCTTCGTCAAACACTACTTCGCCGTCGCGTAATGACCTCGGCTGCCGGCGCTCGCCGGCAGCTTCTTCGCTTCATCTTCGTTGAACGCTCACACCCCCTGCGCCACCTGCTGCACGTGGCTGGAGCGAAACTCCTTGGGCGAGACCTCGAACTGCTTCTTGAACGAGCGGCTGAAGTGCGCTGAATCGGTGAAGCCCCACTTGTAGGCAATCGCGGTGATCGACTCGCCGCGCAGGAGCGGATTGGCGAGGTCATCGGCACTGCGCTTGAGCCTCGCCCGCTGGATGTAGCGGCATACACTGTCGTCCTGCGCTTCAAACAGCCGGTACAAATGCCGCACCGAGATATTCAGGCGATTGGCCAGGCCCAGCGGGCTCAATCCCGGCTGGCTGAGCGACTCATCAATGACTTTTTGCACATAACTGCGCAGATTGACGCCCGGCAGCGCCGCGCAGTCGTCGGTCGCCTCCTCCCGCTGCGCAAAGGCCGAGCCGAGCAGCGAGACCAACGCCGACTGCAACGCCAGGCCCTCCGCCACCGCCGCGTCGCCATCCAGAGCATCCGTGCACAATTGATCCATCAACACATGCAGCATGCGTCCGCAGGCTTTGCTTGAAGAAATTTTGCCGAAGGTACGTGGCCGGGTGCCGAGTTGTTTGCACACTTCATGACGAGACAGACACAGGGAGGCGTGCTCGATCAACCCGAACGGGGTGATCTCGATGGAACCTACCGAGTCCATCAGCAACAGTTCGCCGGGGCCCAGCCGAATGGCCTGACCGTCCTGGGCAATCTGGCTGTAGCCACTGCGTTGGCTGACCAGGAAACACTGCTGGTCGTCATCGTGGTCGGTGCGGGCGTTGGGGCGCTTGATCAGGCCGGCGTTGGTGCGCAGGTTGGCCAGGGGCAGCCCGCCACGGGAACAGGTCGAGATGTCACCGATAAACAGCGAGCGATTGAACGCCAGTTCTGTGTGGAAGTGCCCACAGATCGAGCGCAGATCGCGGGTCCAACTGTCGAGCCCATCTTGTCCAACCGCTTGCATGCTCATGGTTGTGTCCACCTTGGTTTTTTTGTTGTTGTCGGGCAATAGTTAACATGTTATCTAAGTACCCGCAACACATCCGTCTCAACCAAAGCGATTGCACTAATGGTGCCAAAACCCGTGATCAGAGTGCCGCCAGCAGGCGCTGGAAATGGAGCAAGGTCACCAGCAACCCGCTGCGTTGATCGGGGCTCAGCGGGATATAGCGGCGAAACGCGGGCATGCGGTTAATCACCTCGCTACCGCCCATATGCTCCAGGCGCACACACCACTGGCGGGCCTGCAGATCGATGCGCAGACGCTTGAAATCCAGCGGCATCAACGCTTGGAGCAACTCCCCATGGGGCTGCAACAACGCCAGCAGCGCCGGGTCGCCGCTGCGTTGCCGGCAACGAATACCGGTGCGCCAAATGGCTCCGGTGTGGTGCAGTTCAAAACTTGCGGTGCCCTCTCGCGAAGCAGGCAGACGCAGCACGAACTCAGTCATCACCAGGTGCATCAGCAACTGCGACTCGGCGCGTTCGACTATCTCCACGCGCAAGCGACCATCGAGCAGAACCGCCTCGGCCGTGGTCGGAGCGGTGCACTGAAACTGCACCAGGTCAAGGTTACGGCGCAGGTGTTCCAGGGTCACTCCAGGGCGATAACCAGCCGGCGTGCGCCGGGCACTGAACAGCTCAAACAGGCTTCGCAGCATGGCGCTGATACTCGGTGTGAGGCTGGCTCGGTGCATGGGCGAATTCGTTGGCCAACACCGCTTCCACTGACGCCGGCTTGAACGGATTGACCTTCTGCACCACCAAAGTCCAGAACAACGCATACGCCGCCGTGCCGGCCAGCATCACGCCAAACGGAATGTAGATGTCCGCCGGGTTCATCCCCGGCGGCGTGATAAACCAGATGCCCAGCAGGATGCCGATACTGGACAGGATCTGCGGCAACGGAAACCATGGCGAACGATAGGCGCGCGGCAGGTCCGGGCGGCGGATGCGCAGGCTCACCACCGAGATTGTCACCAACAGGTAGGCGAAACTCCAGGCACACACCGCCGCCAGCACCAGGTGCATGATGTTGTCGGTGTTGCCACCCAGGTACAGCGCGTGCAGGCACGGAATCAGCATCGCCACCAGGATGCACAGCAGCGGGGTCTTGAAACGCGGGTGCAGGTAGGTGAAGACCTTGGGCAACGCGCCATCGACCGCCATCCCGTAGAGGATGCGCGGCACCCCCGCCATCAAGGTGTTGATGGTCGCGGCTCCGGCAAACAGGAAGCCGATCCCCAGCCACAGCGGGCCGATGCTGCCCATCACCTGTTCGGCGAATTTCGGAATCGCCATCGGTGTATCCAGCAGGTGTACGCCACTGCCGGCATCGAGCAGCACGTTTTCCACCTGACGCTTCATCGCCGCGCCGTAGATGAACATGCAACTGGCGACGCCGAGCAGCCCCAGCATCATGGCCTTGGGCATGACCTTGGCCGAGTTGCGCAAGTCCGGTGCCAACGGCGTGACGAATTCGCAACCGACGAACATGAACATGGCCATGCCCACCAGCGACAGGATGGTGATCAGGTCGGTGCCCACCAGTGATGCGCCGAACCAGCCCTCCAGTTGCACCGCTGGTGCCGCGATCAGCCCCAGTACGCCGAACACCGTCAAGGTGGTCCACATGCCGAAGGTGAGGATGATCTCGGCCTTGCCGAATGCGCTGACGCCAAAAGCATTGAGGATGCCGAACACAATTACGAAACCCACCCCCAGCAACCACGAACCGCCTGCCGACTCCGCCAGGGTATTGAGGTGTTCGAAGTTCACCAGCGCCATGACCCCGGAGAGGATGGTTTCCGCCGTACCGGCAAAGACATGCACGATCAGGTAGGCCGACAAGGTGCCGGTGATGGCGAAGAACCGGCCCATGCCGCAATTGATGTAGTCGTAGACCGAGCCGGTGGTGGGCAGGATCGCGGCCGCCTCGGCAAAGGTGGTCGCCTGGGCCAGCATCATCACCACCGCGATCAGCATGGCCACCGCAAAGGCACTGCCGCCGATGCCGAAGCCCATCGTCGCGGTGAGGATCACCGGGCTGGCCATGATCAGGCCAATGGTGCTGGCGAGCGCCGTGGGAAAGCCCACCGTGCCCTGTTTCAAATGTGCGCTAAGCCGGTCGTTGATCAACATGGTGCAGCCCCTCAAGCAGCGGATTTTTAGACGTTGAGCCACTGTGCGCCCTGCCTCGATTGAGCGTCTTGCCCCTGGCTGCCTTGGGTTTTGTTGCTCCCTGCCACCGCCGGCCGGCTGGCGGCCTGGGTCAATTGCCTGGCACGCAGATGAAAGACGCCGTCCGGCCCCGCTCGCCTTAATGCGCCTCCACTCATCCAGTTGGGGACACTGACCATGGAGCACACACACAACACGCGCCGACTGTACCAGGCCGTCGGCATGGGCCTTGCGCTGTTGATCGGCGAATCGTCGGTCCAGGCCTTCGAGCTGTATGCAGACGACGACACGCGACTAAGCGGCAACTTCCTGGCCGTCTACGGGATGTTCAACAGTCGCAAGAACTACGACGGCACCCCGGGCGGTTCCACCTGGCGCGAAGGTTTCATCAAGTATGGCGTCAGCCTGGACCAGCGCTTGGGCGGCCTGGGCAGCGTCTACGGCACGGCCAACCAGGTCAGTTCCGGCACCTGGGGCGATGGCGATGCCTCCGGCGTGACCACGGGCAGCGAACGCACCAGCAAATTTGACGAAGCCTTCGCCGGCTGGCGTTCTGGCGAACTATTCCCGGTGTTGGGCACGGACGGCATGGACCTGTCCTTCGGGCGCCAGGTGATCATGCTCGGGGATGGTTTCATCATCAACGATGACGGCACCAACCTCGGCAAGGGCGTGGCAGACGGCGAATTCAATCGGGGCGGCGCCTACTACCTCGCGGCCCGCCATGCCTTCGATCAAACCGCGCTGCTGCGCCTGGGCGGCAAGGAGGGCGTGCATGGCAGCCTGATGTGGATACAGTCGGACAATCGCGCCCAGGCCAACACCGAAATGGCCGCCGGCACCCTGGAATACAGCGCCGCCCCGGGCACCCTGGGGTTGACCTATATCCACGGCATCAGCGTCGACGAGCGCTACGCCAATGACCTGCAAAAACAACGGGCCGGCATGAACCTCTATAGCCTGCGCGGCGCCGGGAATGCCGGCATCGAAAACGCGCACTTCGCCGCCGAATATGCCTGGCAGGACACGCACATCGGTGCGCAAAACGCCTGGTACAGCGAGGCCGGCTACACCTTCGCCAGCCTGCCGTGGTCGCCGGACCTGACCTATCGCTACACACGCTATTCGAAAAACTGGGACGCGATGTTCTCGGGCTTCAATCGCGGCTTCGGCACCTGGGTGCAGGGCGAAGTCGCCGGCAATTACGCGGGGCCATTCAATACCAACGCGGTGATCCAACATGTCGCGCTCAAGGTCAAGCCGGCCCAAGCCGTGACCCTTGGCGCCTTGTTCTTCGATTACCAGACCGTCAGCACGCACGGCATGCCAAACCTGAACGGCCGCGAGCTTGACCTGTACGCCGAATGGGCGGTGAACGAGCACCTGATCGTCACCCCGCTACTGGGCCTGTACAAACCCGAGCGGGACCAGCACAACGATGGCAACCAAGTAGGAGGGAATGGCACCAACGTGTACAGCCAACTGACAGTGGCGGTGCCGTTTTGATCGAATCAGGAGCCGCCTTGCGCCGCTCCTGAGCCTTTTCGGGGCTAGCCGGCGTGGCTAATCAGTTGCTTCAACACGGTTTTGAAGGTGTCGATCTGCTCCGCGCTGAATGCACTGAACACCTTATCCTGCTGCTCCTGGGCAATCGACCAGAGGTCTTCAGCCTGTTCGAGGCCAGCGGCGGTCAGGCGCACACGGCCGTCATGGTCACTGACCAGCGCCTTGCGCTTGAGGTTGGCCACGGCTTCGTCGATCTCGCGCACCGGCATTGCAACCTCACGCAGCAATTCAGGCGTGCTCAGGCCAGCATCACTTTCCAGCACCATCAGCATGCGCGCTTCACTGGTGCGCAAGCCCGTGGACAATTGCCGAGGCTGGTAGCCGGATTGATAAGCCCGCACGGCCTGGGTCATCAGGTAATACAGGTTGTGGCTGAGACGCCCTTGAAAATGACTGCTGGGCGGCTGGCTGTCGTCGCGCCGGGTCATGCGTGAGTGTGGCAGGACCATCGAATAGGCGCCCTGGTGATACAGCAACGGCGAGCGGCCGAAATCGTCGAACGCTACCACCTTGCCGATCATGATCCAGTGATCGCCACCGTCGACTTGCTGGTATTTTTCGCAGTGAAAACGCGCCGAGCAGTCGGCGAATACCGGTGATCCGCCCTCGCCCGGTTCAAACTCGATTTCGGCGAAGCGGTCTTCCTTGGGTCGCGCGAAATTATTCGATAGGTCGATCTGGTCGGCGGCCAGCACGTTGACCGCAAAGTGGCTGGCCTGCTCGAACACCTCGTGGCTGTTGGAACGTTTGTCGATGCTCCACAGCACCAGCGGTGGGTCCAGGGACACCGAGTTGAAACTGTTGGCCGTCACGCCGACCTTGCGCCCGCTGGCGTCGGCGGCGGTCACCACGGTGACGCCGGTGGCAAAATTACCCAGGGCGCGGCGGAAGGCGCGTGGGTCGAAGGGGGTTGGGCTGTTATCGGACATGCAAGACTCCCGGACTGCTTGCACAAGCAGTCCTGATTATTGTTATGGGGCGTGGGGCGAGCGACTCAGATCATGCTGGGATCGGGTTCGAGGCCCATCAACTCGCGGCCAAGGATCTGCGCGCAGACGTCGTAATCGGTGTACGCGTGGGCGCCGGTCATGTGCGAGTCACGGAACAGGCGCTGCAGTTCGTTGTGCTCGAACCAGGCATTACCACCGGCAGCTTCGAACAGACGGTCGACGGCCTGGATGCACATCTTGGTCGCATAGGCCTGGTTGGTGCGCCAGAACGCCAGGGTTTCGCGGGTCGGATAGCGATGCTGCTCGCTGTGCTCGGCATGCTCCTGCCAGGTCTTCTCGAGAAAGGCCCGGGCGGCGGCCACCTGGTGCGTCGACTCGGCCAGGCGCATCAACGCCGGCGTCGCCGCGCCCACGGCCGCCCCGGTGTAGGCCCGCACGCGGGTTTTGGTCTTCTCGCGGAAGACGTCGAGCATGCGCTCGGCGACCCCCAGGCTTACGGTGGAAAACCCACTGGCGAAGTACGGACGGTACGGCGAGTAGAAAATCTTGCTGTCCGGGTACAGACCGAAGCCTGCGGACTTGCCTTCCATCATGTCCTTGGCTTTCTGGATGCGGTGTTCCGGCACAAGCACGTTATCGATGATCAAGGTCTTGGTGCCGCTGCCTTTCATGCCGGCGGCAAACCAGTCATCGCGAATCTCATAGTCGCTGCGCGGCAGCACCGCGAAGCAATAGTCCTGGGTGCCTTCGGCGTTCTTGCGCCGGAAGCCGACAATCGCCCACTCGGCATGATCACAGCCGCTGCTCCAGCCCATCTCGCCACTGAACAACACGCCACCGTGAACCTCTTCGGTGCGGCCAAACGGCGCGATACTGCTGCTGGCGGTGGCGTCGGGATTATCGCCCCAGACTTCCTGCTGCAACTGGGCGCAAAACATCGCCAATTGATGACTGTGGGTGCACAGCAGGCTCATCGCCCAGGCCGTGCTGGCGCAGGCGCCGGCGAGCACGGCGATGCAATCGGCAAATTGCGGGAGGGAGAGTTCCATGCCGCCGAACTTCCTGGGCTGAAAAGCACGGTGCAGGCCGATGCTTTTGAGCAGCGCAATGTTTTCGTCGGGGACCTTGCGGTCTTGCTCCGCCTGGAACGCATTGGCGGCAATGGTCGGCAGAATGGACTTGAGGTCTTCGAGGAGCGGGTTTGGCTTTTTCATGGACGGCCCTGCTTATTATTGGATGTCCGGCTGCCGTCCATTATTGAGGAGCGGCACCGGCTGCAGGCCCAGTATGGGGTGAGCGGCACGCTGCGAAAATGTACCTTCCAGATGCAAAATTGTACTTTCCATGGATATTGATCCTGCCCGTCAGCCGCAATAGACGCGGCGTTGGCAGACACAGACATGGCGCCGGGCAGTCACAGTCAAGCCGCCGTGACAGCCCTTGCTTAACCTCAGGGTTTTCTCTTGTTCACCACCAGGAAAACCCCATGACCGACATCACCCTGTTGCCCCAAGTCGAAGCGTTTTTGCGTCGAAGCCATGCCCTGTTTATCCACGGCGGTTACGTGCAGAGTCAGTCCGGCCAGACCCTCGAAGTGATCAACCCCGCCACCGACCACGTGATTGCCCACGTCGCCGATGCAAACGCGGCCGACGTCGATGCGGCGGTGGAATCCGCCCGCCGTGGCTTCCAGCACTGGTCCCAGGTCGCCCCGGCAGTGCGCGGCAACGTGCTGCTCAAACTCGCCGACCTGCTGGAACAACACCGCGAGGAACTGGCTCAGATCGAGACGTGCCAATCGGGCAAGATCATCCAGATTTCCCGCGCTTTCGAAGTGGACCAGGCCGCGCACTTTCTGCGCTACTACGCCGGCTGGGCGACCAAGATCAGCGGCCAGACCATCACGCCGTCCCTGCCCTCCTTCGCCGGCGAACGCTACACCGCGTTCACCCTGCGCGAACCGGTGGGCGTGGTGGTGGGCATCGTGCCGTGGAATTTCTCGACCATGATCGCCATCTGGAAACTCGCCTCGGCGCTGGTCACCGGCTGCAGCATCATCATCAAGCCCAGTGAGTTCACCCCGCTGACGATCCTGCGGGTCGCCGAGCTGGCGGTCGACGCAGGCCTGCCCGCCGGCGTCCTGAACGTGTTGACCGGCGGCGGCCCGGTGGGTCAGGCGCTGATCGAGCATCCCGGCACCGATAAGGTCTCGTTCACCGGCTCGGTGCCGACCGGCATCGCCGTAGGCCGCGCGGCCACGGGCGCCGGGCTGACCCGCGCGACCCTGGAACTGGGCGGGAAAAACTCGGCGGGGTTCCTGCGTGATGTGGACCTCGACAAGGCGGTCAACGGCATCATCGAAGCGGGCTTCCTGCACTCGGGACAGATCTGCGCCGCCGCTGAACGTTTTTTCGCCCATCGCTCGCAGATCGAGCCGATCATGAGCCGCCTGGCCGAGCGTCTGGGCAAACTGAACATCGGTTCGCCGCTGGATGAGCGCACCGAATTCGGCCCGGTCACCCACCGCCAGCACCAATTGAAGCTCGAAGGTTTTTTTGCCAAGGCGCGTGCCGAAAACAACACGATTATCCACGGCGGCCGGTGCATCGATCGCCCTGGGTGTTATGTCGAACCCACAGTGATCCTCGCCAACAGCATCAACGACAGCTTGCTCAACGAGGAAACCTTCGGCCCGATCGCCACGTTCTTGCCCTATGACAGCGAAGACGAGCTGCTGGAGCTGATGAACAACACACCGTATGGCCTCAGCGCCAGCCTCTGGACCAACGACCTGAGCAAAGCCCTGCGAATGGTGCCCGCCATCCACGCCGGCACGGTGTGGGTGAACATGCACACGCTGCTCGACCCGGCGGTGCCGTTTGGCGGGGTTAAATCATCGGGCATCGGTCGGGAATTCGGGTCAGCGTTTATCGAGGATTACACCGAACTCAAATCGGTGATGATTCGCTATTGATCCAGCGCCGGCATGGACCGTGTCCATGCCGGACAGCCGTTGATTCAGTAGAAGTACGCCAGGCGAAACTGCAGCGAATTATCAATCTTCACGCCCTCACGCACCGACGTGTCATGCATCAACTGCCCCATGACCTGCACCTGTTTGCCCAGCATGGTCGCAACGGTAAAACCGAGCGTGCCATTGCTGCGGCTGGTGGCCAGGGTTTCATGGTCGAGTGTCTCGCGCGCGCCCCAGTTGTGACGATAAGAGATCGCGGCGTAAGTGTCGGGGGTGAAGTTGTAGCGCAGGTGGTTGTGCAGTTGCAGCAACGGGTCTTTTTTGGCATCGGTGGAGCGCTGTTCGTCGTAAAACTCGGTTTCGGCGATCACATCCCAGGTGATTTTATCGGTAAGGCCCTTGATGTAACCGACCTGAAAGTCCAGCGCCCAGCGATTGCTGCTCAAGGCAAAGCCTTGGTTCTTCTCGCTGCCGGTCGGCGCGGTGACAAACACCGACCAGCCCAGGTGTTCGTTTTTGGCCAGGTCAGCGATGGTCCACACCGTCCCACCGAAGGTGATATCACCCAGACCCGAGTTCTTGCTGTCGGTGGCGCCGGTCTTCTGGTAGCCGAAGGGGATGACGATTTGCGGGTCCCAGGTCAGCCCGGTGTTGAAGAACTCGGTGAAGTGGATCAGACGCAACACCCCGACGGTCATGTCGAGGTCGAGGTTGTCGGCGACTTTCTTGCCGCCCGAGTACACCTTATCCCCGCGTGGGTTCTGCTGGTACAACACCACCACATCGGTGCCTTTGGGCAGCGCGGTGTAGTCGCCCGGATCAGGTTTTACATCGGCCTGGGCCAAAGGGGCCAGGCCGGCGAAGAGTGCGCTGAGGGTCAGAGTGCTAAGTGTTTTCATGGCGTGTCCCGTTATTTTTATTGGAGGCAGAGCTTCGCCATGACGACGCCGTGGGGCGTCGTCATGCATGGGTGAAACGGTAGGGAGTCAGGGGGTGTCGACGTGCCCGGCGGCCTTGAGGTCGGCCTGCAGATCCTGGTTGCGCTTGACCAGGTATTGACGGATCAATTCCATGTCGTCGCGCTGGAGAATGTCGGAGAAATTCGGCATGCCCTTGGTGATCAGCGCTCCGCTGACAAAGGCCGGGAACGCCGCGTGTTTGTCGTCACTCAGGTAGCGCAGGTCCGGCACCACGCCGCCGCTGATGGCATTGAGGCCGTGACAACCGGCGCACAGGCCATTGAACAGACCGCGCGCCTGTACCAGTTGCTCAGGGGTTGCCGTGAGTGTCTGGTGGGTGGTCGGTAGCACTGGCGCGACTTTGGGCGGCGGCAGTTCGCCGTGGGCGCCGAGCTTGAAGGCAATCACCCGCGACTCGGCGCGCACCTTGCCCTTGTTGGTCAACGGCCCGGTCAGCAGCGGAATGATCCCGCCCCAACCCACTGAGAACGCCACGTATTGCTCGCCATTGACGGTGTAAGTGACGGGCCCGGCCATGACCCCGGAGTTGGCCCGATGCTCCCATAGCTGCTCGCCGGTGTCGGCGCGATAGGCGACCACGCGCCCGTCGGCGGTGCCCTGGAACACCAGATTGCCCGCCGTGGCCAGCGTGCCGCCGTTGCCGGCGCTGATGTATGGCTGTTTCCAGGCCGCTTTCTGTTGGACCGGGTCCCAGGCGATCAGCTCACCACTCCAGGCGTCACGGATTTTATTGAGGATTTTCGGGTCTTCAGGCAAGTCCGGCACATCCAGCCCGAAGTTCACCACCGACTTGTTCGCCAGGAACATCGGCGCCTTGGCCGCCTTCAACTCGGCCAAGGTGTACTGGGCCGGAATATAGACGTAGCCGGTCTTCGGGCTGAAGGACATGGGGTGCCAGTTGTGCCCGCCGAGAAAGCTCGGCTGCACCACTTTCGGCTCCTTGGAATAGTCGGCCGCGCCGGTCAGGATCGGGCGGCCGGTTTTCATGTCGATGCCGCTGGCCCAGTTCACCGGCACGAAATTCTTCGCCGAGAGCAACTGGCCGTTGGTGCGGTCGAGGACGTAGAAGAAGCCATTCTTCGGCGCCTGCATGATCACCTTGCGCACCTTGCCGTCCACCTTGATGTCGGCGAGGATCATGTGTTGGGTCGCGGTGAAATCCCACTGGTCTTGCGGCGTGATCTGGTAATGCCAGACGTATTCACCGGTGTCTGGCCGCAGCGCCAGGATCGACGACACGTAGAGGTTGTCGCCCTTGCCATTGGTGCGGAACTGATAGTTCCAGGGCGAGCCGTTGCCCGTGCCCATATACAGGAGATCCAGTTGCGGGTCGTAGGCCATGGAGTCCCAGACGGTGCCGCCGCCACCCCATTTGACCCAGCCGTCGCCGTCCCAGGTTTTCATCGCCTTGGCCATCGCCGCATTTTCCGGCGGCAGTTTCGGGTCGCCTGGCACGGTATAGAAACGCCACACCTGTTTGCCGGTCTCGGCATCGTAAGCCGTCACGTAACCGCGCACGCCGAATTCAGCGCCGCCGTTGCCGATCAGCACCTTGCCTTTGACGACGCGCGGGGCGCCCGTGATCGAATAGCTCTTGGTACGATCGATGATCGTGTCGACGCTCCAGACCGGCTGACCACTGGCCGCATCGAGGGCAATCAAGCGTCCGTCAAAACTGCCCACGTAGACCTTGCCCTGCCAGACCGCCACGCCCCGGTTTACCGGCCCGCAGCAGCCTTGGCTGAGGTTTTCGGGCGGCACCTTCGGGTCGTATTTCCAGAGCAACTCGCCGGTAGCGGCATTGATCGCATAGACAATGCTGAAGGCCCCGGTGGTGTACATCACCCCATCGACCACCAGCGGCGTGGCTTCGGTGCCGCTGTCGATATCCAGTTTCGTCGTCCAGGCCATGCCCAACTGGCCGACGTTGCTCGCATTGACGCTGTCCAACGGGCTGTAGCGCTGCTCGTCGTAGGTGCGGCCGTGGCTCATCCAGTTGCCCGGCTCCTGGTCAGCGGCGATGATGCGCCGACCATCGACCTGAGCCGGACCGGCCAACACCACCGAGCACAACGCGGCCATCAGTAAAGGGCTGCCTATCAGCAAGCTCCGTGTTTTCATTTTTATTTTTCTCCAGCAATAAGCGGCTCGGTATCAACCCCAGCCCAGGCCACCTTATTAGAGTGCCTGCCACGCCCTGCGACTTGACTGAGTCTGCCAAACCGCTTGGCATTCCCTGCCAGGGCTGCACTTAGGAGGCGTGTTGGCGAAAGTCCCGAGGGGCGTACTGGAAATGGCGCTTGAAGGCCCGGCTGAAATGCGCGGCGTCGACAAACCCCCATTTGAAGGCGATTTGCGTAATCGACTCATGCCGCAGGTCTTGGGCGCGCAGGTCCTGGGCTACCCGCTCCAAGCGACGTTGCTGGATGTAGCGCGCAATACTCTCGTGACGCTGCTCAAACAGCCGATAGAGCTGGCGCACCGAGACGTTCAAGCGTCGGGCCAAATATTCAGGGCCCAGTTCAGTCTCTTGCAACGAGGCTTCGACCAGCCGCGTGGCCAACCCGTAGATATCATCATGGCCCACGCAGGCGAAACCGGGCTGGCCCTCGGCACGCTCGTCCAGACCGGCGGCGGCCAAGCCGATCAGCGCTTGCTCCAAGGCCGGGCCATCGCTTTGGCCGCCATAGCCCTCACTCAACTCCACGTCAGCCAGCGAGCGCACCAAGGTGCGAATCATATGAGTGGCCACACTGTTGCGCGCCAGCTTGCCAAACAGCGCTTGCTGGCTCAGTTGCAGGCTGACTTCCTGGCGTGACAAATGAATCGAGATGTTTTGCACCAAGCCTTGAGGTTCGATCTCGAAGGCCTGCGCCGAGTCCACCAGGGCGATGTCTTCAGGCCCCAGTTCGAGCACCCGGTGATTTTGGCGAATGCGCTGATGGCCGCTGCTCTGGAGGATCAGAAAGCAGTGTCGATCGTCGGCGCCATCGCCGTGAGTGCGGTGGCGGCTGATCAACCCTGCGTTGGTGCGGATATGCGCCACTTCGAGGCCACAGACATCCTGGCCGTGGACGCTGCCGATAAACAGACGGTGCTGATCGGACATCGTCGTGCTGAAGTTACCGCACACCGCACGCAAGTCGCGGTTCCAGTTGGCGAACTCAGCGCCAGCGTGAAATAAGGCAGGCATACCCCCTCCACCGATTATTTTTAGTTATACCGTTAACATATTATCTATCTTGCTCAGGCGCAAGCGACTCGCCCCCCAGTTTTTCTCGAAACGCTTGCGAAGCTGCACGCATACCTAGGGCCAGTGCCAGGCCTAATGGATGATTGCTGACATGTCCGAGCCGCCCCCCATCAAAACGTTCCCCCTGTCGCTGTTGACCGGTTCTCTGCTGCTTGCGGGCGCACCCGCGTTTGCCGAAACGGCGACGGACGATACCCCGCTCAATACCGTGACCGTGATTTCAACCGGCTTGCGCGGCCACCGTCGCCTGACCAGGCGCTACTCGGCCGCGCAGTCGCGCGCCGCGATGCCCTTCTCCTGGGCATACGCGGCAGACTTGGCCTCGATCAACGGGCGCAAGGTGGCGCGGTCGGCCTGGACCCAATCGGCCACCAGCACCCATTTTTGCCCGTCCCACTGCTGCACCCGGGCTGAACCGCCGCCTTCGTGGTCGGCGCAGGACAGTTTCAACGGCGCGAGCAAGCCTTCGAGACCCAACGCCTTGATGCGAGCGGCGTCGATGTCCAAATGCTCGAACGCCCAGCGCGTTTCCTCACCGTTCAGCCCACGATTGCCGAACTTGGCCTGGCCGGTGCGCAAGGCTTCGACTGCAATGGCCGCGTTGATCAGGCCGATGTTGTAGTAGACCTTGCCGAAGTAACTCGGGTCTTTGAGGTTGCTCTTGCCCGGGTCCAGGATGAACTGCTTGAGTTTGCGGTGGATCTCGAAGCTGTCGCCACCGGGGAACGGCGCCAGCGCCTGGTAGCCTTTGGCGGCGGTGCCCGCGGGGATCACATCGGCTTCGGAGCCGGCCCACACGTCTCCGATCAGGCGGTCCACCGGGATGCCAAAACGCACGGCGGTCTTGATGCCGACCGGGGTGGACACGCCCCAGGTGCGCAGGAACACCCAGTCCGGGTTGATCTGACGGACCTGCCGCCATTGGGTCGACTGCTCGTTGCCGGGGTCCGCCACCGGGATCTGGATATTCTCGAAACCGTACTTTTGCGCGAGCAATTGCATCGCCGCCTGGGTTTCGCGGCCATAGGCGGAGTCGTGGTAGACCGTGACGATCTTCTTGCCCTTGAGTTTGTCCAGGCCGCCTTCGCGCTGGGCGATGTAGTTGATCCCCACCGACGCCTGGCCGTAGTAGTTGAGCAACAGCGGGAAGGCGTAAGGGAACACGCGGCCATCGGTCGATTCGGTACGCCCGCCGGCACCGTCGATCAGCGGGATATGGTCGACGGCGGCGCGGTCCATCAGCGCATAGGACGCCGGCGTGCTGTGGGTGAAGAAGAAGCCGGTCGGCGCGCCGTCGAGGCCGGCCTTGTAGCGTTCGTAGCATTCGATGATACGGTCGGTCTTCCACTCGGTCTCGCACTCTTGCCAGACCAGTTTGACCCCGTTCACGCCGCCTTCGACCTCATTGATATAGCGGAAGTAGTCGATCTCCCCCGCCCACCACGGGATGCCGCTGGAGGCGTAGGCGCCGACCCGGTAGGTCGCCAGCGGGATGAACTGTTGATCATTGGCCGCCTGGGCCGCGGCCGGCAGCAGCCCGCCCAAGGTGCCGATTGCCAGCAGGCCGGCAATAAACGTGCGTTGCAAGGTGTTGTGCATGGGTGTGGTTTCTTTTGAAAAGTGGGGGTTATCCCTCCCGTTGTCGGGTCAGTGCCTATCGACTGACAACACAATTCATGCCAAACCCATAAGCCTTTAAATTCAGCACCTTACGCAGAACCTAAGCCTGCGCGATCGCACAGTTTATTGAACTGCTGTTGCCCCACCAACAGCCTGAGCACGTCCCGTCAGCCGATAAACCGCTGCAGCGCAAACGGCGCCATCGCCGCCGACATCTCCCCCGTCAACACCCACTGCGCGATCGCCTGTCCGAACAACGGCGCGAACTTGAAACCATGCCCGCTCAACCCTGCCGCGACCAACAACCCCGGCACGCGCGGGTCCGGGCCGAGCAGCGGATTACCGTCCGGCGTGTCATCGAAGAACGACACGCGGCGCCCGATCGGCTGTGCGCCCAGTAGACGTTGCACGCGTTGCGCGGCGCGGTCACGGTAGGCCAACACCTGAGTGTCGCTGAAGGTGCCGTCGAAGGCATCCGGGTCGATGGGCGCCCCTTCGGCGCCGCCCAGCGCGCCGATCACGTAGCTGCCGGGGCGATCCGGGCGCAGGTAGAAGCCGACGTCGCGGTCGCAGTAGCCCGGCATCGGCTTATCCGCGCCGCAGACCTCGAGAATGCCCACGCATTGCCGTGTGGCGTGAATCGGCAGCGGCGCGCCGCACTCGGCGGCCAGTGCGGCGGCCCATGGCCCGGCGGCGTTGATCACATGGCTGCTGGCGATAAACCCGCAGTCGGTCTGCACGCCGATGACGCGGCCGGCCTGGCGCACAATCCGCCGCGCCGCCCGGCCCTCTTCGATCACCGCGCCCAGGGCGCTCGCACCGGCGGCAAAGCTGCGCGCGGTAAGACGCGGGTCGCAATAACCGGCGTCCGGTTCGTAGACCGCGCCCGCCAGGCCATCGGTGTACAGGTCCGGCACCCGTTCCCGTATCTGCTCGGGGCAGAGCCATTCAAGCGGCGCGCCCGCTGCCCGCAGACGCGCGACATTGGCCTGGGTGGTCGCTTGCGCGTGCCCGGCAATACCGGTCAGGAACCCCGTGCGCTGGTAGCCGCATGCGCCGGGATAGTGCTGCGGCCACTCGCGATAGGCCCGCACACCTTGCGTCGCCAGGTAGCTGAGGGCGGGGTCGGCATAATACGCCCGCACGATCCCCGGCGATGCGCCCGACGAACCGCTGGCAATCGCGCCTTTATCGAGCAGCCTGACCGACGCCCCGGCCCGCGCCAGGTGCCAGGCTGCGGCGGTGCCGGTGGTGCCGGCGCCGATCACGATAACGTCGGCGTATTCATGCATCGCTGGTGGCCCCGGCAAGCACCACGCTGGCCGGCAGGCACGGCGCCAATGCGGCCGGCGACAGCGGCGCAAAGCGCGGGCGCGCCGAGGTCTGCGGACGTGGCTGCGAGGCAGCGTGCAGCGCCTGGATCAGCGGCAAACCGTCATGCCCCAGGCGCTGCCACAGGTACTCGGCCAGGCGCGGCATGATCGGCGCGGCCAGGTACGCCAGGCCCTTGAGCCACAGGTAGGCGTGGGCGGGCTGGGTGACGTCCAGGTCGGGGCGTTGCATCCATTGATGCAGCACGTCCCAGGCTTCGCGCACCGACACCGCGTCCAACCGGAAGGCCTGCCCCAACCGCGTAACGGCCAGCTCCAGGGCCGGCCACAGCGCCGGGTCGATGGACTGCGGCCGCGTGTGATCGAGGGCGGCCAGCGCCAGGTCGATGCGGCCGTCGAGCGCACCGGCCAGGTCCACATTGACCACCTCGACAAACTCCTCCACGGCGAAGTTGGTTTCGCCCTGTTCGGGGCTTTCGCGGCTCAGGAAGTAACGCACCGCGTCGCTGGTCGCCGGGGTCTTTTCGACGATATCGGCGGCCCACACCACATGCAGGCGGCTGGTGGAAAACTTCGCGCCTTGCAGGTTGTAGAAGTAATTGGTCAACACGTAATCGAATGAGCGGTGATCCTGCAACGCATCCATCACCGCGACACTGCCGGCCAACAGCAGCACCGCGTTGTCGATGCCAAAACTGACCAGCGTCGTCACCTCGCTGCTGCGCAGCATGGCATGGCCGTGCTCGGGCGCCTGTTCCTGGGATCGGTCGGCGCAGGTCAGCGCATACTCCCAGCCCGATTCGAACAGCACGCGCGGGTTGCCGAAGCGGTCCGGGCTCCAGGCAACGCCCCATTCGCCCGGCGCGGTCAGCCGCACCCGGCCGTTTTCCCGTTCCAGGAAGCGCGCAATCACCTCGACGATCGACGCCGGCGCACCGGAGGTCGCCATGCGCTGCAGCAACTGCTCGGGGTGGGCGACGGTCAGAAACAGGCTTTCGACCTCAACCCAGTGCAGGGGGCTGTCGCCCATGCGCGGTTGCGGGTCAAGCATGGCTTCCGGGCGAAACAGTGCGCCGCAGGCTTCGCAAAAATAGCCGCCCGCCCCCGCCCGGCAATACGGGCATTGCCCCAGCAGCCAGGCCCCCGCCATGTAGCGCCGGGTGTCCGGGCAATACAGCACGCGTTCGACCACGCTTTGCGTCACCCCGAGCGCCACCAGGCGCTCCACCGTGCGCTGGGCATTGCGCGCATGCTGCTGCGCATAGGGGCCTTGCACCAGGTCGAGGAAGTCATCCACCTCGACATCCAGCGCGCGCAGGTCATGGGCGATTTGCCCGTGATAGTCGCGCACCACGGCTTCGGGCGTGCGCTGCTCTTGCAGGGCCTTCCACAGCACATAGGAGTCGAAGCCGTCGACCGCCGAGACCACGTCGACACGATGGCCCTGGCTGCGCAGGTAGCGCCCCAGCATGTCCATGCGCAAGTACGGCCCGGCGATATGCCCCAGGTGCAGCCTGCCGTTCGGAGTCGGCGGGATGGGCATCAGGAAGAAGGTTTGCGCGGCGATAGCGGTCATCTTTTCAATCCATCGAAACAGTAGAAAGGGTGGGTTTGGCGGTAGCGGGCGCATCGGGCCACTGGGCGACGAGCAGGTCCACGGCTTCGCGGGCAATGCCCGGTGCCAGGCGGAAACCGGCGCCGCTGCCGGCGCCGGCAAACACCAGGTTCTGCCCGGCGTCGAAGCTCACCTGCGACTCTCCGCCGGGGCTGTAGCTGTCGCAGAACACCCGGCCGCCGCGACAGCGGGCCACCAGCTCGGGCAGGTAGTGCGCCAGCGTGCGGGTGGCCACCTGCACATCGTGGCGGTTGATTTCCAGTGCATGTTTGCGCGGCGCAACGTCCCATTCATCGCACCGGAAGCTGAACAACCACTGGTTACGCGCTGCCAATGGCATCAGGTAAGCGTCGGATTGCGGCAGGAACAGCGCCGCGGCGTTGCTCGGCGGTACGCCGTCGATATGCAGGGCCACCACCTTCTTCACCCGCAGCCCATGGCGCGCGGCAAGCGCGTCGAACGGCGGCTCGCTGACCCACGGCCCCGTGGCAACCAGGGTGCGGCGGGCGCGCAGCGTGGCGCCGTCGGCCAGGGTGATGCGCGTGCCGCTGCCCAGCGCATCGATCTGCTGCACGCCCACGCCTTCGATGCAGCGCACATGGGCACTGGCCAGGCTGTGGCCGATCAGCAACCGCGCCACCAGCGGCGGCTCATAACTTTCGGCGGTGCCGCCACGCAACAGGCTTTCGTTCGCGCCAACCTTGAGTGAGGCGCCCAGGCGTGGGCCCAGGTCCGCCACGCACAAGTCGGCGGGCTGAACCGGCGCATCGACCAGGGCCTGCTCGATGTCTGCGCTAAAGCTGCGTTCGGCCAGCCAGTACACCGGCGCCTGGGTGGTGCGGATGCCCAGGCGATCACGCAGGGCCCGATACAGCTCGGCGCTCTCCCCGGCCAGGCTCCGTTCGCGCGGCGAGCGGCCGGTGGCCAGCAGCACACCCGCCGAATGGGCGGTGGCCCCGTCGCCGATGCGGTAGCGGTCGATCAGCAGAATCTGCCAGTGGGGATAGCGTTGCGTCGCATGATGCAACGCCCAGGCACCGATAATGCCGCCTCCGACAATCACCAGGTCGAAGTGCTGCTCCATGCTCATGCCCACCACACCGAAAACACCTGGACCTGGGTCGTGCCGTTGTTGCGCGCGAAATGCGGCCGCCAGGGCGCGAAATACAGGCTTTCGCCATTTCTGACCGCGTGCCAGGTGCCGTCGTAGAAGACGTCCAGCTCGCCGCCGCTGATAAACCAGATTTCGTTCACGGCGTGCTTGTCTTCGTCGGTCGCGCTGTGTGGCTCGAGGGTGAAACGCGATGACTGGATCGGCGCATTGGCCAGTTTGCCGGCAAAGTGGTGCAGGTACAGGCGCACGCCTTCCGGCGCCACGGGCTCCTCGGTTTCTCGAATCACCGGGGCATTGCCGTTGGGGGCAAGTGTGATGGGTTCCATGACCGGGCTCCTGGGTCTAGTTGGCGAGAGCGGTCAGGCGATCGAAACGCGCATCGCCGACCTCGTCGAATACTTCGTTGGCGCCCCATTGGACGAACGCCTCGGGCTCATCCAAGTCGTACAGGGCTTGCCCGCTGACGCTGTTGATGATGTTCGCGCAACGCCAGGGGATCAGGCCCAGGTTCGGGTCGGCGATGCCTTTCTGGCTGCGCGCGGCGTTTTGCACATAGATGGCCGAGCCCTGCGGCCCATCCCAGGCGACGGAATAGTCATCGTTGAAGACATACTCGCCGTTGCATCGGGTAATCCGTGATTCGAGCGCCGCCAGGCACGCCGGCATCTGGTAGGCATAGCCTGTACACAGCACCGCGGTGTCGGCACTCAGTTCCTCCTGCACCTGGCTGTGCCCGTGCGCCATCGACAGGCTCCAGTGATGGGGGCGCTGCTGAATCGCGGTCAACTCGCGCCCGGGCAGCAGGCGAATGTGACAGGGGTGCTGCAAGACGTGCTTGAGCTCGTACAGGCGGCGATAAATCGACTGCAACAACGCTTGGGAAATGCCGTCGCTCGCCAGTTTCTGCTCGACCAGCAATGGCCGGCGCACGGCCTCGGGCTGAGCGAAAAAGTGGTCGCTGTACTGCGGGGTGTAGAGCTCGTTGGTAAACGGCGACTCATCCAGCGGCGAAAAATTCCAGCGCCGCGAGACCCAGGTCACGCTGGCGGGCAAGGCGGCGGTGTCGGACAGCAGGTGCTGGATGATTTCGGCCCCGGTCTGGCCGCCACCGATCACCACCACGCGCTGGTCTTTGAAGCTGCGCTTGCGGGTCATGTACTGCGAGGAGTGAAACAGCGTATCGCCCAGATGCGCCTGCGCGCACGCCGGGATCGACGGTTGCTGCCCGGTGCCCAACACCAGGTGGCGCGCCGGTTGCGCCCAGGTATCGCCCTGGAGCAGGAACAGGCCGTTATCGAACGTCACCGAACGCACTTCGCTGTTGAAATGCAGATTCGGCAGCTGGCTGCACGCCCAGCGGTAGTACTGGTTGAACTCGCGGCGCAGCACCTGCTCGAAATGCGCGTTGATAAAACTGAGCAGCTGTTTTTTCTGCGCCAGGTAAGCGAGGAATGACAGCGGGTTGGACGGGTCCACCAGGCTGACCAGGTCCTTGAGGTAATGCACCTGCAGTTTGGCCTCGGGCACCATCATCCCCGCATGCCATTGAAATTCGCTGCTGCGCTCGAAGAACGCTGCGCTAATGCTCGGTTTGGGCTGGGCCAGCGCCGCCAGGCTAAGGTTGGCCGGACCGATGCCGATCCCCGCCATATCGACAACTGCAGGTGCAGAACGCAGATTCATGATCATTATCCCTATTGATGATGTTTTTCAGGTGCAGCGACGCCTCGCGAATGTCACGAAAACGTGCCGGGCAATTGCCTTTACAGGTGCAGGTCCATCAACTTTCCACGGGTTGCGCCGCCGGCGCTTTCAACACCAGGGCGGCCATCAGCATGGCGAGCAACGACAAACCGATGGCGACGCTGACGGCGACGTCGATGGCATCGCCCAGGGGCTGAATCGAGGTGAGCAAGGCGCCGAAGATCGCCACGCCGAAGGCGGAGCCGCTTTGGCGGCTGGCATTGAGCGTGCCCGCCGCCACCCCGGCCTTGGCGCGGTCGACCACACTCATCAGCACGGAGGTGGCGGCCGGGGTGATGATCCCGGCACCGAACCCCACGGCCGGGTAGCACACTGCGATACGCCAGTACGGTGCGTCACTGGCCAGGGCGAACAGGCCGATAAACCCCACGGTGTACAGGCCGAACCCCGCACACAGCACGGCGCGCGCGCCATACGCACGGGTCAGCCGGCCGCAGGTGAAGCTGCCCAGGGTGACCATGGCGGTCAATGGCAGGAAAGCCAGCCCGGTGTCCAGCGGCGACCAGCCACGCTCGCTCTGGAAGTACACGCTGAGCAAGAAAAACAGGCCATAGAACACCAGGGCCGACGCCAGCGACAGCAGCGTCGCCCCCGAGAACACCGGGTTGCGGAAATACTGCAGCGGCAGCATCGGGTCCTTGTGGCGGCTTTCGGTCACAAAGAACACGCACCAGGCGATACAGGCCACGAACACGCAGGCGTACACCCATTCGGAGTTCCACCCCAGCTTCGCCCCTTCAATCAGCACCGCCACCGAGGTCGCCAGCGCGATAATCGCGGCGACTTGCCCAGTGACGTCCAAGTGCCGGTTTGGCGCCAACGGTGCCGAAGACGGGATGCGCGAGGTCAGCCACACGCCCACCAGGGCGATCGGCACGTTGATCAAGAAGATGCTGCGCCAGCCGAACAGCTCGATCAGTACACCGCCCACCAGCGGTCCGGCCGCCATGGCGATGCCGCCGCACCCGGCCCACACGCCAATGGCGCCGGCGCGCTGGTGGGTCTGCGGGTAAGCGCTGTTGATCAACATCAAGGAACACGGCACCAGCAACGCGGCGCCCAGCCCCTGCAGGACCCGCGCACCGACCAACTCCGGCAGGTCGGTGGCCAGGCCACACAACGCCGAGGCCAGGGCAAACAGGCCGAGGCCGACGGCGTAGATTTTCTTCGCGCCGAAACGATCGCCCAGCAGGCCGCCCGTCAGCAGCAGGCTGGCGAAGGTCAGGGTATATGCGTTGATCACCCACTGCAGCCCGGTGATACCCGAGCCAAAGGTGCGGGAAATCGATTCAACTGCCACGTTGACAATCGAAGTGTCGAGGATAACGACCACATAGCTCAGACTCGTCGCAATCAGTACTTGTCGTTGGTAGCGGGTGTTGGAGGTCATGACCGCGAGCGTCCTTTAAGGGGGCGGCTCGACTATATGCAGCTTTCTGGGATAAACGCTTCGAGCTGTGTCGAAGTGTTTATGTTTATGTCATCCTGAAATCCGATTTCACCTGGCACAGCACGGAGTTCGACGGAATGACCCAGCCAAAAATCTCATCCATCGCCTACCTGATCGCCGAACCCGTGCGCGCAGTGATCCTGATCACCCTGGCAGATGGCAGTTCGATGTCTGCCAGCGCCTTGGCCGATGCCGCTGGCGTGACGCCGCAGACGGCCAGTTCGCACCTGGCGAAGCTGCTCGACGGCGGCTTGCTCACCGTGGAGATCAAGGGCCGCAACCGCTTCTATCAATTGGCCGGCCCCGATGTGTCCCATGTGCTGGAAAGCCTGGCGGCGGTCGCACCGCAAACCAGTTCGTGGCGTAGCCTGCCCAACCGTTCGGCCCATGAATTGCGTTTTGCCCGTTGCTGCTACGACCACCTGGCCGGCCAGGTCGGCGTAGCGGTGACCCAAGGCATGCTGGAGCAGGGTTTTCTCCTTGAAAGCGACGAGCGCGAATACGTGCTCACCCGGCGTGGTACCGAGTGGCTGCAGTCACTCAACCCGCAGGCCGGCGAGCCATGCTTGCACGACCACCTCCAGGCCCGCCGCTGCCTGGATTGGACCGAACGGCAACACCACATCGCCGGGCCGCTCGGCACCCACCTGCTGGAGACTTTTTGCCAGTTGGGTTGGCTGCGCCGAACCGCCGGCTCGCGCGCGGTACATGTGACCGGCTCGGGCTGGCGGGCATTCAAGCTGCATCTGGGGATTGAGCACCTGCGCCATCTCGAAGCACCGCTGCATGCCGTGACCCCGGCCAGGAAAACCCTTATGCCGGCACCTGTTGCGAGCTGAACAAGCGCTCGATTTCGGCGATGCGGCGCTCCTGGGCCACCCCGCTCTGCTGCCAGGCGAGCAGCGCATTGATCCGCGCGTACCAGGCCGCCACATGGGGATACTCCAGAAACGGCGCCTGGGTCCGCGGGATATGACTCAGCGGGGCCGCCAGGTCGATGTCCGCCAGGCTCAACGCGTCGCCCACCACAAAGCGCCGGGTGCGCAAGTGCCCGTCGAGCACCGCCGTGTAGCGGTGGATCGCCTGCAGCGCTTCGGCCACCAGGGTCGGGTTCTCGGCGCGGCCTTTGAGGCGGTCCATGAACCGCTGCTCGATCAGCACCGTGGGCCCGCGACGAAAATGCTCGGCGGCCCAGAACATCCATTTGAGCGTTTCGTACTTGGCATTGCCCGCGGGCAGCAATGACGAGCCGGCCCGTTCCGCCAGGTAAATCATGATCGCCGAGGCTTCGAACAGCACCACGTCGCCGTCGACCAAGGTCGGGATCGTGCCGTTGGGGTTGAGCGCCAGGTACTCCGGCGTGCGGTTCTCGCCACTGAACAGGTCGAGGAAGACGAATTCGACCTCAAGCCCCAGGTAAGCGGCGGTCGTCAGTACGCGCCGGGTATTGCTCGAACCTCTGTCGCCATACACTTTCATGCCACTGCCTCGGTTGCGTGTTTGTCCATGAATGAAGGGTGCTCGGCGAGCAGCATCACCACCTCGCGGGCCTGGCGCACCGATTGGTACACCGAATTGACCATCGGCGCCGCCAGGTACGAGGCCATGCCCAGCAGCCAGATGTCTTCCGGCGCTTCGGCGCCGGGCAGGCTGACCTGCAACTGCGCTGACACATAAGGCGGCGTACACGGCGTTGCCGGCGGCACCTGCAGCTCAAGGCCGTTGCGCGAGGCATGGAAAAACTGTTTATGAAAACCGCTGGCGCACACCACCGCATCCACCGCCTCGATACGCCCCTGGGCATCGTGGACCCGCCATTGACCTTGCCACTCAAGCTGTGTCGGCAAGTGCGCGGCCAGCTGCAGGCGCCCTTCGTCGATCAGGCGCAGCAGCGTGGTTGCGGTCTGCAAAGGCACCGCGAACAGGTAACGCCCGACCGCTTCCCAGCAGTTTTGCAGCGCCGCCACGCGCACCGAGGGCGGCGCCGCGCGCAACTTCCCGTCGGCCAGGTCCATGCACTGCACCAACAGGTTCTGCCAGTCCGTCGCGCCCCGTCGGGCCAAGGCGACCTCGCCGCGCAGGCGCTGGGTGGGCTCCGCGCTGCGATCGACTTGTTCGCGCAGCGAGCGGCCATTGATCGCCTTGGTCGCCCGCGCAACGATGCGCAGTAAGTGCCAGTACAGCTTGGGGTTTTCCAGGTCCAGCCGGGCGAATCGCGCTTCATCCAGGGCCACCGCGCCACGCCGGGGGGTGGCGGTACGCACGCCCGGCAAACGCCCGGAAGGCGACGCCATCAGCACCTGGTGCCCCGCGCCGCAGAGCAGCAACACACTGTCGACCGCCGACAGGCGACTGCCCAGCACCAAGACCCGTGACGGTTTATCCAGGCTGTCCAGCCAGGCCTTGGCCGGGTATGGCGTGGAGAAAATGCCCGGCGCGCCGGCATGCGGGCTGACCAGCGGCGGCACGAACGGCGCGGCACTGCCGGTGCAGACCAACACGGCACAGGCGCGCAGGTCGCCGCCGTCATCCAGCACCAGGCGATAGTCGCCGCGAGCGACCGGCTGGATATGCCGCACCGTCGCCCGCACGATCCGATGTGCAATGCCCCGGGCCTCGGCCACATCGCGGTACTCGGCATAGCGTTGCTTGAGATAGCCCGCCACCCAGGTCCGTGGCACAAACGCGTCTTCGCCGACGTCGATGCCCTGCGCCTGGAGGTAACGCTGAAAGTCGTGCGGTTCATCGTCCAGTATCGACAGGGTCTGCACCGAGGTATTGCATAACAGCACGTCCTCGCAGACACCGAAGGCAATCGAGTCCGCCAGCCCCTCGGGATCGATGATGTCGATACGCTTGGCGTTGCCGGCGCGCACCAGTTGGATAAACGCCGCGACACCGGTCACCGACCCACCAATGATGGCAACCGCCGCACGCGGGTTCACAGCGCTTGCGCCTTCGCCAGCACTGGCGCCAGCAAGCGCACGCCATACCAGCCCCAATACACGCGGTGGCAGGTGATCAAGCCGTTTTCTATCTCCATCATTTCCATCAGGTCGACCTGCTCCCCCGTCGGCGTCTTGCGCGGGTATTCCCACGTCAGGTTGCGGCCGTTGATGAAGGCTTTATCGCTGCGATACCACTCAGCCAGGTCATTGGGAAAGCGGCGCTTGCTGTCCTCCATGAACCGCTGGATCGTCTCCCGGCCGACCAGCACGCCGCTGCCGTGGTCGGGGTAGATCGCCAGCACCAGCGGCGTTTCGAACACCGCCTGCTCGGCATACAACGCCGCCGTCGCGGCCAGGTCGCCGGCACAGACGCTGGCGTGCCAGGCTTCATAGATAGCCAGCAGGCCGGGATCGATGGACGCAGTCATGAGGTTTCCTCGCGTGGCAGCACCGCTGCTAATAGAAGCCGCAATTGTAAAAAATTGCCACCCCAGCATGCTTCGACCTGGCCCGAAGTGTCAGGCACGCGATGCCTCTCAAGGATTACAGGGCGCCCAACTGTTTCATCAAGGTGAGGTTGTCTTCGATGTGCCAGTTGGCGGCGATCTTGCCGTTGTCGATCTGATAGATATCGGTGGCGATAAAGTCCACGGGCTGCCCACCGCCCTTGATCTGGCCGAAGGTGCCGGTGAAGTGCCCGCGAAAATGCAGGTGAACCACCACGCGGTCGCCGGCGATGAGCATGTGTTCGACCTCGCAACGCAGGTCCGGCACCGCTTCACGAAACGCCCGGGAGGCGAGCAACGGGCCTTCGGGGCCTTGTTTACGTCCGGCCGGTGGGGTTTTGTCGATGAAATCTGCGGCCAGCGCCTCACGGGCCAGGCTTTCGTCGCCGGTATCCCAGAAGGTGTCATAACGGCGGGCGGCGGTTTCCATGAGCGCCAGTTGCGCAGGCGGGAGGCTCTTGTCCACCACCAGCACACCCGGCTTGACCAGTTCAGTGCTGGCCGCGAGGACTGCGCCGGAAAAGGTCGAGGTCAAGAGTGTGGCGATGAGGCAAACGCGCGCTATAGGTGAGGGTTTCATTGAAGAATCTCCTTGGGTGATGGGCTCAGAGGGTCTCGTGTTCGCGCAGGCTAAGCGGGCTTTTAAGGGTGTACTGCGCGATAGCGTCCTTGCGCATGAAGGCCACGCCGGGGTGGCGGTTGGCATAGCGCAAAAACTCATCCCAGACCCGGACCATTTGCGGCGTACCGCTGATGCGGTCGTGGGCGCTGATCGACATCATGCGGCGCCGGCTGCCGGCCTCTTCGTACAACTGGTCAAAGTCCAGCTTCACCTGTTCCAGGAACTGCGACGGTGAGTAGTTGCGGCCTTCGATCAAGACGATGTCGTTGTTGCGCAAGGTGTACGGAACCACCACGAAATCCTGGCCGTTGACCTGCTCGATAAACGGCTCGTCGCGACTCACATCGTCGATGTGATAGACGTAGCCAAGCTCTTGCAGCAGCGCCAGGGTGTTGGGGCCACGGCGCAGCCAATTGCAGTTGTAGCCGCTGACCGGCTGGCCGGTGACGTCCTGCACCATGCTCGCGGCCTGGCGCAGGAACGTGCGTTCTTCATCGCGGCTCATGGCAAATTGCGAACTCCAGCGCGGGCCATGGCCCGCCGCCTCGTGTCCGCGCGCGACGATTTCCCGGGCCAACTGCGGATGCCGCTTCACCGCATCGCCGATCATGTGGCTGGTGACCTTCACCCCATGCCGGTCCCAGAGGTCGAGCAGCCTGGGAATGCCTTCGCGGTAGCCATAGGCGAACCAGGTATTGGTGGCCGGGTCGGCGGGCACGCTGTCGGGGAAGTCCACTTTGGGAAACGGGCTGTCGGTGCCCTTCAGCGGTTGCCCACCGGCCTCGAACTGCATCGAGATCGAGACCACAAGCCGTGTGTCGCCGGGCCAGAAACCACCCTTGGCCTGGCGCGCAGCCGGTGCCGACCCACTCTGCCCGGCCTGCGCCGCGCTCGCGCTCGCGTTGGCGCTGCCGAGCAGCGATCCGGCGGTCAACACCGCGGCGCCCGCGCCCGCCTGGGCCAGGAAGGTACGCCGTTGCAGGTTCACAGATGACATGACAGTAACTCCGTTGAATAAACACGGATGCAACGCTAGTCCTTTAGGTTTATTTTGATAATTGAGCTGAAATCAAAAATCACTTTCGGAAAAACCGAATAATGCTGCTGAAGAACCTTGAGCTGTTTTTGTTGATCGTCGAGAAAGGCGGGCTGTCTGCCGCCGGCAGGGAACTGGGCTTATCGCCGGCCTCAGTGTCGGAACGGCTGGCGCAGCTGGAGAGTTTTTACGGCGCCAGCCTGCTCAAGCGCACCACCCGCGCGATCAACCTCACGGATGAAGGCCGCCTGCTGGTCGATGGCGCGCATCGCCTGTTGGCAGACGCTGACGAGTTGCACACCAGCATTCGCCTGGGCGCCGACACCCTTTGCGGGCCGATCCGCCTCAGCGCCCCGCAAGACTTCGGTCGCCAATACATCGAGCCAATCCTTGCGCAGTTCATGCAGGAGCACCCGCAGGTCAGCATCGACCTGAACCTCAGCGATGGCTATGTCGACCCCGTCGGCCAGGGGATCGACTTCGCCGTGCGCTTCGGCGCGCTGGCCGACAGCACCCTGCATGCCCGTCTGATTGGCGAAAACCGCCGAGTGGTGTGTGCATCACCGCTGTACCTGGCGCGCCACGGCACCCCGCAACACCCCGAGGACCTCGCCGCGCACGAGTGCCTGGTGATGCGCTTCGGCGTCAATATTTCGCGGGAGTGGGCGTTCACGCAGCACGGGCAGACCCACCGGATCATGGTGCGTGGCCGCCGCGTGGCGAACGACGGCGCGCTGGTCCGCCAATGGTGCCTGGCCGGCCACGGGATTTGCTTGAAATCGGTGTGGGACGTGCGTGCCGATCTCGACGCCGGCCGCTTGGTCGAGGTGCTCGAGGATTACGACCTGGGCCGCACAGCGCTGAACATCGTCTACCCGCCCACGCGCATTCAGCCCAGACGGGTGAGAATGTTGATAGAACGCATCGTTGCGCAGCTGGCGAGCGACAGTGCCAGGTAGGCATTGCGGCGTTCCTTGCAGCGCGCGCAACATGCCTTTGTCATCAAGCATATTGATAGCTGCCTAATGAAACCCGCAGACTAGAGGGCTCACTCCGCGCTTATATCATTCCGAATGATAGTTATCTTTGCTTCATTCGATTCGTGACCTAGCAGCTCCCCGCGCATGATCCGCCCATCTCAAATACATTGGCGGATACACCTCATGGAACAGACACTCAAACACTTACGCTTGCCCCTGGCGATTCTGGCCGTGGCGGTGATGAGCGCGTGCGGCAAAACCCCGGAACAAGCGGCCGCCATGCCTCCTGCAAAAATCAGCGTGGCCAAGGTGCTTGAGCAACCGGTCAACGAGTGGGACGAATTCACCGGACGCCTGGAAGCACCGGAAACCGTGCAGATCCGTCCACGGGTGTCCGGCCAGATCGATCAGGTGGCCTTCACCGAAGGCGCCCTCGTGAAGAAAGGCGACCTGCTGTTCCAGATCGACCCACGCCCGTTCCAGGCCGAGGTGCGCCGCCTCGAAGCCCAACTGCAACAGACCAAAGCCGCCGCCACCCGCAGCGATAACGAAGCGCAACGGGGCGAACGCCTGCGCCAGAGCAACGCGATCTCCGCCGAACTGGCCGACTCGCGCACCACCGCCGCCCAGGAAGCCCGCGCCGCTGTCGCCGGCATCCAGGCGCAGTTGGACCTGGCCAAGCTGAACCTGAGCTTCACCCGCGTCATCGCGCCGATCAGCGGCCGTGTCAGCCGTGCCGAGATCACCGCTGGCAACCTGGTCACCGCCGACGTCACCGCGCTGACCAGCGTGGTCTCCACCGACAAGGTCTACGCCTACTTCGACGCCGATGAGCGCGTGTACCTCAAGTACACCGAACTCGCCCGCCAGGGTCGCCGTGGCGCGACCACCCCGGTGTACCTGGGCCTGTCGAATGAAACCGGCAACCCGCACCTGGGCCAGATGAACTTCGTCGACAACCAGGTCAACCCGGCCACCGGCACCATCCGTGGCCGCGCGGTATTCGACAACAGCAAAGGCGAATACACCCCTGGCTTGTACGCCCGCCTGAAACTGGTCGGCAGCGGCACTTACTCCGCCGTGCTGATCAACGATGAAGCGGTCGGCACCGACCTGGGCAAGAAGTTCGTGCTGGTGATGGAAGGCGACAAGCCAGCCTACCGCTCGGTGGAACTGGGGCCGAAGATCGAAGGTTTGCGCATCGTGCGCAGCGGCCTGAACAAGGACGACACCATTATCGTCAAGGGCCTGCAGCGTGTGCGCCCGGGTGCGCCGGTCGCCCCGGAAACCATCCCGATGGCCAGCAAGGAAACCCTCGCCGCCTTGGCCCAACAACGACAAGCGCTTGAAGCCAGCAACCTGGAGCAAGTGGCGCCGGAAAAAACCGCGCCCAAGCTCGCAGCCGTCGCGACTCCACGCGGTTAAGGGATACGACTCAAGATGAATTTTTCCAAGTTCTTCATTTCGCGGCCGATCTTCGCAGCGGTGCTCTCGCTGTTGATCCTGATCGCTGGCGCGATCTCGCTGTTCCAACTGCCGATCAGCGAATACCCGGAAGTGGTGCCGCCGACCGTGGTGGTGCGTGCCAACTTCCCTGGCGCCAACCCCAAAGTCATCGGCGAAACCGTCGCCGCGCCGCTGGAACAGGCGATCACCGGCGTCGAGAACATGCTGTACATGTCCTCGCAGTCGACCGCCGACGGCAAACTGACCCTGACCATCACCTTCGCCCTGGGCACCGACCTGGACAACGCGCAGGTGCAGGTGCAAAACCGTGTGACGCGCACGCAACCCAAGCTGCCCGAGGAAGTGACGCGCATCGGTATCACCGTGGACAAGGCCTCCCCCGACCTGACCATGGTGGTGCATTTGACCTCCCCGGATCAGCGTTACGACATGCTTTACCTGTCCAACTACGCCTTGCTCAACATCAAGGACGAGTTGGCGCGCCTGGGCGGCGTGGGTGATGTGCAGCTGTTCGGCATGGGCGACTATTCCCTGCGCGTCTGGCTGGACCCGAACAAGACCGCTTCGCGCAACCTGACCGCCACCGATGTGGTGACCGCGATTCGCGAGCAGAACCGTCAAGTGGCCGCCGGTGCGCTGGGTGCGCCGCCTGCACCGAATGCCACCAGCTTCCAGTTGTCGGTGAACACTCAGGGCCGCCTGGTCACGGAAGAAGAGTTCGAGAACATCATCATTCGCTCCGGCGATAACGGTGAAATCACGCGCCTCAAAGACATCGCGCGGGTCGAGCTGGGTTCGAGCCAATACGCCCTGCGTTCGTTGCTCAACAACCAGCCGGCCGTGGCGATCCCGATCTTCCAGCGCCCAGGCTCGAACGCAATCCAGATCTCCAACGAAGTGCGCGACAAAATGGCGGAGCTGAAGAAGAGCTTCCCCGAAGGCATGGACTTCAGCATCGTCTACGACCCGACCATCTTCGTGCGCGGCTCCATCGAGGCGGTGGTGCATACCCTGTTCGAAGCGCTGATCCTCGTGGTGCTGGTGGTGATCCTGTTCCTGCAGACCTGGCGCGCCTCGATCATTCCGTTGGTGGCGGTGCCGGTCTCGCTGATCGGTACGTTTGCGGTGATGCACCTGTTCGGCTTCTCGCTCAACGCACTGTCCTTGTTCGGCCTGGTACTCGCCATCGGCATCGTGGTGGATGACGCCATCGTGGTGGTGGAGAACGTCGAGCGCAACATCGAGTTGGGGCTGGAACCGTTCCAGGCGACTGAAAAGGCCATGAGCGAAGTGACCGGGCCGATCATCGCCACGGCACTGGTGCTGTGCGCCGTGTTCATTCCCGCAGCCTTCATCAGCGGCTTGACCGGGCAGTTCTACAAGCAGTTCGCCTTGACCATTGCGATTTCGACGGTGATCTCGGCCTTCAACTCGCTGACCTTGTCCCCTGCCCTGGCTGCCGTGTTGCTGCGCAGCCATGACGCGCCGAAGGATCGTTTCTCCAAGGTGCTCGACAAGCTGTTGGGGGGCTGGTTGTTCCGGCCGTTCAACCGCTTCTTCGAAAAAGCCAGCCATGGCTACGTCGGCACCGTGCGCCGGGTGATCCGCGGCAGCGGCATCGCGCTGTTCCTGTACGCCGGCCTGATGGTGCTGACGTGGTTCGGGTTTGCCCACACCCCGACCGGTTTCGTACCGGCCCAGGACAAGCAATACCTGGTGGCTTTCGCCCAATTGCCGGACGCCGCGAGCCTGGATCGCACCGAAGACGTGATCAAGCGCATGTCCGACATCGCCCTGAAACAGCCGGGCGTGGAAAGCGCCGTGGCCTTCCCGGGCCTGTCGATCAACGGGTTCACCAACAGCCCGAACAGCGGCATCGTGTTCGTGACCCTCAAACCGTTCGACGAGCGTAAAGACCCGAGCATGTCCGCCGGTGCGATTGCCGGTGCGCTGAACGGCAAGTACAGCGACATCCAGGAAGCCTACATGGCGATCTTCCCACCGCCGCCGGTACAGGGCCTGGGCACCATCGGCGGGTTCCGCCTGCAGATCGAAGACCGTGGCAACCTGGGTTACGAAGAGCTGTACAAAGAAGTGCAGAACGTCATCACCAAGAGCCGCAGCACGCCGGAGCTGTTCGGCCTGTTCACCAGCTACACGGTCAACGTGCCCCAGGTCGATGCCGCCATCGACCGCGAAAAGGCCAAGACCCACGGCGTGGCGATCAGCGACATCTTCGACACCCTGCAGATCTACCTGGGTTCGTTGTATGCCAACGACTTCAACCGCTTCGGCCGCACCTACCAGGTCAACGTGCAGGCTGAACAGCAGTTCCGCCTGGATGAAGACCAGATCGGCCAGTTGAAAGTGCGCAACAACAAAGGCGAGATGATCCCGCTGGCGACCTTCATCAAGGTCAGCGACACCTCCGGCCCGGACCGCGTAATGCACTACAACGGCTTCATCACCGCGGAAATCAACGGCAACGCTGCACCGGGCTACAGCTCCGGCCAGGCCCAGGCCGCGATTGAAAAACTGCTGAAGGATGAACTGCCCAACGGCATGACCTACGAGTGGACCGACCTGACGTATCAGCAAATCCTCTCGGGCAACACCGCGCTGTTCGTGTTCCCGCTCTGTGTGCTGCTGGCGTTCCTGGTACTGGCCGCCCAATACGAAAGCTGGAGCCTGCCGCTGGCGGTGATCCTGATCGTACCGATGACGCTGCTGTCGGCCATCACCGGGGTGATCATCTCGGGCGGCGACAACAACATCTTCACCCAGATCGGCCTGATCGTGCTGGTGGGCCTGGCCTGTAAGAACGCGATTCTGATCGTCGAGTTCGCCAAGGATAAACAGCAGGAAGGCCTCGACCCGCTCGCCGCGGTGCTGGAAGCCTGCCGCCTGCGGCTGCGGCCGATCCTGATGACCTCGTTCGCCTTCATCATGGGTGTGGTGCCCCTGGTGCTGTCCAGCGGTGCCGGTGCCGAGATGCGGCATGCCATGGGCGTGGCGGTGTTCTCCGGGATGATCGGGGTGACCTTCTTCGGGCTGTTGCTGACACCAGTGTTCTACGTACTGATCCGTCGCTATGTGGAGCGCCAGGACGCGCGCAAAGCGGCCAAGGCCTTGAAGCTGGAGACACAGCAATGAGTGTGAAAGTCTTTCTGCCGAGCTTGCTGGTCCTGGCGCTGAGCGCCTGTGCCGTGGGCCCGGACTACACAACCCAGACCCCGGAGGCGGCCAATATCACTGCTGCCGCCGATGCCAAAAAATACGACCACGGGAAATTCGAAGGCATCTGGTGGCAGCAGTTCGACGACCCGACTCTGAACCAGTTGGTGACCCAGTCGCTGAGCGGTAACCGCGACCTGCGTGTGGCGTTTGCCCGCCTGCGGGCCGCACGGGCGATCCGCGATGACGCCAGCAACGACGCGATGCCGACCATCACCAGCCGCGCCAGCAGTGACCTGGCCAAGGGGCAAATCCCTGGTCAGACCACCAAGCGCGTCAACAGCGAGCGTTATGACCTGGGCCTGGACATGGCCTGGGAGCTGGACCTGTTCGGCCGCATCCAGCGCAACCTGGAAGCCACCGACGCCGACCAGCAAGCGGCCGAAGCCGACCTGTACCAGCTGCAAGTCACGCTGATTGCCGAACTGGTGGACGCCTACGGTCAACTGCGCGGCGCGCAACTGCGTGAACGCATCGCCCTGGACAACCTGAAGAACCAGCAGGAGTCGCGCACCATCACCGTCAGCCTGCGCGATGCCGGTGTGGGCGACCAACTCGACGTGGAACGTGCCGACGCCCGCCTCGCAGCGGTGGAAGCCAGCGTGCCGCAACTGCAGGCCGAACAAGTGCGCGAGCGCAACCGCATCGCCACCCTCCTCGGCCAGCGCCCCGACAAGCTGAGCGTGGACCTGAGCCCGAAAGACTTGCCGGCGATTGCCAAGGCGCTGCCGATCGGCGATCCAGGGCAACTGCTGCAACGGCGCCCGGACATTCTGAGTGCCGAACGCAAACTGGCATCCGCCACCGCGCGCATCGGCGTGGCCAAGGCCGACCTGTTCCCACGGGTCAGCCTCAGCGGCTTCCTCGGCTTCACCGCCGGGCGCGGTTCGCAGATCGGTTCATCCGCGGCGAATGCCTGGGCCCTCGGCCCGAGCATCACCTGGGCCGCGTTTGACCTGGGCAGCGTGCGTGCGCGCCTGCGCGGCGCCGATGCCGAGGCCGATGGCGCCCTGGCCAACTACGAGCAGCAAGTGTTGCTGGCGTTGGAAGAATCCGAGAACGCCTTCAGCGACTACGGCAAGCGTCAGCAACGCCTGGTCTCGCTGATCCGCCAAAGCGAATCCAGCCGCGCCGCCGCCGACCTCGCCGCGATCCGCTACCGCGAAGGCACCGTGGACTTCCTCGTGCTGCTCGACGCACAACGCGAACGTCTGGCCGCCGAAGACTCCCAGGCCCAGGCCGAGGTTGATCTGTATCGCGGGATTGTGGCGATCTACAAGGCGCTGGGTGGCGGTTGGCAGCCGGATACGGTGGTCGCTACGGCCAAGTGATGTAAAGAGCTCCTTTGGTTGGTCGCATCCAGCCAATTTTTAGCCCCGTGGTCCGTTTGGTCATGGGGCTTTTTTTTGTGTCGCTGATCAGCGTGTTAGCCATTTATAAAATATGTTGGATATGGCAGACGTCATAAAAAGTACTTCCCCAAGGATCTTTCCCTGAAGCAAGCGCTTGAGACCGCGAGGAAAATCCTGAACTTGCTGCCGATCCACAGTACCGCGCTTTATGTTCCACCACGGCATAACAACCGCTGAGGTGACGGCACACAGCCGAATCATTCTTCCTCGTATCGAATCGCCCCAGAACTGTTTGTTAGAAGTGACAAGGCTGCATTTATTTAAACGATCCTCCATTTCATCCAATCGTCGATACATCAGGAAAATGCCGACTACATTGATGCTAAGGACTACAAACAGAACGCTCACACTAAACCAGAACTTAAGAGGAAGATTGAGCCAGTAGTCAATATTCATAAATTTTCTCCCCTGCGTACTCACCCAACTCGCTTCCAAGACTGCCCCCAACCGCGCCCAAGGTCCCACCTGCGATTAACAGGCAACTCAATGATCCCGGCCCAGTTGTAGGGAGTAGTACGGTGAAACATAAAGCTGCCGCCATAGACCCACCTGCCATCCCCCCCAGAACCCCTCCTCCTAGCTTGCTCACTTCCACATATTTCGCCTGCCTGCACTGCTCCTCCCTCCCCGTGGAACAGGCTTCCTTGATCTCCAGCCCAGTGGACGCAGCGCTCAAAGCAATCCCCAACGGCGTCCCTGCCTTGAGCACTTTCGCCACCCTGGAAATCCGCGCAATCCTCTCGGCATACCGGCTGATCTCTCCAGTATGCAAATAACTCTTGGTGGAAATACCGAGCATTTTCTTGATCGAGCCTTCATTACGCAAACCCGTGCCGTAACGGGCGAACCCGCGCAGTTGTGCCTCCAGTTTGGCGAACAGCGTTTGGCGACGCGCCAAAAACTCCTCCCGCGCTGCGCCACCGCCTCGGCGCAACGCCTGTTTATGCAGGGCATCGATTTCTTCCAGGGTTTTGACGATCGCCTTCAAGTGGCGATTCCAAGCATCCCCCGCCGTGCCGATACCGAGCGACGTGTAGCCGAGCAGTTTCTGCAACAAATCGTAGTTTTGCAGGGCAAAGGCGTCGCCCCCTTCGGCCATCACGCTATGGCGGATACGCCAGGCGGATTGCATCAGCAGATGCTCTTCCGGCTTGCACAACGCCGTGGAGTCATCACCGATGATGACCAACTGCCCCGGCAGCACCACAACGTTTCGGATATGGGTATTGAGCCTGTCGAACTTGGCTTCGGCGTGCTGGCTCAAGCGCAATCTTGCCTTGAGTTCAACTGAGGTTTGTTGCCAATCATTGATAAACGCGTAGGGCTGAGACATTAAAAACCTCTCAGCAGCAGTGGGCGAAGGGAACCGGTTGATGTGAGCCTGTTGCTTGCCATGCATGCATTCCTGATTGAATGAAGATGGCGTCGTAATCTAATTAACGGCTCAAGCGCTGTCGCGGATTTACCAGATAAATTCGCGCATCGTCGATCAACTTGGGAAATGGACTTCCCCTCGCCTACCAATAGCTGTCAGACACTTCCTAATAGCTATTCCAATGGAATATTTTCGTTAACCAATATGACTGCGGCAACGCAAATGACGCGAAACGTCACTAGTACCAGACAATGTAAAGAGTCTCTTTGGTTGGTCGCATCCAGCCAGTTTTTTACCCCGTACTCCATTCGATCACGGGGCTTTTTTTGGCTCAACAACTTAAGGAAACTCTGAAAAAGACTTTCTGATTTGGCAAAATACCGCGACCCCACCCACCGAGTTTCCCGATGAAGCAGATGACCTTCGCCGACGCCGAGTACGCTGGCAAGCGCAAGCAAACCCGCAAGGAG